>Ga0302325_10031727_pt1 | contig 10862 bp, 9 predicted proteins | sample Palsa_T0_2_FD_201948 | JGI IMG/M metagenome (GOLD analysis project Ga0302325, IMG submission 201948) | Peat permafrost microbial communities from Stordalen Mire near Abisko, Sweden - Palsa_T0_2 | ecosystem: Environmental > Terrestrial > Soil > Palsa > Peat permafrost | place: Sweden: Abisko... | reverse complement strand
CTTGTAGCGCTCGTTGAACAGCATTCCGCACGGAGCCACGAGCCCCGATCCGGAGATCTGGAGCATGAACGGAGCCCCGTAGCAGCGCTGATAGCCTCGCTTGCCGTCTGCCCTGATTTTCGACCACTTCACACGCACGGAGTACTCGGCGTCCGAGAGCGCCTCCGCTTCGTGCAGCAGGCCCTCGAGCTCCGCGTAGGCTGCGTAGTCGACGCCCAGAGCGCCGTTCTCGTCGTCGCTACAGTGCTTGATCACGAGGTAATCGGGCCGGAGCTCCTTGCCCAGGCGTGCGAGGGGAAGAATTTGGTCGCGGTACTGAGGCATGAGAACCATCTGCAGGCCGATGGTCACGCCGAGGCCGCGGGTCCGCTTGATGTCGACCATGTCGCGAATGTTGGCTACGACACGATGAAACCACTCCTCGCGCACGCCCATGATTTCGGCATACCGATGCGGTTCGCCGGCAGAAATGTTGATGCGAAGATACGTAAGATGCGGCAGGAGCTCTTCCAGCTTCCGCCGATTGAAAATGAAGCCGTTGGTGCCGCACGCCATCGAGAGACCGAGTGTGCTGCCGTAAACGACGGCGTCGGCAAAGACGGGGGATATCGTGCTCTCGCCGTCCGACACAAAGCTTATCCCGCGCACGTCGAGCTCGGCGCAGTCATCGAGAAAACCATGGATGACGTTGCGGTCGATCGTCTTCCGATCGTTTTCTTGCAGCATCGCGTAGCAGAACTCGCACCCGTAATTGCAGGCGCGAGTCAGCGCCATATCGATCGTGATGGGCGCGATGCGCTCTCCGCGCTCCCATGCGCGCACACGGTCGAGATGCCAGGGAAGCTTGGTCCCGTCGAGAATGAGCCCTGTATGCTCGGTCATCCCCGTCATTGGCGAACCTCCCCTATCTGCGCGAGCCGCCTCAAGCGGTTCTTGTCGGTCATCTCTTCCATGTAGACGCTCAAACCATCCTCGACCGACGACTTGAGACTCCGTTCGATGTCGAAGAGCAGCGTGGGGCGGCGGCCGACAGGCACCTCGGGCGAGAGCGATACGACGACGCGACGGTCGCCTTGAATCTGGGCGAGCTCGATCGCGCGGTCGCCGAAGCCGAGACCGCGCGCGATGGAGGCCAGAGCGGCTTTCGTCATCGACTCGCGGTCGGCCGCGGTTGCCGTCGCCCATCGTTGCGAGACGGGAGGTACAAAGTCGCTGAGGACGGCGACGGGAGCCACGCGGGTGGAGAATTGATGAACGAGCGAGCGTAGGGTGCGGACCGCAGCGGCCACGCGAGGATCGGCGTTCTCCGGCGAAAGGATGCCCGGTACGAGGCGCGGCTCCCCGCGCCCACGAAGCGCGAGCTCGAGACGGTGGCCCCCGTGATCGGCTACTTCGCGCAGAGGCAGACCCTCGATGGCCTCGCACACCGCCTCGAGAAGGGGTCGCGTCTCAGGGCTGCCTCCGCGGTGACGAGCAGAGGCGACCCGCTGAGCGGTATCGACCCACACCTCGAGGACAGCGTCACCGTGAGCAACCGCGACCTGCACGGCGCCAGGAACCGTGACGTCGCCTTCGTGCGCTCGAGGGTCGAGGGCTGCGAGCGCAGCGTCGTAGCGCGCAGAAGCCGCGGCTCCCCCCGCATCTCGCGGGGCGGACGCACCCTGCTTCGCTGAGGGTCGTCGTGCTTCGAGAGCTCGTGGCGGCGTCGGAGCGGGAGCCCGCGCGGCGGTTAAGGTCGACCCGCCCTCGGGACGAAGCACACCAAGGAGCAGCGTTGCGCCTAGGTGCGTCGATTCGACGACTCCTCGGCGCTCGGCCAGGGAACGCAGCTCACCTTCCGAAACACGCTCGAGCGTTGCGGGGCCAATTCGAAGAGTGACCTTTGGCAGTCCTGACGAGAAGGCGGCCTCGAAGATGCCGTCGATACTCTTGGCATCGTCCTCGTCGGGCACCCAAGTCTCGAGGAATGCGTGTCCGGCGTCTCCTGGGCGAAACGCGCGCAAGACCGTGACCAACCGACGACGATACGTGTCGACGAGCGCCTCGTAGTCGATCACGTCCGAACTCGTAACGTCCATCCCTCCTCCAGCGCACGGGCGCGCTTTGCACGGCCCATCGCCCAGCTTTAACAAGCTACGGCATCCTTCCAGACTGGGCAATGAAGTCGCTCGCAGCCCCTGGCTCAGCCGCGCGGCACAGTCAGAGACCCCGCATAGAGGCCACGGTGCGATTGGAGGTCACATGCCGCCCAGGCGGCCTTTCGATCGCACCTGGCGAGGTGCTGGGCCGCCTCTGTCCTCTGTTCGCGGCGCATAACTCGGCTAGATTGAGTTAGTAGGGCCCGAGTTAGCCTTACGGCCGATGAGCGAGGACATGCACGGGACGGAGGGCGAGCGGGGGAAGCCGCAGACGCTTGCGCGCCAAACGACTAGCGAGCTCGGTCGGCTCTTCGAGACGATGCTTCTCGTTCGCCGGGTTGAAGAGCGGATCATCGAGCAATACCTGGCCCAGAACGAATCGCTCTCGCGAGGCGAAGAAGTCGCGCACGCCATTCGATGCCCGACGCATTTGTCCATCGGGCAGGAGGCCGCCGCCGTGGGCGTCTGCGTCGCGTTGAGAGCGGACGATTCGGTCTTCAGCACGCACAGGTGCCACGCGCATTATCTGGCAAAAGGCGGCTCGGTCAGCCGCATGATGGCGGAGCTCTTCGGCAGAGCCACCGGCTGCGCTCGCGGCAAAGGTGGCTCGATGCACCTTGTAGACGCGAGCATCGGGATGCTCGGTGCGTCTGCGATCGTTGGAGGGTCTATTCCACTCGCTCTGGGCGCGGCGCTCTCCTATCAACTTCGCGCGGAAGCGCGTGTGTCCGTCGCCTTCTTCGGCGACGGAGCGGTCGAACAAGGAGTCTTTCACGAGGCCATGAACCTAGCCGCCCTGCGCAAGCTCCCTGTGATTCTCGCGTGCGAGAACAACTTCTACGCCACCCTTTCGCATGTCTCTGCGAGGCAAACGATGCCCATCGCCGCGCGTGCAGCCAGCTACGGCATGCCGGGTATCGCTCTCGACAGCGACGACGTGTTGGCCGTGGCAGAAGTCGCTCGCAACGCGGCCGATCGGGCGCGCAGCGGAGCCGGCCCGACTCTCCTCGAGATCCGCGCGTATCGCTGGATGTCTCATGTAGGAACGGAATACGACATAGGCAAAATGCTCCGCAGCCCGGAGGAGCTCGAGGTCTGGCGTGCTCGCTGCCCCGTCGCGCGCGCGCGTCGCGAGCTTGCTCGCGCGGGCGTCTCGGAAGAAGATCTTCGAGCCAAGGAGGAGCGTGTAGCGCGGGTCGTGGAGGACGCCATTCGCTCGGCCAAAGCCGCTGACGAACCCGCCGCCGGAGAGCTTTTCGCACACTTGGGCGCAAGGCCGCAGGCATGACCCGCGAGCTTTCGATGAGCGAAGCGATCGCCGAGGCAACGGTTATCGCGATGCGACGCGATCCGAACGTGTTCGTGATGGGGGTTGGAGTCGACGATCCTGCCGGGATTTTCGGCACGACGCGCTTGGCACACGACGAGTTTGGCGATGCCCGTGTGTTCGACGTGCCCATCAGCGAAAACTGTCTGACCGGGATGGGTGTCGGGGCCGCGATTTCGGGAATGCGCCCTGTGCTCGTACACGCTCGTGACGACTTTCTTCTCTTGACCATGGACCAACTCGCGAACCACGCCGCCAAGTGGAGCTACATGTCGGGAGGGGCGTTTAGCGTGCCGCTGCTTGTTCGCGCGGTCATCGGCAGGGGATGGGGACAGGCCGCGCAGCACTCGCAGAGCCTCCAGGCCGTCGTGGCCCATTTTCCGGGTCTCGAAGTCATCATGCCGGCGTCACCGAGCGACGCGAAAGGCCTTATCTTGTCGGCGCTCACAGGAAGCGCCCCGGTGGTGTGTCTCGAGCACCGCTGGTGTCACGGTGTCCGAGGTGACGTACCGGAAGGGTTTTACACGACGCCGATAGGGCGGGCGCACATCGAGAGGAGCGGCAACGACGTAACACTCGTGGCGCTCTCGCAGATGGTCCTCGAGGCGCGCAAGGCGGCCAAGACGCTCGAGGCCGAAGGCGTCAGCTGCGAGATCGTCGATTTGCGTACGGTCCGACCGTGGGACTGGGAAACAGTCTGCACCTCGGTTCACAAGACGCGTCGGCTGGTCGTCGCCGACACCGGGTGGACGCATTTCGGCGTGGGAGCCGAAATAGCTGCAAGCGTGTCGGCGCGGCTGTTCGGCCACCTCGCGGCGCCCGTCGAATGCGTCGGTCTGCCTGATGTGCCGACTCCATGCGCCCCCAATCTCGAAGCGGCGTATTATCCGAACGCTGCGACCGTCGTTCAGGCCGTGAAGCGAACGCTTGGGCAGGCTCGCGTCGGCGGTGCGGATGACGCGCGCGCCCAGCACGTCAAACCATTCACCGGCGCATTTTGAGCTAAGGCAAACCGAATGGTCGACACGTTCCGCATCGACGCCGAGAAGATCTCGCTTCACCCGCGCAGGGTGGCGGCGTGGCTCGAAGCGCAGGACGACTGGAACAAGGCGAAGGACATTTTCCCGATGTACGTGGAAGTCTCGCCGGTCGGGTATTGCAACCACGAGTGCACGTTCTGCGGCGTCGACTACATGCTCGATCGGCCCGACAAGCCGATGCTCAAGCCGGCTGTCATGAAGGCGATGCTATCGAGCTTTGGAGAGCACGGAGTGCTCAGCGTCATGTTTGCGGGCGCCGGTGAGCCCCTTTTGTATAAGCCTCTGGCTGACGCGATCCTGCATGCGGATGAGGCCAAGGTGGACACCTCCATCACCACCAACGGCGTGCTCCTCACGGAGGCCTTCGCGCGCAAGACGTTCGCCTCCGAGCGCCTGCGATGGATCAAAGTGTCAATCAATGCCGGAGACCGTGACTCGTACGCGGCCATTCACCGGACCAAGCCCGACGACTTCGACAAGGTGCTCGGAAATCTCGAGATTGCCGCGAGGGTCAAGCGCGAGCTGGGCTCCGCGGTGACCCTAGGGGCCCAAATGGTAGCCCTGCCCGAGACCCATGGGGCGCAACGGTCTAACCCCCTCGTGCGCGTGAAGTATCCCTCCAACATCGCGACGGCCGAGGCGCTGGTGCGTCGTTGCCGAGACGCGGGTCTCGACTACATCGTCATCAAGCCCTACTCGCAACACCTGATGAGCGAGGACACCCGCGTCTACGAGGGGACGAGCTACGGCGACGCGGAGACCTGGACGAGGGCGCTCGAGTCGCTCGCAACGCCGACGTTCGAAGTGGTGGTGCGCTCGAAGACGATGGCCAGCGCGGCCTCGACCGATCGGGGTTACTCTCGGTGCCACGCGACCCCTTACGTATGGGCGTACGTCGAGGCCGACGGAGAGGTGTGGGGATGTAGCGCCTATCTCGGCCGGAATGAAGGCGGAAGGCAATACGGAGACGACCGCTTTCGATATGGCAACGTGAACGAGACCGCGTTCGGCGACATCTGGCGCGGTGAGCGTCGAAAGAAGAATTGGCACTACGTTCGCAACGACCTCGACATTTCCGAGTGCCGCAAGAACTGCCGCATGCACCGAGCCAACTTGTATCTCGAGGAGGTCCTCAATCCGGGGCCTCACGGGTCGTTCATTTAGCGCGTCGACGATAGGCCTGGAGAGTCGCGTAGGCTGCGAGAGCAAGCAGAGCGAACGTACCCATAATCGAGATGGCGCGAGCCGCTGGGTAGCCGCGTTGTCGGTAGGTCCAACGAACGGTGTGCTGGCCGGGCGGAACCTCGACGGCACGAAAAGCATAGTTGGCCCGGACGGCGCGTGCGGGTAGGCCGTCGACCTCAGCGCGCCAGCCGGCGTCGTAGGTATCGTTCAGGAGCAAGAGTGCCGAACGATCGGTTCGCGCGGAGAGCTCCACTTCGTTGATTTCGTCGCGCACGATCTCCACGCTTCCAACGACGGGTCGTTCGTCGCTCGAAAAGCGAGGGGTCTCGTGGACAATAAGCTTCGACTTCGAGTCGAACGAGGGATCGAGAATCGCTTCGCTCGCGGCTGTATCGTCGGCGACTTGGTAACGCGTGAAGAGTTGCACTCGTGGAGCGGCATTCCCGAGCTCATGGAGTCCCAAGTCGTCGGTGTAGAAACGTGTCGAAACCAGCTCCGCGACGTGTGGCGTCGACGGCATGACGACCCGCTCGAATATCCGATTGGGCGGGTGATGGTACGTGTAGAGGTCTACGATGTCGTGCGGAGCGCCGTTGTCGTATCCGGAGCTGCTGTAGGCGCCGAGGACTATCCAACGATCGTTGACCGTGAAGTTCGCCCACGAACGGGTGAGCCGCTTGCGCGGCGGACGAAGGACTCGAAACATCCGGGGCGCCCGTACGAGGGCCGCAGCCTCGCGATCCACCTCGGGGAACGTCAGACTCGAAGACTGCACCATGAACGGGTTCGAGATGTTCGCTTCGGCGCCGAAGATGGTCAGAAGGTCGATCGTAACGAGCGTGAGGAGGGCAACCCGAAATGCTCGCGCGGTCTCGCCGATGCGATGCGCCAAAGCCGCCAGCAAGCCTATGACCACCAGAACGACAACGAATTGACCGACCGAGTCGCGGATCGTGTCGTGCAATAAGATCTTGGCATAATCGGGGAGCCGGGTGCGATACGCCGCGACGGCCAGTCCCAATGATGCAATGCCGAACGCCGCCATCGATGCAAAAGTCCACTTCGTGACGGACGCAAAGATCCTCCGGCCGTTGACGGCGATCAATGCCGCGCATGGGAGCGGTATGAGCCATGCGACTCGCGAGTAGTGGAGGAGCGACCGTCCCGTCGCCAGGTAGTGCAGGTGCGTCAGCGGCGTACCGAGCACCGTGAGCAAGATCACGACGAAGAGAAAGTTCCAGAACGCCGTTCTCCTCCGCCACGGGCCGAAAATAGAGCAAAGCATGACCCAACCACCGAGAACACCCGCGCTTCCGCCAAAGGACTCGAAGTGGTTGATCTGCCCAAAGAACGATTCGTAGCCGTCTGTGCCGAAAAACTCTGGCATCGCGAAGCGAACGAGATCGGTCAGCGCCATGTGGCTCGTGCTCTCGAACGCTTCATAGGAAGGGTGAGGGCCGCCCTCCGAGCCCTGTGCAGCGAAGAATGGTATCCAGCGCACCGCAGCGATGGCCAGACCGAGGCCGAACGCCGCGACACTCGCCGACAGCCGCCTGACGTCGAGACGCAATGGCCGTCGAGAGCGCAATGTCGCTCGATACGCGGCGAAGGCCAACGAGACTGCGACACCGTAAAGTACGAGCTGCACCATGCCGCTGAGCAAAATGAGAGCGTAGATGGTTGCCTGCGCGGCAAAGTTCCAAGCGCTGAAGCGGGGTCTTTGTCTCACGACGAGCCAAAGCAAGACCGGCAAGTATGCGAATGTGGCGAAGTTGAGCTCTGTCGCGATCTGGAGAGCCATGCTCGCGGAAAATACGTACGAGGCGGTCGCCACGGTCGCCCAGAACCGGTCTGCCCCAAGACGCCGAAAAAGGCAGAACGCCCCGAAGAGGGCTATCGCGACATGCACGATCAGAATGAACGTCGTCGTGGCGGCGAGCCGCGCTTCAGGTGCGGCGAACGCGAGCCAGTAGAGCGGATAGAAGAAGATGAACATGCCGCTCCCCATCGTGGTCTTTCCGCAGAACACATAGGGATTCCATTGCGGAACCACGCCGGCCTGAAAGGCGCGCGAGTAGAGCGCGTAAAAGGGGAGCATCTGATCGAAGCGATCGTGATGTCCGCCGAGGACGGCGCCAAAGAACAACGCCGGATAAAAAATGGCTATGAGGACAAGGCCGAGAAAAAGACACGGCCAAAATCGCCAAATCCTCATCGAGCACCTCGGCGATAGCCGAGAACACCCCGCCACCCATCGAGGATTCGTGCGGCAAGATAAAGTACGTGGCCTCGGAGGACGTAGCCGTTGGCGCGAAGCTCGATCGATCCCATGTCGACCATGCGCTTGATCCGTTTCTCGACGACCTCGGCCTCCGAGTAGGCTCGTTGTAGGTCAGTCTCGTCGATACCGCCTTGCTCGTCGACTTCGTGCAAAATGCGGATTCGACGTGCCGTTTCGCTCATATTGAAGAGATGAAAGTAAGCGTATGCAATGCAGATGTAGACCACCGTTTCGTAGACGCGCGCAGTTGCGCCGACGCCGGCCGGAGCGAAGGCCAGCGGAGCGGTGCCACAACAGCATGCCAGAACGGCGACGCGTTGCGACGGCTCGCGCCTCAAGACACGCTGCAGAACGGGGTGCAGGAGGACCATGCAGGCAACCGCGCTCAATAGGGTCGCTTCGGCGGCGAATGCCAGAGCGTTCATGCTCGCGTTTCAGCCTCCCAAGCGAGGAAGGCCAAGCCACCGGCGATAGGCTCCGAACCCGCCTGCGATAAGGTGGCCGATCCGTGAAGGCCTTATGCGGTTTCCTTCGCGTACAAGGAGGCCATTGCGAAGGAGGTCGTCCGTCCGTTCGCCGACGAGGCCCTGCGCCTCGAGGGCCTTGACGATGCCATCGCCGTCTAACCCGTCGCGCGCCGCTCCGACTGCCAAGAGAATCGACAGGGTAGGCGATTGCGCTTGGACCGCCGGATAGGTTTGCACGTAGGCGCACGCCAATGCCGCGTGCATCACGAACGCGAGCGCCGCCTCGGCGGGCGAAAAAGGCACGACGCCGAACGCGCCACCCAAGGCGAGCAGCCCGTAAAGGGGGGCGGGCAGGATGAGGAAGACGCAAAAGATGGCGGGGATGTCCGCGACCGGGCGCTTGATTCGCCACCATGCGATGTGCGCAGCCATCGCGATCATGATCGTCGCAGAAGCGAGGAGGACGACCCGGGCTCGCATCTGGAGTGCATTCGACTGTACCATCCGCGGTCGCTCAACCGGCGGGCCTTCGCCCCGCGCGGAGCGGGTCGTCGTGAGCTACGCTCGCGAGGGTCGCACCCCGATACGCGAAGCCCCCACCCAACATCGGATTCACTCCATGCTCGACCTTTATACGTGGCCCACTCCGAACGGGAAGAAAGTCCCCATCTTGCTCGCCGAGCTCGATTGGGCCTACGAGCTTCATCTCGTCAATCTCGGACGAAATGAGCAAAACAGGCGCGAATATCTGGCCATCAACCCGAACGGGAAGATCCCGGCGCTGGTCGACACCGAGGGGACGGGCGGCGGGCTCGTGATGGTCTTCGAGTCTGGCGCCATTCTTCAATACTTGGCGGAGAAATCGGGGCTGTTCTTGCCCACCCAGCAGCCGGCGCGGGCCGAAGCCCTCTCGTGGGTCTTCTGGCAAGTGGGGGGCCCCGGCCCGTTCTTCGGGCAGTTTCTATCGTTCAGCCGCCAGGTCCCGCGAAACGACGAAGCCATCGAGAAGTTTCGCGCCGAGTCCAAGCGGCTCGTCAGGGTGCTCGACCACCATCTCGGCGGCAGGGAGTGGGTGGCGGGCGCGTACTCGATCGCTGACATGATGAACTATCCCTGGTTTGCAGCCCTGTTGGAGCACGCTCCCGATACGCTCGACGGAGCCGACGCCGTCCAAGAATGGATGGGCCGCATGGCCGAGCGGCCCGCGGTGAAAAAAGGCATGGCGATCTGAGGGCGGCCGGCCGCCGCTCGCTATTTGATCGCGCTCAGGTGAACGACGTACCACTCGCCGCGCCACGAGATGAGCGACTTGATGTCGAAGGCGGCGGGGCTGCCGTCGACCTCGTATCGAAGCTTCGAGCCGAAGACTCGGAAGTAACCAAGCTTGTTCATCTCCTCGCCAGGGTCGACCCAGCGCGCCCGTCCTTCGGGTACTTCGAGCGCGACGAGCCGCGCGGTCGCCGAAGCCTCGCCAAGGCGGGCGTGGAGGCTGTGGATGTCGCGCTCGTAGGCGGCGACGAGCCGGCGCTTCCAGTCGGCGGCTGGGTCGCCGACGTCTTTGACTTGCTCGTAGGCGTCGAGTGGAAAGAAAAAGGGCATCGCGAGCGCGGGCTCGTCTCGTACGATCGCGTCCCACAAGGCCGCCGTTCCCTCCTTGAAAGCGGGCGACGACGCGAGAGGCCGGTCGCGAGTCTGCGGTAGGCGAGGGGAGTCGGCGTCGGCAACCGCCGAGGCAGGCGGCAGAGGGGGTGTTGGCGAACGCGCTGAGGCCGGTGAGCTGGCGGCGATTGGCGCCTCTGCCCGAGCGGGCACAGGCATCTCGGGCACGGCCACGGACGGGGAAACGTCGGGCGTCGGGGGCTCGGCCCGCGAACAACCGCCCAGAGCGACGACGGCGGCGCCGATGCAGAAGCGAGACGTCAATACGAAGTCGTCACGAAGTCGGTCTTCGCGCTTGCGGCCCAGCGGAGCCCGCGGACCGAACGATCGATGCACGCGGCGATGCCATGGTTCGGTGGCATGGTGACCACCGTTACGCCGATGGGCACGCCCATCTTGACGGCCACGCGAACGGTCACCTTCATGTCGTCGGGTGCGCCGCAGGAGGGTACGAAGGACGCGCTGCGGAGCGGCGCGGAGAGCTGGGCATTGCTGAGGTCGGCCGCGCCGCCCTGGTCGCCCATCGTGACGGTCTCGTTGTTGCTGTTCAAGACGGCTTCATAGCTCTGACCGCCGGAGTAACCCACGCCGCCGGGGCCGTGGCCGGCGCCTCCGAGCTTGCCCTTTTTGCCCTTGATGTCGCCGTTGATCTCGATCGTGCCCGTGCGATCGTTCGAGACGACGACGGAGTCGTCGCGGGTACCGCGGTGGGTGAAAAACCAGACCGCGAGCACTCCGGCGAGAGCGAGGACGAAGCTCGCTGCA
>Ga0302325_10031726_pt1 | contig 10862 bp, 19 predicted proteins | sample Palsa_T0_2_FD_201948 | JGI IMG/M metagenome (GOLD analysis project Ga0302325, IMG submission 201948) | Peat permafrost microbial communities from Stordalen Mire near Abisko, Sweden - Palsa_T0_2 | ecosystem: Environmental > Terrestrial > Soil > Palsa > Peat permafrost | place: Sweden: Abisko... | reverse complement strand
TACTCTCCACTCTCCATCTGTAAATCAATCTTCCTCGGCTGCTGCGGCGGCGGGAAAAGGGGCTTGTTCTTCTTGTCGTGGATGACGTGTGGTTTACGGCGTTTGGAGAGCGACTTTTTGGGCAGTTTGGGGAGGAATCTGTCCCAGGATTGGTCTGCGAGTTTGGGATCTTTGGCCAGTTCTCGTTTGATCATGAGTTCCTTTTGGTTAGCCCGGTGCCAAGGGGGAGGGTACTTTGATGTGGTATATGGGGTGGATGTTACGCATGCAATCGTCGACGACTCGGCGCACTTCTTTGAGGCCTTTGTAGCCTCCCATGCAGCTGACTGTGTTGCCCTGGACGAGAATATAGCATTGTGTGAGCAATTCCAGGGCCTGTGTATTAGTCCTGGTGAACTTTGGTATAGTATACCTTCAAGGTGGATCCATTTGGACCTAGTAATCGTTGCCGCCGTTTAACGAAACGCTCTTTATTCCTCACGAATCCTCCAATCTTGATGATATCGCACACCACAGCATCGTCAAGGATTTTAACCGCCTAACACATCAACATCCCTCGTATGCAGAGAAAATTACCTGAGGAAACGGCACGCTTCGGGAGAGCAGTTTTATTAAATCTCTTGCGTTGAGAATAGCTACTGGATCGTATGTCTTCCTCGTTGTTTTCACTGTCATACTTCCCTCGACTAGATCGAGCACACATGCGACGCCCTGAAGATTAGCGCAAATGATCCGTGGACCGTGAGTAAATACGATCTTGTCAAGAGCTTTGGTGACGAGAGACCAGTTCTCCCGGAGATATTGTTCTCGGTATTTGGGGAAAAGAGTTGCGAAGGAGGACTCCTCTGTAAAGGGATTCTGGCTGTCTTCCTTGGTGAACGGGTCAATCTTCCACTGTTCACAGGTTAGTGTATTCTTGATGAAGTCAACGGACACAGGGAACGTACGTGGTCTATGTCATCTGTATCCCAGGGTTTAGGCTTTCTGTATCGCTTGTTCTTGTTGACTGTCTCGGTCGAGACTTCCATATCCTCGGCCATCGTTGGTGAGTGGATCGGTGGTGATTCACGCAGAGAAATTTGCCCTTGTGCAGATCCTTCCTCACCGTTGACTGCTTGTTGATCGTCAACCATGTCCACCGCAATCCCAACTCTCCTCAAACAAATAAGCACCAATCCTCCACCGGCAATCCCATCCGATACTCTTCTTTCAGATGCCTTAACGGACATCATCCTGGGCATCGCGACTCACTCCCAATGCGCCGCCCTACTGACATGTTTACACTTTACGAATCTCGACCATCAGCCCCGACTCTCACTTCATCGCGGTCACGAACAGCTATCATAGAGGGGTAATTACAGAATCCATTAACTTCGATCGGAAGTGCGAGATATCCATACGAACGATCGATCCTATTGATTTGAGAACTTTTCGATAATACAAGTACGATAGGAAGGAAACTAGAATCACATAGAGAAGTTTTTGAATCGTTCGTTCGTTCGTTCCCATCTTCTGGAGATTCACGCACGGGGACCCTGGCCGGTCCCTGACCTGATTAAATTTAGGGCACGAGACTTTGTGATCGTGGTGTGACTGCCGGTCGCAATTGCAACTTGTGGTGTAAACTGCAAGACCCGTCGCCTCGTTGATCGATCCACCACCTTCAATTCGCCCTTCACCATGACGAGGAAAACCTACGCCGTCCCACGTCGGTACGTCCCTCTCATCCATTCTTAGCCAGTGCATACGCTAACTCTCTGTGTCCAGACCCTTCGAGGCAGCCCGTCTCGACGCCGAATTGAAGCTTGCCGGAGAATACGGTCTCCGCAACAAACGAGAAATCTGGTATGTTGCCTGCTGCACCGCATTCCACTCCATCTGGCATCATCGCTAACCATCCCAGGCGAGTGCAGCTCACGCTCTCCAAGATCCGTCGTGCTGCTCGTGAACTTCTCACTCTCGAAGGTACGTTTCGCCCGCCTCTCGTTCTTTGTTTGTGTGTTTGGTGTTGATGAATAGAACGAGACCCCCGTCGTCTTTTCGAAGGAAACGCCTTGATCCGTCGTCTCGTGCGTATTGGTGTCCTTGACGAGTCTCGCATGAAATTGGATTACGTACTTGCGCTCAAGGTCGAGGATTTCTTGGAGAGAAGATTGCAGACTCAGGTCTTCAAATTGGGCCTCGCCAAATCTATCCACCACGCCCGTGTATTGATCCGTCAAAGGCATATCCGAGTTGGCTCACAAGTACCTCCCTCCCCGTGTTCTGCCCATCTCCCTTATTGGGTTGGGTATACGAGAATCTGTGCTTACATGCAGGTTGTGAATGTCCCTTCATTTATTGTACGTTTGGATTCGCAGAAACATATCGACTTTGCTCTTGGCTCGGCTTTGGCGGGTGGACGTCCAGGACGTAATCGCAGAAAGCGTGCGAAGGCTGCGGAGAAGGGTGATGATGCAGGAGATGATGATGAAGAGTAGATTGGAACTTTAAAGTTTCAGTGGCATATCGGAGTATTAGCTGAATTGAGCTATCTAAACACAAAATTATTGAGACCGACCATTTAAATTACATTTCTATGAAATCTTTGAAATGATAATATCTCCAACACTGCAATGCTTCCAAGCGGTCCGAGCTTCAAGGTTAAACTAGCTTGCTGCCGCGACATTGATCGAACAGCTATACCCACTTCAGTAAGTCACAGTGGCCATGCACGGCAGATAAGCCCAACATGATGACACACTCGATTAGAGTCTAGATTGAATTTTTCAATGCCAACAGTTAAGGTTCAACTTCGATCCAATCTGAATCAGATCAGATCAGCCCACAACGTCAAATTGTTCCTTCTGCTTTTGCACCGGAAAGGTTATCACGCGGATTTTCTGGGCTTACCTTGCGACTTAAAGCATCTCGAAGCTTAGAAAAAAGTTAACAAGTTCGGTCTGAAAGTTACTGTCGTCGTCGAGGAGGGAGGGCATAAACGTGCATATCAGATTTCATCGGCTAATAGGAATCGGCACCCGGCACCTGTCGAACAGATTGGTGGCGTCAGTCCTCCATACTACGACCAAACTCCACTTCAACCTACACCGCAAAAGTGCAGCATCTCTAAATTGCAGTCAATTGGTCTTACCTCCGATCGCAATGTCCAAAAACCTTGTCCTGGTACGCAATCGGATCGTTCCGACATCTAATATTAGCTCACCGGTTCCACAGGCTTCGTCGGAGCCTGGGTCCTTCGCTACCTCCTGGAAAAGGTACCCCCTTCAAATCCCTCCAAACTCACCAACTCCAGGGCTACCACGTGCGTGCAGCCGTCCGCTCCCAATCCAAAGCCTCCTCGCTCCCTCGTTCGGAGAACCTCGAAATCGTCACCGTTCCCGATATCGTTGCCCCCGACGCCTACACCTCCGCCATCAAAAATGTCACCTCCGTAATCCACTGCGCTTCGCCGTATCATTTCCGCGTGACGGATAATGAGCGGGATTTACTTCTTCCTGCGCGGGAGGGGACGCTGAATATCCTTCGTGCGGCGGCCAAGGAAACGAGTGTCAAGAGAGTCATTATTACAAGTAGTTTTGCGGCGTTGAATCAGTTGGGGACGGATCCTTATCAACAACCTCCGAAGGTGTATGATGAAAGTGTCTGGAATCCAGTGACTTGGGAGGAAGCCAAGTCGGGAGTCCCGCGAACGGCATATCAAGCAAGTAAGAAATTTGCTGAACTGGCGGCTGTTGGTATATCCCTTCTCACGTTCTGATGTTGATGAAGAATATGTTAAGAATGAGAAACCTGGGTTTAGTATCACTACTTTATGCCCGCCTATGATTTATGGGCCACCGATCCATTCTCCGCCCAGTCTGGCGGAGTTGAATGAATCCAATTCTCAGTTGTGGAAGATCATTTCATCGGGCAAGGATGCGGAGGTTCCCGACGCGCATACGCCATTGTATGTTGACGTGAGGGATATCGCAATGGCCCATATTCTTGCTCTTGAGAATCCCAAAGCCGAGGGACAACGATATACCGTCGTAGGTGCTCAATACAGCAATCAAGAGGTGCCTTTCTGTTGAGATGGCGATGCTAAGGTCAAGGTCGTCGATGTGATTCGAAAGAAATTCCCAGAGCGAGACTTCGTTCCCGTGGGCAAACCAGGGTCCTATAAACGAGGCTATCAATGCGACTCTCATAAAATCAAAGAGGAACTCGGTATGAAATTCCGCAGCATCAAAGATACCATCGAGGATCTAGGTGAAATATTATTCGACATGTATGATAAAGAAAACAAGTAGTCTATCCCCTATAAATACAAGCAACCAGAAAACCCAATCTATTTCAAGTTACTATTTGCGCCAGCCCATTTTATCCCCAAGCGCCTGGAAGCACCAAATTAGTGCGCCGACTGGACCTCGAATTTTAATCCTCCGTCGATGTGTGCTTTGGGGTGTCCCGTCCTGAGGACCCGTCTGACCCAGCTCGGCATCTTCTTTGGCTCGTTCTGTCTCACGTTGAGCTTGTGCTTCAGATGATCGCTCGATCTTGACTTCTCGCAGGAACACCGACGACACAGCAGCAATACAAACAAATGGTAATAAAGCGATATAAGCCCATCGAATGGCATCTGAAAAGGCGTCTTGGACCATACTCAGCGAGGAAGGCGGCAGATTCTGGATCGAGCTCAAGGAGTCGAGAGAGGATGAACTTGCGCCGCCAACAGACGAAAATGCATCGGAGATTTTATTGTTGACGACAGATGACATGATTGTCAAGGCAAAGATCCCGCCCAGTGTGCGGAAAAAGGATACCAACGAGGTAACAATGGCCAAATAATGCATCATCCGGGCTTGTGAATGAAGCTGTACGGGCATCATCGTCTAAATTTAGCTGCATCTCATCTTGGATGGATACCAATCCTACACCAACACCAAGCAGAACCATGAACCCGTATAATTCAGGTTTATCCTTCTGTTGAACTGCCATGGAGAATAATCCAGTTGCTAGGGCCATAATCACGCTTCCGAAAACGATAGTCAGTTTTGTCCCGTGGAAGACATAGTTGACGAGGTATATTGCTGAGAAGTTTCCGGCGCCGAGACCAGGGAGGAAATACAAGAGCTGTTGACCTGCTTGTTGTGGCGAGTAGGAGAATACAATCGTAAAGTAAATGGCGATATAATAGAATTGACCGAATAATACCATACCTGAGGACAAATTGTTCCATTGACAAACAACGACATCGAGATCTTTGAAGATTTCGAGAGGAATCATTGGGGTTGCGTGGAGATAAAGTGGACGAAGGAACGAGGGAAGTCGGGTCTTGTTCCTGGGCTCGAGAAGATATTCGTTCAAAATGAACAACGCCAGAAGCAAGACACCAATGATCAGGAGTGCGATGATTCGACCTGAATTCCAAGGATATGAACTCCCACCCCATACCAATGCCAGAATAATGAGAGTCCAGCTGCTAAGGAAGAACACCAATCCGAGGTAATCGATCTTTTTGAGTTTGAATGCCAGTGAATGAGTTTCTTCAGCTGTATCGTATGTTGACCGTCGGACTTTCTTCCTCAGGAGGAGGAAGAATATGATGTGTGCGACTACGCAGACGGGGAGATTGATTCCGAAACACCATCTCCAGGATACTTGGGTAAGGACTCCGCCGAGACACTTTCGTTAGCAGGCTCTCTTCCTGGAGGAGGTACCGGTCCGATACTATAAGCAACGGCATACATCAATGCCAAAAAAGTATTCTGAGTAGAATTCTCTCTCAAGGAGTTCGTGTCGCTCATGACAATTTTGGTCATCACAAAGCAACCGGCAGCTGTACTGTTAGTCCAACCATGCTGCAACTCGGTGAGTGTCAGGAAAGGTACCTCCGACACCGGCGATGGCACGACCAGCCAACATCATCCCCCATGTTTGGGCTCCAGTACAGAGCGCACTGCCGATGAGGAAGATGAATATTGCCGATTGCATCACTATATGTCGACCAAAGATATCTGCCACTTGACCATAGACTGGGAGAAATGCGGTGTTTGTCAGTATATATGCGTTTGCGATCCAGGATTGATCGCTCAATTGATTGAACGACGAGGAGATGTCTACTGTAAGCACAAGAGATGGGACTAGTAGTACGAGGAAGTGCTGTTGCAACGATCGCTAAAGATTAGAGACGTGATAAGAGGATATTACTTGTATCCAATGTTGCAAGAAATAGAGGAAAGAACAGCGCGGTGCATAGTATAAGTCGCTCGATGATAACATGTTTCTTGGACTGGGGAGTGACAGGCTCGCTCATAATTGCATCTGTCGTTGATTCCCCTTTGACATCCACGTCCTTGACGTCGAGGGTCTCGGAGGGATTCTGCGCAACGGCAGTCATGCTTTCAACTCGATCAAATACCGACAGTCTTTGAACGGTCCAAGTCGAGTGTTGTGCTGCCACACCGGCTCTGGCATAAAAGTATGGCCGGCCTTGTCCTTATTTATGTTCCATAGCCGAGAGTGACACAGTTGTTGTTGCGCAAGCCTCGCGAAATTATTGCCGAAAAGAGAAGTCTCCCCGGTTGATCGTCGTTCAATATCCGACCGCAACCAATCACAGGCAGCACAACGCTTTCCGTATGGGGAAATCACTCCAATACCCCTGAATGATTAGATCAATCCCAATTCACTTGTTAGGTGCAGAAGGAATGGAAATAGTAAAAACTTCAGAGGTGCTCGTTTTGAATAGATCCGGTACCGGACCAGGGACGCGTACTACACCAATTATGGCTGCAAACGAGAAATCAACCTTATTTAGTCCTAGGGGAAGCGGCGGGAGAATCCCTCCGATTCACGCCTCAGCCTCTCCCCGAAAACTTAACCGCTGCATGTGTCCAGTCAAGGGCATCTTTCGATATAGCAGTGATAATCAGAATTGCTTTTACCCAGTTAGCCCGAAATCCTGCTGGGTGGTCAGATCGATATGTAAGCGGACATATACCCCGGGTTAGGATACTTTGACTTCATTGCGGAAAATAAAATCAAACTGTCTCACATCACATGGACATTGGCTCTGAAGATACGTTCTCCGAGGGTGAAGGAGATCCGGCCGAAAACGCTGCTTTGGAAAAGACAGAATCAGAGCTGTTATGGGTCATACATAAAGGGGGTCCTGCCCTGGATGTGTTGACTGAACTTTTCAGAGGTAGGTCGCCGGACTACTCCCCTCAAACGATCACCCACCCTACCCTCTCGATTTCGGTCCTGAGTCATCGTTCTAAGAACGATCTTTCAATATCGGAAGACACGAATAGATTGAGATGAGAAAAGGAATCTGGTAACTGTAGAAGAGATGGAGACTCGATATCACAGTCGTTGTGCCGTCAGATTTGTTTCAAGACGTCTCTGATGCGAACCTGTGTCTCTGGCCCCTAGGAAGGTTGTCCAGGGACACAGGAATCCTATTCGATATGACAGGGGGTGAGATCCTTTCTTGTATTTTGCTAATGAATTATGACACTCAGGAATTGTAAACGATCATTTCGCCGGCAATCCAGATATTATTATCACTGCGAGATTCCGATATCCATCCTCGCTGCCGGCCATCATTCGCGAAGTTGGATATAGTATAGTTTGCGAGATACGCGATCAAGGGTTAAGGCTGGCTTCGAAGGTTGGGCGGAGACCTACGGCTAACTATTCTGATGATGGGAGACTACTACTGTTCATGGACGTGAGGAGTTGTCATATTAAGGGTGGCAAGGGTATTTCGTCTGTATAGCAGAGATTATTCCTGATAATCAGATTGACTAACGATCTGATCAACCGAAGAGATTTCTCCTTTCGGCAATAATCTCGCCCGGCTTATTGTTCAGTGGGATGTGCTTGGTGAACTATTACCTGGAAATGAGTAGGATAACCGACGCGTTCAGAATTTGAGGGATGTTATTAACGATAGATACTTTTAGAGGACACCGCCTCCACACTGCGGCTGTGCATTGCGAGGATCGTTTCCACACTCTATAATAAATTATTGAAGTAATTTGCCGTACAACCGGGGATAGAGTTTCATATAATCACGAAACATTCTCTGGCAGTCAGCTCGAACGTTCAGTTCTGTTCCCCAAAATCTCTATCCTATCTGGCCTGAATGCCCCCTTTTTCACATTCCGATCGGCATTTCATTTGACCGTTTACGTGATCTGCCGATCAATCATTGCAACGCGGACGCGGATCACGCGTGACTCAAAACATCACACAACCACCACGCTGCTTGTTGCACCAAAAAAAAAAGCAGACAGAGCAGAGCGTCTCTACAGCCATGCCTCGTTCCGTAACGCCGTTTTCGAACCCTTATGCCCATGGCTCACATACGCTCACTCCGTATGCTCGTCGCCAGCAAGAGAGCGCGTCTCCTCTTGCAAATAGTGATAAAGAGAATGAGGCGCCGGGACAACAGCCAGGGAAGGTGTTGGCTAGTCAGGCTGCGTTCAGGGACAAGTTGAGTGAGCAGTCTGATACGCAGTACTATGATCCGTTTCAACCGAGGGAGAAGGTCAGGGACGTGATGAAATCGTATCGTCAATTGATTCAGGATACGACTGGTATGTTTCCTGCGTGATGTATGCTGATGATATAGAACGTCGAACGGAGTTTCTCAAGGCGGGAAATGATGGACTCAAGGATACTGTTGAAAAAGCAGATGAGATCTTTCAACGTGATGGTAATGATCACGGAGATGTAGTGCTAATATCTAGTTCGTACGACTGCTGTAGCGAATTTGGATTCGAGATTACTGGTCACGACATCGGACCTCGCAAAACTGAAGGCACGGAATATGACTCTCGGAGACGCAGCCTTCAACGTCGATGAATATATCGCTAAACTTGTCTCCTTCATGGGAGGCCGACATCATCTCCGGGGACGAGCTGAACCACGCGAACGGGATGATGAAATGGATTGGACGACATTAGGCCGTACGGCACTGGAAATTTGTCGTCGTCCGCCGACGGTGGGCTTTATGCTTGGGCCTCTCAGTGTGGAGAAGAAGGAACGGAAAGTAACTCGTCGCCAAGCTGAACGTCGCGACAATGCCGAAGTCATTCGTCCGCAAGAAGTACCCCCCTCCCTCCTAACCTTACCCCTTTACCTCACTTCCCCCTTTCAAGGTTAATCTGTAGTTGAAAGAGGGAGATATTCAAAGACAGGAGAATGGTACGTCAGTGCTAGTCCGCTCCGTGAGTCTCCTTCTCAAACAACATTCCCCCATCAGTTTATTCGAATTCGTCATCAACCCGCGCAGTTTCGGGCAAACCATCGAAAACATCTTCTACCTAAGTTTCAGTGTCCGCGATGCCCGTGCAAAAATCACACTCGACCGCAATGGTCTGCCAATCGTATCCTACGTCGACACGCTGAGTGAATCAGACATGATGATTGAAAATAAACAGTGTATACTTGAGATGACGATGGCGCAATGGGAAGTCGGCAACCTTTGTGGGAGTTAGGCTGATTTTAGGAATTGAAATCGCTTCTTAGCATCACGGAGTCGATTATTCCGCACAGGGAGGATGAGATGACTACGACGTCTGCGCGGACGTGGTATTAATTTGCTTGCATTTTGCTGTTTGGGGGAGCTGTATGATAGAGGGGGATCTTCATAGATATTACTTATTTTGTAATAATAGCCTGGTAAGATATTGCTAGGTTACTAATTTTGCACAATAAAGGAGTGTAACGCTTACTGTAAGGCCTTGACGATGCAATGTATCACCACAAATATTCGGCTTGCCAAAGGCAGGGGAACGATCAGATGATGTCGCTGTGACTGTTACTTCCACAAGCTTAAATGAGAGGCTTTTAATAAATTCTATCAAGTTTTTATGACTCTACATCATCCATATCATCTCTATCCCCACCTTTAGGTTTCCTCAAAATACAACTCCCCGTAAATCCCAACAAACAAATCACTCCAAAAACATTCCACGTAAAGAAGGGTCCCAACGGCCATTCCCTAGGAACCTCGTCCTCCACGCCAGCGAATTTACTCCACAAGACGCCCGCCAAGAAAGGGGCAAAGGCTCGTGCTAACGAAGCTACCCCTTGCGAGAGGCCGTTTAGAACCCCTAGAGTTCCCTTAGACGGAGCGCTATTGGTGATCTTTTGTTAGTCAGTGGCAATGGAGAGGGGTTTACCAAGAGCATGGCACAGGTCAGACCGAGGACGTTGGCTAGCGTCTTGATCATCAGGACTCCGACTAGTTCGAGCCATAAATAGACATGACCGCCCTTGAGGCCCACAAACGGGGTGAGAAAGAAAGCGATCGAGAAAGTCAGTAGACCAGCCCGATAACACCATAGAAACCCGAAAGCACGCTCAATTGTCGTGAAAAGCACCGCCTGCACTGCAATTGACGCCAACGCCGCTCCACCAAGCGCATATCCAATCTCCTTGGGCGTCATATCCCTCCCCACGGGTCTGGGACTCGACAAGAAGATCGGGAATAATTGGTTATAAGCGACGATCGAGAGACTGAATAAAGCGAATGTAAGGACTATTAAGATGATATTTGGAGTGAGTAAGGTTGATATGGGGGTTTCTGTGATGGATGCCAGGGAGGAGCGATTGCGAAGTAAGGGTTGACGTTCACGGCGTTCAGAGGACGATGTATCTGATGTTCCGGAAGTGAAGCGCCAGAATCGGACAATTGCGTCCCATAATTTATGAGTTGCTCTCTCGAGTTTTCGTCCTGTACCTCGTTCATGGGATTCTTTCAGGAAGAACAGGACCAAGAGAAAGTCTGCTGCAAGTAAGCCCGCAGACAACAAGTTTGGTAATAGAAATCTTGTCCGTTAGACTAAACTTTCAGGCAGCATACG
>Ga0302325_10031725_pt1 | contig 10862 bp, 7 predicted proteins | sample Palsa_T0_2_FD_201948 | JGI IMG/M metagenome (GOLD analysis project Ga0302325, IMG submission 201948) | Peat permafrost microbial communities from Stordalen Mire near Abisko, Sweden - Palsa_T0_2 | ecosystem: Environmental > Terrestrial > Soil > Palsa > Peat permafrost | place: Sweden: Abisko... | reverse complement strand
AATTCTGCTGGCCAGCGCTGCGCTCTTGCTACGCAGCTTCAGCAGCCTTGAGCGCCAGGATATGGGCATGGAAACCCAAAGCGTGCTGACCGCGCACATTACGTTGCCGAGCTATCGCTATACGACTGCGCAGCAGCAGATGAATTTTTTTCTTGCAGCCGAGGCCGCGCTGCGGAGGCTGCCCGGTGTTTCAGCTGTGGGCATGACCAATTGGCTTCCACCGGCGGAGACTCGCGAAGAGCAAATTTTCAACAACATCGCAGTCTCTGGCAGACCCCGTCCGGCGGGCGGAACAGGCGGCATGGTAACGTGGCGCTGGGTCACCCCCGACTACTTCAACGCGCTCCGCGTTCCCATCATCCGCGGGCAAAATTTTACCGAGCAGCAGCGAAACTCCAATGAGAACGTGCTGATCTTGAGCAGCCTGCTCGCTTCGCGGCTCTTCGGCAATGAGGATCCGGTGGGTCAGCACCTGCAGCCGGTTCCGGCAGGCCCGTGGTACACGGTGGTGGGGGTTGCGGCGAACGTAAAGAATGGCGGCTTGACAGGCGCCGATGATCCGGAATTCTACCGGCTCCGACGCAACATCACCGGCGATTGGCACCCGTGGAATGTGATGGCTCTCAAGACATCATTGCCGCCGGCGGCCGTTGCTCCGTGGGTGCGCGCGCAGATTGCTCAAATCGATCCAACCGTGCCAGTTGAAATTGAAACGCTGAACGAGAGCGTGAGCAAGTTAGCCGATCGGCCGCGCTTTGAGACGGCTCTGCTGGGGTTCTTCGCATTCTGCGGACTGCTAATGGCAGTGATTGGGCTCTACGGCGTGATCTCGTTTGTGGCGACGCAGCGGACGCAAGAGATTGGCGTGCGCATGGCGCTGGGCGCGACGCGGCTGGATATTCTGCGGTTGATTGCCGGCGAAGGCGTTCGACTGATTCTGCTGGGCGGGATCCTTGGCCTGGGTGCGGCGCTGGCCACGGCGCAATTGCTGAAGAGTCTGCTTTTCAACGTAGGTCCGCACGATCCGGTCACCTATGCGGCGGTCACGCTGCTGCTTGCGGTCGTGGCTCTGGCAGCCACGCTGATTCCAGCCCGTGCCGCAATGAAGGTTGAGCCGATCGTTGCGCTGCGCTATGAGTAGAGAAAGCCTCAGAAGCCCCGCACTGTATCAGGGCACGACTTCAGTCGTGCCGAAGAAGATTGGAAGCGCAAGGGGTTTCAACCCCTTCGGGATCTCGCACGGATACTGCAGCCACGGATGAGGTACCCTGTAGGTGGCGATGCTGGGATCTCCCATCCTTGCGAAAAAAGGAAATCGCAAGGATGGGGCACGGAGGACAGTGGGCTTGTCCGCGAAGTCTATGCAGGCACCGTTTCCGCAGCGTTCACGTTCACCGGCGTGAGCCAGCCGAACCGGTCGGGCTTGAGTCCGTTGGCGATGCCAAAGAACTCGTCGGCAATTGTCTTGGTGATCTCGCCGACTTTTCCGTCTCCCACCACAATGCGGTCGATCGTCCGGATTGGCGAGACTTCGGCCGCAGTGCCGGAGAAGAAGACCTCGTCGGCGATGTAAAGCAACTCGCGTGGGAAGGCCTGTTCGATCACGGTCAGTCCCAAGTGCCGAGCCAGAGTCAGGACGCTGTCGCGCGTGATGCCTGAAAGGGCGGAATTGCCAAGCGGAGGCGTGTAAATAACGCCGTTGCGCACCACAAAAATATTCTCGCCGGATCCCTCGCTGACCAGGCCATTCACGTCCAGCGCGATGCCTTCCTGGTAGCCGTTGATCTCGGCTTCCATGCGGATCAGCTGGGAATTCATGTAGTTCGCGCCGGCCTTGGCCAGGGCGGGCATGGTGTTGGGAGCCAGGCGGTTCCAACTCGAGACGCACACATCCGCGCCGCCGTGGCCCGCTATGTATTTGCCCCATGGGAAGTTCGCAATGTAAACCTCAATGGGCGAACCCTTGGGGCTGACGCCGATCTCCCCGTAGCCCCGCAGCGCGATCGGGCGGATGTAGCAAGGCGCAACGCCATTGGCTTCAATCACATCGACGACGGCTGCGCAGAGCTCGTCAAGAGAGTAAGGCAGCTCCATGCGGTAGATTTTGGCTGAGTCGATGAGCCGCTGCATGTGCTCCGGAAGGCGGAAAACCGCCGATCCATGGGGCTGTCCGTAGCAGCGAATGCCCTCAAAAACGCTGGAGCCGTAGTGAATAACGTGGCTCATCACATGCAGGGTGGCATCTTCCCAGGGAATCAGGTTGCCGTTGTGCCAGATCTTGGAAGTCGTCTGAATAGGCATGGGTGTCTGAAACGCTCCTTCGGCCGCGTGGGGCACATGTACATCTCAGGTTAGCGCGAATCGCAGTAGCGTGTCACGGCGGCCAGAGAGTTCGCGAGGCAAAAGAGGTAACTGAAGTGGCACTACCGGCAGCAGAATTGGCCCTCGCGAAGACCAAAATGGCCTTGGATGATGCAGCCTGGCGCCTCGTGTTGCTGTAAATGAGATTTGGGCCGGCTCGTGTTTGCGGGGTAGTAGCGTTTGGGGTTGTATGATTGCGGACGTGGTCGCGGTGATCCGGGAGCGGGAGCAACGCTTCAATTACCACACACACTGCGAACCGTGAATTGCATCACTCCAGGAGAAGCCCTTTAATGACGCCTCGCGAATTCCATTCAGCCTCGTTGCTTCTCGTTGTCTTTGCCGCTTCCGTGTTGTCTCCATCTGTGCCGGCCCAGCAGCCGAGCTCGCTTGACGTGATGCCGCTTCCTGCGCACGTTACTCAAGGTGAGGGCCAGTTCATTGTTGATGGAAGTTTTTCCGTGACCGTGAACGATTACCCCGACGCCCGCGTGGTGCTGGCCAAACGGCGCTTTCTTGACACGCTCTCCCGCGAGACCGGAATCCCATTTGCGTCCGAGTCTCCGGCGTCTCCGGCAGCCAAAGCCGCTTTCGTCATCCGCACCGCCGGCCCCAGCGAGTCTGTGCAGCAGTTAGGCGAAGATGAGTCGTATCACCTTACAATCTCCCCAACCAATGTGGAGCTGACGGCGCAGAATCCGCTGGGTGTGCTTCATGGGTTGCAAACATTTTTGCAACTGGTGCACATTTCGCCGCAGGGATTCGCCGTTCCTGTGGTCGCAATCGACGATCAACCGCGCTTTCCGTGGCGCGGGCTCATGATCGATGCGGGGCGTCACTTCATGCCAGTGACAGTAATCGAGCGCAACTTGGACGGCATGGAAGCGGTCAAGCTGAACGTGATGCATTGGCACCTTTCCGACGACCAGGGCTTTCGCGTCGAGAGCAAGCATTTTCCGCTATTGCAGGAAAAAGGCTCTGGTGGCCGCTATTACACGCAGCAACAGATTCGAGAAGTCATCGATTATGCGCGGGACCGTGGCATCCGCGTGGTTCCAGAGTTTGACATGCCGTGCCACACAAGCTCGTGGCTGGTGGGTTACCCGGAGTTAGCCAGTGGAGCGGGGCCGTACCCGTTGCCGACTAAGTGGGGAGTTTTGGATCCGGCGATGGACCCCACGCGCGAGACCACCTATAAGTTCCTCGATAACTTCCTCGGCGAAATGACAGCTCTATTTCCTGACGTCTACTTCCATATTGGCGGCGACGAGTGCGATGGGAAGGAATGGGACGCTAACCCACGCATCCAGGCTTTCATGCGCGAGCACAACATGAAAGACGACGCGGCGCTGCAATCCTATTTCACTGGCCGGGTGCAGAAGCTGGTGGCAAGCCATCACAAAATCATGATGGGCTGGGATGAAGTGCTGCAAGCCGATACGCCGCGCGACGTCGTGATTCATTCGTGGCGCGGAGAAAAGGCCTTGGCGGCCGCGGCGAGGCAAGGCAACCGCGTTCTGCTGTCGAACGGCTATTACATCGATCTGAATCAACCGGCCTCGGAGCACTATCTCGTTGACCCGTTGAGCGGGGACGGCGCATCGCTAACCGCCGAGCAAAAGTCACTCGTTCTGGGCGGAGAAGCCGCCATGTGGAGCGAGTATGTGACGGAAGAAAATGTCGACAGCCGCATCTGGCCGCGAACCGCAGCCATCGCCGAGCGGTTCTGGTCGCCGCAGGATGTGCGTGATGTGGAATCGATGTACCGGCGTCTGGCAATTGTCTCGCAGAAGTTGGATCACTATGGCCTTCAGCACAATTCCAGTACGCCAATGATGATCGGACGGATGAGCGGTAGTGCCGATGCAGAAGCCCTGAAGGTGCTAGCCAGTGTAGTGCAACCGCCGCAGGGCTATGCGCGCGAAGAATTACGCGAGTACAACACACTCTCACCACTCAATCGCCTGGTAGATGCCATTCCCCCCGAGAGTCAGACTGCGCGCAAATTTAACCAGCTTGCTACTTTGATTGCTGATGGCAAAGCATCTTCGCAGCAATGGAAGGACGCGCAGAATTGGCTTGTTTTGTGGCGGGACAATGACGCCAAACTGCAGCCACAGCTTCAGGCTTCCGAGTTGACCGCAGAGTTGGGCCCGCTGTCACAAAGCGTGTCGCAGGTGGCCGCAATTGGCCTGCAGGCATTGGACGATCTGAAAAATCATCACGCGGAAAGTGCGGATCAGATAGCCAGGAATCTGCAACTGTTAAGCGCGGCGGAAAAGCCCGGCGCAGTGCTCGTGGATAAGTTGGTTCCATCCATTGAGTTACTCGTGAAGGCGAGCGGAAAATAATAAACTAAAGTTAGTTCAGGCGTAGCTCTATCGCGGCGGCAAGGCTAACATCGCGCCGCCTTTCCGATATAGCTTGTTATCGCCGCGAGCTAGTTTCATTGGCGAGGCACGGCCAAGGTCTCGCTCAAAGATCTCGCCATAGTTGCCCGTCGCTTCAATCACGCGGGCAATCCAGTCGTCGTCGAGACCGAGCGCTCTGCCGATCTGCTTCGATCCACCGAGCAGAAAGCGGCGCTGCGGGTCTTTGTCCTGGGCGGCAGCGGTTCGCAGGCCACGAACATTGGCTTGTGTAATGCCGTTCTCCTCCGCTTGAACAAGCGCCTCCAGCACCCAATTCATAATCTCAAACCATTGGGGGTCATTGTCGCGGACGGCTGCGGCAAGCGGGTCATTTGAGATGGACTCGGGTAACAGACGCGTGAGCTTGCCGTGCTGTGCAAGCGCCGCGCGAGTTTGAGCCAGCCGCGTGCGTTCGCCCGCAAGCGAAGCACAGTTTCCAGTGGAAAAGGCCGCTTGCATTTCGCCTTCTTCTTGGAAGGGAAACGGCGCAAAGTCAAGGTGCTCGCGCGTAAACCAGGCGCGCACGCTTTCCTCGACCGCAGTCTCAGCCAGGAAGCAGACTCTTTTCCCGCTTAACTCTCTCGCGTGCCTTATCGGGCTTGCGCCACGCAACAGAAATCCCACGCCGTCCCAAAGCACCGGTCGTGTGAATGCGAGGTGAGTTCCCGCCGCGTGAGTAAAATCGTCCGTCAGGGTGGCCACCACATCAACTTCACCGGCGGTGACCGCAGCCATGGCGGCCGCGTCATCCGGATACTCCTTCGCCACAACCTTAGCGGCACTGCCGAGAACCGCAACGGCCACGGCGCGACAGAGATCCGCATCGAACGCAGCGCGATTCCCATGATCGTCAGAAGTGGAATACTCCGCTTGCTCGATGTCGATGCCGCAACGCAACTCACCGGCAGCGCGCACGCGCGACAGCATCGGCCCCGGATCGGCCGCGCGCGCAAAGATGCAAGCAAAAAGCGAAAAAATAATCAGCGATGCGCTCGTTGCTGCGTGTCCCACTACGGGGTCCAGTTCCCAGCCGTCGGAATCCCAATCGTGGAATCGGGACGCGGGTTGAAGTCCGGCGGTACAGGATTGGGAAGCAAGCTATCGGTCGGCACGATCTGCAACTCGCGGCAGCCCGCGCCCGCGGCGTGAGGGAAGTGTGAAACCTCGGCAGCGGGAATAGAAGCATAGGCGGCGCTGAGCGGTGCGCGCTTGCCTTGAAGACGAAAAGTGTCGAATGCCGAAGTCATGTCGCCCACGCCGGGAACTTTGTCGTCTGCCGGGCCGAGATTCGGCTCACCAAATTTTTCCGCGCCGATTTGCCGCGCGCGTTCCTCATCGGGCAAGTCAGCAAGAGGCACAAGACCAAAAAGTTCGTCGACAAATTTGATGATGGAGCTATGCTCCGAGGGCACATGCGAGACGCCGTGCGCGATGGCGAACGGAGAGATGACAATGGCCGGAATGCGCGGTCCCTGTTCCAGCGGATTGCCGGCCTGGTCGTGCGATCGAATGCGCGGCTGGGCGTGGTCGTACAAACCGTCTGACTCGTCGTATGTGATGATGATCGCGCTCTCACTCCAGTAGGGGCTTTTGGCGATGGCGTTGATTTCCTCGGCCAGCAGGCCCTCGCTGATTTGCGTGTCGGAGTAGCCGGGATGATCGTCGTTGCCGCTGAATTGCTTTGCCAGTTTGGGGTTGGGGTCTTGTGGCTTCCAGCCCCAGATGTTGCCGTAGCCGCCGCGCAGATAGAAAACTCCAGAGGCAGGCAAGCGCCGGTGCTCGATGGCTGCAAAGAACTCGCTCAGCCCATGCAAATGCGTGCTTGCCAGCGGATTGTTGGCCACATATCCGAAGTATTGCGGCGCATTATGATGAGCCACGTAGCCCTGGTGCGAAGCCTTATCCGCGGCGTCGTTCATCTCATGGTCGTAGCCTTGCTGATACCAACCCCAGTTGATGGCCTTGACGCCGTGCCCCGCAATTTTTTCAATATCCTGCTGCACGTCGGGCAAATCGAATGCGGGGTCGAAGTCGGCCGCCGTGGTTTGCTTGATGTCGCTGCCCATGAACGAGAGCGGAAGACTGGCAAAGGTCAAGTTCTTTGATACGCCCCCAAAGGGGCTGACCGCCTGCGGCTGCTTGAGCCGGTTCGCTGTGTCGAGTGGCGATCCCCAATAAGGTTGCGGGTCGGTCACCATCGGCACCCTGGCATTCGGACCCTGCCCTCCCGAAGATGCAGCGTCGGGATGCAGCATCCACTGCGTCTCGCCGCTCTGACCGGAGATCATGGCAATGGCATTGGGCGTGGAGGGGCCGATGATTGTGTCCATGAAATGGTCAAAGAGTATGAAGCGGTCAGCATAGCGCCATAAAAACGGCGCCGTGTCGCAGTCCACGTGGGCCATGACCAGCTCGCCAAATTGTTTCCGCTCCTGCGTCGGCGCGTTCGATGGCTTTCCATCTTTAAGCGTCACGCCTTCTTCTGCGAGAGGGTACCCTGTGTTGCGCGAAACGCCGTTTGCGTCGATCGCCATTTTGCGCGCGATTCCCACCTGGGAATGATTGACGGATGCAATGTCGGCGGGGTAAATCGGAATTGTATTGCCGGCTTTGTCGACCATCGTGGCTGGGATTTTGAAAGGTGTTATCGTCCCCAGAGTTCCATCTGTATTGACGATAGTCTGCGTGAAGCCTGGGACCTGGTCTGGTGTGCGCGGACCTTCCGGGCCGGCGTAGAGGCCATCGGCGCCGGGATAACTCCCGAAGTAAAAATCAAAGGAGCGGTTCTCCTGAAAAAGTACAAATACATACTTGACGTGGCGTCGAATCAACTCGAGCTTCTCTTCCTGCGAGATGGGCGGTTCGCTCGCCGGATTTATGACCTCAGCGGCCACCTGCGCGCTCGACCGCGGCGCGATGGTTACATCCGGCATTTGAGCCGCGTGCTGCTCCTGCGCCGCGCTGATTCCGAGCGCAATTCCGCAAAGCGCAAGAAGCGCCGCGAAGGTTCGAATGCAAGCTGCGATCTGCATAGAACCAAGGTAAGCGGTTCGAGGCGGTGGTGGCAATAGCCGTGCTTTGGCGTGCGTTCCCGCCTATTTTGGGTGCTCATCGCGATAGGCTTGCAAGCTTGTGCGCCCATCGGGAAGCTTCCAGCGGCGAGCGACGATGATCATCCAGATGAAGTTGAGAGCGGCAATGACCCAAGCGGTGATGAAGGCCGGCATGAAGTGAGGGCTTTTCATGTCGAAGTAGAGGAGCGGGACACTGACGATCACCACTTCTAGTATCGCGAAGCCGATGGCAAAGACGAATTTCGACCAGCTCCACATGCCGGCGCGCTGTTCCTGACGAATGCCGGCCAGGATGACGGTGAACTGGAGAATAGCAAACAATATCCAACCCATGATGTGTCGACCTCACTTAAATTATCTTCGTAGAGCAGATCACGAATGCCGCATCGCTTCCACTCTGGTAGGCGACAACAGCGGCAAGAATGAATCATGAGACACCTTGAGAGTGGGCATGATTCGAATATGTTAAGGTTCAAATCGTGAAAGCTGAAGCGAAAGTAAAATACGGCGCGGCAATTAAAGGCACGCGCCGATTATTGCCGGGACTCTCTCTGAAGGATGGCCTCACGCTGCATCCGTTCGATGCCGAGTTTGGTGTGCGGACGAGTGGACTGGTCGCGGGCCGGCACTTGAAAAGCGGCCACCGGCATGAGCGGCACGCGACAGCGTATTACGGGGTTGCCCCGTCGGTTTTTTATGCGCTGGTGAGGCGCTGGCGGAGGAGCGGGCCGGCTGCGCCGATAGAAGATACGACGTTTGTCGATCTGGGAGCAGGGATGGGGCGAGCAGTGCTGCTGGCCTCGGAGCTCGGGTTCAAGGCAGTCGTTGGAGTGGAGTTGCATCCTGTGCTGGCAAGAATCGCGCGGAAGAATCTCAGCATCTGGCGCACGACGGGACGCGAGCGAGCGTCGATCCGCATAGTCGAAGGCGATGCGGTCGAGTTTGCGTTGCCGGATGGGCCGGCAGTGGTATTCATGTTCAATCCCTTCGGTGCCCCGGTGATGCGGCGGCTGCTGAAAAGCTGGCGAAAGGCGCAGACTGCGCGGACACACGATGTTGACCTGCTTTACGCGAATAACGAGCAGGAAAGCGTGCTGGTGAGCCAGCGAGGCTGGACGCGGCTCTATCTGGGCAGAGTGAGGCGCTCAAAGATAGATGCAATTGCGGACCACAAGATCATGGCCAATCAACCGGACGGAGAGTATGCCTCTTCAAATTGGGAAGACTGCTCGATCTGGCGCTGGCCAGGGTCATGAACTGGCCGGGGATGTGAAAGGCTTCAGGGCTTGTAGATCCACGTCTGCGCGGTTGTGTGATCGTTCTCAGGATACCCGCCCGCCAGCAAAACGCTGCCATCGCGAAGTCTCGTTTCCGTAATGTAGTGCCACTTGTCGTCCATCTGGCCTGGCACGACAAGAAATTTTCCTGTAGCAGGGTCGAAGATTTCTGCTTCCGTGCTTCCGCCGGCAACCAGCAGCTTTCCATCCCGCAATTGCACCGCCGCTTCCGGCAGCTTGAATCGAGCGTCGTTCATGGCCGAAGTTTGGGTGAACCTTCCAGTGGCGGGATCGTAGATTTCCGCACTGCTCAGGTTTCCGCTCCAGTCATGCTCGTCAGAGCCTCCAGCAATCAGCACTCGACCGTCAGGAAGCAGCCCGGATGTGTGCTTGTAGCGCGCTGTGATCAGGCTGCCGGTCTCAGTGAATGATCCGTTCCTCGGGTCGTAGAGTTCGGCGCTTGCAGTCAGACTATCGCCTTTGCCGCCGGCGATCAGAACCCTGCCGTTTTTAAGCAATGTGGCTGTTTGCCCCACGCGGGCATAATGCATTTCCCCGGTTTGCTGAAACGTCAGTGTCGCCGCGCGGAAGACCTCAGCCGAGGCCAAACGTCCGCCCGGCCCGTCGTGATCTACGCCTCCAGTAATCAGCACGTCGCCATTGGCCAGCAGGGTGGCGCCTGGCCGTCCCCGTCGCGCCGTCATCTTTGCTATCGTGGTGAACCTTCCCGTCGCCGGATCGTAGAGCTCAGCGGAGTCAGTACCGCCCTGGCCGGTCCACCCTCCGGCGACCAGCACCTTTCCCGAACGGAGCAGCACAGCCGCATGTCCCACGCGCCGCTCGGCCATGTCTCCTGTCGGTTGAAACTTGCCGGTGGCGGGATCGTAAAGCTCGGCGGACTTGTAGAAATCCTGATTGCGGCGCATGCCTCCGGCAATCAAAACCTTGCCATCGGGAAGCAAGGTTGCGCTTTGCCCCGAACGCGGCTCCAGCATCGGCGCGCCGGAGGTCACCGTGCCCAGGTGCGATGCGGATGAAACAGTCGCGCGGTATGCCGCGTCGGCGACGCCAAGACAGACAATGAAACCAAGAGTGAGCGAAGCAGCGACAAACAGGCGAAGCCGGTCCATGCAATTCCTCCTTGAACATTAAGACGCGCGATCGGGGCGCAAGTTGTAGAAATTTGCGATGAAATGAATTGACGAGACAGGCATTCAGGGGAAAAGCTGTTCTCTGGGCAGGTTTAGCATTCGTTCGCACTGACAAACGAAGCAGCGCCAGGGTCCGCTCGTCGACGCGTCTTACTACAGAATCCAGCAGCACAGAAAACATGCAGCCAGTGGAGTACGACTTTGAAGGAACCGCATCTGGTATTGGGATTAGGCGAGTTGTTATGGGATGTCTTGCCGGAGGGCCCGCGATTGGGCGGCGCGCCGGCAAACTTTACCGTGATGGCAGGGCGGCTGGGCAACCACGCCGTGCTGTTGAGCCGAATTGGGCGAGACGATCTTGGCCAGCGCGCATTGGATCGCTTGGAACCGCTCCCGGTCGACACAAGTTTTGTTGAAATTGACCCCGAGCATGAAACGGGCCGCGTCACTGTTTACTTTGAAGCAGGTCAGCCGCACTACACCATTCACCAGCCCGCGGCGTGGGATTTCCTCGAGCTTTCAGACGAGTGGGTTCGGCTGGTAGAGCGGGCAGACGCCATTTGCTTCGGTTCCCTGGCGCAACGCAGC
>Ga0302325_10031724_pt1 | contig 10863 bp, 9 predicted proteins | sample Palsa_T0_2_FD_201948 | JGI IMG/M metagenome (GOLD analysis project Ga0302325, IMG submission 201948) | Peat permafrost microbial communities from Stordalen Mire near Abisko, Sweden - Palsa_T0_2 | ecosystem: Environmental > Terrestrial > Soil > Palsa > Peat permafrost | place: Sweden: Abisko... | reverse complement strand
GAACAATCCCCAATATCATGCTTCCAGTCAGGAGAGAGCGAATCGAGGGTCCAGCATGCTAGACACGTTTGCCCGGATATTGGTGGTTGGGGCGCTCGGAGCGACCGGCTTACTGGGGGCCGCGTGTTCGAGTGGCGGCGGGCAAGCAGCGACAGCCGGCGTTGAGAAACCAGATCTGACCGTCGCCGCTGTCCCATCGCTCGACTCGGCCGGCCTGTACATCGCGCAGCAGCGCGGGCTGTTCGCCGCCGAGGGCCTGCACGTGACCATCGTGCCCGCCGTCAGCAGCTCCACCGTTATCGCTGGCCAGCTCGCGGGCAAGTACGACGTCACGTGCGGGGCCTACGTCGCCTACATGCTGGCGGACGCGATACACAAGGACAACCTGCGGATACTGGCCCCATCCGCCGACGAGGCTCCGCTCACCCAAGAGGTGCTGGTGCCGCCCGGGTCAGCGATCCAGACCGTGGCCCAGCTCAAGGGCAAGAGGATCGGGGTCAACGTCCTGAACAACCTGGCCCAGCTGCTGGTCAGCGCGCTGCTTTCGGATAACGGGGTATCGCCGTCCGACGTTCATTTCGTCCCCATCCCATTCGGGGACATGGCCGCCGCCCTCAGGACGCATCGGGTGGACGCCGCGTGGCTGCCCGAGCCGTTCATCACAGAAGCGGAAGAGTCGACCGGCGTCACCGTCCTCGCCGATGCTGACCAGGGCGCCGCGCAGAACCTCCCGGTCAATGGGTTCGCCGTCACCAAGTCTTGGCTGAACAAATACCCGAGGACCGCGGCGGCCTTCCGCCGCGCCATCCTCAAGGCCCAGGTGATCGCCAATACGAATCTCGCCGCGGTCCAGCAGGGCATGGTCGCCGGAGGGGGGGTGTCGCGCTCGACATCAGAGGTCGTGGCGTTGCCCACCTACCCGCTGAAGACGGAGGTGGACCTGCTCCAGCGGCTGGCCAACTTGATGGAGCAATTCGGGATGACCCAGCAGCTCTTTAATGCTGCGCAGCTCGTCTCCCGCTGACACCTGGACCAAGTGCCACCAGCGGGCCCAGGTCCACCGGCGCACACTCGGCGGCATCGGCCGGCGGCTGAGCGGCGGGATCTGACGGTCGAAGCTGCGGCTCACGAGTCACCGACCTGCGGTCGCATCGGTATGGCGGGCCGGCCGACCGGGATAATGTTATGGATTGGGCGTATCGGTTGAATCCCCACCAATTCCTAATTTATCCTGCGTTTGTTCGAAGAAGAGCAAACTAAGGGGTTCGATCATGATTCGTCCGTCGGCCCGGATAGCCGTGGTGGGGGTGCTCGCCGCGGCGGCCGTGCTCGCCGCGGCATGTTCGGGCGGCGGCGGCGGGCAGGCGGCGCCCCCGGCCGTTGAGAAACCCGATCTGACCGTCGCGGCTGTCCCGGCACTCGACTCGGCCGGCCTGTACATCGCGCAGCAGCGCGGGCTGTTCGCGGCCCAGGGCCTGCACGTGACGATCGTGGCCGCCCCGGGCAGCGCCGCGGTGGTCAAAAGCCAGATGGCGGGCAAGTACGACGTCACGGAGGGGGCCTACGTCTCCTACATGCTCGCGGATGCGCTCCATCGTGCCGACCTGCGAGTACTCGCCCCGGCGTCCAACATGGCGCCGCTCACCCAGGAGCTGCTGGTCCCGCCTGGATCGCCGATCCAGACCGTCAGCCAGCTCAAGGGAAAGACGATCGGCCTCAACGCGCCGATCGGCATCGGCATCGTGCTGGTCAGTGCTCTGCTCTCGGACAACGGCCTATCGCCATCGGCCGTGCATTACGTCTACTACCCGTTCCCCAAGATGGCCGCCGCCCTCGCCGCGCACAAGATGGCCGCCGCCCTCGCCGCGCACAAGATGGACGCCGCATACCTGCCCGAACCGTTCATCACCGGCGCGGAAGAATCGATCGGCGCTACGGAACTCGCCGACGTTGACGCGGGCGCCGCGCAGAGCCTCCCGGTCAGCGGGTATGTCGTGACCCAAACCTGGCTGAACAAGTACCCGAAGACCGCGGCCGCGTTCCGCCGCGCCGTCCTCGAGGCCCAGTCGATCGCCAACACGAATCTCTCGGCGGTCGTAGACGGCATGGTGGCCTACGGGGGGGTGTCGCGAACCACAGCCGAAATCGCGGCCGCCCCCACCTACCCGCTGCAGTCAGACCCGACACTGCTCCAGCGGACCGCCAACTTGATGGAGCAATTCGGTCTGACCACGCAGGTCTTCAACGCCTCGTCGATGATCCGCGGCTGACACCGGGCCAGCGTCGCGGTCGGCCAGCTTCGGACCGGTCGCGGACGGCAATAAAAGATCTTATCGTGGGGTTACGAGTTCTTGCTGACGGTGCCGACCCGGCTCAGACGGATGCAGTGCCGCCCCGGCCTCCCCGACGGCTTCCTCGCCAGCACCGGATCTCGGAGCGGACCCCACTTCTTATAGTTTTTTCATGGTTCAGTGACGATGTGCTTAGATCTGCTGGCGATTCTGCAGAGATGCTCATAGTGCGGACAGTGTGATGGTGCCGGTCCGGGTGATGCTGGTCGAGGACGACGACGCGCTGCGCGGCGCCGTGGGGCGGGCTTTGCGTCTAGAGGGCTATGAGGTGGATGAGGCGTCCGATGGCGCTGAGGCCTTGGCGCGCCTCGCCTCGCTTCGTGCGGGTCTGGTGGTGCTGGATGTCTTGATGCCGGAAATGGATGGCCTCACGGTCTGTCAGCGGTTACGCGAACTGGGGGACCGGACCCCGGTGTTGCTGCTTACGGCACGGGATCTGGTAGCTGACCGGGTACAGGGCCTGAATGCGGGCGCCGATGATTACCTGACCAAGCCGTTCGCCTTGGACGAGCTGCTGGCGAGGGTGCGAGCACTGATCCGGCGCAGCAATCCAGGGCACGAGAAGGTACTGGTGGTCGCGGACTTGTCACTGGATCCCCGCAGCCGGGAGGTGCGGCGAGGGGGCCGGACACTGGAGCTCACGCGAACGGAGTTCGCCTTGCTCGATCTGCTCATGACGAACGCCGGAATCGTGCTGAGCCGCGACGTGATCCGCGAACGGGTGTGGGGATATAGCGACTCATTTGGGTCCAATACCCTCGACGTGTACGTAGGGTATCTGCGGCGCAAGACCGAGGAGGACGGGGAGCCTCGGATCATTCACACCGTGCGTGGCGTCGGCTTCGTGTTGCGGCCCCCGTGAGCCTCCGGCTGCGGGTCACCGTGGCCGCGGGGGCTGCGGTACTGCTGGCGATCGTCGCGTCGTCGGGCGCGTTTTACGTCGGCGTGCGTCAGCACTTGTACCGTTCGATCGATGCGTCGCTCAGCCAGACCACCGCGCCCATGCAGCGCAGCGGGCAGATCCAGGGCATCGAACGAGCGCTCGAGTCCGGTGTGCCGGGCCGGACGGCAGGCCTACCGCCATCACCGCAAAGCTATTTGCAGTTCGTCGGGGTCAATGGCCGGATAATCGCCGGCCTGACGTCCACTGTCCTGCCGGTGACCCCAGCCGTGCTCGCGGTGGCACGAGGGCAGCGCAATGACGTGTTCTTTGACGCGAACGCCGCGGATGCGCCGGTACAGGTATATGTCGTCAACGTCGGCCGCGGTACCGCGCTGGAAGCCGGCCGGTCCCTGAGCGAGGTGAACGCCACCCTGCGGGAGTTGGTGGTCGTGTCGGTGGTGGTCTGTGTCGCTGGCGTGATCTTGGCCGCGGTGATCGGGCAGCTCGTGGCTGCAGCCGCGCTTCGTCCGGTGCGCCGCCTGTCGGCCGCGGTCCGGGCCGTGGCGGACACCGGGGAGCTGTCCCAGCACGTAGATGTTGCCGGCCGTGACGAGTTCAGCCAGGTCGCGGCTGGCTTCAACGGCATGCTGGATGCCTTGAGCGAGTCGCTGGGCCAGCAACGGCAGCTGGTGGCGGACGCGTCCCACGTGCTGCGCACTCCCTTGGCGACGGTGCGGACCAACGTGGAGGTCTTGAGACGATCCGATGAGCTCGACGCCGACGATCGCGCTCAGCTCATCGGTGACACCGTCGCTCAAGTCGCAGAACTCACACGGCTGGTAAACAACATGATTGAGCTGGCCCGTGGCCGGGAGGAGAAGGGGTCCTTCGGCCTGCTGCGCCTAGACGAGCTGGTGGCAAGCGTGGTCGCCGAGGCCCGCCGGAACTACCCATCGGTCGACTTTGAGCTGGCAGCTGTCCCGTCGGCCGTGTGGGGCTCGCCTGACCGGCTGTCGCGGGCGGTGAGCAACCTGGTAGATAACGCAGCGAAGTGGACCCGTCCTTCAGCGCCCGTCGAGATCATCGTCGAGACCAGGTCAGTGACGGTGCGGGATCATGGGCCTGGTGTCGGTGCCGCCGACGTTCCGCACATCTTCGACCGCTTCTACCGTTCGCTGTCGGCGAGGGGAGTACCTGGCTCCGGCCTGGGGCTGGCGATCGCCAAGCAGACCGCCGAAGCGCATGGCGGGACCATCGTGGTCCAAGCCGCAGACGGCGGCGGTGCTGAGTTCATCCTGCAGTTCCCGGACCGCACCGGCGGTTGAGGGCCGGATCCGCGGCTGTCACTCCCTTCACTTCTCACGCAGTTCTCAAAGTCGGCTTAGGGCACGCTGAAAGGGCCCGCCAACGATGAGTCCATGGGAAACGTTGCTGAGGATTCCGGATGTGTCCGGCGACTCGGGGCCCTGGCGATCAGCGCCGCTGCCACGGCAACTCTCGTCCTGGGCGGCTGCCAGGCCGGTCACCCGGGCGCGAGCGCTGCCACAGCGACGGCCACCGGGCCGGCAACCGGCAGCCCGCCGAGCGGCGCGTTCTATGACTGCCTTACCGCCGCAGCGCCTCCCACCTGCTACGGCGTGCGTCAGTTCCGGGTGGCCTACGGCATCCAGCCGCTGCTGGATCGCGGGATCAACGGCCGCGGCGAGACCATCGTGACGCCGGAGTTCGCCCCGTCGGCAACCACCCCGCAGGTCACCGACATCCGGCAGGATCTCGCGCGATTCGACCGTCTGTTCGGCCTGCCCGCGGCTCGGCTCCAGGTCCTGACCCGCTTCGCCGGCGCCTCCTCGCCTGACCTGGCCGGCGGCGAGGAAGCGGAGGACACCGAGATGGTGCACGCGGTCGCCCCCGATGCCGCCATCCGGGTGATCCTCCTCCCGGCAATGAGTTCCGCCCACGGGATCGCCGCGTATACCGCGGCGATTCGTCTGGCTCCCTCACTGGGCGCAGTGGTTTCGACGACCGCCGGCCTGGGGGAACGCTGCTTCACCCGCGCCGAGGTGGCCGCGCTGAACTCAGCGCTGCAGGCCGACCAGGACCGCCAGGTGACGGTGATCGCCTCCTCTGGAGACAACGGGGCGGCGATCGCACCTTGCTCCGGGACGGGAGCCTCCACCCCGGTGAAGGGGGTGAACCTCCCCGCCTCGGACCCGCTCGTCCTGGCCGTCGGAGGCACGAGCCTTCAGGCGAGCCATACGACCGGCAGCTATCTGGGTGAGACCGCCTGGAACACACCTCTACCGCCGGATAAGAGCGAACCGCGGGTGGCGTCGAACGGCGGCTTCAGCAGCCTCTTCCCCCGGCCCCCCGACCAAGCCGGAGTCGCGGGCATCGGGACCACCCGGGGCGTGCCCGACGTGGCCGCCGACGCTGATCCCGCCACCGGCATGGCGCTGGCCATGAGCATAAATGGCAGTTACCCCATCATCCCCGCCAGCGGCACGAGCGCCGGCGCCCCGTTCTGGGCCGGGATCGTGGCCCTGGCCGACCAGTACGCAGGGCGCCACCTTGGCTTTATCAACCCAGTCATCTACCGCCTCGGCCGCAGCTTCCGCTACGAGAGCGCGTTTCACGACATCACCAAGGGTGACAACACGGTGAAGTCCCCGGAAGGCACCGTCGCTGGCTACGACGCCACGCCCGGCTGGGACCCGGTAACAGGCTGGGGAAGCCCCAACGCGCAAGCGCTCGTCCCCCTGCTCGCCCGCTCCGTCAGCCCCTGACCATGAGAAGGCGCTACCAGTACACATGGTCGTTGCCGCCCGGGAACCAGATCTGACGGCCGCCGAGCCGAGGTCCGGTGACGCAACGAAGCGGCCTGACTCCTCGGCGCTCAAGAGCCGGTGACCTGCGGAGTCACCAGCACGGCGGGGCCGTACACTGAATAAGGGAATTGCGCGTATCGGTTGATTTCTCTGCAATTCTCAATTTATCCTGCCTCTGTTCGAGAATAGGCAGGTGGGGGGGGTTCGTGGTACATCCGTTGACCCGGAAATCCGTGCTGGGCATGGTCGCCGTGGCCGCCGTGCTCGCCGCGGCATGTTCGAGCGGCGGCGGGCACCAAGCCGTGGCCGGTGTGGAGAAACCCGATCTGACCGTCGCGGCCGTCCCGGCGCTCGACTCGGCCGGCCTGTACATCGCGCAGCAGCGCGGGCTGTTCGCCGCCCAGGGCCTGCACGTCACGATCGTGCCCGCCATCAGCAGCGCCACGGTCATCGCCGCCCAGCAGGCAGGCAAGTACGACGTCACATCGGGCGCCTACGTCGCCTACATGCTGGCCGACGCGCAACAGCACGCCAACCTGCGCATTATCGCCCCGGGATCCAACATGGCGCCGCTCACCCAGGAGGTGATGGTCCCACCCGGGTCACCGATCCAGCACGTCCGCGAGCTCAAGGGCAAGAAGATCGGGGTCAACGCGCTCAACAACGTCGGCACCTTGCTGATCAGTTCGCTGCTCACGGACAACGGGGTACCGCCATCGGACGTGACTTTCGTCGCTATCCCGTTCCCGGCCATGGCCGCCGCGCTCAAGGCACACCAGGTGGACGCGGCCTGGCTCCCCGAGCCGTTCATCACCGGCGCGGAAGAGTCGATGGGGGCCACCGCCCTGGCCGACGTTGACCAGGGCGCCACCCAGAGCATCCCGGTCAGCGGGTACATCGTGACCCAATCCTGGCTGAACAAATACCCGAAGACCGCGGCGGCGTTCCGCCGCGCCATTCTTGAGGCCCAGGCCATCGCCAACACCAGCCTCGCCGCGGTTCAGGACGGCATGGTGGCCTACGGGGGCGTGTCACTGACCACGGCCCAGATCGCGGCGGCCCCGACGTTCCCGCTACAGACCAACGAGCCGCTGCTCCAGCGCATCGCCGGCCTGATGGAGCAATACGGGATGACTCAGCAGATCTTCAACGTCAAGCAGATGATCCGCGGCTTAAATCCGGTGATCCTCGGCTGACATCCGGGCCGCCGCGGCCACGGGTCAGCGTTGACCACCCGGTGCGGCGATGATTTCATCGATCAGGTGAACAGCAGGGTGCGGCCGGTGCCCGAGGCCGCCGACAGCCAGGGCAGCGTGGCCAGCCAGGGCAGCAAGGACGGCGCGGCCAGCCAGGACAGCCCGGCCAGCGCCGACGGCTACCGTTACCAGCCGGGCTTCGGGAACGAGTTTGCCAGCGAGGCGGTCGCCGGGGCGCTGCCAGCAGGCCGCAACTCGCCGCAGCGCGCACCGCTGGGCCTGTACGCGGAACAGATAAGCGGCACCGCGTTCACCCAGCCGCGGGGAGTCAACCGGCGTACCTGGGTGTACCGGATAATGCCGTCGGCCGCCCACCCGCGCTTCGCCCGCATCGCGAACGGGTCACTGCGCAGCGCTCCGTTCGATGAGATCGAGCCCGACCCCAACCGGCTGCGGTGGGATCCGCTGCCGATGCCGACCGGCCCGGCTGACTTCATCGACGGTCTCTATACCGTCGGCGGCAACGGCGACACCAGGACACGCAACGGCATGGCCGTCCATCTTTACGCGGCGACCAGTTCGATGACCGACCGCTATTTCGTCGACTCAGATGGCGAACTGCTATTCGTTGCGCAAATCGGGTCTGTCGTGCTGCATACCGAACTCGGCGCGCTGCGGCTGCGGCCGGGGGAGATCGCTGTGGTCCCGCGGGGCATCAGGTTCCGCGTCGAACTGCCCGACGGCCCGGCCCGGGGCTACCTGTGCGAGAACTACGGCGCGCCGTTCACGCTGCCCGAGCGCGGCCCGATCGGCGCGAACGGGCTGGCCAACGAGCGTGATTTTCTGGCCCCGACGGCCGCGTTCGAGGACCGGAGCGGCCCAGACCACGGCGGCACGGTGCAGGTCGTGCAGAAGTTCGGCGGCAATCTCTGGGCCGCGGATTACGACCACTCACCGCTGGACGTAGCCGCCTGGCACGGCAGCTACGTGCCGATCAAGTACGACACCGCGAATTTCATGGTCATCGGCACGGTCAGCTTCGACCATCCCGATCCGTCGATCTACACGGTGCTGACCTCGCCGACCGAGACTCCCGGCCTGGCCAATGTGGATTTCGTCATCTTCCCGCCCCGGTGGCTGGTCGGCGAGGACACGTTCCGGCCGCCGTGGTACCACCGCAACATCATGTCCGAGTTCATGGGCCTGGTGCATGGCGAGTATGACGCCAAGGCCGAGGGCTTCCTGCCGGGCGGGGCGAGCCTGCACAACACCTTTACCTCGCATGGCCCGGACGCCGAAACGTTCACCAAGGCGAGCCAGGCGCAACTGCGGCCCCAGAAGGTCGACGGCACCCTGGCGTTCATGTTCGAGAGCCGCTGGATGATCATCCCAACCCGGCAGGCGATGCAGGCCGCGCACCTTCAGGCCGACTACGACGCCGTGTGGCAGGGGCTGACCGCGGGCTTCCCCGATAACCAATGAACCGCTGCTGACCAATGAGCCGCGGCGCCGGGCTCGGCGGTTCTACTGAACGTGCCGAGCCCGGATCGCCGTCGTCGCCAATCGGCGTCGTGGCCAATCGCCGTCGTTACCAGTAATGCCGTCGGCCACCCACTGCGTGCCCGACCGAGCCGAGCACCAGGAGTATCAGGCCAACGACCAGCGCGATGATCCCGAGCGTCCAGAGGATCGCGATCTTGGCGACGAAGCCGATGATAAGCAGGATGATGCCGAGGACAATCATGTGATCTCCTGACCAGGCGGGAAGCGAACTGCCCTTGCCTCTACCGCCTGGAGGGGGAAGCAAACTTCATGCCGGGGATACCGCGTTGCGGACCACTTCGGCGGAGACCACGGCCAGCCGGCGACGCTGCGACCGCGCCTGAGACCGCAACTGCTCGTAGGCGGCATGAGCCGACAATCCCTGCTGCCCTATCAGGACGCCCTTGGCCTGCTCGATGACGGCCCGGGAGTTCAGGGCATTCTGCAGATGCTCGGCCAGCTCAGACTGCTCCTGGCCCTGCATCATGCTGGCGATGAGCAGGGCGGCCAGGTCGGTGAACGCCAGGAGGGCCAGCTCCCCCTCTGGTGACCAGGGGTGACGGTCTTCTGACAGCACGGCGACCACGCCCACCGCGTCCTGGTTGTAGGGCAGCGGGCTGGCCAGAACAGCACGCACGCCCCGATCGAGGGCCGCCGCACGGAACTGGGGCCATCGCGAGTCCTCGGTGAGGTCTTCGACCCCGATGAGCTCCTTGTTGTCGAACGCGGCGACGCACGGGCCTTCGTGGTGGCGTATCTGAAGCTCCTCCAGGTGCTGCATCCGATCGTCGGATACCGCGACGTTCCGCAGGTGATGGTCGGCGTCGGCGAGCATCATGCCAGCACCGTCAACGTCGAAGATCGCATGAGTGGTCTGAACGATCTCGTGCATCGCATCCTCGACCCGCATCGCGCCGAAGCGCAGCTTGCCGAGTTGAGTCAAGGCCTCGCGCACATCGTGCAGGGAGACGTCCATCTGTCCGGTCCTTACCCCAGCCCTGGCCGCCGCAGCGGCGGCCGCCGTCACTCAGACATGTTACGGCTCGGATCTTGTGGGCAGAGGGGCTGACTCTACGGACCGCCGACCCGTCGGCGAGCCCTGGCCACACACCGACGTGCGGCAGAAAGGGGAGGTTGCTATGGCCACCGAAGACCGTCAGCAGACCATCCAGGCCGGTCAGCCCGAGCGCTTCTCCTGGTCGGTCATCCGCCGCACCCCGCGTTACACCTACCTCGTGGCCGGGGTGGCGGCCGTCGGCGGCATGTTGTTCGGCTACGACATCGGCGTCATCAGCGGGGCCGAGAACCTGCTCAAGAGCGCCTTCAAGCTGAGTTCCACGGCCGAGGAGATAGCCGTGGCCGCCGTTCTCGTCGGCGCGGTCATCGGCGGGCTCATCGGCGGCCGGCTGGCGGACAAGTTCAGCCGCCGGTACACGCTGCTGGCCATGGCCATCCTGTACGGCGTCGCCGCGATCCTCACCGCGCTATCCCCGAATCTGGGCTTCTTCCTCGCGTTCCGGATCATTACCGGCATCGCCGTGGGCGCCTCATCGCTCGTCGTCCCCGCCTACATCGCGGAGATGGCGCCCGCGCCCATCCGCGGCAGTCTGGTCGTGCTGCAGCAGCTGGCCATTTCCTTTGGCATCCTGCTGTCCTATGTCCTGGACTACGCCTTCGACTCCGCGGGCTGGGGCTGGCGGCCGATGTTCGCCTTCGCGCTGGTGCCCGCGGTGGCGCTGGCCACCGGAATGCTGTTCATGTCCTTCTCGCCGCGCTGGCTCGGCATGCACGACCGCTGGGATGAAGCCGCCGAGGTGCTGGGCCGTATCAACCCGCAGGGCAAAGACGAGGAACTGGAGCGCCTGCACCAGGACGTGGAGGAGTCGACTGGAAACTCCTGGCGCGAGCTGCTGCGGCCCGGCCTGCGCGGGGCGCTCATCGCGGGCGTCGGCCTGGCGATCTTCCAGCAGCTGGTCGGGCCGAACACGGTCTTGTTCTACACGCCGACGATCTTCCAGTACGCCGGCGTGAGCGGCAACTCGCTGCTGCCCACGATCTACGTGGGC
>Ga0302325_10031721_pt1 | contig 10864 bp, 4 predicted proteins | sample Palsa_T0_2_FD_201948 | JGI IMG/M metagenome (GOLD analysis project Ga0302325, IMG submission 201948) | Peat permafrost microbial communities from Stordalen Mire near Abisko, Sweden - Palsa_T0_2 | ecosystem: Environmental > Terrestrial > Soil > Palsa > Peat permafrost | place: Sweden: Abisko... | reverse complement strand
AAGGACATTCGGGTTTAAACCTAATGACCGATATGATTTCTAATGCGGATTTCTAATAAGTGGCAAATATGACTCCTAAGTGGCAAAAGAGTCATATTTGATTCCAAATAGCATTCCTTATGTGTTGGATCAGGTCAGCTATACAGGCTATGTTTTTTCAGCTGTACAGGCTTCACTTCGGCAACCCCGAAATCAGCCCTCTAAGCTACATTTTCAGCCCTACAGGCTTTACAATAGGGGTTTCATTAGTATAAGTATAGGATATTTTCCATAGCAAAATAGAACTTTATTCTTCTCTAAAATCATCTTTTTGATCCAACATTATGACTATAGAGCTTACGAGTACTCTATGAGCAGACTTGGCCATGGGTAAAAATGGACGTACCCACAGCTTTTAATAGATAGTACCCTACCTAGGATAAATTAAGGTAAATAAATACCCAAGTTTTCGTCTAAATAGATGGTTTACCCGGATAGTTAGTCATGTGACTATAGTAGACCAATCAAAGAGCTCTATTTAAGCGCACACTAAAACTCGATTTTAAAATACTATAAAATAATATACTTTTTCCTTATCAATCGCACACTTTACTGCAATTAAATATGCCTCGATACAATTAATAAGCTCTAGACTTCTCAAGCAATATTCGCCCAAAGGCGCCGGGTAGTCCGACTCCTCTCCTTGTTCGAGAAACGCTCCCAAAGCGCCTACAAGCTCCTATAGCATTAGCATTAATAGCACTAACATTACCTCCGCATCAACGTCGTACGATAGCCAAATAGAAAGCACTTGCATTAAAGCCGACAAATAGCTATATATTTAAAGGGCTACATCCGCTATATACTTGTCATATTATTAAAGAAGAGCATGCTAAGATGTTAATCCGATATAGCTAGCCAAATTGCGATTATAACAAACGTATTAAGCGTATACTTTATAGCACTAACAATTATAAGATTTATTATCGCAATAATCATCCTAGTATCCTAACATTTGTGACAAAAGAGAAGGAATAGCTAAAAGCGCAAGCTAATATATTAAGATCTAAGACACAATTTTTTAATAAAGCACCCTTTAATCAAAATTACAACTAACGATTTAAAGCTCTCCTCCTCGAATAAGTTATTAAAAATAACCTCTCCTTTGCAATTATCGATTAAGAAGAAACTAAAGCTCTCTTCTCCTTCCTTTCCCCGACTACAAAGCAAATATCACGATAAACCCTTACAAGAGACTTAAAAGCCCGATACGAAAGTGCAAAAGAGGCAATTTATACCAAACTTTAAGAGCATATAGCTACTAGTAGACAAATCGCATTAATAATAAATAGCTAAGTAAGGAATAATAAGCTCGATTATATTATAGTTACAAGGCACATTATATACAAGTTAATTAGAGAGACGGAATCCTTGCTTTTTAATATTATCGAATTAACAAACCCTATATACGATAGCCTATACTTGGCCTAAAAGCTCCTCGAGGTTACAAATCGACTTCATATCACTTGCGCTATTATATTAGTTACTCGAGACAACGCTTTACCGAATAATATAATACTAAATAAGTTTAAAGCTATTATAGCAATATAATAAGAAGCTATAGACGAATTAGACCAAGCTAAGTTCTATTATAAGTTTAATCGGAAGGATAGCAATATTCGATGTGTCGCGCATATATATAATATTGTAATCTAAGCTAATAAGCTTTCACTTTTATATTTAAGGACAAATTAGCATTTAAATTCCTTGCTTGTCCTACTATTTTTGCAAGCGGCGCAAGGAATTCAAATGCTAATTTGTCGAGTATAGCAAAACTAATATGCTAATATTTTAGCCTTTAAAGCAATTAAAGCAAAACCCAAAGAACACTTCTCCGATTATTACTATACTACTAACTAAGCACCTCCTCCTCCTTTTACCGAACGCTTTGCCTTTTACAAATTGCGAAGCTTATCAATTCTCTTTAAACTATAAAAGCTACCACGCGCCTAGCTTAAAAGCATATATATTACGCTAAGTATCAAGTACAAAGACTTAATATGTAATATGCTAATACGCTAGAATTCAACAGACAAGATACTTAATACAAGACTTTATATAAAGAAGGCGATTAAGGCAATATTAACTACGCAAACTTAGGATAAATCGGTAAAAGAGAATTTGACTCCTACAAAAGAGGATTAAAATACACTAAAAGAGATAATAGTCTTCTTTAATATTTTTAAAAGACTTACAATCTAATCGCAAGCAAACGAATACTTTACGCTTCATAATACTATTCCGAACTACTTGCATATACTCTATCAATTAAATATATAGCAAGCTTAAGACAAATAGCCTATCTTTAAGCTTGCAGCGAAAGCGGCTTATAAAGTTATAAAGGAGTATTATAAAGAAGCTATCTCCTCGCGCTATTCGTTTATTGCAATCATCTGCGATCCTCGATATAAGCTTAAAGCATTAAAATTCCTATTTGACGCGTTAAGTAGCATCGAATCGACAAGTTATAAGCGCGCGAAGATACACTTTTAGCATACATTTTCGTAATATCAAAAGAGGGCAATAAGCCTAATAAAGCTCAAGCGGCAGCGCCTAGAAAATGAAGCAATTAATGCCCTTAGCAATCGATCGCCGACTCTTAAAGTAAAGGGAGAAGAGCCGTAAAGGGTTAATCCTTTATATAGCTAAGACGATTATATTGCAACTTACTTGTACAACCTATAGTAACAAATGACGAAGTGTCTAAGTGGTTAAAAGAGCCTATAATCCCGCGCGATTTAACACTAATGGCTTAACGATTATATATGCTATCAAAAGCATAAGACTTCCCGGTAATTAGTCAAATAGCGCGCAATTACTATGCAATTCCTGCTACCTCTACTCCTTTTAAAAAAGTATTTAGTATAGCTAGCAATTTAATATCAAAGAAGCGGACACGAATATCAAGTAAGAACGTGCGCTATATGCTTTGTTTAAGAAGCTAAGGGATACTTAATCTTAATAATAATAAGGATAAGATTATTATTAGTAAAGATAATAATAAAATTGTATAAGTTTTGCTAAAATAATCTACACTTTACCCCTAAACCTCACTCTAAAATAAGCTAAGTAATACTATTTCCATTCAAATTTTTAATAAATGATACCCTACCCAGCAAAAATTGCTCTAGATAGTACCCAGGGCAAAAAAAAATGGTACCCAATAGTTCTACCCGTACCCATGGCCAAGTCTGTCTATAAGTCATTGGCCACTCTTTATATATATAGAGCCCTTGGAACACTTCTAAAGGTGTCCCTTAAGCTTCTCAATTTAAATTGATATATTACATGATTATCACATAACCTATTCGCTCTACACTTTTTACAAATTTTAAATTATTGATAACTACTATAGTATTATTTATAAATAAAAATTATTGATAACTATTATACTACACCGTGCTATTGTATTCATTAGTACTTTGTTTATACAATGATGTACTAACAGAGATAAATTAACTATTGAGGGATTCCCGCACGAGCAAGACGGATGGCAGGAGCATGCGTGGCTTAAGTAAGTTGGTTCTATTATGAATTACTCGCTAATAATTTAATTGACTAATACTATCGCTATATTGACCAATCACACGGCATTGGTCAATCACTCGACTAAAGTGCTAATTGTTCCGACTTCCTAATCGGGTAATTTTGAAGCTTTTTCTACAAAGCTTTAGTAAATTATTTATAACGCTAAGAGCTAAAAATAATAAATATATGTATATAATTGTTTAAATTTCCTAATTAGGCAATTTTAAAGCTCTTTTTGGGAAGTTTTTATAAGATTTATTATACTAAAAGTTTAAAATCGACGTTATTTATACTAAATCTATAAAATTGCTATAAAATGCTCAAGTGAAATATAAATTAAGTGACTCTCTTCTTCTCTTCCCCTTTGCTTATTCCAATAACCTCTAAAGGCTTAAATCTCACCCGCTTTTACCTTACTCGAGTTGTAAGTATAGGTATAGATAGTAAGCTTTACCCTCCTTCTCGCAAATCTTTAAATCTTTATACTATTAAGTTATAAGCTTAATTAGTAGCGAAATGTTTAATTAAATAGATATAATTATAAAGGGATTATAATAATGTATATATAGTGTATATTGCATATAAAGTATATTGCATATTGTAAAAAGTATAGAGCGAATGGGTCATGTGATAATCATGTGATATATCATTCGAATTGAGAAGCTTAAGGGTCACTTTAGGAGTGTTCCAAGGGCTCTATATATATAGGGAGTGGCTAATGACTCATAGAGTACTCGTAAGCTCTATAGTCATAAGGAATGCTATTTGGAATCAAATATGACTCTTTTGCCACTAGGAGTCATATTTGCCACCTATTAGTAGTTATACTTGCTACTTATTAGAAATCCTTATTATAAATCATATTGGTCATTAGGTTTAAACCCGAATGCCTTGCAAATCAATGATTACAAATCAACACATATAAATAATAAAGTTAAGTAAAGTGTAAATACTATATATATATATATATAGGACAACTTAGCAAGCCCTGGCGGCAATTCACATGCTACTATATTATTATATCTAACATATATAACGCCTCCCTTCTAGTAAGACATTGGTTAACTTGGAAGAACGTTTCGCCGGGCGCATTATTATATGGCCGTATTCTAATCTATAGCCAATAATACATATAAACGCGAATGCAGTTATACTAGGAACGCAATTCTTTAAATGCAGGGCAATAGAGCGGTAAAGGGTGGTAAACGCGGAGGGTGAGCTGCGAGGCTCGGCGTGTACTACTTTGACGCTTGCGCCTCTGAGTCGTCCGAGTCTCCTGCGGGGATGATGCCATGCCGCAGCTTTTCCGGCAGGGCTTAAATCGAGTCTCTGCGTCCACTCGAATAACTCTGGTTCCAAACAAGCAGATCATTCTCATGGAACATCCACATGGCCTTGTTCACCTTTCTCGACCACCGAGCCTTTTCCGTGAGCTTCAGCTGTGCAGCGCTAAGACACTCCGTCAACGAGCTGGGGTACTGTGTCGTCTCCTCCAAGACTGTGGCGTCTTCACTGGAGAGTTGGCCGTCGAGCATCTGGGCGGCAAAGTAGTCTATAATCTGCTGCAGCACACGAGAATCCCACTTGAAGCGCGCAGCGAGTGACCTGGACTGCGCTGGGTACCGGCCGCGTGCGTCAAGGAGGTTGTAGATGAGGGCGCACGAGGTCGCTGTTGCTCGGAAGATATCCGTTATTGTTATGATTCCTGCTATTGTGCCACAGGGGAGATTTTGATGTTGCTCGTGTCTGGACGAATATACGGAGTTTACGGGTACATGTGATTTCGTTGACCTGTGTTCCCCGACTCAAATAAAGGCAGCGAAGCGTCTCAGCCACGCGCTAGAGATCTTCTCCAGGGGGTACACTTAGCACACCCCCTTAGATTACTCTGTAGGATGACCCCTAAGGCTGGTGGGTGCCTGCAAATGGATTTCTGGATCTTCTAATCTTTCTTTTCTGAGCATTCGCATGATTCCTGTCATCTGCATTATTTTCAACAGGTTGCCTCCAATCTGTGAGATGGGAAAGAGTTAATTGTGTTAGAATTAGCGTATTCTAGGTGGCTCAAGAAGCAAAGCGCGACAGAACTCGTTCTGGGACTAAACCGTCGAATCAGAGTCAAGTGGATGGTGACATGCCTTCTCCGTGATCTTGGGCCCGCTGGGCTCCCCAACATTCTTCCAGGAACAGATAACATCCCGCCATTTTCCGAGACCCTACCCTTTCATGGATGTTCTGCGCCTCTCTGCATAAAATCTCCAGCCTCTTTGTATAACGCTTAGTTTGCTCCGGGACCCCTTCCCCCCTTTCGACTTTAGAAAATGGGAGAAAGATTGAAATACCATAGAAACGTGGCAAAAAAGATTTAAATACTATAAAAAGATTCAGATACCATTTACCCCGCCAAAATCGCACCCAACTTAACCACGGGAAAAATAGCAATATCAACACCGTAACGATTAATTACAAAATACCACTTGGGTGGTCGGACACCCCCTAAACCCCCCGAATTGAACCCTAACCCAACCCCAACTTAACCCTAATCTAACCCTCTAACCTTGCCGTCGTAAGCTCTAGCAGGGGTCTTCGATATGCTAGGGCTTAGATTAAGCGATGGTATTTGAATCTTTTTGTCTAAAAAGTGTGGTATTTGAATCTTTATCCCTTAAAAAATACCCCTCTTATTTCTGAGTCGATGTTTTAAGCTGTGGAGGCACTCTTATACAAAATGCCGGCCACCATAGTGTCTCTCGGGATCAGGTACGGGTCGTCTGACGGGGGCCGGGCCTAGTTGAAAGGCTAATTCATGTTCGGCGGCAAAGTATTAGAATTCCATTTCGAAAGCTTCAACATGTCTTTGGTATACTGCAGCTCTGCATCCTTGAAAGATCGCAGCAGTTCCGACTCATCTTCGTTCTCAGTCTGCATGGACTGGAGCGCTTCTTCGATGGTCCTCTTATTGCCAGAGTAGGGCCATTCGCTATCGGACTCATCAGACTCAGACTGTGACTTGGGTTCCGTAGCTGTAGACCTTCTGAATTTTGAGAAAAGATTTCTCCAGGGTGCTTCTTCTTTGTTATATGACTTGTCGTTGCTCGTTTCAACCGATTTTCCGGCGTTGGCTTCACCATCGGGAGGGTATGGGTACACACGTTGTCCGTCCACCATAGTCACAACTTCATGTAACATCTTCTTGTGATAGATTTCCAGCTGTGACTTTGCCGTCAAGCCTGCTTTGTTGCGAACCGATTTTTTGATTCTGTATGAGAATAACAAGTGCAGCAAATCGGGCCTTAGGACTCGAGCTGCGAGGTGCAACGCCGTGTCGCCATTAGAGTCGACAGCATTAATATCCAGTTTATTGCCTCTTCCATCGTTCGCCTTTAGAAGCAAAGACATAACACGCCTCGATTGAGCTAGCACTGCACAGTGTAATGCAGAGCCTATGGCTCCTGCCACTGTCAGATCAGCATTTCGGAAGATTAGACCTTCCACCATGTCTTCGAATCCTTGGAGGGCGGCTACGTGAATTGGTGCAAGGCCAGAATTGTCTGTCTGGTTAATGTTCGGATCGAGATCTAGCAGGATATCGAGACTTTCTGTTGTGCGACAGTTATGAATGGGTGTTCGCCCACTGTTGTCCAAATCGCCCATGCCATACCCAAACGTGATGAGCCATTTTGTTGCCAAAGTTGAAGTTCCCGTGACGGAAAAGTGGAGAGGCGTACGTCCCTGGCTGTCTCTCAACTTCATGCTTTGCGGCCCTCCCTTCAGCAGCAGCTTGACTATCTCAAACGCATCTGACGAATCTCTTTTTGCGGCAATTTGCGCTGCAAATATCGCAGGATATGTGAAAACTTTCTCATCCTCTGGATCCACGAACGGCTTCTCGTACAACGTTGGCTCAGCTTCAGTCATTGCCTTGACGACATCGATATTGCTAAAATCGATAGCCTGCATGAACGGTGTTTGGCCATCCTTGGTAGGTGTACTCAGCACCCCGAAATCTAGCATCCTCAGTATTTCGTAGAGAGCAGTCTTTCGCCGTGACGCGCCGTGCATGGCCATCCTTTCAATGGGAGTAGAGTAGCAAATACTCCGAGCAAGTTCAATGACATTCACAGCTGGTCGATGGTTCATAAACAAAAATGGCGAGTCCGTATTCAGCAGCAATCTGAGAATTTCTGTCTGGTGAAACTTGAATGCTAAATGGATCGGCGTCCATTCAATGGTTGAAGGGGTTTCCGTATGCGAAAAAGCTGGAGCATGAGGTGAAGCACCAAGTTTTAGAAGTGCTTTGACGGCAGGGATACTGCCACATTCGATCGCGAATGCCAGGGGGGTCCCAACAAGCCTTAATGGCCATTGTTGGTGAAGGACGTAGGTCCGGGAACAAGGTTGATCAAGAAGTTCGTTCTTTCCCGTGCTCTCCAATTCAAGGAGTTTATCCACAACTGAACTCACTCCGTCACCCAGCATGAAAAGCCAGTGATACAGTGAACATCCGTCTTTTGTCATCTTTAGTGGATCAGCACCGGCATCGAGGAGAGCCAGGACCATCTCCACGATGCCACGGCGGCAAGCCTGGATAAGAGCAGTCTCATCGAGCGGATTTGTGACCTTCCCGTGTATGAATATCTTAGCAAACCCTTGAACGGTGACGGCATCATCCATAGCCTAAATAGAGAATCGTGAAGTTAGCACTTATCTTTTAGATCTCTATGGAATGGCTTTGATTTTTCCAGACCAAGCCGGACTTTCCTTGGTCGGAGGAATACTTGTTCCTATAACTCTAAACTTAACGAACTAAGGATTCTCTCTCAGGGAATCTCATTCACTTACAATAGCCAAAGACAATAGATCCATCCGAATTGAATAAGGCATTGCGATCACGTAGGTATTGATGGCTTTTTCGCGTTGTGTCTCGTTCAGAGCCTGCAGAAACACCTTTAGTGCTGCATAATTCTTGAATTTCTCTGGACCAACAAGCAGCACTCCATCATTGTCGTTTAGTTCTACCTCTTTTATATCCAGTCTCTTAGCACGGAACCCAACGATAATGTTTTTTGTGTAACTTTCATAAACATTACCAGGCGGGTTCAAAGGCATCTCTGCCACGTTATTGCTGTTGGGGGCTTGCTGTAAGCTCTTTCCGAATAGCAGCGCCATCGGGTGCGCCAACTGTATTGCCTTTTCCAAGAATTGGAGTCCAGCTGGTATATTTGGGGACGTTCCAAAGCCTATCATATAGCAAAAGCTTGCTTGAAAAGACATGGACGCCGCTGTAGCAGCTTGATCTTGAGTTCCATGATGTTCGGCAAGGGATGCCAGGTTCTGCAAGATTTTGCGCTTATACTCCCAAGGCACTTCGGATTCCTGATCGAAGCCAAAGATCTGTGATTATAATCGATTACTTTAATTGCAAAAATATTGCGCAGAAAGCAAACATACTTCAAAGGTCAAGGCAGAGCTGCCTGTGTGCAGAGCAAGTTGTTCTTGCAGAGCTCCTTGGTCAGAGTGGCTGGAAGGCATTAGCGTATATAAATGCGCTTGACATCCTCGACACTTACTCCCAATCCATCAACGTTGGGACAAGTTTGATCTGAGATGGCCGTAAGGATGGGTCAAATTGTAAGGTGTTATGTAAGAGCTTTCTTAGATATCCTTTTTCTATCGTGAGTCCGGGAAACCATAGGGTATCAACGAATTCCCGGCTAAGAGGCTGAAGATGCTTGTGAGAGAATGTGCCTAATTCAGATTCGGCTATTCGATCAGAGAACGGGATGTTGCGAGAATCATTTGGTGAGACCATGAAATACGAGTTCTCGGTGTGAATAGAAGCTGTGCCGATGTGAGGGGATGCTGCTGCCAGACCAACCTGTGAGTAAGTAGGGGGATCCAAAGCCTGAGATGTATATCTTGGATCGTTCGCCCATGAGGAATGGAAATATCTGGTTCCATCTGCGAACAATTCCCAGATCGATAACCCATATGCCCAAATATCACATTTGTGGAGATTTTCAGGCTCTATTTTGAAAGTTTCTTGAAGTTCGACCTCAGGAGCATTGTAACTACACAATTATTAGCTGGATGGCCTCGAGAAAGGAATCTGATGCGGCAATGTACAGTATGGTGCCGAAATACTTGAAATCCCTGGTACCATTCCTCAAGATAATAGAATGTCCAAAATTGCAGAGCTTAGCAACGACTTGAACCTCACGAGCTGGCGCTGGTACCACTAAGATATTGTCCAGTTTCAGGTCTCCATGGATAATATCACAAACGTGTAGGGCTTCTAGGCCGGAAGCTATATCACCAGCCAGCTTAAACTTAGTCTTTAGTTCACGCGCCGTCCCTCTAAGCCAGGCTCTCATGCAGCCGTGCACAGCATACTCAACGACAACGTAGGGGAGCAGTCGCTCTCCATGAGATTTCCAACCATATCCTAGTGCCGATAGAATATTTGGGTGGTCCTTCAATGGACTGTGTCGCATGATCTGGATCTCTAGCAAAACGCTTTGCAGTCGATGATAGGAGCTCTGGACATTAGCCTGTGAGTGTCCCAGCTTCACATGTTTCACTGCCACCACGGCCTTATTATATACGCATCTCTCGACGCGAAAAGATTCGCCTTCCCCCACCACGGCCTCATGTTGTAATTCTTCGATAGAATAGTGGCTTAGGCCGATCTGCTGAATGGTTCGAAGAAGCTGATCGGGGCCTTGCGCTGTGAGGACTGGGGCAGCACCCAAAGATAGCCCGTCGACAGTGGACAATCGTGTCCTCGATATCCTTGTGTTCCAGCTCAAATTTGAGACGAGGCTTTCTGTCTGATTGTACACCTGGCGTTAGCACTATCCTCCTACGAGCAGGCTTGGTTTCCGCTCACCCCAATCGTTGCACTCATGGCGCAATAAATTTACCCAGCATGAACGGTCTGAGCTTACAGCTGCAACTGCCTGTGAGGACTTCCCCCAGTGGAAGATATACAAGTCTGGGCTGGCAAGCTAACGAGAGAATAGAGACAATTGAGTACTATCATGAGCAATGTGAAGTGCCAGAATCTCAGCCTGATCGGTAGAAGGGTTCACTGCCTAACCGCTCATTTATCCCCTCGTCTGCTGGGAAGTGTCCGCGCTAGCAGGGGGATCGCGCATAGACATGAAGCATAATTATTATGTAGCTTTGCATATAAATTTATTTGTAATCTACATTATTCGAATGGAATCGCGTCCAGCAGTCCACTAATTACGCATCTACGGAGGTACAGCCCATAAGTATTAACATAGCGCTAGCA
>Ga0302325_10031720_pt1 | contig 10864 bp, 5 predicted proteins | sample Palsa_T0_2_FD_201948 | JGI IMG/M metagenome (GOLD analysis project Ga0302325, IMG submission 201948) | Peat permafrost microbial communities from Stordalen Mire near Abisko, Sweden - Palsa_T0_2 | ecosystem: Environmental > Terrestrial > Soil > Palsa > Peat permafrost | place: Sweden: Abisko... | reverse complement strand
CCGGCATGGCACCGCAGCTCACGGGAGTGCTGCGGCAATGGATGCAGCATGACGCCGGCTATCCATCGAACTGGATGCCGGATGTCATACGCACGCTCCCCAAGCAGACCATCAACATAGTTCCAGCAGGAGCCGGCGTGGCGGAGATGAAAGAGGAGTATGGGACCAGCCTCCGTATTCTGCTCTCGGTATGTGGAATGGTCTTACTGATCGGGTGCGCCAATGTCGCCAATCTGCTTTTGGCACGATCGGTGACCCGCCGCAACCAGACCGCCATACGTCTCGCGCTGGGCGCTACGCGACGGCAAATCGTGACTCAGGCCCTCACGGAAAGCATTCTGTTGGCCATCGGCGGGTGCATCGCCGGTCTTGGCGTCGCGATCGCCGCTGCTCGGCTGCTGCTCGCGTTGGCTTTTCAGCACTCGCATTTTCTTCCGATCAACGTCACCCCGTCTCCTGCCGCGCTCGGATTCTCCTTCGTTTTGGCGCTGTTGACCGGTGTCGTGTTCGGCGCCGCGCCCGCCTGGCTGGCGACGCGCACCGATCCGGGCGAAGTGCTGCGCGGATCCGGGCGGGCCATAAGCGGGCATTCCTCATTCGCGAGTAAGTCGCTGCTGGCAGTGCAAGCCTGTCTCTCAGTGGTTCTGGTTGCCGGCGCCACCATGCTGGCTCGCAGCCTGGATAAACTCGAGAACCAGGATTTCGGATATCAGGTGGACGGCCGCGTCCTGGTCGCGCTGAACAACCCGCCCTCAAGCTATACGCTACCGCGGCTGAACGTGCTCTATCGTCAGATCGAAGATCGCCTCAATCGCCTTCCCGGCGTGCAGGGATCAGGGCTGGCAATGTATAATCCCCTCACCAATAACTGGGGCGAATTGATCTTCGTCGCCGGCCATCCAGCGCCGAAAATGGATGGCGACGCTGGATCCTCCTGGGACCGACTGAGCAGCAAGTATTTGCAGAATTTTGCCATACCAATCCTGCGCGGACGTTATTTCACCGAGGCCGATAACGAAACCGCGGCGCCGGTAGCGATCGTGAATCAGGCATTCGTGAAGCGCTTCTTCAAACCCGGCGAGGATCCCATCGACCAGCACTTCGGATTGGATCGGCCCGAAGATGCGTCCACATTCCGGATTGTGGGCGTGGTGCGCGATGCCAAATTTGCCGGCTTTGGTCTTAGCCGGCCCGCGCGGCCGATGTTTTACGTGCCGTTGGCGCAGAACGTCGAATATCTAAACGGCGACATCATGCAAAGAGTGGAATTGCGCTCGCATTTCATTGGCGGGATCATGCTCACAACGAATATTCCGCCTGGCGTTCTAGAACCCGTGCTGACCAAAACGCTCGCCGGCTTGGACCCCAACCTCACCATTACCAGCGTCAGGACCATGCGAGAGCAGGTGGCCCTGCAATTCGATCAGGAACGCGCCGTCGCCAGGCTGGCAGCCCTATTCGGCATCGTGGCGCTGTTGCTGGCCGCGGTTGGGCTGTACGGCGTCACGGCCTACGCCGTGGCGCAGCGGAGGAACGAAATCGGTATTCGCATGGCATTAGGCGCGGACCGCATGACGGTAGTGGGAATGGTGCTGCGCGGCACGTCTACCCGTGTGCTGATTGGATTGTCGCTGGGGATTCCGCTCGCCATCGGCGCCGGACGGCTGATTTCCTCGCAACTCTATGGGGTTGTCAGCTGGGATCCGGCCGCGTTGGCTCTGGCAGCGGGCGCGCTCGCGATCTGCGCCTTCTTTGCCTCGATCATTCCGGCCATGCGCGCGGCTTCGATTGCGCCGGTAGGTGTACTAAAGATCGAGTAGACTGCAAAAAGGCGAGCGACGCTCGCCGTGGCAAGATAAATCATGCCCCATGTGGGACATGCTTCAGCTTGTCCTCGTTCGCGTAAAATGGAGTAATCCGTCCCGCATATCCCATAGGCATTGACTTCGGCACCACCAACAGCTCCATCGCCCGCTCGAATAGCGCCGATGCGATCGAGCTTGCCCAGTTTTCTTATAGCGGCGGCCTTACGGAAGCCTATCGTTCGCTGCTTTACCTCGATAAGGTGGCCGGCAGAATAAAATCGTGGAGCGGGCCGGCGGCGATCGATGAGTATCTGGCGGCCGAGACGAAAGGCCGCCTGGTGCAATCGCTGAAGTCATTTCTCACCAGCCGCAGTCTCAAAACCACCGACGTCTTTGGCCGCCGCATGAGCCTGGAGGAGCTGATCGCTCGCATTCTTCGCGACCTCCGCGAGAAGGCCGAAGCGCAATTCGGGGAGCCGATCCGCACTGCGGTCGTCGGCCGCCCAGTGAGATTCGTCGGCGCCGAGAAGGAGGATGATAACAGCTTCGCAGAGGAACGGCTGAGGTCGGCCTTTCGTTTGGCGGGGTATGAAGCGATCGAGTTCGAACTGGAGCCGGTCGCGGCGGCCCATTATTACGAATCCACGCTCGATCACGACGAACTGATCCTGATCGGCGATTTCGGCGGCGGCACCAGCGACTTCTCGCTCCTGCATGTCGGCCCGTCCATACGAAAACGTGGGCGCACTCCCGCGGACCTTCTCGGCAATAGCGGAGTCGGCATTGCGGGCGACGCGTTCGATGCGCGCATTGTCCGCAATCTGGTTTCCCCGGCGCTGGGGCGCGGTTCGCAGGCGCGCTCCATGAATAAAGTGCTGCCCGCTGTGCCGAATTGGGTGTACGCCAAGCTGGAGCGCTGGCATCACCTCTCCTTTCTGCGCACCAGCGCGGTCATCAACATGTTGAGCAGCACGCGCGCCGAGGCGTTCGAACCGGAAAAGATCGACGCGCTGCTCCATCTGATCAAGGAAGATCTCGGGTACGAACTGCATCGCGCCGTGCAGCGAGTCAAGCGCGAACTTTCGGAACACGCGGAAGCGCCGTTTCACTTCTCCGACGGTGTCATCGAAATCGCGGCCCTGGTGAAGCGCAATGACTTCGAAGAATGGATCGCCGAAGAGCTGGCGCAGATCGAGGGATCGGTCGACTCGCTGATCGCCGGCTCCGGCGTTGCGCCCGGCGACGTTGACAAGGTCTTTCTCACCGGCGGCTCGTCCTTCGTTCCTGCGGTGCGGCGCATTTTCGAATCGCGCTTTGGGGTGGGGCGCATTCGCACGGGCAACGAATTCACTTCCGTGGCGAGCGGGCTGGCCGTCAGGGCCGCAAGCCTCGCGACTGAATCCCAATAGCGGACATCGAAATTCGAAATTGGACAACCGCCCGTCGTCCAAGCGCTTAGAAATCCGTGGTTTAAGCCCGGCATTCCGGATGCATACTGAAGAGAGAACATCATGCGCAGACTTTACGAGGATCTGCGCTATGCCTTCCGCGTTCTGCGGGGCAGCCCAGGCTTTACGGCGGTGGCCGTAATCACGCTGGCGCTCGGCATAGCCGCGAATGCGACCGTTTTTGGTTGGATTGACACCGTGTTGCTGCACCCCTTCCCTGGGGTGACAGGGGGCAAGCAACTGGTGGAACTGGAGACGGTATCGCCGATTGGCGAATTTTCCACCACGTCGTACCTGGATTACCGCGACTATCGTGACCGTCTGAAGTCTTTCTCAGGTCTGGCCGCGTCGCTGTTTAATCCCTTCACGGTGGGCCCGGTAAACAGTCCGCGGCGCGTCTTCGGCGAGTACGTCTCCAACAATTATTTCACCGTACTGGGAGTGAAGGCGCTACGCGGGCGCGCGTTCCTCCCGTCGGAGTTTGCCGACATCCCGGGCGCATCCCCGTTAACAGTGATCAGCTATCAGCTTTGGCAAAGCTTGCTGCACGGCAACCCGAACGCCGTGGGCCGAGCGATCCGCGTGAATCGCTACGAGCTCACCGTAATCGGCGTCACGCCGCCGGAGTTTCGCGGAACCATGCCCGGTATGGCAGTGGATATGTGGATTCCCATGACCATGGCGCCGCAGCTGAACGGCCAGGGCAATTGGCTGCTGGAGAATCGCGCGGAGCGTCAGATGTGGCTTACGGGCCGGCTGAATCCGGGTGTTTCGACCGAGCAGGCGAATGCCGAAGTGGACTCCTTCTCGCGCCATATTTCGGAGGCATCGCCACACACCAGCAAGGGATTCCGGGAGGTTGTCCTGCAGGTGTGGAAAGCGCATTTCGGAGTTCAGGCGATATTACTCTCTCCTCTGCGAATTCTGATGGCGGTCTGCTTCGTACTTTTTTTGATTGTAGGAGCGAATCTGGCAAGTCTGCAGCTGGCGCGAGCCACGGCGCGCCGAAAGGAACTGAGCGTGCGGATGGCGCTGGGTGCGACCCGCTGGCGTCTGACGCGGCAACTTCTCACCGAGAGCTTGCTGTTGGCGGCGATGGGCGCATTGGCGGGAATCCCGATGGCTTCGTGGTTGGGACGCTCGCTGCTTTGGTTTATGCCTCCGGTGGGGTTTCCGCTGCAGTTCGATTTTAGCCTGAATGCGGACACGCTTGGGTTCACCGTGCTATTGTGCTGCGCCGGCACTCTACTGACCGGTCTGGCACTCGCCATCCACCCGGTGAGAGGCGGCATGATGGATGCACTGAAGGAGGGTGGGCGCGGTGGGAGCGCCGGCGTGGGCCAGAATCGGACCCGAAGCCTGCTGGTGGTTTCCGAGGTAGCGCTCGCGCTGGTAGCACTGGTTGGGACGGCTCTCGCCATGCGAAGCTTTCAAGCCGCGCGCGCAATTCGCCCGGGATTCGACGCGCATAACGTTCTGTTCGTGAAATACCACCTGGATACTTTCGCTGCGGACTCGGAATCTCGGGCGCAATTCTGTCTGCGTCTGCGGGACCGCGTCGCCGCTCTTCCGGGCGTCTCCGCCGTCAGCTTCTCCAACGACGTTCCGCTGGAGTTAGGAACTCGTTCGCTCTCAGAAATTACCGTGGAAGGATATACGCCCGCTCCCAACGAGCAGATGACCGTCACCGGCGCGACGGTCGCTCCCCATTACTTCGACGTCTTACGTATTCCTGTGATCGAGGGGAGAGACTTTACGGAATTGGACGATGGCGACCATGCGCCCGTGGTGATGGTCAACCGCGCCTTCGCGCAACGTTATTACAAGGGCGGGAACCCCGTGGGACACAGAATTCGCGGGGGCGACACTTGGGTGACGATTATCGGTGAGGTGGCCGACAGCAAATATCGCAGACTGATGGAACCGCAAACTCCGTACGTCTACACTCCCTATCGCCAGACGCATGGCGGCGAATTCTGGATGGCTTTTTTCATACGCACGGAGGGGCCGTCGAACAGCTTTATTCCGGCGATTCAGCGCGAAGCGACGGCTGTCGATGGCAACGCCGGGGTGTCGGAGATCGTGCCGTTCCAGGACGAGATCGCCGGGGCGGTGTATGCGCAGAAGGTGGCGGCGGCGTTGCTAAGTGCCCTGGGTGCGGTGTCATTGCTCCTGGCGGCCCTCGGGTTGTACAGCGTGCTGGCGTTCTCCGTGAGCCAGCGTCAGCACGAGTTCGGCATTCGCCTGGCGCTCGGCGCGAAGCCGTCGGATGTAGTGGGACTGGTATTGCGCCGGGGGCTGCTGCTCACTGCGGCAGGCATCGGGCTCGGGATTGTCATTTCGGTATTCGCGACGCAAGCCACGGCCGGCCTGTGGGTGGGGGTAAGAACGGACGATCCGCTGGCGATCGCCGGCTCGGCGCTCTTCCTGAGCGTAGTGGCCCTGCTGGCGAGCTATCTGCCGGCACGCCGTGCGACACAGGTCGACCCTATGATCGCTCTCCGGGAACCTTGATCGCTTGCTTCTTCGCGCGTCGCGCTCTCGCGGCGAACGCGGGAGCTTGATCGGCATAGCGGACGGCGGTCACCCACCGACCCCTGCCGCACCGCCGTGCGTACGGTCCGTACCCGGCGATTCGAGTCGGTTACGCCGACCGCCCTACAGACAGAGCTTTGGCCTGCGCGACGTACCAGGGGCCAATAAGCCTGCCAGCTGTGTGCTTGCCAGTCGCGGACGCATCCCGAACTCCAATAGCGCTGCGCGGCGACGGCGCGGTGTTTTCCACTGCCGCCACATAGCCGCCTTGAGTCGCAACTGCCTCTGTCTACACTTCACATGGTCCCTCACGGCGCCCGACGCAAGACTCGAGGTCAAGATGGTTCGCTACTCCTTGGGGGACTCTTTTAACCCAGGCTACACGCCAGTTTATCCCGACGCTTGCGCTTGCTCACGCGCACGGCTCGGAACCAAAGAAGCGGTACTGCCCCTGCTATCCTCATTAGAGGTATAGGAGTCAGTTGAACTTGATCGGATTTCGATTCGCTACGCTCCTCTCTCTGGGGGCCCTACTTCTTCCAGCGCAAGATCTTCGCGACTACGAAAAAAAGGTGACCGAGTTCACCCTCGCCAACGGTCTGCACTTCATTCTGGTGGAGCGCCACCAGGTCCCCGTCGTCTCCTTCCATACCTACGTGACTGCCGGGTCGGCCCAGGACCCTGCCGGCAAGACCGGCCTGGCCAGTTTAATCGCGCGCCTGGCATTCGACGGCACGGAAACAATTGGCTCCAGGAATTGGCCCGCGGAAAAAAAGGCCCTCGATGAAGTGGAGCAAGTGTTCGATCGCGTCGACGAAGAACGCGCCAAGGGCCCGAAATCCAGCCCCGGCGCCCTCGCGGTACTGGAAGCTGGCGAAACGCCGGCGCTGGGCACGGCCTTCCGCGAACAGAATACCGATGAATACCTCCACGCGATCCAGGAGAACGGCGGCGTAGGCATCGATTCTCACGCCACGTCAGACTCCATCGAGACGTCGTACAGCCTGCCCTCTAACCGAATCGAACTCTGGTTTGCGTTGGAGTCGCAGCGTCTGGCCCACCCCGTATTCCGCAACTTTTACCGCCAACGACGGAAGTTGTCGAATGAAGTCGCAGCGCTCATGGGACCGCAGTCGCAGGCCAGGTTACGGCAGTCCCTGCTGTCCACCGCGTTCGAAAATCTGCCCTACCGCAATCCCGTGCTCGGATGGCGCAGCGATGTCGAGGGCTTGCGTCTTGCCGACGCGAAAGTCTTCCTCGATACCTACGGCGGACCGGGCAACACCATCGTCTCCATGGTCGGGGATGTCGACCCGGCCGGCGCCCAACACCTCGCCGAGCGGTATTTCGGGCCCATTCCAACGCGGGCCAGTGCGCGATCGATGGATTTGCAGGAGACGCCGCAGGCCGGTCCGAAAACCGTCGCCATTTGGAGCGATTCTCAACCCCTCTTAATGATCGGCTACAAGCGGCCGGCCGAAACGCACCGCGACGACCCGGCCCTGGACATCGCCGCCACAATCCTTGGAGATCCACGGACAGGTTGGCTGCATAAGGAGTTGGTCGAAGAAAGGCGGATAGCGCAGAACGTGGAAGCCGTCGCCAATTTCCCCTCCGGCCGGTACGTAAGCCTCTTCATGTTGTCGGCGGTTCCCGAGAATGGCCGTAGCGTGGAAGAGAACCGGAAGGCGATCGACGAATTGGTGGCCCGCCTGCAATCGAAGCCGGTTGACGCGGAAACGCTGGCCCGCGCCAAAAACATTCTCCGCGCGAAGTTCATCCGGATGCTCGGCAGCAATCGCGAGCTTGCCGCCCTTCTGCCGCTTGTCTACGCAAATTATGGCGATTGGCGCAAGCTCTTTGCGATCGTAGACGAGTACGGTCGCTTGTCGGCGGAAGATATTCAACGCGTCGCCGCCCAATACTTCGTGCCCACAGGACGCACTACCGCCTATCTGACCGGGCCGCAGGAACCCGGGCGTGCGGTATCCAATCCCGGAGAGCAGCAGTGACTCGCACCGCGATACTGATGGCGCTGGCGGCGGCCGCTCTGGCGCAAGCTCCGCGCAAATCCGCGCCGCCGGCGGTATCGCTTCCGAACTATAACGAGCTCAAGTTCCCCGAACTGCGGCCGATCGCGTCTCCCGCCATCCAGGAATTCACGCTGCCCAACGGGCTCCGCCTGCTGCTGCTCGAGGACCACGAACTTCCTTTGATCGACGGCACGGTGCTGGTGCGCACCGGAAGCGCCTTCGATCCGCCCGGGAAAACCGGGCTCGCTACCTTCGCCACGCAAGTCATGTTGGAAGGCGGCGCCACCGCGAAGCCGGGCGACCAACTCGTTCGCAGGTTTCAGGATCAGGGCGCCGAGATCGCGGAGACGGTAGCGGAGAACTTCCTGGCGATCTCCTTCACGGGTTTGCAGCAAAATGCCTATGGGTTGATCGACGCGCTCAAGGATGGCTTGACGGCGCCAGCTTTTCCGCAGGACCGCATCGATCTCACGAAGATGCGCATGCGCATCGCCATCGCCCACCGCAACGACGATCCTGCGGCCGTTCTCCGGCGCGAGTTCGTGGCCGCCGTCTTCGGGAAGCAGTCGCCCTATGGCGCCCAAGTGGAGTACACCGACCTGGACCGCATCAACCGCCGCGACCTGATCGAGTTCCACAAGCGCTACTTCTTTCCCGCGAACGTGACTGTTGCTCTCCATGGCGATTTCGTTCCGGCCGAGATGAAAATCCGCATAGAAGCGTTCTTCGCCGATTGGACGGTCCAACAGCCCCCAGTGCCTCCTTTCCCCGAGGCACGTACCGCGGAGGCATCGGGCAAGTTCCTGGCTGTGAAAAAAGACGCCATGCGCTCTTTTTTCGCCGTGGGAGGAGTGGCTAGCGATCGGCTAGACAAGGACAACCCAGCGCTCGAGATTATGGCCGGCATCCTGCGCGGCCGGCTGAACGAGCGACTGAACGCCAATGTGGATTCGCTGGCCGCCTCATGGACGCCGGCTTTGGGCCATCCGGGGCTGTTTCAAGTGACCGGCGAAATCGCGAGCCCGTTCCTCACGCCCAAAATGCTCCGGACGGTATACGACGAACTGAATCGCATACGAGTGCAGGAAGCGTCCGAAGAGGAACTCAAAACCGCCAAAGCCGCGGCGATCAACAGCATGGTCTTCGCCTTCGACAACCAGCTGTCCCTCATGCCGCGGCTGGCCGAATACCGCTTCTTCGATATTCCGCTCGATTACACGCAGCAATATCAGAAAGGCTTGGCGGCTGTCACGCCAGCCGACGTTCTACGTGTAGCCCGCACACGCCTGGATCCCGACAAAATGACCACCGTGGTAGTCGCCAATCCCACGGCATTCGAGCAGCCGCTTGAATCCCTGGGCGGAACCGTTAGCCTGATCGATCTGACCATTCCTCCACCTAAACCTGAGGCGGCTGCCGGCGACGAGGCCAGCCGGCAGCGCGCCCTTCAGATGTTAGCGCGCGCCCAGAACGCCATGGGAGGCGCCGACAAACTGGCGTCTGTCACGGATTACGTGCAGGAACTCGCCTATCAATTCGATGTCAGCGCCGGCGGCGCACAATTCAGCATGACCGAGCGCTGGATGGCGCCCAGCTATCTCCGCCAGGACAGTTCGGCGGCTACCGGCAAGCTGTCCGTCTATTGCGACGGAAAGATCGGATGGATTGCTTCCGGAAACGCTACGCGCGCGCTCACCGGCGTTCAATTGAGACAGGTGCAGAGCGATCTCTTCCGCAGCATTTTTCCCCTCGTTTTGAGCGATCGCGCGCCGTCGCGCAAGCTCAATGCCTTGGACGACGAAACGGTGGAAATCAGTCAAGGCGAGGACTCCGTAAAACTGGTGTTCGACAAAGATACCGGGCTGCCGAAGAATGCGCTGTATGAGGCGAGTACCTCCTCCGGTATGTTTCCCGTGATCGAAACCTATTCCGATTATCGCGATCTCAACGGACTGAAGATTCCCTACAAAATCGCCATCACTCTTTCCGGCAGGAAATACCAGGATTTGACCATGAAGAGCATGCAGATTAATGTTGGATTGAAGACTGCAGATTTGGAAAAACGGCCATGAGGCGATTGGCGCTCTTGCTCGTGTCGGTATTCGGTGCGCTGCCGGCGCCCGCGCAGACGGCCGAATCCCACGAGGCGCGTGGCAAACGCGTGGTGTATGAAGCCTTGAAGGCTTTAGGCGGCGATGCGTTTCTGCAAATGAACGACCGTGTGGAATCGGGCCGCGCCTACTCGTTCTACCGCGACCGCGTCTCGGGCCTGGATCGCGCCACCATCTATACACGCTATCTGGCGCCGGTTCCCGGAAAACTGGAAATGCGCGAGCGCGAGAATTTCGGCCTCAAACAGGACAGCGGCTTCCTCCTTTTGGAGGACGGGGCGTGGGAGCTCAACTATCACGGCGCTCGGCCGATGGCCGACGACAAATACGCCGCCTATCAGATGAGCGCACTGCGCAACGTTCTCTACATCCTGCGGCAACGTCTGAAGGAGCCCGAAATGTCGTTCTACTCGCAGGGCTCCGACATGTTCGAGAATCGTCCCGTCGAGATTGTCGATATCACCGACGCCGACACCAACACGGTGACGGTCTATTTCGACGCGCGCAGTAAATGGCCGGTGCGTCAATCTTTCCGCAAGCGCAATGAGCAATTCCACGATTTCGATACCGAGGTGACGATCTTCGGCCTCTATCGCGACGTGGGAGGCGGCGTGATGTGGCCGTGCAATATCCGCCGCGAACGCAACGGTGAGAGAATCTACGAAATGTTCGCCGATCAGGTGCAGATCAATCAGGATGTCAAGGACAACCTGTTCGTGTTGCCGTCCGACCTGAAATTGTTGCCCAAAGGCAAGTGACGTGGCGCAGGCACTCGAGGTCGCGCCAGAGTTTAGAGGTGAGGGGGGAATTGACTTGAGCCAGTTTTGGCATCACGCATACCGCTCCCTTTGGTCACGGCTCGGAAACGCAACGTGCCGATACTGAGCCGCGACCAGAGGGAGCGGGTGCGGGCGCGTGTCAAATTCCACGAC
>Ga0302325_10031719_pt1 | contig 10864 bp, 10 predicted proteins | sample Palsa_T0_2_FD_201948 | JGI IMG/M metagenome (GOLD analysis project Ga0302325, IMG submission 201948) | Peat permafrost microbial communities from Stordalen Mire near Abisko, Sweden - Palsa_T0_2 | ecosystem: Environmental > Terrestrial > Soil > Palsa > Peat permafrost | place: Sweden: Abisko... | reverse complement strand
TACGGCGGGCGCACCATCGCCGAGGGGCCGCCGGAGAAAGTCGCCGCCATCCAGGCCAGCCACACGGGGCGGTACCTCAAACGGTACCTGGGAGCATGATGAAACGCAGACTTTGCACCCTCTTCATAGGTCCTATACGCCCTATGGGACCTGTGCTCCTCATCCTCCTCGCCGCCCCGTTGCTCCGGGCCCAGGATCCCGCCCTCGAGTCCGCCGAGCAAGCCATCGCCGCCAGCCTCCCGGAGGTCGCCATCGAGAAGCTCCACGCCTTCCTCGGCTCCAGCGCCGCGCTCGACGATTCCCTGCGCGAGCGCGCCGAAAGCGACCTCACCCTCGCCACGCTCAATTCCGGCGACGCCGTCGGCGCCCTCGCCCGGCTCGAGTACCCTTCGGGCGAACTCGATCGCTTCTGGAAAGCCGAGGCCCTTTCCGCCCTGGGCCGCTGGGATGACGCCGCGCCGCTCTACGAGGAAGTCGCCACCGATGGCCCAGCCAGCCTTCGCGAAGCCGCCACCATCGGCCAGGCCGAGGCCCTCCACGCCCTTGGCCGCAACGACGAGGCCGAGTCCACGCTTGCCGGGCTCGAGGCCCCTTCCACCCTCGTCCGCCTCCGGCTCGCCGAGCTTTACGTCGAGAGCCGGCAACTGGAGCCCGCCCGCCGGCTCCTCGCCCGCTCCCAGCCCGCCAACCTCGTGGAAACGCGCTGGCGCCAATACGTCGAGGGCCGCATCTATCTCGCCGAGGATCAGGCCGCCCCCGCCCTCGAGGACTTCGAAGAACTGCTGAAGGACCCTCGCGGCCTCACCCCCGCCCTCCATGCCGGCGCCACCATCGGCCTCACGCAAGCCCGCATCGTGCTCAATGGCCTGGAAGTCGCCGATAATGTCATCGAGGACTTCATCTGGCATTACCCGGACAGCCCTTATCTCGAAGAAATGTTCCGCCGCCTCGACGGCATCTACGCCGCGGAGGAAAACCCCTCCGACTCTGAACTCCAGCATTGGGCCACCCAGGCGCCGCCCCGCCGCGCCGCGCTCGGCCTCTATTACGAAGCCCGCTCCCTCCAGCGCCAGGCGCGCCAGGAAAGGGCCATAAGAGCCTACACCGAATTCGTCGAGCGCTTCCCCCGCCACCCCATGGCCTTCGAAGCCTGGATGCAGCTCGGCGAGCTCTATCTCGACACCAGCCGCATCCCCAACGCCATCACCGCCTTCGAGGGCGCCATGCGCAACTGCAGCGATGCCCGCGAACGCGCCCGCGGCGAGATCGCCACCGGCAACGCCTACTTCGCCCAGGGCGAGTTCCTCCTCGCCGCGGAAACCTTCCGCGATGCCTCCCAGCGCTCGCCCGACCTCTGGCTGGAGGCCATCTACGACTCCGCTCTTGCGTGGCTTCACGTCGGCAATTATGACCGCTTCCTCGAAGACTACACGGTCCTCAGCGAGCGCTACCCGGAGACCGATCAACGCCGCGATCTCCTCCTCGAGGAGGGCCTCCTCCAGGCGCGCTCCGGCAACCCCCGCGCCGCCGCCACCCTGGAATCCTTCATCCGCGACTTCCCCGATAACCGCCGCGTCGCCGAGGCCCGCGTTGCCCTAGCGGAACTCGTCTTCGCCGGCGGCGATACGGACTCCGCCAGCGACCTCCTCAAGGCCGCCTACGTCTCCGATCCCTCCGGTCAATCCCGCGAGCAGGCCGATTACCTCGCCATCTTCGTCGCCGATTCCTCGAAAGATCGGCAGGACGACGACGTCCTGGCCCTGGGCCGCAAATTCCTCGACACCTATCCCTCCTCCCCTCTCCGTGCCGGGGTCCGCATGAAGCTCGGCCAAGTCTACTTCCGCCGCGAGGACTTTGCCAACGCCCAGACCCAGTTCGAGACCCTCGCGCAGGAAAGCCCGTCCGATCCCCTCGCCGACAAGGCTCTCATCCTCGCCGGCCAGTCCTCCGTCCGCGGCATGAGCGCCGGCGGCATCGATCACGCCCTCGCCCTCTTCGACCAGGTCGCCAAGGGCTCCGGCCCCCTCAAACTCTACGCCCGCCAGGAGCAGGCCCTTCTCGAGGCGCGCATGGGCCACGACAAGGAAGCGGTCATCATCTACGACGACATCCTCCGCTCCAATCCCGACACCCCGCTGCGCCTCGCCGCCCTCTGCGGCAAGGCCGATTGCCTCGTCGCCGCCGCAAGCGACGCCTCCCCCGCTCCCTCCCCGTCGCCCGCCGCTTCGACTGACTCGAGCGCCCCCGCCGTCGCCCTCTACGACCAGATCGCCACCGACCCGGACGCCACTGCCCCCTGGCGCGACCAGGCCCTTTACAAGAAGGGCCGCTGTCTCGACAAAGCGGGCCTTGGCGACCAGGCCCTCGCCGCCTTCTACGACGTCCTCAACACCCGCTCGACCGCGACCCGGCAGCAGCCCGATTTCTTCTGGTTTGAGAAAGCCGGTTACGATGCCGCCGCCATGCTGGAAGCCAGGGCCCAATGGCCGGGCGCGATCTCCATCCTCGAAAAAGTCGCCCAGGCCGGCGGTCCCCGCAGCGCCGAAGCCCGAAAGCGCGCCGACCAGCTAAGGCTGGAACATTTCGTGTGGGATTAGCCGCGCGGTTATCTTACGCGGCTTCCTGCATGCTCGACGAAGACTTGCAAATCAGCGCCACCATCAAAAACTACGGTTAACCAATATGAACGATCCCATCCTCCCGGCCGCTCGCGATTTTCTCGCGCAGAATCCGATTCCGCATTGCATCAACGGAGCCCCGAAGCTCTCCTCCGACGGGGGCACCCGCGAGATCCTCAATCCCGCGGACGGTTCCGTCATTGCCACGGTCTCCTTCGGCGGCACCGCGGAAATTCAGGAGGCCGTCGCGGCGGCGTCCAAGGCATTTCCCGCCTGGTCCGCCATGTCCCCGTCGGAGCGCGCAGTCATCCTCCACCGCTGGGCGGATCGCATGGAAAAGGAATCGGCCGTCCTTTCGCAAATCGAGACTCTGGATGTCGGCAAAACCATCACAGCCGCCGAGGGGTTTGACATTCCCTTTGGCATTGAAGGACTGCGGTACTTCGCCAATTTCTCGGTTTACGCCCAGTACGAGACGCCGCTTGCGCTCAAAAATATCGAAGCGCGCGTCCACCGCGCACCTTACGGCGTTTGCGGTTTTATCTTCCCGTGGAACTTTCCCTTCGACCTCCTCATATGGGGTGTCGCTCCCGCACTGGCCGCCGGAAACACCGTGGTGGTCAAACCTTCCGAGGTCACACCGCTTTCGACCCTTTACGCGGCGCGTCTGGCCACCGAGACCGGCCTGCCGCCGGGTGTGCTGAACATCGTGGTTGGCGACGGTCCGGGCGCCGGCGCGGCAATGGTAAACCATCCCTCCGTGAAGCGTATCTCCTTTACTGGCTCGACGGAAGCCGGCGCGTTGGTGGGCGCGGCCTGCGGACGCCGGATCATCCCGTGCAAATTGGAACTCGGCGGCAAGGGCGCCGCGGTTGTTTTCGATGACGCGGACGTGCCGTCAGCCGCCGAAAAGCTCGCCGCCGCCATCACGCTCAACACCGGCCAGGTCTGCTGCACGGCCACGCGCTGGATCGTGCATGAGCGAATCTATGACGCGTTCGCTTCCGCCGCCGTTCTGGCGCTCAAGAACGTAAAAATCGGCACCGGGCTGGATCGCTCGACCGCCATGGGGCCGCTCGTCAGCGAAGTCCAGCGCAAGCGCGTGATGGGCTACTTCGAGAAAGGGACGCAGGCCGGCGCGCGCGTCGTATTGGAGGCAACCGTCCCAAAGGGAGCGGGCTACTTTGTTTCGCCCTGGCTGCTCGAAGGCGGGCCGGATAACATCTGTTTCCGCGAGGAAATTTTCGGCCCGGCCGCTTACCTTACGCCCTTTCGCACGGAGTCCGAAGCGCTCGATCTCATCCATCACGTGGACTACGGGCTTGCGAACAGCCTCTGGACCAATGATCTCAATCGAGCCGCCCGGTTTGCAAACCAGATGGTCGTGGGCAACACATGGATCAACGCGCACAACGTCTTCGCTTACGGGCTGCCCTACGGGGGAGTCAGCCGCAGCGGCATGGGCGGCGGGGTCAACAGCCCGGCAACTTTCTACGATTACCTGCGCGACCAGACGATCGCACGTCCGCTGTGAGCGGCAATTCGTTTAGCCGTCACGATGCGCGACCCTTACGGCATAATGACGGGAATCGGCCGCCGGCCGTGTTTGCGATAGATCCGAAAATGCGAGTCTAGCGTGAAGACTCTGGCGCCAGGATGCACCTCGGCGAGCCGGACGAGGCAGGAATCAGCAAGGGACATCGGCAGGTCTTCATATTTGCGAATGAGTCTCCGCAACGGTTCCCGCTCTGCGATTAGCGAGAAGTTAACTTCCAGCATGCCGGAGTTCAGGAATTCGAAGAAGCGCATTGCTCCGCCTGGTAGCGGAGAGAGGAGGAAATACGTCTCCGTGAGCACCGGCTCACAGGTCAGGAAAGGAGCTGTCCGGGTGCGAGACTTCTCCACGGCCCACACATGATGTTGTTCCTTGCGGTTGAGCAGGGCGACCAACACGCTGGTATCGACGAGCGTGACCGCGCTACTCACCAAAGCCATTCATGTGCTCGGGATTCGTCGCCAGATCGGATGGCCCTTCCAGCGTTCCAACAAGATGCTTGACCAGATCGTAAGCAGACACCCGGCCGACAACGCGCTTGATCCTCAGCCGCTGCTCGATGGCTTCGCGCAACAACGCCTGCTTCGGGCGGCGTTCGTCCTTCGCCGCACGCTCAAGCTTCGCGGCAAGTTTTTTCGGCAGTTTGCAAGTTACAACCGTCATGCGTTGATGATACGACCTCGCCGCGCCCAGGCAAGGCGCATCTCCGGTCAATTCGACGCTCTCCTTTGCCCCACCCGCAAGGCGCGACCCGCGAAATTCCCCGCGCCCATGGTTTGCACTTTCCAGCATTCCGATTATTCAACAAACACGCCAACCCTCCAGTCCATGATTTCACCCATGCTGCTCATCGAGGGTTACCTCCACGGCGTCTTCCCCATGGGCATGGAAGATGGCGAGATCGGCTGGTTCTCCCCGGACCCGCGCGCCATCATCCCGCTCGACGACGGCTTCCGCGTCCCGCATGGCCTCAAGCGCGCCCTGCGCCGGGGCATCTTCGAGGTGCGCGTGAACCAGGCCTTTGAAGAGGTGATACGCGCCTGCGCCCGCCGCGATGAGACATGGATCACCGGCGAGATTATCGAGGGCTATTGCGAGCTTCACCGCCGCGGTTTCGCCCATTCGGTCGAGGCCTGGCGCGAAGGCCGTCTCGCCGGCGGCCTTTACGGCGTCGCGGCCGGCGGCGCTTTTTTCGGCGAATCGATGTTCCATCGGGAAACCGACGCCTCGAAGGTCGCCCTCCACGGCCTGGTCCAGCGCCTGCGCGAGCGGGGCTTCACGCTCCTGGATACCCAATGGATCACTCCTCACCTGCGTCAATTCGGCGCCATCGAAATTTCACGCCGCCATTATCTTCGCCAGCTCGCGGACGCCACGCGGCTCCACTGCCCCTTCGTCTGATTTCAAATTTTTTTCCCATGTCCTTTCGCATTCTCCGCCTCCTCCTCTGGGCTCGCGGCGTCACGATGCGGGCGGAGCTTGCCGCCCTGCGAAAAAAATCGCGCCTCATGCTGGCGGTCCTTGGCGGCTTCTGCCTGGGCTACCTGGCCGTGGGCTATTACATCTTCCACAGTGGCCTTCTGTTCCTGCATCGCTTCCCGCTGGTTGGCAGCCTCCTGGCCCAGCGCCTCCTCTATCTCATCTTCGGGTTCTTCTTCGCGATGCTGGTCTTCTCCAATGCCATTATCGGCTACGCCAGCCTCTTCAAGAACAGAGAGACGAACTTCCTCCTCTCCCTTCCCGTCCGGACCCGCGACGTTTACCTCTGGAAACTCCTCGAGTCGCTCGTGCTGGCCAGTTGGGCCCTCCTTTTCCTGAGCGCGCCCATGATGGCGGCATGGGGCCGCGCCAATGAAGCTCACGGGCCCTTCTACGCGGAGGTCCTGCTCGCCTTCCTTCCCTTCGTGATTATTCCCGGTCTCCTCGGCTCGTGGGCCATCCTTCTGCTGGTTCGCCTGCTGTCGACGCTCTGGGCCAAGCGCCTTTTGTTCCTCCTTGGGGTGTCCGTCATCCTCTGGGTCGCCTTCGCCGTAAAACCGGTCACCGATATCCAGGCGGCCCAGAGCGTCCAGGTCTTCGATTCCCTGCTCCGGCATACCCGGTTCAGCCTCAGCCCATTCCTCCCCAGCTCGTGGATGACCCAATCCGTCCTTGCCTGGAGCGAGGGCCTGCTCCGCAAGGGCGGCTTCTTTTTCCTCGTCCTCTTGAGCAGCGCCCTCATGGGCCTCCTCTTCAGCTATGAAGTCGCCGGCAACGCCTTCTACGGAAGCTGGTCCGCCTCCGTCGGCTCCCGCGCGGAGCGCGTCCAGCGCCGCACCCTGCGCGTCCGGCGGAAAACTGACCGCCGCCCGTTCCTCGAGGCCCTCTTCCAGCTTCTCCCCTTCGTCTCCCGCCCCGTCAAGGCCCTGGCCCTCAAGGACACGCGGCTCTTCTCCCGCGATCCCACCCAGTGGACGCAATTCATGATCTTCTTCGGCCTCCTGTGCATCTACGTCCTCAATCTCCGCAACGTCGCCCTGGACTACCGGAGCGCCTATTGGGAGGCGCTCATCTCCCATCTCAATCTCGCCGCATCGACCCTCACCCTTTCCACGCTCACCACCCGCTTCGTCTTCCCGCAGTTCTCGCTCGAGGGGCGCCGCCTCTGGATCATCGGCCTCTCGCCCATCGGCATGCGCAGGGTGCTCTTGCAAAAATTCACCTTCAGTTGCCTGGGCGCCATGCTGGTCACCGTCACCCTCATGACCGCCTCGAGCATGATGCTTCATCTGCCCTGGGCTCGCGTCCTGTTCTTCGATCTCGCCATCGCCCTTCCCGCCGCGGCGCTTTGCGGCCTTGCCGTCGGCCTCGGCGCCCTGTTTCCAAACCTCAAGGAAGACAATCCCTCGAAAATCGTTTCCGGCTTCGGCGGCACGCTCTGCCTGGTCATCAGCTTCGTTTACATCGTTTTGTACGTGAGCCTCATCGCCATCCCCGGGATGCGCCTGGCAACACGGGTCGCCTTCATCATTTCCGATTCCACCGCCCTCCTCCTCGCCCTGCTCTTGAGCGCCGTCCTTCTCTTCCTTCCGCTTTTTCTCGCCATGCGGCGCGTGAAAAATCTGGAGTTTTAGCCCCCGCGGTTTCACACTGCGCCGCAAGTCCCGCAAAACCCGCCCATGCCTGAACGACTCCGCGCAACCGATCCTCTCCTGAACCTCGAAGAGGACGAATCCGTCGAGCATCTGGACGATCAGGTGCAGAAGGCGCAGGAGCAGCTCATCCAGCTCAAGCGCCAGCAGGAGCAGATCGAAAAGCAAAAGCGCGAACTCGAGGAGCTGAGCCGCCGCCAGGAGCAATTCCAGCAGGGCAAGAGCGAGATGATCGAGCACTTCACCCGCGCGCTGGTTGTCCTCGAACGCGAGGTTTACGACGCCCAGAAGCGCGTCGAGCAACTGCGCTCGATCAACGAGTCGTTCACCCTCCATCTCGGCACCCTCGAGTCCATCAATCCCAAGTCCTGGGAAAACTCCGATATCAACAAGGAACTCAACCGCGCGCTGAGCGCCGTCGATGACGCACGCACGGAGTACACCCGCTCCCGGGCCGTGATCAGCGCGGAGACCAACGAAGACGTCCTCGCCGCCACCTCCGCCTCCGCCGAGGGCACCGGCCTTTACGATGCGTCCACGCACGATTTCAGCTACTGGTTCAAGAGCGGCGTCGCCTTCACCCTGCCGCTCATGATTATCGGCATCGGCATCATCATCACGCTCTGCCTCCTTTTCGCCAAATAGCAACTCATGGCCTCACGCCGACGTCCCAGCAAATCCAGCACCCCTTTGGATGAGCGCCAACGCAAGCTCGTCGAGGAGCAGGAAAAACTCGAGCAGCGCATGGAGCAGCTCAACCGGGTCATCAAGGAAGCGCCCCGCATCGCCGCCGAGCGGGCCCGGGCCCAGCGCGACGAACTGCTGATCGACCGCAGCACCCGCGCCCATCATCGGCTCAACTCGACCACACTCGCCGATACCCGCTTCGAACAATTTGCCGGCCGTCCCCCGAGCCGGACCCGCCGCCGCCCGCTCAAGGCCGAGAAGCGCGAGACACGCCTCATTTTCTTCGGGCTGCTTTTCCTGCTCTTCCTCCTCGTCGTCTGGCTCCTGAGCGTCTGGCATTGGCAGTGGCCGGGTTGAGGAGATTGATGATTGATCGGTTTATTTTAATGGAAATGGGCGATCTGTGTCGCTTCGCTCCGCTGCTGATTTTTGATTGCTGATTGAAAGCGGCTGCCACACGGGGCCGCGCGCGCATCCAATCGGCGATCTGATCTCATCGATCAAAAAGCGGCGCTTGCCACACCGCGCCGCAGGCTCCCCAATCAGCAATCAAAAATCAGCAATCATCAATATCTCTCATGTCCTCTCCCGCCCTCGACGTCCGCTATACCGCCCAGCTCGCCCGCATCCGCCTCAGCGAGGAGGAAATCGCCACCTTCCAGGCCCAGCTCGACCAGGTCATCGAGTACGTCGAAAAACTCAAGCAGGTCGATGTCACCGGCGTCGAACCCACCGCCCACGCCATCCCTGTCTTCAACGTGTTCCGCTCCGACGTGCCCCGCGATTGGTTCGACGCCGCCACCGCCCTCGCAAACGCCCCGCGCCAGGCCAACGGCCTTTTCTCCGTCACGAAAGTCGTCGAATAGCCCATGGACCTCGCCGCGCTTACCGTCACCGAGCTTCGCGAGCAGCTCCGCAGCCGCGCGGCCTCACCGGTCGAGGCTCTTGACGCCCTTGAGCGGCGGATCGTTTCCGTCGATCCCCACATCCGCGGCTATCTCCATCGCGACCTCGAACAGGCTCGCGCCCTTGCCGCCGCCGCGGATGTCACCCTGCCCCTCGGCGGCGTCCCCATCGCCATCAAGGATGTCCTCAACGTCCGGGGCCAGCCCTGCACCTGCGCCTCAAAAATTCTCCGCGGTTACATCGCCCCCTACGATGCCACCGCCATCGCCCGCCTCCGCGCCGCCGGCGCCATCCCCTTTGGGCGCACGAACATGGACGAGTTCGCCATGGGCTCCTCGACTGAGAACTCGAGCGTCCATCCCACCGCCAATCCCTGGGACATCACCCGCATCCCCGGCGGCTCGAGCGGCGGGTCCGCCGCCGTCGTCGCTTCCGGCGAGGCCTACGCCGCGCTCGGCTCGGATACCGGCGGCTCGATCCGGCAGCCAGCCGCCCTCTGCGGATGCGCCGGCCTCAAGCCCACTTACGGACGCGTCTCCCGCTTCGGACTCGTCGCCTTCGCCTCCTCCCTGGACCAGATCGGCCCATTCGGCAAAACGGTCCGCGACTGCGCCCTCCTCCTCAACGCCATCTCCGGCCACGATCCCCAGGACTCCACCAGCATTGCCGAGCCCGTCCCGGACTTCACCGCCTCGCTGGATCGCGACCTCGCCGGTGTGCGCCTGGGGATGCCCCGCGAGTACTTCATCGAGGGCATCGATCCCCAGGTCGATTCCGCCGTCCGCCAGGCCGTCAGGCATTACGAATCGCTGGGCGCGGAAATCGTCGAGGTCTCGCTCCCTCACACCGACTACGCCGTCGCCGTCTATTACATCCTCGCCACTGCCGAGGCCTCCGCGAACCTCGCGCGCTTCGACGGCATCCGCTACGGTCACCGGGCGGAAAACCCCTCGAATCTTCTCGATCACTACGGCCGCACCCGCGAAGAGGGCTTCGGCCCGGAAGTCAAACGCCGCATCATCCTGGGCACCTACGTCCTCAGCAGCGGCTATTACGATGCCTATTACCTGCGCGCCCAGAAAGTCCGCACCCTCATCCGGCGCGATTTTACCCGGGCGTTCGAAAAGGTCGAAGCCATCATCTGCCCCACCAGCCCGGAGCCCGCCTTCAAGGCCGGAGAGCGCACCGGCGACCCCTTGAAAATGTACCTCGCGGACATCTTCACCATCGCCACCAACCTCGCGGGCAACCCGGGCATCTCGATTCCCTGCGGCTTCGCCGCAATCGAGGGCGTCCAGCTTCCCATCGGCCTGCAACTCATTGGCAAACCCTTCGAAGAAGCCCGGCTGCTGAACATCGCCCACGCCTACGAGCAAAGCACCGACTGGCACCTCCGCCGTCCGACGCTTCCATGACCTCCGGCTTCCTTGAAAAACTCATCGAGCGCATCGGGCGCATCCGCCCCGAGGAAGTCCAGAACTACCTCCTGCGCCTGGCCCGCGAGAAAGGTTTTCTCGAGACCATCTTCAACGCCATCCACGAGGGGGTCATCGTGACCGATGCCCAGGGGAACATCTCCTTCGTCAACGACGCCGCCTGCGGGCTCTTCGGCCTCTCCCGCGACGATTGCATGGGCCGCGCCCTTTCCGAGCGCATCGCCGGCCTCGACTGGCCCTCGCTCGTCCATTCCGAGACGATCATCTCGCGCGACATGGAGATCTTTTATCCCCAGAACCGCTTCATCAATTTCTACGTCGCCCCCATCTCGCTCGCCCGGCGCGACGAGGCGCCCTCGAAGGCATCCCGCCGGGCCCGCCGCTCTTCGACGGAACCGCCGGGCGTCGTCGGCTACGCCATCATCCTGCGCGACATCACGGAGACCCGCCGCACCACCGAGCAGACCATCGAGTCCGAGCGGCTCAACGCACTCACCCTCCTGGCCGCCGGCGTCGCCCATGAGATCGGCA
>Ga0302325_10031717_pt1 | contig 10864 bp, 8 predicted proteins | sample Palsa_T0_2_FD_201948 | JGI IMG/M metagenome (GOLD analysis project Ga0302325, IMG submission 201948) | Peat permafrost microbial communities from Stordalen Mire near Abisko, Sweden - Palsa_T0_2 | ecosystem: Environmental > Terrestrial > Soil > Palsa > Peat permafrost | place: Sweden: Abisko... | reverse complement strand
GATCGACACGCGCCCGACGCCACCGCTGGAGCTCGCCGAGAAACTGAGCTGCCCGCTGCTGGCGGCGGTCGGCGCCGAAGACCACAACCCCTCGCCGGAGATCGGCTCGCAGTTGCGCGAACGGGCCCGCGCGAGCGGCCAGGAGGTTGAGGTCGATATCTACGACGGAGCCGGACACGCGTTCTTCGCCGACTACCGCCCAAGCTACCGGCCGGCGCCGGCGGCGAAGCTGTGGGAGCGGGTCGTCCCGTTCCTCGCACGCTACCTGCAGGGGGCCTGAGCGCGTGGAGCGCAAGTGGTGGACGCTGATCGCCGTCTCGGTGGCGATCTTCATGCTGCTTCTCGACATCACCGTCGTCAACGTCGCGCTGCCGGACATCCAGCGCTCGCTGCACTCGAGCTTCCAGGACCTGCAGTGGGTCGTGAACGCCTACTCGCTCACGCTCGCCGCGTTCCTGCTGACCGCCGGCGCCACTGCCGACCTGATCGGGCGCCGGCGTGTGTTCACGATCGGGCTGGTCGTGTTCACGGCGTCCTCGGCCGTGTGCGGGCTGTCGGACAGCCCCTTGATGCTGAACCTCGCGCGCGCCGTGCAGGGCACCGGCGGGGCGATGATGTTCGCGACCTCGCTGGCGCTGATCGCGCAGGCCTTCCACGGCAAGGAGCGCGGCGTCGCCTTCGGCGTGTTCGGCGGCGTGATCGGCGCCGCCGTGGCGATCGGCCCGGTCGTCGGCGGCGTGATCACCTCGGGCATCGGCTGGGAATGGATCTTCTTCGTCAACGTGCCGATCGGCATCGCCGCCGTGTTCCTGACGCTCAGCCAGGTCAGCGAGTCACGCGACCCGGACGCCACGGGCGTGGACTGGATCGGCCTGCTGACGTTCTCGGGCTCACTGTTCCTGCTGGTGTTCGCGCTGATACAGGGCAACGAAAAGGGCTGGGGCTCCACGCGGATCCTCGGGTTCCTGATCGCCGCGGCCGTCCTGTTCGCGCTGTTCCTGGTCGCCGAGCAGCGCCAGCAGCGCCCGATGCTCGATCTGACGCTGTTCCGCCGCCCGGCGTTCGCGGGCGTGAGCATCGCCGCGTTCGCGGTGTCGGCGTCGATGTTCGCGATGTTCCTGTACCTGACCCTGTACATCCAGGACGTGCTCGGCTACAGCCCGCTGCAGGCCGGCCTGCGCTTCCTGCCGATCACGCTGCTGACCTTCGCCGTCGCTCCCCTCTCAGGCAGGCTCAGCGTGCGCGTCCCCGTGCGCCTGCTGCTCGGCGTCGGGCTGCTGCTCGTCAGCGGCGGGCTGCTGGCGATGACGGCCGTGGACGCGAGCTCCGGCTGGACCGTGCTGATCCCCGGCTTTTTGATCGCGGGCGCGGGCGTCGGACTGATCAACCCGCCGCTCGCCTCCACCGCAATCGGCGTCGTGCACCACTCGCGCAGCGGCATGGCTTCCGGCATCAACAACACCTTCCGCCAGGTCGGCATCGCCACCGGCATCGCCGGGCTTGGCGCGGTCTTCCAGCACGACGTCACCCGCAACACGACCGCCGCGCTCGCGGCGAGTCACAGCGGCCGGCAGGTGCTCGGCGCGGCTCACGGCAAGCTGGCCGGCGCGCTCGTCTCCGGCGAAGTCACGACGCTCGCGCGCCACCTCTCCCCCGCCTCCCAGGCCGCCCTCGGCCACGCCTACCGCGTGGGCTTCACCGGCGCGTTCACCAGCATCCTGCTGATTGGCTCGGGCGTGGCGCTGGCGGGTGCGCTGTGCGCGTTCGCACTCGTTCGCGGACGCGACTTCGTGGCCTCCACGCAGCCCGAGCAGGACCCCGCCGAGCCCGCTCACGCGGACCTCGCGGCGGCGTGAGGCGCGCGCCGCTCACGGTTCGCCGCACGGCTCGTATCCCGGGCAGGCGAGCACGGGCAGCCGCGGGTAGCGGGGGTACGTGGAGTCCTCGCGCGAGCGCCGGCACAGTGAGAAGGTCGAGCCTCGTGTGTTGCGCACCAGCTGCTGGTGACGGCACGTCTCACACAGCCCGATGCGCGACGCGCGGGGCGGGTCGCCTTCGCGTCCGTGGCTCGACGGTGTGGCCATGAGCGGAGCTTAGGAGGCCGTGGAGAGGGGCGTCGTGGGCCGCCGGGCGACGCGCCTGCGATAATCGTTGCCCATACAACTATGACCACGTTCTACCGACTACTGGGATTCCTCAAGCCCTACAAGCGCGGGCTCGGCGTCTCGTGGGCGCTGGCGAGCCTCGCGATGGTCATGACCGTCGCGCTGCCCGAGCTGACCGGACAGGCCGTGGAAGCAATCAGGAAGGGCGCCGTGCGGCACGCGCAGGCGCGCGTGCACGTCCACGACCGCCACACGCTGCTGGTGCTCTCGCTGGTGATCCTCGCCGTCGTGCTCGCGCGCTGGGGCTTCATGTACTGGCGTCGCATCATCGCCGGGCGCGTGTCGCTGGCGGTCGAATACGACCTGCGCGAGCGCATGTACGGTCAGCTGCAGCGCCTGGAGCTGGGCTTCTTCGATCACCAGCAGACCGGGCAGCTGATGTCGCGCGCGACCGTCGATCTCGCCGCGGTGCGCTTCTTCCTCGGCTACGGGCTGGTGTTCATCCTGCAGTCGATCCTGACGATCGCGCTTGCGGGCGCGGTGATGCTCGCGATCAACCCGGGGCTCGGGGGAATCGCGCTGGTGCCGGTGCCGTTCGTGGTGCTGATCTCATACCGCTACGGCAATCGCGCACGCCCAGCGATCCAGGAGACGCAGCAGCGGATCGCGGAGCTGACGGCGGACGCAGAGGAGAACATCTCAGGGGTGCGGGTGGTGAAGGCGTTCGCCCGCGAGGGTCGCCAGCTGACGCGCTTCAGGGACACCGTCGGACGCGTGTTCGACCAGGCGATGGTCGCAACGCGCCTGGAAGCGACGTACAACCCGGTGATCGGGTTCCTGCCCCAGTTGGGCCTGGCGGCGGTGCTGCTGCTGGGCGGCGAGTCGGTGATCCACGCGCATCTCAGCCTCGGCCAGTTCACGGAGTTCTACCTGTACGTGAACATGCTGATCACGCCGATGCGCTCGCTCGGCGTGACCCTCAACCTGGCGCAGCGCGCCACCGCCTCGGGCGCTCGCATCTTCCAGCTGCTCGACCGCGAGCCGCACCTGACCGACGCTCCGCATGCGCCGCCACTGCCCGCCGGTAGCGGTCATGTGCAGCTGCGCGACGTGACGCTGCGCTACGAGGACCCGCACGACGAGCTCGGCGCGAGCGCCCTGACGGAGGCGGTGCAGATGGCTCCGCAGAGCGGGCGCGCGGTGTTGAGCGACATCGACCTGGACGTCCCCGCCGGGCGCACCGTGGCGCTGGTGGGCGCGACGGGCTCGGGCAAGACGAGCCTGGTGGCGTTGATCTCGCGGCTGTATGACCCGGTCGCCGGCGCGGTGCTGCTCGATGGAGCGGACGTGCGCGAGGTCGCCGTGCGCTCGGTGCGGGCCGCTGTCGCGGTGGTCAGCGACGACCCGTTCCTGTTCTCGGCGAGCGTCGCCGAGAACATCGCCTACGCCCGTCCGCAGGCGCCAATCGCGGAGATCGAGCAGGCGGCACGCCGCGCCCAGGCGCACGAGTTCATCGCGCGCCTGCCGCAGGGATACGACACGCAGGTGGGCGAGCGCGGCGTGACCCTATCCGGCGGACAGCGCCAGCGCCTGGCGATCGCGCGTGCGCTGGTGGCCAACCCGCGGGTGCTGATCCTCGACGACGCGACCTCCTCGGTTGACGCCTCCACCGAGCGCGCGATCAAGCTGGCGCTCGCCGAGGCGATGGCCGGACGCACGACCTTCGTGATCGCCCATCGCCTGTCGACGATCGAGCTCGCCGACGAGATCGTCGTGCTCGACCACGGCAGGATCGTCGCGGAGGGAGGCCACGGCGAGCTGCTGGAGCGATCCGAGCTCTACCGTGAGATCGTCGCCGGCACGTCGTCGGCCGCGGGCAGGGACCTGCTCGAGCCCGCCCAGGCGCTCGCGGCGAGCGCGGCCGGCACGGCGAGCGCAGGTGCCGAGGGCCAGCAGGGCGGTCGCCTGTGAGCCCTCCGGTCGGGATGGGCGGCGGCGGGCGCGGTGGTGCCCGCGGCGGCTTCGGTCCGGGCATGGCGCGCGGCGGTCAGCGCTGGGCGGGCGAGCGCCCCGGCCGCGGCAGCCGCACTCGCAACCTGCGCGGCCTCTTCGAGCTGCTGCGCCCCTACCGCCTGCGCACGGCGGGGATGCTGCTCGCGCTCGTGCTCGGCACCGCCGCCTCGCTGGCGCCGCCGCTCTTGGCCAAGCTCGCGATCGACTCGGGCATCGACAAGCACGACATCCACACGCTGGTGCTGGTCGTGCTCGCGTTCCTGCTGTCAGCTCTGCTCGTGTGGGTCGCCACCTACGCGCAGACCTATCTCGTCGGCTGGGTCGGCCAGCGCGCGCTCGCGGACCTGCGCATTCGCATCTTCACGCATCTGCAGAGCCAGTCGATCGGCTTCTACGAGAGCCGGCCCGCGGGCGTTTTGATCTCGCGCATGACAAACGACGTGGAGGCGCTGGAAAGCCTGGTGACCGACTCGGTGGTGACGCTGTTCCAATCCGGCCTGACGCTGATCGGCGCGGTCGGCGTGCTGCTCTACCTGGACGTCAAGCTGGCGCTGCTGACGTTCTGCATCGTCCCGTTCGTCGCCGGCGCGAGCATCTGGTTCCGGCTGATCTCCGCCGGCGCGTTCCGGCGCACGCGGGAGACGATCGGCTCAATCACCGGCTATCTGCAGGAGACGCTGTCGGGCATCCGCGTGGTGCGCAGCTTCGGGCAGGAGCCGGTCCACGAGGCTCGCTTCGCGGAGCTCAACGAGGACAATCGCGAGGCCAACATGGTCACGGTGCGCCTCAACGCCGCGTACTTCCCGGCCGTGGAAATGCTCTCCGGCGTGGCGCTCGCGGTGATCGTCCTCTACGGCGGCTACCAGGCGATCGACGGCCACGTCACGGTCGGCACCGTGGTCGCGTTCGTGGCGACGCTGTCGTTCCTGTTCGAACCGATCCAGCAGCTCTCCCAGCTGTACACCACCTACCAGTCCGGCATGGCCGCCTTGGAGAAGATCTTCCAGCTGCTTGACACCGAGCCCACCCTCGAAGACCGCCCCAACGCACCCGCGATCGGGCCGATCCGCGGCGAGGTTCGCTTCGAGGACGTGTCCTTCGCCTACCGTCCCCGCTCCAAGCGGCGCAACGACGGGACCGCACAGCCGGCGCCGAACGGCAACGGCGCCGCACGCTCCGCCCGGGATGGCAACGGCGTGGCGCCGCCGGTGGACGAGGAGGTGGAGGTGCTCGCGCTCGAGCACATCGACCTGAGCGTTCCGGCCGGCCAGACGATCGCGCTGGTGGGCGCGACCGGCGCGGGCAAGTCGACGATGGCAAAGCTCGCGGCGCGCTTCTACGACCCGACGCGCGGCCGCGTGCTCGTCGACGAGCACGACCTGCGCGAGATATCCAGCCACTCGTTGCGCTCGCAGATGGGGATCGTGCCGCAGGAGGCGTTCCTGTTCTCGGGCACGGTGCGCGAGAACATCGCCTTCGGGCGCCCCGACGCCCAGGACACGCAGATCCGCGCCGCCGCGACGGCGGTGGGCGCCGACGAGTTCATCTCCGAGCTGCCCTCCGGCTACGACACCGAGGTCGGTGAGCGCGGCGCCCAGCTATCGGCCGGCCAGCGCCAGCTGATCGCGTTCGCGCGCGCGTTGGTCGCCGACCCGCGCATCCTGATCCTCGACGAGGCAACCTCCAACGTCGACCTGCACACCGAGGGCCGCATCGAAGCGGCGATGCGCCGCCTGCTCGCCGGGCGCACCTCGATCGTGATCGCCCACCGCCTGTCCACGATCCGCCAGGCCGGCCGGATCGTGGTGCTCGAGCACGGCCGCATCGCCGAGCAGGGCACCCACGACGAGCTGATTGCGGCCGAGGGGCGCTACTACGACCTGTACCGAGACTGGGCCTCAAAGGCCGTCGCGTGAGCCCTCGCCGGCCGCGGCACGGTCCTGGGCCCTCGGCGGCCGACAAACCGACGCGCAAGCGTGAGCGGATCGCGCTGGTGCTCGCAGGCGGTGGCGCGCGCGGCGCATATGAGGCGGGCGTGCTGGATGGGCTGGCGCCGGCGCTCGCCGCTCGCGGCCAGAGCCCGGACATCATCGTCGGCACGAGCATCGGCGCGCTCAACGGTTCGTTCTTCGCGGCTCGCGCCGATGAACGGCTCGAGCTGGCGGCTGCGGCGGCGGTGGAGATGTGGCGTGAGCTGCGTTGGAGCGACGCCCTGCGTCCGCTGACCTCGCCGGCCGAGCTCGCTCGGCTGCTCGCCGGGGCTGGGATGCTCGCCCACCTGCCCGGCGCGGATCTCTCCGGGCTGCTGGATCCCGCTCCGCTGCGCGCCACGCTCGAGCAGCGCGTCTCGTTCGAGCGGATCACACGTAACGTCCAGGACCGCACGCTGACGGCGGCGGCTGTCGTCGCGACGGCTTATGCGACGACGCGCAGCGTGGTCTTCCATCAGGGCGGCCCGAGGATCAAGCTCGACGCCACACGCGCAATCGACTACTTCTCGACCGAGCTCAAACCCGAGCATGTGCTCGCGTCGGCCGCGATCCCGGGAGCGTTTCCCGCGGTCGAGGTCGACGAGCCACGGGCGGCGACGGGCTGGTACGGCGACGGTGGCGTGCGCCTCAACGCACCGCTGAAGCCGGCGGTCACGCTGGGCGCGGACCGCGTCATCGTGATCGGCTTGAACTCATCCACCACGCCTGCGGCCGAGACGACGCACGCCGCTTCATCCAGGCGGCCGGACGCGATCGACGGCGTGGCGCAACTGCTGCAGGTCGTGCTCGCCGATCAGCTCGCCGAAGACGTGGCGACGCTGGCGACCGTCAACGAGACGCTCGCATCCACCGGCTCGTCCGCCGCCACCAAGCGCGCCGGACGCAAGCAGCGGCGCCGGATCCCCTACATCTTCATAGCGCCGTGCGATCGCCTGGAGATTGGACGCTTGGCACACAAGGTGTACAAGGACCGCTACACCGGCATCGGCGGAATCGCACGCGACAGCAACCTCGCGGGGCTCGGATGGCTCGTCAATGCCGGGCACAGCGCGGTCCATGGCGAGCTGCTCAGCTATCTGTTCCTCGCGCGCGAGTTCACCCACGAGCTGATCGCACTCGGCCGCCGCGACGCCGAGCGCTGGCTCGACGCGCGCCACGACGCCGGCCTGTGGCAGGTCGGCCGGCTGCGTACCTGAGCGCCCTGCCGCAGGCGGGGTATACGGCCACTCCGGGACAGGGACTCGAACCCCAATCTCCCGGACCAGAACCGGGCGTCACTGCCAATTGGACTATCCCGGACAGTGTCTTGGGTTAGAGAATAGCCAAGAGGCTTCGCCCTGGAGGTGCTCAGAAAGCCGCCGGCTGGCCGTTGGGCGCGAAGTAGGCGGTGATCGACTCCTCCAGGCCCGGGTCGAGTACGAGCAGCACCTCATCGCCCTCCTCGATCACGGTGTCGGGCTTGGGCACGAAGCCCGACCCGCCGCGCAGCACGGAGATGATCAGGCAGCCCTCGGGCAGACTGATGTCCGAAACCTTCTCGCCGACGGTGGGCGCGTCGGCGGTGACCTCGAGCTCGATGATCTCCAGGCGCTCCTCTTCGAGCGCGAGCAGGTGCACGAGGCCGTAGCGCGGCACCTCGTGCTCGATCAGGCGCAGGATCAGGTCGGTGGCGGAAACCGCCGGCTGGATGCCGAGCAGACGGAAGTGGTCGTGGTTTCGTGGGCTGTTCACGCGCGCGATGATCCGTTCGCACAGGTACTTCTCCTTGGCGACCTGGCACACGAGGATGTTGTCCTCGTCGTCGCCGGTCACCGCGATCACGAGGTCCGCGCGCTGGATGCCCGCGCGCTCGAGCACCCACAGCTCGGTTGCGTCGCCGTACTGGATCGCGTGCTCGAACTCCTCCTCGTTGGCCAGATAGCACGAGCGCGAGGACTCGATCACCGTGACTTCGTGTTCCTTTGAGATCAGCTCGCGTGCGAGGTTGCGCCCGACCTTGCCGGCGCCGGCGATGATCGCGTACATGGGCTTAGCTCACCGCCTCGGGCTCGAGCGCCAGCTTGAACATTTCGATCGCGTGTTTGGTCGGGGAGATCGTCTGCAGCCCCTGCTCGCCGTACCAGTCGGCGCGCGCCGGGTCCATCACGCGCACGATCGCTTTCTCGACGTGAAAGCGCCGTTGTGCGATCTGCGCGATCACGAGGTTGGTGTTATCGCCTGCGGTGGAGGCGATGAACACGTCGGCGCCTTCGATCCCGGCCTGGATCAGCGCGTCGATCTCCAGGGCCGTGCCGACCGTGAACTGGCCGCCCGAGTCCTCCCAGCTCTTGCTCTGCCCCGCGTCGAGGCGCTCGTGCGAGAGCGGATCCTCGTCGAGCACGGACACTTCGTGGCCGGCTGCGAGCGCCGACTTGGCGACTGCCGAGCCGAGGCGCCCGGCACCCACGATCAGGACGAACATGAAGCTGGTCGCATGTACATGCAGGTTAGACGATGGGGGCGCCCGCCTGTGCCTGGCGGCGGGCGAGCTCGGCCGGCGAGGAACGTGCGGCGGGCGCTGTGACGATCACCCGGCAACTCGCCTTGCGCACGACGTACTTTGTTACGTCTCCGACGTAGCCCTCCAAGGGCCCGCCGCGGCCACCGAGGCGAGCGCCGCCTCGGATCAGCGACGGTTCCTCGGCGCCGAGCACGATCGCCTCGACGCCTCGACGCCGCGCCTCGTCCACGATCGCTATGCCCGCGCGCCGCGTGCGCACGGTCGCGGTCGCCACCTGCACGCCCGTGTACTCCTCCCCAACCGCCTTCGCGCGCGCCAGCACCTGGCGCGCGTGCTTGACCTGCGCCTCGGGCAGGCTCGCGTCGAGCGGCAGCGACATCGGTATCACGAACACCCATAGCGCCTCGATTGTGGCCGCGTCGATCGCCGCCGAGTCGGTCTGCTCGCCCGCCACCAAAAGCGCCGCCGTCTGCACGATGTCGTCGTCGAGATCCGTGCCGAACAGCGGCACGAGCACCGAGCCGTAGTCGCGCTCGCGTGGCTGCTCGGAGCTCAGCACCTGCGGCGCGACCGTCACGCGCCGCAGCAGCGAGGTCTCGTCCGCGCGGCGATAGACCACGTACAGGGCGACGCCAACCGCCATCCAGCCGAGCCCGACGTAGCGCGCGCCTTCGTGGAGAATCATCACGGTGACGAAGCCGGCGGCCGAGACGAGCGCGCCGAACACCGCCGGCAGCGGCAGCTGGCCGCCGCGGATCGTCACCGACAGCGGTATGCGGTAGGGCCTGTCGCGGTCGGGCTCGGTGTAGCGCAAGCGGCAGATCGACAGGTGCGAGATCGTGAACGCCAGCGTCGCGCCGAACGCGTAGATGCCGATCAGGAAGTCGAGTTTCTCCGAGGCCGCCAGCGCCGCGGCGAGCACTCCGGCGACGATGATCAGCACGTACGGCGTCGAGCGCTGGGGATGCAGCCGCCCGAGGCCGCTGGGGATCTGGCGGTTGGTCGACAGCGAGTAGGCCAGCCGCGAGAGGCCGAGCATCGCCGAGTTTGCCGCCGCCACGAGCGTCACCGCGGCGGTCGCCGCGATCAGATACTTGAGCGTCTGCTCCAGCCAGTGCGGGTGCACGCGACTGACGACCCCGAGCATCGGCGCGTTCACGTAGCGCGTGGCGAGCTCGGTGTGGGTGCCGCTGACCGGCAGCGCGGTTACGGCCACGAGCGCGATCCCGACGTACAGGAAAGCGACCGTCGCGGTCGTGCTCCCGACCAGCCGCTTGAGCCCCGCGCGGCTGATCCGCACGTCGCCAGCCAGGCCCGATGCGGACTCCAGGCTGGTGAACGAGATCACCGCGATCGTCAGCGCGAATATCAACCGCGGCCACGTGGGCGCGCTGCCGAGGTGGATCGGGTTCACGAGCGTGTGCGGGTTGAAGAACAACACCAGCCCGAGCACGACGATGAACGCCTGCAGCGCCAGATCGCCGGCGAGCAGGACGCCGACCCGCCGCGCCCGGCGCGCGCCGAAGCCGCGGATGTTGCTGAGCACGATCAGCGCGATGAACGCCAGCGCCAGGGCCAGCGCCTCGTCGTGGTGGCCGAGCGGGCTCCAGAAGGCCTTCAGGTACTGCGTCGCCGAGTACGCGGTGACCGCGATCAGGATCACGTAGTCGAGCAGGATCGCCCAGCCGGCGATGAAGCTGACGAGCTCGTTGAACGCGTAGCGGGCGAACACCGTCGAGCCGCCCCTGTCTTGGTGCAGGGACGCACCCTCGACATAGGTCATCGCGGTCAGCATGTACAGCACCGCCGCGATCAGGAAGACCAGCGGGGTCAGGCCAAGCGCATGGCCGGCAATCACGCCCAGCGAGAAGTAGATCGCGCTCGCCAGCGACGAGTAGACGATCGTGAACAGGATTGGCGAGCCGATGCTGCGCCGGGCGATCTCGCGCGAGCGCGCCGCTAGCTCCGAGGGATGAGGGTCCTGGCTGCTCACCCCGGGCCGCTCCGGCGCAGCTCCACATACCAGCGCCCGCAGCCTGCCGCGACGAACAGCACGCCCAGCAGCAGACGCCCCGTGATCGAGCTGGAGCTGCCGGTCACGACCTGCACGATCAGTGCCAGGCCGATCGCCACCATCGCCAGCGAGAACACGAGCGTGCCCATGCGATGCGCCTGTCGACCGTTCATCTCATGTGAGGTTATTGCTGTTCCGGGTGGCGCATGCGCCACCCGGCCGGGCAGTGCATGCACTGCCC
>Ga0302325_10031712_pt1 | contig 10866 bp, 11 predicted proteins | sample Palsa_T0_2_FD_201948 | JGI IMG/M metagenome (GOLD analysis project Ga0302325, IMG submission 201948) | Peat permafrost microbial communities from Stordalen Mire near Abisko, Sweden - Palsa_T0_2 | ecosystem: Environmental > Terrestrial > Soil > Palsa > Peat permafrost | place: Sweden: Abisko... | reverse complement strand
ACGGGCATTGCAGCGAAGAACCAATTATCACCGAATCCTAGACAATGTGAAGTCAGTACTCGGTACGCAAGAAGTTCCTGAACATGATCGGATGCAACCAAGAAAAAAGACAAGTCGCATCTTCTCGGAATAGGAAGCAACCTATGCAAAGACACAGCAGAGGCAGGAGGGGAAACAACGAACCCCAAGAATTTTCAAAGATATAATCAGCACCCATAATCAGGTAATTCTGCCGCGGCCATAATTGATGATGGTGCCAATACACCAGAAATGCTGCGAAGCCTCGCAGGCCGTCCAAATACGCTGTGCGTGAATTCCTCTTCTTGGCTCCTCCCCTAGTTATGAGGGCCGGTCGCAGGAGATCTGTTAACCATATGCGCGTATTGTATATCGGCCCTCTTGTCCTCAACTCCTCCTTCTCCTCCCAAATCCCTGGCTCCATAATATCACCCATCTTGATTTTTAAGGGGCGGATCAGAGCCCTTGGCGGCAGCGCGCGGTGCTGGGCAGATTCATTCGTGGATTCGCTTGCAAATAGGCCTGTGTTCGGCCTTTGCAGTCCGCGGCGCTCGAGGAGTGAAATTGTGAAGGTATTCGCAATGTGGAATGATTTTTTAGGGCAGTGATGGTCTCAACTGAATCGCGGAGTCGACGTGATATGCTAGGGCTGGTTGTGGTTAGATTGGGCGCCAGTTGCAAGCCGCCCAGCACTCAGGAGACCAATGTCAGTGGACAGCGAGTCGAAAAACAGCGGGGCATGCGAGGCACAGTGGCACAGCAGTCGGCAGCTGCCTGTACAGGGACTTTACTTGGTACTGGTAAGGTAAAAATGGATAAAGATTTGTGTACGACCTATAGGGGTTGGCACAAGTTGTGCCACGCCGGAATCATGTGAAGGAGCGCCACCCCGGGGCACAGCACCAGCAGGACTCCGCAGGTACAGTAAGCTGGAAAGGGGTGGAAGCATCGGTGTTTCTGTAGGGCCAATTGCCAGCCTATCGTATTGCGGAGATTGGAACTCTTTGGAGATCCTCTGGAGATTTTTGGAAGCCCATGAATAAGGGGCCATGATTCGTCCCTGTATCTACTTTCTACATTCTGCATACCATATCCGTACCGTAATCGTATGTACGAAGTCTCACCGGGAACCTTATTTTCTGCCCAGTAATCTCAACGCCCCTTTCCGGTTTCCACTCGCCACTCTATTCCTGACTTCTAATCGTACCGGCACAGATGGATGATGTTTGTTGTTTGTCGTTTGCCTCCGCCGCAACGTCTCGGTTTCTACCACCCGTTTCACTGGATCCTTTGCGAACCTCTATTGTTTCTCCTCGAGCCACACAAGCTTCTCCAGGTTCCAGCGATTCGAACTGTCCAACAATTGGAACTTGCGCCGTAGGGCCACTGCGTGCAAAAGCTGCGGGGTGTAGTTTCAATGTCGGCGGGCTTGGCTCATGCGCAAATTAAATTGCAGAAGTCAGGTAGCGAAAAGGGGCTGAGCTTCCTCCTCAAGTAATGATGACTACCTAGATGGCTTCACCCCTATGTGTAGTCGCCTCTTGCCTAAATACATGGCATCACCGAAACTCTGGTTCACACCAGCCCCTAAGTCTGACACAACACTTCAGCTACTCAGCCTCAGTCTCGTACGCAGGCGATTCTTGCCACTCATATCTCTGCTGCAGTGCCGTTGGGACTCGTCTAACCCAGCGATCAGCTCCCCTGAAACAATCCCGGGCGGCAAAAGGAGGTTGTGGGAGATCCCCAGGACCCCAAGTTACTATCGTGAATCAGTTGCCTGTTTCGAGTTTCACTGATTCCCCGCGAGTCGGGAGGGCCACTTCCTAATTAAATGCGAAATTCATAAAAGTCCAGGGCACAACTTCACAAGATTGCAATTCGACCGAAGGCCCCCGCCCGTTATTAGGTGGATTTGTCTTCACGCTGTGCCAATCAACTGCCGGTTCAGCTGTAAATCTTCCATAACCCTGGCAAAGCTACCAGATTTGACGCCTTCGATCTGCCGCATCTACGACTAATTGGCCACTACATGTAGCAGCACACCGAAATTAGGATTTTAGCGGCCACCCGTGAAACTGTGCAGGCCACAGGGGGTTGGACAACGCTTCTCGGCTCCTCTTCCTTTCCGCCTCCTATTGGCCGGCCGTACGCCAAGATCCATGTGGAGATTCTTTAGCAATTGAGCAACGACTAAGCAGCAACCAGTGCAGTCGAGCGCTGGCCACCTCGGCCCATCGCTTTCACACACAGTTCCTGCGCGAGGGATTGCATCCCCTGAAGTTCGAGATTACCGTTACTAGGTTGCCCCGCTAAGATTAGTTTCTTAACTGCCATGACGGTCCTAGGGCCAATTTGGATCTTGATTATCATGCTCCTAGGGGTACAGTTTTTCTTGCTGTCACTCCCCTTCTACTTCTGCAACCTCAAAAACTCGGACGACCATTCGAGGGACAGCTCGACACATCTTGCAGCAGGGACTTCTCGCATGGATTCCCTCATCTGAACACTTGGGATCCAGAGCATCCAGTCGCTTCCTCAGACTCTATTTCATGTCCTGATCTTTCCCTGACCCCTTGTTTTTTTGTTTTTCGCTTCAACTCCCACCACAGAGATCTTTTTATGTCCTTTCAAAAGGCGCCCAGATCGCTCGACGACATTCATCTGGCGTGAGTAATTCACGATTGACGCCAGCATGAAGGTCTCTAGCCCGACCTACGGATTTCCAGCACGTCTTCCGAAGCAAATACAACGGGCGCTGCCAATATACCTGGCGCTCATTTTGGTGGTTGTGTTTTTCTGGACCGCGGAATCAGTATCGTCCTTTAGATTGGCTGTTGTCTGGGACCGGGTTCGCGCGTACCAAACATCCTCTGTCGTCACGACAACCTTCACGAAGAAAATATGGCAGACGTGGAAGATCGATCCTTTAGAGTTCGAAGATCGAGACTTACACCGTGCGAGGAGTTGGACTTCCAAGAACCCTGGCTATAGGTGAGAACCCAATAATCGTTGGGTCGGATATCTCAACCGACAGCCAACTAACATGTACGACAGGTACGAGGTTCTAACCGACGGCAACGACCTTCATTATGTCGAGACGAATTTCGGTCCCGCGGGTCTAAATCGACCCGACATCGTATATTTCTACAAATCCCTGACGGCGAAAATTATCAAGGCGGATCTATTAAGATACCTGATATTATACAATGAGGGAGGAGTGTACGCGGACATCGATGTCGAAGCTCTGAAACCCATTGACGAATGGATCCCTCCACACTTCGACAAGGCAGATCTCGACCTGGTCATCAGCGTTGAGATCGATGAGCCCGCATTTATAAACCACACCATCCTTGGGCCTAAGTCGGAGTCTTTCTGCCAATGGACCATCATGAGCAAACCGCGCAATCCAGCGATCCTGCTAATTATCAATAACGTCATCAATTGGTTGACTGAAGTTGCGCGAGCGCAGAACGTACACGTCGCAGAGATCCAGCTCAATTTTGACGATGTGCTGAGCGGCACTGGCCCCTCTGCTTTCACCACTGCCATGTTGACCGAGATGAAGAGGCAGACAGGCATGAAGCACATCCCATGGAGCACCTTCCACAATATGACTGATCCAACACTTATTGGGAGAATCCTGGTCCTGACTGTGCATGCATTTGCTTCAGGGCAAGGTCACTCGAACTCTGGAACACACGATGATCCCCGCGCGCTCGTCAAGCACCATTACCATGCCTCAAAATGGCCAGATCGGCATCCGCGATACAGCCATCCTGGCTACGGTATGGTTGAAGAGTGTAACTGGAAGCCAGATTGTGTGGCGGCTTGGGACAACAACACGGCGATATACCCGACTCTGAGTGAGGAAGAGAAGGAGAAAGTCATCGCGGCGAAGAAGCTCGTTGATGAGGAGAGGGCGCGTAAGGAGGAGGAGGACAGGCAAAACCGCGAGAGGGAGGACCGGGAAAGAAAGGACAAGGAGATCAGGGAGGAGTGCGCGAAGCTGGATCCGCCTTTCGAGATGCCAAAACCCGAAGAGCATCCCGAGGAGCAGAACAAGAACGAGGGGGATCAAAATCAAGATCAGAACAACGGGGAGCAGAAACCGGAAGAGCACCAGCAAGGCGACGGCTGGATGCTTCTCCAAGACAAGCCTTCCGAAGAGCACAAAGAGGTCGAGCCCCCACACATCGCACCCATCGACCCCAAACTCGACATGAAAATTGCTACTTCATGATTTGACGCATTGAGGGGATTGCAATTGTGTACATATATATACCAGGTCTGCATTTTCTGGCGTTTTCACAGAGGACTTGGAATAGGACTCGGAGTGGATGTCTGACATAATTTTACGTTGGGGATGGGGAATGCGATATGTGACGGGATTTCTGAGGCTGCGTCTTCGAAATCGGGTGGTTAGGGGTTGGGATATATGTTTCCCAAAGGAAACATCTTTTGTCTTGTAATATACAGCATATAGAGATGTAGAAAGATCGGATCTGACTGTCTATTGAACATACATCCTCAGACTTGACTTCCCTTCGTGTGCCTTCTTTCCTTGGCCTTCAGTATTTCACTCAGTTTCTAATTATTCTTCCAGCATGACATTCGATCTCACCCCTTGCAGCAGAAATTTCTTATCGTCGATCAACAGCATCCTGAGACAGACCCTCAAGGTACTCCGCCATGCTCAACCAATGTACACGACACAAGCTTCTGCCCCTCCACAGTGTTTCCTCTCCCGCACAAGAATCCAAGTTCCCCCAGAATCCTTCCAGAAAAGGCATTGCAGCGATTTGTCAATTTCGCCTCGGTCCCAGAATCGCCAAGGCTCCGTCATGGTAGTGTTTTCTAGCGTTCGACAGTGCGGTGTCTAGAAACGATCGCCCCTAGCACCTAATCCGCAACATCCGCGTTATAAATTTGGATTTTATGCATGCATCATCATGCGTTTTCCCCACATTTCAAGAACCCCCCCCCTTTCTGAAAGGCCTCGCTCACATGCCCACACATGCTGCCGAGGGTTTCTTAACAATCGCAATCGCTCCCCCGCTTCCCCTTCCCCACGCCCCCGATGTGCATTTGAATTTAACTCGTATTTGATAAGGTGGAGTTGGTATCCTTGTTGAGAACTTTTAGAAATGTTGGACGTGGTGGAGCGGGTGGAGGTGCGAGTGCATGAATCATGAAGCAAATCGCAAAGACAGCCTAAAGTGGGAACCCGTTTACCATCTCCGGTCCCTGTCCACCCTTTGGGGTGGTGTGGTGAAGCCGGAACGCGGGGGTGAAAAATGCCTGGATTGTACGACGCGGGGTGTCTCTCCTTGATTACAATGCCATGGTTCTCTCAGCTCTTACTCTCGTGCGATGGTGAAAATAATACCCCCGCAACTACTTGTTAACGTCTCTTATGTGGTTTGTGTTTGGCCTTGTGAGAGTCTAGTGATTCCTACGCCGAAGGATGATTTTGTGTTGTACACCTACGGAGTTCCCACGCTTAGCTGCTATCAACTCGATTGCTTACCAGCACGGGTCGTTGATCTAAAACTTGTGCCTCGCGAAAATCCTACCAATTCCATTCTTCCCCTGCTTATGATTGCCGATACCTTGCCTTATAAGAACTTCCTACCAATGAACAGCATGCATCAGACATTTTCCCTAATGACGTTCCCGTGTTTTCTGGCATCCACCATCCTGCTCTCGGTTGAAAACAATCAAAATTATCCTCATTCTTTATGGTCTTCTTCTTAACAATCATGCCCAAAAATTCTGCCGTCATCGTCATCATCTGTTCCACGCCTTTTACAAGATCTACAACTTTTACTGGGGCAGACACAAGTCCAACTGGAATGTCTCTTGGGGTAGTATTATCGGAAACTCAACACCACCCAACACTAATTTTCGCCTCTTCGCAAAGGTTGTCCGCAATTGTCTTCCCCCAATCGCATTCTCTGCCCCTCGATTCATTTCCCTTTCTCATCCCAAAAGCAAAATGCCGTAATCCAGACCAGAGATCATCTCAACATCATCCCCATTCCCATCCCGCACTTCTCATACGCAACCTTCCACCAGAAATCCTTTTCTTCGTCGCTTTTCGAATTCTTGAACCTCATAACCATCATCCTCACAATTGGGTTTCAACAACTCACTCCACTCCACAGCCTCCCCCAATACCTCTTCAACTCGCCGACCCTCCTCAAATCCTCCTCCCAAGCCCTTTTCTTCCCAGGCGAAGTCACAGAAGGAAACCCACACCCGACTAACATCTTATAATCAAAGGATTCTGCACCGTGCCTATACCCATCATACCAATACTCGCAACAGCCCTATCAGTCCTTGTCGTAGTTGAAAATCTGACACAAACCACTTTTTAAACTTCTTATCCTTCAACTCCTCTATTAAAGCAGTCATCCGGAGCACGAATTGTTCAGTTCTCTTTTCTGAGGACAAGGATACAGAGTTCTTTCTTCCCCTCGTTTTTCCAACAAATAAATAACGCAGCTCTTCGGAATGTGCGTTGATGAAGAAATTGAGTATGTAATGATCGCGAGCCAGACATCATCTTGGCCGCAATACGCGATGGAAATCTTGCTGGGAGGCGCGATAATGACTATTACGAAGGTTTTGGAACAGGAGATGGCGGTTGGTGGAGTTGGAGACGAGAGATCGAAAAGAGAGCTTGGGGAAGGGCGTGGGTCTGTTGGAATACGGTTTGTGTAGAAAGAAGACGGCGATTGCCTAGTGTGCAAGCTGACGAGACTGAGAGAAGTTCGGTGGCGTTGGCTACGGGAGGTCGACGTTCGTTGCCGCTATAAGGGTGGAGGGTGATTGTAATGGGCATTTTGAGAAGAGGGGACGCAAAGTTCATGAGTGGGTTTTTAAAATGGTATTGGGGAAGCCGTGAGAGTCAGGACTTGCTGTATGTGCATTCTTTGGCATGTCGGGTTGGTCGAATATATATCTGGAGTTGTGATCTTCATGCAACAGGAAGGATTGGCTTCGGTGTGCCGCAAAGGGATAGCGAGACGAATATTGAACTCGAGAGAGTTCGTATACTGTACTGCCATGAGATCTCAATTGTCACCGTTTTCATATTTGGAGCCTCGACTTGCAGCAGAGGTTTATATAGAGATAAAGAGAACGTTTCCTTTTTGGGATATGTGTTCTGGCCCAACCACGCATTATCACATTCACGAATTAGAACACTCCTATTTACGAATGGCTTATCCTACCGGGGAATTAATAAGCTAGTATCCTCCCATTCAAGAATGCTTTGTTAATCCCTGGACGTATTAATTGAAGGTATTCCCAGTTGGTTATACTAACTAGGAATACGCGCGAATAAGGCTATTCCTAGTTTGTATCTGCTAGTCACGAATGGGGATAAAAATGAGGCTTTGAAATTGGTCGCGAGATTAGGGTAAAGGCGTTATGGAACGGGGGTTTTTTTAAGGTGGTGGGTAATAAGAACGTTGAGGATATATTATAATGTCAGAGAGTAGTAAGGGGTAAGGACGTTAGGTGAGTGATTAGTATGGGAGATGTAGAGTAATTGGGAAGCTTTAAAGGTGTTATAAAGTCATGGAATATATTAATCTATTAAGCAACACTATTTCTGGCTGGAATATATCCACTGGGAATGCCCTCATTTAGCATGTACGGTATTTCTGGTTAGCATATGCCAGCCAGGAATAATTAATTCCTATGTGGGATATGCCATTCACGAATGGCATAGGGCGTATTTTTGAATGGGATTAATTCGTGGTTGGGCCAGAACATATGCTCTACATCAGTGTGAGGAGGTCAAATCTCATTTTCATTAGGCTCATAAAATTTTGTAATTGCAGAATAGATGTGTGAAGATGGGCTCTGGATAAGCAAATTAGTGATGTGTAATCTTTTAGAAGAGTCATCGATACACGTTACAGAAAGCTGGGTTCATCTTAGTCCATTGAAAATGTGTTTTCGATTTGGTGGTAACCGATTCAGAGCGTAGAATCAAAGCTGAATCACATCTTAACAGCTCAAGCACTTCAGATACACTCTTGACTCCTCTATTTGTCCTTTACAAAAACGGAACATAATTCTTTGCAATTCCACTTTTCCTTTCCACCACCACGCGGATACAGCCCACTCCCCATTGATCCTTAAGCAAAGACCGGCACTTTTCAACCTCGAGCTATCAATTTTAAGGTTACATCAATAACTCTTACGTCTCCCCCAGACACGCACGGCAATGTCTCATTTTACCTACCTAAAGAAACATCTTCAAGCCTCCACTTCTCATTCACAGCAGCCAGCACCCTTGCAAACACCAGCACCGACACCAGAAGAAGCTTTCACCACTTTCCTCAACAGCATATTCGCCAACATGCCCAAAGACTCTTCCTTTGTCATCGGCCAAGACATTAAGGAAATTGCCCGCGAGCCACGAAATGCGACTTCAGGCCGTGTACTTATTCTCTTGGCACGGAATCTGGTGAAAGGAGAAAAGAATGTCAAGATTGACAATGAGGTGCGGTATAAGCTCGAGTTGTTGTCGACGCCAAAGCAAGCGTTCAAGAGGCTGGCTGGAAGTAACGTTGTTGAGAAGAAGAGGACTATTGGAGGTATTGAGTGGCACTTGATGTTGAGGGACTTGGGGGAGGGAGAGGCCATTGGAGATTCTACGAGAGCTTGAGGGAATAGCAAAGAAGCTAGTAGTTAAGGGTGATTTTGGAGTGTTGAAAGGAAGGCTATGGACCAGTTTTGCTTTAGGTGGGCACAGGGCCAGGTTTTGGAGTTTTTATTTGGGATTTATGTATGGATTATCACCAGAAGTCAGATGTCTGGGCTTCTGCAATTGATCGCCACGGCCATCGCTGTTTTTCTACATTTAGAAGCAGGGTCTATCCGTTTGCCGGGGATTGCTATAACTGCTCTACAGCGACAGCTGTTTGCAAGTGACCGTTACCTGTGAATCGGATGTAATTTAACAGTCATTGCAAAAACTTTCAGTTCTGCTTGTTATTTGCTTGCTAAGTTTTGTGTCTCACTACCCAACACGTGTATCTCGAATCATATTCATGAGCAAATAAATGAATCATTGCTCGATACCTCAAGAACCTAGGTTTCTTTGACTCGCCTTGAAATACAAAAGACAGGCGATTCTCTTTGCATATAAACTCTCTCTTCCGTCTTATTATACACAACCACAAAGCAAGCATATTGTCTTAGATGAAACTGCACCTAATATTTTACCAAAGAAAATTACAACTTTTCACTATAGGTCTTCTGAAAACACAGCCTGCAGTCGAGCAGAGCACACTTTGCGCCCCTTCTACATCTTCGGTACTTTTATTTAACCCCCAAGACCTATTACTAGGTGAAAGCTTACACTCTCCTCGTGCAATCGGTATCATTCCTCTTACAATGTTGATCAAAACCCCCGAATTCTCTCGACGGATCTCAACATGGCTCGATGAAGTGAAGGACCGAGTCATCACTCTCGATTCATTCTACACAAACGTCACTGAACGGTTTGGCCTTCCAATGGGGATCGAGACCTCTCATCCTTGGCTGAGCCTTGTCGTCTGGGCGAAGTACCGCAAGCTGGGTGATTCGATGATGGTGAGGGATTTTACGATCACGCCCGAGGTTAGAGAAACAATTCGACACTTTGTGGAAAGTGATGAGATGGCGGAGGGCCACTATGTAAACACTTTTGATCAGTGGTATCATAGAGTAGAGTGGAGGTTTGAGGTTGCGACGAAGGAAGCAGCTGGAATGAGGTACAACTGGAAATTGGAGAGTGAGAATGAAATAGGGCTTAAGCGATGTGGGAATTCTTTGGTTGATATACCCAGTGCAATATCTGCATTGGCCCTTTAGGTAGCGTTGTTCTAGATTGATCAAGAAAACGGCTGTATGAGACTTTACAGTGCGAGCTTCTTTTCCTTTAATGGCAACTGTATTAATGCTCAGTGAGTCTTGAAGACAACAAGTTGAATCATGTTAGCAAGCCAACTGTTCTCGGTTACTCAAAAGACAAAGGTCATTCCCTTTAATTTCAAGTGAAACTTACAGCATTTAAATCCAAAGCGGCCTCGGGAGACTACCCACGAGTTGCCTGCGTCCTGTGCTACAAGTTTTGCAACCTATAATTTACCTATAACTTCCAAAACAGTTCGAAAGCATCTCTTCACCAATCCAGAATTAGGACGGTACTTCGCGAATCACCAACATTCGATGCTGCCTCCCCACCTTTTGATAAATCCTTGATGCTCGGCTTTTACTTCAATGTAATAACAGCATGTTCTGTTGAACATAGCTAAGAGGAGTCGATCTTGTAGAAAATTAGTGGTTCGTGTTTTGTCATGTGATGGTTCTCACGGGTATTTAAGGACACTATTCCATATCTCGCTCTTTCAATCAGATTTTCTATTCGAGCTTTCAAGTGTATGTACGAGCGAAATATATACATCTGAAAATATTTACAACACCAGACAAATTTCTTTCGACAAGGTTAATGGCAAACGTCCAGATATGTAACACCCAATTTCGTTGGCTATGACCACGAGCTTTTACCATAGGTAGAGAAGTTTCATAAGACCAGAAAACTGCCTACGGTGACGTTTAGAATTTCGGGTTGGCGTTGGTAAGAAGTTGTACAAAGTAAGCCTAAGGGAAGGAGAGTCAGTCACCATTAGGACAAACAATTATTCTCCATATCGGCCTTAAAGGGACCCCAAAATGTAAAATGACATACCTCGAACCATGTACCAGCTTGAGGAGCAGGCTGAAGTGCGTCGGCGAGGCCGCAGTGAAAATCGTAACGTGGCGCCGAGGAGTTGGAAGAACCGT
>Ga0302325_10031711_pt1 | contig 10866 bp, 8 predicted proteins | sample Palsa_T0_2_FD_201948 | JGI IMG/M metagenome (GOLD analysis project Ga0302325, IMG submission 201948) | Peat permafrost microbial communities from Stordalen Mire near Abisko, Sweden - Palsa_T0_2 | ecosystem: Environmental > Terrestrial > Soil > Palsa > Peat permafrost | place: Sweden: Abisko... | reverse complement strand
GCCCGGATGAGGAGTCGGAGGCGGGCCAGTTCCAAATCGTCGTGGTAAGCGATCCGAAAGGGACCCGGCATTTGCCGCATTTCCCGCTGCTGGGTGAGAACGAATACGGCGACCGAGATCACTGGAACAGTGGCTACATCGGCAGCGGTCCTCACTACACGGCATACCGGATCCTCCACGATGCGTTCGAGGGTGGCATTCCCGAAGCGAACTGGCATAGTCGCTATCCAACGATTTTTGAGATCGTGAGGCGGTTTGTCCAGAATTTTCTGAGTATGCAGTGGGAAGACGAGGGATTTGAGATCGAGCACGTCACGATTCTTCGCGACTACGGTCACCTCGCGTCGACCCGCGAAGCTATTTTACGCGCGGGCCTTCCAGCGTCGCGATTGATGCAGCCCGAAAAGCCATTGATGCTTACGATACAAGAGTTGCATGTCTTGGATCTGCTAATGCAGGGCCGAGGAAAAGACGAGGTTGCGGCCGCCCTTGTGATCTCCTCCGAAACCGCCAAGTCTCACATCGCTGCGATCTTCAAGAAGTACGGCGTTAGATCGCACCCGAAATTGATGGCGCTCCTGCTGGCTCACCCGAAAGGGTGACGCGGCCTTGGCATCGTCGGCCCGTCTCCCCCACAAGGGTGATTCTCGATAAAATAGCCTTAAGCGAATCACCTTTTTGGTGAATTGTCGCCGAACGTGCGGTCGGGCAATAATTGCCCATGTTCTCGAAGAATCGACAAAAACTCGTTCAGCGTTTGCGCGCTGAAATCAACGCTTGGCTCGACACGCTCACACATGTCGCGGGGTTCGCAATTCTGCTTGAGGAGGGCATATGGCACGAGTTGTCGCGGGCATTGCCACTTGAGGTCGCATTCGCGCTTGTAGCCGGATCGCACATAGCGCATCGCGCGAGCGACGCGAAACGTTGCCCGCACACGTGATGTCAAGAAGACGCTCGCCTGGTCAGGGAGGCAACTTCCATAAGGTCGTCAGGGGCAACCGTCGAAGGCCGCGTTAATGGCAGGGACCGTCGCAATGGAGCGCCGGATCGACGGCTTCAACTGGGCGCAAAGTCCGCTCGGACCGCGCTCGCAGTGGCCGGCGACGTTGCGTATTATGGCCGGCGTCGCGCTGCGGACGCGGTTCCCGATGCTGGTCTTTTGGGGTCGCGATCTCGTGCAGTTGTACAACGACGCCTTCGTTCCGATACTCGGCGCCCGGCACCCGGCGGCACTCGGGCAATTCGCGCGCGATTGCTGGCCGGAGATTTGGGATACGATCGGTCCGCTGCTTCACGGAGCATTCGATACGGGCGTGCCCGTCTGGGCCGAAGATCTCCCGCTCGTTTTGGAACGAAACGGTTATCCCGAGCAAACGTATTTCACGTTTTCGTACAGCCGAATCGGCGACGAGAATGAAGAAGGCGGCGTCTTGTGTACCTGCGTCGAGACGACCAAGTCCGTCTCGCAACTCGATCGCGAGCACCGCGCATCGCGAGCTTTCCAAAACGTTGCACTACCCAAGCGATTGCCGATGGTGCTGGGTCTTCAATTCGACGCAATATACGAAGCCGCTGAAAAAGAGGCGCTCGTCGGCGGCGATTGGTACGACGCATTTCGGTTGCCTGATGGTCGCGTCGTCGTTTCCGTCGGCGATGTCATGGGTAACGGACTCGACGCTGCCGTCACGATGGCAGCGGCGAGGCAAGCGATCCGCGGTGCCGCCCAGATGTTTCCGGAACCGTCGGCCGTGCTCGATGCCGCCGACCGCGCGTTACGCTCAGAACAACCCGATCGCATCGTCACGGCATTCCTGGGCGTCCTCGATCCGTTGACACGCGCGTTCACGTATGCGTCCGCCGGTCATCCGCCGCCGATGCTGCGACACGCGGACGGCATGGTAAGCGAGCTTGCCGCAATGGATCTGCCACTGGGGCTGCGCAATGAATACGCGACCGCCGGAAACGTTACGGCCGTTCTTCCCGAAGATTCGCTGCTTGTATTATATACCGATGGTCTTACGGAATCGACGCGTAACGTCATTGAAGGCGAGCAGCGGTTGCGCGACGTGCTCGCGCGCGATGAGATCCGCGACGCTGCCTCTCCGGCCGAGGCGATTCGGCGTGCGATGCTTGATGCTTCGACCGACGATGTTGCGATCCTGACGATCGAAATTGGATCGAACTCCGAACGCGTCACGCGCTGGTCATTCCCGGGCGACGATCTGGCGGCGGTGACCCGTGTCCGTCGCGAATTCGTGAGCGTGCTGCGGGCGGCCGGCGCGACGGAACCCGAAGTCGCCGACGCCGAACTCGTTTTTGGCGAGTTACTCGGGAACGCTGCGCGCCATACCGACGGACAAGTTGAGGCGGCGCTCGATTTGACGGGCGACGAGCCGGTGCTGCATGTTCTCGATCGAGGGCCCGGTTTTACTTTTTACTCCCGGCTTCCAAATGACAACCTGAGCGAATCCGGCCGCGGCCTCTACATCACGATGATGCTGGCGCGCGACGTGAGTGTTGCGCAACGGCCGGGAGGCGGTAGTCACGCACGTGTTGTGCTGGCCGCGCGCGGTTACGTCGTTGGTGAAGACCGGCGTCGACGGATGAAGGCGGCGGCTTCCGGTATCGGCATCGCCTGAATATCGGGGACCGTTGGACCGGGCAGTTTGCCGACTTGCGCCTGGACGAGACGCAACGCATCGGCGGTCTGCGGCAGCGACGGAAAGCTGGTATCGGCGGGTTCGCCAAAGCCGAAGGCGGATGTAAGATCACCGCACGTCTCGCGTCGCCACTGCGTGACATACGGTACTTCTACGCCGAAGCGTTTTTCGATAAAACGCAGCGTAGACGTGTGATCGAACGTATCGCCGCACACGAATCCGCCGCGCGAGAATGGTGACATTACCAGGCACGGTACACGAAAGCCAAGGCCGATCGGGATACCGTCGATGAACTCGCCCGGCGTGCCCGCGTCCGGTGTCGGCGGAATGACGTGATCGAAGAGTCCGTCGTTCTCGTCGTAGACGAGAATGAATGCAGTGCGCGACCAGAGCTTCGGGTTTGAAGCGAATGCATCGAGGATCCGCCGAACATAGTTTTCACCCGCCGCCGGCAACTCGTCGGGGTGTTCGCAAACGTCGTACGGTGGAACGATCCAGGTGACCTGAGGAATATTACTCGTGCGTATATCCTGCAGCATCGCTTCGACCGACCGCTCGCGGCCGGCGTTCTCGAAGAGCGACGATCGGCCAACCGCATTCTGGAATGTCGCGAAGTTCATGATGACGTCGAGCCCGACGGGATACTGGCGTGTGATTTCGGGGCGATAGATGCGCCACGAGACGCCGGCGCGATCCAGCCGTTCCGGATAGGTTTCCCACGTGTATCGCCGGCCGCGGTTGTCGGTTGCCGGTCCACCGTGCTTGCCCTCGGGGTCGATTGTGCCGCTCATCCAGTAATAGCGGTTGGGATTCGTCGGCCCCATGAGCGATGCGTGGTATCCGTCGCAGATCGTGAACGCATCGGCCAGTGCGTAGTAGAACGGAATATCGTCGCGCGTATAATAGCCCATCGTCAGCGGGCCGCTCTTGCCGTCGCTCTTCTGATGCGCGGTTACCCAACCATCGAAGCGGCCGCCGTTCCACGAGCTGTGCAACGTGCTCCAAGCGTGACTGAGATCGTGCAGGCGCTGCGCGCTTGTCGTTTTCGTGTCCAGATGAAACGGCAGCACGTAACCGTCGCTCGAGTCGCGGTTGGGTTGATAGAAAACCGGACGCCCCTCGGGAAGCAGCGCCGCACTGGCATCGCCAAAGCCGCGCACGCCGGAGAGCGTGCCGAAGTAATGATCGAACGACCGGTTCTCTTGCATCAAGATCACGATGTGATCGATATCTGAGAGTTTCGCCGGCAATGCTTGCGCGACTGCGGGGCGCACCCACTCGACGTACGGCAGGGCCGCAGCAGCGCCGGCCGCTTTAAGAAAATGCGATCGCGACAGACTACTCATGCCCGCGGCTTCACCGCAAGGCGTGCAGCCACCCTGTCCCTTTTTATCATATCGCGGCGATCGCGGCGTGGTTTCTGCGGAGGACATATTTCTGGATTTTTCCGGTCGCCGTTTTCGGTAGTTCGCCAACGAAGTGAAAACGCTGCGGCACTTTGAAGTGCGCTAAGTTGTCGCGCGCGAATGTGCGCAACTCGTCCTCGCTCGTAGCTGCGCCGCCTTTGAGTACAACGAATGCGTGCGGCGCTTCGCCCCAGCGCGCGTCGGGCACGCCGACGACCGCGACCTCCAGCACGGCGGCGTGACGCAAGAGCGCACCTTCGACTTCGACTGACGAGATGTTCTCGCCGCCGCTGATGATCACGTCCTTGATACGGTCGCGAATTTCGACGTATCCATCAGGGTGAACGACGGCCGCATCGCCGGTGTGGAAGAACCCGCCGGCAAAGGCCGTTGCAGTCGCCTCGGGGTCGTTGTAGTAGCCTTCCATCACGACGTTGCCGCGCACGACGATCTCGCCGCTCGTCAGGCCGTCACGTGGAACTGCATTGCCGCCTTCGTCGACGACGAGCAATTCGCCCGATGTCACGAGTTCAACGCCTTGTCGCGCTTTGATGTGCGCACGCTCGCGCGGCGTCAGGCTGAGGTGATCGTCACGCGGTTCGCAGACGGTGATAAACGGCGCCGTTTCGGTGAGTCCGTACACATGGATGATCTCCCAGCCGAATTCACCCTCGATGCGCTCGATTGTTGCTGCGGCCGGGGGCGCGCCCGCGGTCAGTACGCGCACGCCGCGTCGCACGTTGCTGCGCTGCGCCCGGGGCGCATTGGCGAGTGTAATTAGAATCGTCGGCGCCGCGCACAAAATCGTTACAGCCTCAGCATTGATCAGCGCGAAGATGCGGGCGGCCTCGACTTTGGGCAAACACACGTGCCGGCCGCCGACGGCGGTAACCGTCCAGGTGAATGTCCAACCGTTCGCATGGAACATCGGCAACGTCCACAAGTAGCGATCGTCAGGCGTCATGTGAACGTGAATCAGCGTGCCGACCGTGTTCATGTACGCGTTGCGATGGGTGATCATCACCCCTTTCGGTCGTGCCGTCGTGCCGCTGGTGTAGTTGAGTGTCAGCAGGTCGTTCTCATCGATCGTGGCCCGCTGCGGCGTGGTCGATGCTGCGGCTAACGTACGCTCGTAGTCGAGCCAACCGTTACGGTCGCCTTCGAGTGCGACGAAGTGTTCGACCGTGGGAATTCGATCGCGAATGGAATCGACTGCCTCGAGATAGTCGGAATGCGCGCACACGATGCGCGCGCCGCTGTGGTTGATGATGTAGGCGAAGTCGTCGGCACTTAAACGGTAGTTGATCGGCACGAGCACGGCGCCAAGTTGCGGGACGGAATAGAACGACTCAAGTTGCGCGTGCGTATTCGGCGCGATGTACGCAACGCGATCGCCTTTCCCGACGCCAAGGCCCTGGAGCGCTGCCGCCCACTTGTCCGCACGCGCCCCGAATTGCTCGTAGGTCAGCCGCAGGTCGCCGTCGACGATCGCTTCGCGATCCGCGTAGAGGTGGCGAGCGCGCCGCATGAAGTCGAGCGGCGTCAGCGGGGTGCGCATGCTTAGTCCTCCGGCGATGATGTCCGCGTGCTCGCTTGACCGCGGGGTGTGGTCTTCCTTGCCGCATCGCCGGTGCGGCCCCGGTGCGGCGTTCGCAGGGCAATATCAGGTCGCTCTGCTACGAACGTGGCATGAGTATGCGTTTCGCCGCCATCTTCGCCTTGGCGTGCCTTGCCGGGGTATCGGTCGCGCAAGCGGCCGGACCAAGCTTGGACATTGTTCCCGCCGCGGGCGCCCAGCCGATTCATTTGCGTATCTCGCAAGTGAATGCCGATCCCGAAGGACCGCGGTTGCCGCCGACGGACATCGTGCTCCGGCGGACCGGGCCGACGACGGCCGTGCTACAACGCGGCACCGACGTTTCGCCGCTGGTCGTCGGGATCGATGGATCGCTGCAACTCGACAAGCGTACCGCGCCGGCGAACGAGTACGAGGTCAACGACCTACTCGTCGTCCTCAACATCGCGCACAGTGTGGTCGGTGTTGCAAGCGCCGGCGACCGTGCCGGCTGGATCGCCCAAATTCCCGCGCCGGCACGCGTGCCGGCGGTCGTCGTTTCGCCGGCCCCGTCGCCGCCACCGCCGCTGCTGCTGCCGATGCGCGCGGTTGCGCCGACCGGCACGAACGGCGGCATCGATATTGATGGTGCGCTTGAAATGGTGCTCGCCGCGCCGGTGTCGGGCGCAACGCCGGCCCCCGCGCAGCAGCAGGCGTCGCAGCGTTCGCGCGGCGGCGGCGGACGCGGCGGTTTCGGCGGCAGTCGCGGTGGTAGCGGCTATCCCGCCGGCGCGGGCGAAGGCCCGCGCGGCGCGGCATCGCTGCCGGTTACCTTCGACCTGCGCATTTCCGGGCACATCGCATCCAACGCGCTGACGCACATGACGATCGCGCAGACGCGACGCGTTCAATACGACGGCTTGATGTACACGAACCTCCGCACCTGGACGATCGACGTCGTGCGCTAGCGGTACCTGTCGTAGCAGGTTCCGGGCGTCCGGGCATGCTACCGAAGTTCCATGAAGCACGGTTTGGCCGGTATCCTATCCGCATTTTTCTTGCTGCTCTCTGCGACCACGGCGCAGGCGCAACGCCCGGATCTGCCGGCGCTGCGCGGCTTGGTAAGTATCAGCGAGCCGCAGATTTCTCCCGACGGATCGCGTATCGCATTTATTCGCACGACGCATGATTACCGCAAAGACGCAACGATCGATGTATTGATGATCGTGCCGGCTGCCGGCGGTACGCCGCGGGCGCTCACGGACGGGAAGAAGCGCATCTCGGCCTTGCACTGGTCGCCGGCGGGCGATCGTCTGTCGTTTATCTCCAAAGGCCTGCATGACACCGATCAGCTCTTTGCGCTCGCGCCTGCGGGCGGAAGCGCCCGTGCGCTGACGACGGCGAAGAATGATGTGCAACACTACGCGTGGAGTCCGGATGGCCGGCACATTGCGTACGTCATGGAAGATGAACCGGCCGATCCCGTGGCTTTCAAGCGGCACGACGATCTCTTCGATGTTCACAACGACGGCTTTCTCACGTCGGAGCGGCCGCTGCCGTCGCATCTATGGCTGATATCTTCGCACGGTGGTCCGGCGCGGCGTCTCACGCACGGAGCGTGGAGTGTGCTTGAAAACGCGCCACCGTTTACGGGCGCCCCGGCGGCGCCGGCCTGGTCGAGCGATGGCCGTTCGATCGCGTTCGCACGACAGATCGATGCAGACGACAGCGATACGGACAAAGTAACGATTGCAATCGCCGACGTCGCGACGGGCGCCGTTCGCGCCCGAACAACGCGAAATACCTACGAGTATCAGCCCGTCTTTTCGCCGTGCGGCAATGCGCTGGCGTATTTCTACCCGCATGGCCCCGGCCCGATCAGCGTGCAAGAGGTTTGGCTCGCCAACGGCTCGGGCGCCGGACACGCACTCACCGCCGCACTTGACCGGAACATTACTGAAGCGTTGTGGCTTCGCGACGGATCGGGCTTGCTTGTTCTTGCCAACGACCATATCACGGTCGGTATGTGGTTTGCGCCGATGAATGGATCGACGCCGCAACGCCTCGCGCTCGGCGCGCTCGTTCCGGCCGATTTTAGCGTTGCCGATTCGGGCGCAATTGCACTCGCAGCAAGCGATGCGACGCACCCGCCCGAGATATACGTCATGCAGTCGCGCTCGGCGACGCCGCGACGTCTCACCAATTTCAACGCGCAGATCGCGCGACTCGAGCAGGGTAAATCTGTCGAAGTCTCTTGGACGGCGCCCGACGGTGAGGCATCGGACGGCGTTCTCACGTATCCCGTCGGCTATCAAGCCGGTCATAAATACCCGCTCGTTCTACGCATTCACGGCGGCCCGGAATCGGCGTCGAACATCGAGTACACAACCGGCCGCGGGGCGCCGTTCCGCGTCATCGCCGCTGCGCACGGCTACGCCGTCTTCGAACCGAACTATCGCGGTAGCGACAATCTGGGCAACAAACACGAGCACGGAATTTACCGCGATCCGGGAGCCGGGCCGTACACCGACGTCATGGCGGGCCTGGATGCGGTCGAAAAACTCGGCTTCGTCGACACGTCACGGATTTGCGTAACCGGACACTCGTACGGCGGCTACATGACGGCGTGGATGATTGGTCACGATACCCGCTGGAAATGTGCCATCGTCTCGGACGGTATGGTCGATTGGAAGCAAGAGTACGACTTGTCGAGCGACGGCAACCACGCGTGGGCGCGCGACTCGCTAGGCGGTTCACCGGCCGGTCCGCAAAGCGCCGCGCTGTATCGCGACGGCTCGCCCATCACGTACATCGATGACATACGCACGCCGACGCTCATCTTCTCGGGTACCGCCGACGCAACGGTCCCGATCACCGAATCATATGCACTCTATCACGCACTCGCCGACCGCAAGGTCCCCGTCCGCTTCGTCGCCATCCCCACCGCACACCATTTCCCAAGCGATCCCGTGCGCATCGAAAGCTACTACCACATCACGATGGAATGGCTGGACCACTATTTGCACTAGCGGGCCGCTTCGCTCCGCGACGGCCTGTTGGGCCAGCCCCAGAGCCAGGTGAAGCGAACGCTGCGGGGTAGATAGGGAGACGGCGATGAACGATCGGCCTCATATTCACCGGCACGCGACAAGCGGCGCGCCCACCGTCGTGTCCGTGCCCGCGCCGTCAGCGCCTGCGCCGTACGCGGGAACCGTCCGGCATAGCATCGCGAACATCGCAGTAAACGCGGCGAGCACAAATCAGGCGCATGCCGGGGTCATCCAGGCGCTCGGCGGCGAGATCTTCAAGTCGAAGTTTGTCGTCGAGGCGGAGCACGGACACGTTTACTTCATTCCCGCGAGCGATCAGGGGCGAATTGCCGACGGCACGTCCGTCTCGTTCGATCTTGCGGACGCGAATATGGTCGCGAATTTGCAGGCGGTGAAGGCGACGAGCGCCGAGCAACGGACCGAACAAGCGCCGAATGTCACCGTCCAGGTCAGTGCAAAGGGATGCGCGATCGAAGTCGTGCGCATGCTCCATCAGATCGTAACCGGCGAGGCGCTCTCACGCGCTGCGTCGCGGGAGATCTTTGAGTATTTTGACGCATATGACGCTGCGCTCGGGGCGGATGTGGCAAGCATACCCAAAGTGCTCGCGACGTCCTTCGCAGAATACGCTAGGACGCGAGACTGGCGCTTCATACCGCCCAAGATCGAGTACCGCAATCTGTCGATCTCGAAGCTTCGAACTAGCGCACCGGCAATCGCTATTCTTGCGAATCCAAACCATGTGGTCGTCGTCGATCAGGTTACCGGCGAATTTCCGAATCGCGACGTCCACTATCGCGATCCCGAACGCGCCACATACGTCGTCGCGACAGAAACCAAGTTTGCCGAGCGGGCGACAGGCGCGTACTTCGTGTTGCTCTAGCTGCTGGTTTGCAACCGCGGCGCTTGTTTGAACTTCGTTGGTTCGCGGAGTTTGTCGGGGGCGATCCAGCGATACATGATCGGGACGACGAAGAGCGTGAGTGCGAGTGAGCTGAGCAGGCCGCCAATGACGACGATTGCGAGCGACGCGTGCGTCTGAGCGCCGGGTTCGAGGCCGAGCGCGAGCGGAAGCATGCCGGCCATCATCGCAACGGTCGTCATGACGATTGGGCGAAAGCGTGTCGCGGCGGCTTCGAGCATGCCGTCTTCTTTCGGCGCACCGCGCAGGCGTACGGTGTCGGCATAGTCGACGAGCAAGATGCCGTTCTTCGTTACCAGCCCGACGAGCAGGACGATACCGATGAGCGAATAGAGATTGAGCGTGCTATGCGTGATCCAAAGTGCGCCGAGTGCACCGATCGTTGCGACCGGAATCGCAAAGAGCATCACAAAAGGCGTGCGATAGCTGTTGTAAAGCGCGACGATCAATAGGAAGACCAGCACGATCGAGATCGCAAGCGACGTGAGCAACGCGACGAGCGCCTGGCCTAGGAGATCCGCGGAAAGAAATAGTTACGGTTGGATTGTTGCGCCTTATACTGCCGGTCAATGACCGCCCTGCAAAAGAATTATACCGAATCAACCAGCTCACTGAACACGCGTTTTACTACGTGCTCAGCGAACCGCACGACGAAGGCGATGCAGCGTGATTAACTCGCGTAGAATAACGAGCCCGGCGTCGTAAGCAGCTCGCCGGTTTCCAGTAGCGTTTTTAGGCCGGAGAGAATCATCGGCCAGCCATCGTAGACTTCCCCGCTCGCGTCGTCGCGCAAGTGGTCGTGGGTGACGGTGAGCCGGCATGAGTCGCCGATCGGTTCGATCTCCCACGTTACGCGCGACGTTCCCTCGCTTTTTGCCGCGTCGCTCCATAGCGCGTTGAAACTCTGTACCAGGCGGCGCGGTGGATCGATCTCGAGGTTCTCGCCCGCGATGAGGGCTTCGGCTGCGCGCACAGACCGGCCCTCGTAAGACGACCCGGGCGTCCACTCCGACTCGACGCGAATGCCGAACGTATATTTACTGCGCATATCAGGATTAGTAATGGCGTCCCATAGGCGCTCGGGCGTTGTTTTTATGTAGATCACGAACACTTTTTCCATCGTCTTGTTCTCCAGGCGGTGTTTGAGCTCGCTCAGCGTTGCGGCCCAAGGTTCGGCAAACTTGCTCACCCAGCGGTCGTGGACGAGCCGGATAGGGACGGGGTTCAGGAAGTGCAGTTTTTCGCGCCCACGCCGTTTGGTGACGACGAG
>Ga0302325_10031709_pt1 | contig 10867 bp, 7 predicted proteins | sample Palsa_T0_2_FD_201948 | JGI IMG/M metagenome (GOLD analysis project Ga0302325, IMG submission 201948) | Peat permafrost microbial communities from Stordalen Mire near Abisko, Sweden - Palsa_T0_2 | ecosystem: Environmental > Terrestrial > Soil > Palsa > Peat permafrost | place: Sweden: Abisko... | reverse complement strand
AATCCCCGGTTACCCAAGAAACCGCCCTGGCAACCATCTTCAACTACAACTTACTCTTGTCGTCCGCCGAGCCGGTCCTGGTCAAGGCATATTCGTAGTGCCAACCTTCCCTTCCCATATCTGCCCTAACCTTATAGTTCTCCTCCGCTTCCTCCAAAATTTGCATATCGACCTCAACAACACTCATTCCCTCTTCATCACCCATCTTCCCCAAAGCCCCCTTAAACGGAACCGCCACCTGACTCAACCCCGCATAACTCCCCTTAGTAATCTTTCCCTTCGGCCCCCCAGCATTGGCAAAAACAACCATACACGTATTCTCAAAACACCTCGACACCAACGTGCTCTCCAGAAACAATGCCTCCGACCTCGGGTTGTGCGCTAGACCCGCAGGCGTACAATCACTCAGGTTCCAAAACGTAGGCACAATTATCATCTTCGCGCCCCCGGCTATCAATTCTCGGAAAGCTTCGGGGAATGCCAGGTCCCAGCAGATTAGCATTCCTACTTTGCCTAAGGGAGTGTCAAACGCGACATGCGGTTCGTGAAGGGAAGAAGTCAAATGTGGACGTTCCGGGTGCCAGAGGTTCTTCTTTTGGTATTGGCTGAGGATTTTACCGTCGTTGGAGATGAAGGATGCGACGTTTAGGAGGGCGTCGTCGTGCTTTTCCACGATGGTTCCGGGGACGATGCAGATGTTTAGTTCGGCGGCTAGGGCGCAGTAGCTGTCGAGGTATTTTTGGTAGTCGGCGCAGAGGGGTCCGAATTTAGGGTCGTCGGGGAGCCAGTTGGTAAGATGATACTCGGGGAGGACCGCGAGATGGCAGGACTGCGAGGCTGCTTCTTTGATGAAGGAGATGGCTTTGGCGTGGTTGGCTTCTATTGCCAGGGGCTGGGATGGTAGTGAGCTTGGGACTGAGAGTAGCACAGTCCTTCTTTGACCGATGACAAAAAGAAAGTAGATAAATGGATGAAGGTCACGCCTATTGAATAGTCATCGGTCGCTAGACTTGAATGAGCTGAAAACTAGATGCTGGAGGAGTTTTTGACCCAATCGAAACTCGTTGATTGATGTTCGCGCATAGGCAAGAGCTTTTACTTCTGGCTGTAGTAGTTGGAAAGATAGAAGCAAATATGTCCCATTGTGTTCGTTAACAAGCGCCTCTGGCCTCATAGGAAAAAGAGAGCCAAGGTTCAAAGAACAAGGAGATATTTCGTAAATCAAATTATCAGATTCCGAGTCGGACATAGACAAAGGCAAAGAGCCGCTGCTTCCACTGTCCGATCCATGGATTCAAAGAACGACTTATTCTCGATTCACCAGGGCCATTCACTTGAGACAACTTCAACAAGCAGCAGAGAAGAACCAGAGATGCTCATAGAATTGTACTCTATTACGTACTTTTGGGTAAAGCTGGATAACAGCAATTTTGTAGATTGGTGCCATAATGAAGTCATCAACGAGTTCCTAAAGCAGAATCAGGACTCGGAATTAACAATTAGTCAAGGCAAGATTCGATTGCCCTATTTTACAAATGGGTTGAGAGACAAAGTGTTGTATCTGATATGAGCTTACAAGAGTGGAAGCAGGTCGTTGGAACATCAGGTGACGTAGATTGCGGGGTTGCGTGGTTTTAGAAATTTGAAGGTGGCTGTAGAACAACCCCTCCTTCCCCTCTATCCAGTCAACTGTTAGAGCTTCTAATTTCCAATCACTTTCCATGTTGCATGTTGTAGAATGATTCACGGATTTAATGATTGGATTCAGAGGAGAGTGTAAGACTTCATTTATCGATCAACTCATCTCATCAGCACAAATGGGCTACGACTGGCACATGCAAAGACAAAAAGTAGATGTACCCACTAAGCTGAACAGCCCTTGTTACTATGTCTTACAAAAAGCCAGTCAAACAGTACAGAGTCAGCCAAGCTGAGGCTACACCTATTGTAGAACGCCCCAATATCCGAAATCGTGGTAGATAGCAGGTACAGCCACTCAATAATTCGAGAATTCCTTAATTGGGAGCACCAGCTCAAATCAATAAACACAAATACACCATGATTTTCTGTTCTTGAAATGACTTGGTTTCTCTGAAGAAACATGTCTTACCACTATCACAGTGTGACAGAAAGTTTAGTACGTCGTAAATGCGCCACTACAGCGCTTAGCTCAGACCAGCCAATCAGGATTTACTACCCCAGACAGTATATGCTCTTGACAACTATTGACAAACATCGACAAAGTACGAGTGCAGAAGGAAGCTGGAAATAATATTGGATGTTTGCGGGGTGAGAGGCCCAGCCTCGACTCCGCCGATTTGGAGCATCTACGACTCTCATTGCATATTAGCCAGTCACATAAGCCCCGGAGCTTTCAGCTCTCCATCCACCAGCGAATCACCCAACACCGGCAAGTCCGTCTTGCAGGTCATCAGAGGGAGAATTTATCGTAACTTCCATTATCGATGGGCTACATCGTACAAGAATGGTCTTATTTTCATGGCCATGTTTAATCCATCATATTCAACATGAAGAAGAGGTTCTAACGCCCTGAAATGCCCCCAGTATTATCCTGGATTTCCGCGCTACCCAAACACCAGCCTCAAGTTTGGCACCTAGCCGACCCCACCCGTAACGCCGATGCATTATATTTCCTCTCCCTTGACGTGATTGATTCTCAAGACGAAATGGTTCCGGTGTTACATGCTTGTGTCTCCTTGAGACAAAACCGGTCCAGGTCGTAGAGATCCTTTCGTTTGCATGATTCCGTAGAATCGTTCTGATAAATTGTTGAGATGGCTTCTTCATTCGATCACCATCTTTCTCTGACCTCCAACCATGGTCCATCCTAATGCTCGTAATGCATCCTTATCGTTCGCACGGATTATGGTGCAAGCAGGTAGCATGGGGTTATGCGGATCCACATGGGCTGCGTCTTTTGCCGCTTGTTCTATAGCGTCCATTTCCTCTTTGCAATCTTGCTGATCAAGTGGGCAAACCACTATTGGTTGCCTCAAAACGATATCTCTTGCTCCTGACATATGCGCCTATAGAACTTAGCTATGCTTTGCATGTCATCCAAAATGTGTTACCTTGATGATCAGAAAGAATTCAATCTTGTAGAGGGTTCCTGTGGTGGTGAAAGAGTTGACCGAGTACATTGGAAATGCGGCTTTTCCTCGACGAATAATACCTTCCGGATCTCGCAACTCCTTCGAAGGAAACACTAAGCCTAAATTTGTGAAATATCCAGCCTCCGGCATCTTGACCCCAACTTGCTGTGTATGCTTTGCTATTCGATTGACCTTCTTTGTCGGCTCATCACCTTCAGGGTTGAACGTAATCTCCTCTTCTATGCCAATGGTGATTTTTTGTATCATAACCTTCTTTGCCTTGTTCATCCAGTCGGGATTTGGCGATAGCTTAATGTAGACGCTTACAGGATCCAGAGGGCCATAGGACCACCGTGGTAACGATATTCCGAGGGTAACCAGGTGATCTGATGTTTTCTCTGCAGCCTCAGGTCGGTTATACATCCCGAAAGTAGACAGAGTATCGTATCTTTGTAGAGGGACCGGAAATGCAAATTTCTTCTGCTCTTGGCCTTGTTGGACAGTCACCATCAACTCATAAAATGTCTCCGCTATTCGACTCGGGAGTTGTAGCGATGCAGGAGGTATCCTCCGGTTGATCTCCTCGCCCCCTCTCCCAAATGGTATGAAAAGTACGAATGGGAGATCCATCAACACAACACTTTCGGACTCTCTCCCAGCCGGACATCTGAATAACAGTAACTCTTTCCCTACAACATCGGTTGTCTCTCTTCTGGGTGTCCCTAAATGCTTCTTCGCAATTGACTCGGCTGACGGATGGATCGTTTCTCGCCGTTGTAGGCATATCCGTACAAGAGATATCGGGACTGGTGCAGAAATACCGGTGAGGGGCCTGATTTCAACCTTGCCTTCTATGCGCGGCTGAGGGCGATTCTGTTAGCTAACACGCAACGTACAACTGTTTTTCTACATCTATCTTACCAGAGTCGCCGATATTCCAGGATACCCAACAAGAAAATTGCTATTTGGCGGCCCCGAGACTCTGACGAAGGCTGCCATCTTGTCTCGGGCTCACGCTGGCGCTGCCGCGCGGTTTGCGCCAAGATGGTTGCGATGTCGACAGTCCAGATCGTGTTGCAGCGACTGTGGGATCATGTGGATTGCGACGTCGCAATATTGTATGCTGAGTTGCTAAGGCCGATTTTGGGGAGCTCGTCGTCACCATATAAGCAAGGCTCTGCTGGTTTGTTGATACCTTCGCGCTGTGGGTATTGCCAGGCTACTGAGACTCGATCGTAGAGAAGCTCTTTCTTTGAAGATAGGAATTGCATGAGGCTCAGCTCTCTAAGCAGCCATGGTCTTTGTTTCGCGGCCAGCTGTGAATATCGACGGCGGCTGTTGAGCCCAGTAAAGCAGAGCATGGGTGTCGCTTACCGATGCTGCCTCATCGCTGCTTTCGGAGGAACGTCAACAATTGGCTAGCGCTTGATAAAGTTGCGGGGGGGCCGTGCGAGGAAAAGTCCCGTTTGTTTTGAAAGCTTCAGCCCTACCACACCCTTCTCTCACAACGATGCTGGTTTCGAGATCCTCAGCCGTTCACCATGTCAGTCACCTTGCATACAAATCTCGGTGACATCAAGATTGAAGTCTTCTGCGAAAGTGTGCCCAAGACTGCAGAGGTGAGCGCCCTTCCTCCCCCCTACCTGCTTGAAACATGTCAAATTTACCAGCTGCTAGAACTTCCTTGCCCTTTGCGCCTCGGGCTATTACGATGGCTCTCTCTTCCATCGCCTCATACCGCACTTCATGATCCAAACTGGAGCTCCTCCCTCTCAACCAAAAGGAGGCGTCTCTATCTGGGAAGAACCCTTTGAAGACGAGATTCGACCTTCGTTACGGCACAACGCTCGAGGGATTGTTAGTATGGCCAACAAGGGACCAGCGACGAATGGTAGCCAGTTCTTCATATGTTTTGACAAGGCACCGCATCTGGATGGGAAGAATACGGTCTTTGGTCATGTCTTGGGAGATGATAGCATGGGCACATTGTCAAAGATGGAGGAAATTGAGGTTGACAAGAAGAATCGGCCAAAGAAGGAGATCAAGATTGAGAAAATTACCATACATGCAAACCCTCTGGCCGGCTGAAGGATATCAGTGCAATTTCGAATTGAAGTACCTCAGATGCAGTGCCCATGTTCCTCCTCTAGGACCGGCCAGTGCAAGTGCCTCAGATACAGAGTTTCTGCAAGACTAGGACTTCGTGTCGAATGGCCATGGAGAATTCAAGTCTTCTGGAGCGTCAAGAGCTCGATGGCAGGGGGAATAGAAGCGGCAGAAAGACAATCAAAATAAACTGTTCAACTCCCTATTTTTTCGACTTATTTTTGTGTAAGGACACTGTCCCCGTCCTTATGATCTCCTTGAACTGGGTGGAAGACCCAACTACAAGGCAGTTATTAGGGAGATGGTATTTGAGCCTTTGATGGTGGCCCTGGAACTAAGGCATTACCGCAAGTGTGATGGCTTCTCAGATGGACCAAGAAACAGTCTCGGTGGACTGCCCTTTCCCTCCTGGCTGCGGAGTGCTTAAAAGCTGAATACTGAGCGTGGACCGTTTGCCTATAGAATACATTATCGAGCCGTGCTATCCGCTTCAAAATTTCTCATCGCTCCTGTGTTCAACTAATTTCTCTTTCCGTCTACTTTCCATTATGTCAAGATCTTTTGTGCCTTGTAAACTCGCATACCAGGTGCATTCCTCGCTCCACTTCATCAAAAACAGTGTCCATCACATACGAAGTCTCTCGACAGGGGAAACGCGTGGCAATCCAGCCTGCGCCTGCTGCTTCATTGCGATTTTCATCGATACATATATACTAAAAACAATTTTGGAAAAGAAAGGGCCATTGTCTGTTTCAGAACGATGGAAGGAATGCCACCATATCTGAAATCCTCAGAGTAAAAGCTTCAAAAGCTAGCATGGTTCTCCGATTTTTCCCTCGATTTATCGTACACTTGAGTCTATCCCTTCGTATGTTGCGTCAATTTACAATACATTCAATAAGTACCTCCTCCAATCGTTTTCTGGACCTATGCTACAGTCAGCTTCTACTCCTTCCAAAGTACCCTCAACCTTTTATACATTCAAAACTGCTCTTTCGACAATGCTCCCTCGACCCATCGTACTTTGGAGATGTGAGCCACTTGAATATCCGCATGCCTTCTCGTACATTTAATGATTTTAGAATTACCCCGCTTGGTTGATTCTCGGGATACTTGAATTTCCATCACACCCACATGTTCCAGGTAATATACCCCAGAGTATTAAAACTCAAAGAGGACTTGGGAGATTGACCATCCTCATATTAATTGCGGCATTTGAGAGACCTAGACAAAACAAAAAACCAACTTGTAAGCAAAGACTTAGTTAGGATCGATTATGCTTCGCAGTCTCCAATTTGTTTTCAAGGTCTAGCGGTAATAAGATAACCGGAAGTCTATTATAAGCAAAGAGCATGCTTCTGATTTACTCATTAATCCAGTGGGGGAAAAAACAAAAAAAAAATTGTTGAGAGCTGTGAGATTCGAACTCACGCGGTTTCCCACTGCGGACGTTATGGATTCCTTTCAGAATTCCTAAACACAGCGCCTTAACCACTCTTCAGGTGTTGTTAGTGATGTGTTTCAGGCTGGGTTGAAGAGCGAAACTTACCGGCCAAACTCCCGGCAATTCCCGTCAATCTTTTATTTGATTATATAAAGCCAACACTGAATCTGGCTCCCGAAATCACTTTTAGCGAGGCTGGCGTGGCTGAAGTGGCTCGTGCGCGAGGCTGAATTGTAAGAGTCAAAAAAGAATCATGAAAATTGTCTCGCTGCAAACTCCCGCTCAGTTCAACAAACAATTGTAAAAATGGCGGACTTGGATGATGATATTACGGCCGGTACGCTTCAAGACCAATCGAACGATGACAACGATCCTACAGATGACCTGCCTGATTTCCGGTTCCTTGCATCGCTGTCCTCGAAATCTGCAAAGCTTCCGAAACGAGGAGAGAAAGACTTCGAACCACATGGCACGAAGCATCAGGGAGGGATCTTAGAAGCAAGCAGACAGGCAATGCACGACGCCTTGTCGCATACGAGAGTTCATCCGCCGAAAGCATACCTGCGGGGCTACTATTATGGCGAGGAGGGGTTGAAGAGGGATGAAGCTGTGGCAGAGGAGTTGAGACGAGGCTTAGATGACGACCATGTCGTCGTTGTGGATTCAACAAAGGGCCCACATTTTAAAACAATGGGCAAGGCAACGCAGGGTCAGAAGCATGCAACCATGTGGCTTTTGCCAGAGGAAGCACTTTATCTCGTTGAGCGAGGGAACCTTGATCTTTGGTGGCCTACAAGATCCTCATTCCCGGGTGTGCTTGCAGCCATTCGGCATAGTGGAGAGGCGACGGAAACAAAAGATCAGCTAGAAGACGATCGAGGTGTCCCTATGAGTTTGCAAGCTGCATACGCCATGTTGATTGGTAATGATGGTGATAGAGGCAAAGTCAGCTTGGAAAGATACACGGTCTATGCAAACCTCAAGCGGACGGGCTATGCAATCTCCAGGGCTCCAGATTGGAGTTCCAGTACAATTGTGGAACGGCCCAGCCCTTCGATTATCCCACGAAAAAAAGAGTCCCCAAGCCTCTTCACATGGCTCTTCGGGCTTTTTGCCGAGAGAGAGAGGGAGCGACCTCTGTACGCTCCCCTGGTACGACCAGGAATGTACAGATCGTACAATTCGATCTACCGACAAATTGCAATCATTCCGTGTCACAAACCTTGCGTAGTGCCCACGGAACCCGCGCCGGCGCCAGAGGAGCCATTTCGTGTTGCATTCTTCTTGTGGAAGGCTGGTAAGCTTGCGACTTTTGCCAAGAGCAACCCTGGAGCGCCCGACTTTCGTGTTGCAATTGCCGATGCTCGGTCAAGCTCTGTGCCTACTCTCACGCAAATCACCTCTTTGCTGGAGAGCACGCCGTGGGATCCCCCAAACCCTGATTGGGAAGGCGACTCCAAGAGTTACGGGAGGTTGAAACATGGATGGCGAAATGTGGTCTTGGCAGTGAACGATCAAGGGGTTATCAGTTACTTGCAGTTAGGCGAGGCGGCTTTTGGAGAAGAACAAATGTACCAGAGGTTTGACCAGAGCAACTTTCAAGGTGGGAAGCGAGGGAGTGGGGGTGCACAGCGTGGCACAGGTGGGCGTGGGAGAGGCAGAGGAGGAGGCAGAGGCAGAGGCCGCAATAGCAGATCGTCCTAAATGCGTTGGACTACCGGTAGGTTGCGCGGAGTAGCAGTGTTGGCGTTCGATTAGGTAGAGTAGCCTGGATTGCGTGAAATTGGCATTTTGGCATCTACCTAGAGTTAGAGAAGCCTCAGGGCCGAGAGACCGAAGCAGACGAGGCGCCGGAAGGATGCAGTCTGGGCCATCTGGCAAACAAAAGGGCTCCAAGACCGAATTAAAGCATAATAGCCTGTGCGTAGGTCCGCCAGACCTGACTTATCAGCACTCAAAGTGATAAAGCTCCTGATACCAAGGGAGCGAATCAGCGCCCTTTAGCGCGCCATTAAGCGGTTTTAAATAGGTCTTGCTGGCTCTCGCTCGTCTCATCACATCTCCTCTCTTCATTTCATAAATACTTTTCTCTCTGAGAGCTTATCACGTTCTTTACACCTGCCCTTCCGTCACGCCCAAATAATTAATTTTTCTCTACCCAGCCTGCGAAGCACGCATCGCACACCAATGGAGCCGCCGGCATCGTCGAGTTCCGAGTCATTGACGAGCAGGAGCACCGAAAGCATGGAGATTGACGCCCTGAGCGTAATGGGCAACTCTCCACCCAGGTCAGTAAATTTCTTAGCCTTCGTCAAGGCACTGTGCAGCGGGCTGCCAGCAAGTGCCCGTTCTTCCTCGTCAATTCACGTATTGCCTTTGCACCGCGCGTCGTTTTCAAGAGTTTGCATCGCAACTAGTTCTTTCTGTGTTCGCTCCCTTTCCTTAAGCTTTTCCGAGGTGTCGCGCCATTCATTTCATTTACTGCACCTTACATCCTAGTGACGCGTGGGTCTAAGCGACCTCTATGAGTATTCCGTTCCGCTCTATCGCAACACCTTACATGTATCCTTCGTCGGGAAGTTCCTGATTCCAAATCAAAATCACTCGAAGTGGTTGTTGGTGTTGGTGTTGGAATTCTCGAGCGCGCCTGCCAGTGCCACGTGTTTAGTAAGACTCTGTTGCTTTTTTAGGCCGCCGGGTACTTGTTACGTTACCTAAGCTTTAATTGAAACCATAAGATTACTTGCTAAAAATGCAACCCCCATACAGATCTGACACACCATTGAACGATACTCACCACTCGCTGGGCGTAGACGCCGAAAAGGGCATTGTTGTTGACACTCCATCCCTTGACCTTGCCGATTCGTCCGCACTGATGGTCGCCACCGGTGAAGAGGACGAGGACGAAGAAGTGGTCACGCCTTTCCACAAGAGGAAGCGGACATCCATCAATTACAACTTGGATGAGGGCAACTACAGCAAAGTTGTTCGAGGCAGCCCAAACGTTGAGCCTCCGCTCAAGCGTTCAAAGCAGTCGCAAAAGATTCGAGGAGTTATCATCGGTGTCTGGCGCGATTCTGATCAACCCGACGACGCTGACAAGCATGTCATTTATGGCTTCATTGACATTCACGATAGGCTTCGCACCAGGATCTATGGCATGAATCGCCGAGGAGAAGAGCTCATTGGCAACGTTCCAACTGGAGCTGGTGGATGCTGGGTTACTTTCGAGCGCGTGATTTTCGACTCTCATCTCAGAGGTCTAAGCTCCGCCGAAGTCAAGGAATACGTTAAGATTCGCTCAGAGACTAAGCCAGAAGCAACGGCTGAAGAGCGACAAGAAGCTGATGGCAAGGCGGTCCTGAAGGCAAAGGCCATTGTCGCTCAACAAGAGGCTGCATCACCTGGAGGTAAACCCGTCGTTCATCGCCATTCTCTTGGTACTGGTCGACAGTCACTCACCAACCGGACATCCCTCCCTCGCCATCCAATTCACAAAACTCCAAGCTTTCAAGCTGTCAATGCCGCTGATATCCAGACGCCTAAAACCTCCCCGTTCAATGAGGGCAAGTCACTCGGTGTTCTGTTGGGCTACTGGGCAGATTCAGATGAACCCCGCGTCGAGGACAAGCATGCTGTATTCGGCGTACTAAGTGGAACTGACTGCTTCCGAGTCAAGGTCCAGAGAGTTACTCGTGATGGACGTCATGTCGATGGCAACTTCCCGATTGGTGCAGGAGCACTCTGGCTTCATTATGATAAGGTCGTCCTAGAGCCCCATTTGGCATCATTATCTAGACCCGAGGTTAAGGAGTATTGTCGCATTCGTCAACGAGATCTTGAGAATAGAGAATCCGAGAAGGAGCGCAAAGCCAATGAGTTGAGAGCTGTTCGTGAAGCAAAAGCTATTGTTGCGGCGGAAGGCACTAATGGTGGTACCGATCATGGCGGCCCCGGTCCAGAGATACTGGAGACTCGCCAAAGCGTTCGATCTGAGCCTAGAATGTCGTCAAGAGCCCAAGTTGAAGCCGATGCGACTGCGGAGAGAATGAGACAAGAGAAAGCTGAGGCTAGAGAACGACAAAACGAAAAGACTAGGAAGGAGGTTGCTATGGCGGAGGCTGTTATCAACGAGGCTGCTCAGATGGAGCTCAAGCACAATATCAAGAAGCTCAACAAGGTCTGGGTCGCTCAACAGGCTGCA
>Ga0302325_10031707_pt1 | contig 10867 bp, 12 predicted proteins | sample Palsa_T0_2_FD_201948 | JGI IMG/M metagenome (GOLD analysis project Ga0302325, IMG submission 201948) | Peat permafrost microbial communities from Stordalen Mire near Abisko, Sweden - Palsa_T0_2 | ecosystem: Environmental > Terrestrial > Soil > Palsa > Peat permafrost | place: Sweden: Abisko... | reverse complement strand
TTGCGAAAGGGAGGCGTATAGGCTAAATTCAAATGGCTCTATAAGGAGAAAGAACCGAAGAAGCTGTTAGAAAGGTTGAGGGATCTGAAATTAAGCTTAATGGGAACATTGCACCATTTGAGATCCCTGAAAGCGGACTACATGATGGATGCTTTGGGAGTTGGGAAGCCGAGCTTGCTGAAAGGAGACGAGAATGAAGAGATGTCGAGGGAGACGATGGAAGACATCGAGAAGACAAGGAGAAAATTGACCGAGGTTTCCGTGAGCCGGGAACTTAATTGTTCAGAGGCATAAGAAACGTCGAAGACCTAGATCAGCTCAATGTCCTGTGGGACTTGAAACAAGACCGATATCGACGACTCTCTTCATTTCCAAGGCTCCCAAAACGAGTTTTCGTCACAAAATGCCTCCTCCATGCAGCTTAGTTCAGTCGTTTCGATGCCTCAAGGAGTCACCAAAGCCAACTATACTCCCTTCATCTCTGCTATTGGCTTTTCAGAAAATCTCGGGATGAATTCCGTATTGCAAAGCACAAGTGCACTAGACTCAGCGATCTTCCATATCAGACAGACAACGACGAAGAGGTCTGCAAGGCGGTTTTTGCTTCTCAGGTTTACATTGTTCCGAATCCGTTCCGGACATCGCAAGCTGAAGATTGCAGATATGGTGGAGTTGGCAATCAAGCATTGCGGAATGTCTTGTGAAGAAGCCAAAATCTGGGCCCCGCCCTTACGAAACCTAGAAAGGAACAAGTTAATCATTTCCAGACTACTGCTTGTGCTTCATCCTCCCAAAATCCCTCGATTTGGCCAGAAACACGTGAAGACGCGTTCAATTTCCAATCAGCTATGATTGTCCCAAGGGACGATGATGAATTACCAAGGACACACGCGATGTCGCTGTCATACGATACTTGAACGTTCCCCGAATACCCGCAATCCTCCATGATGCACGATCCGCACCAAGAGCAGGAAGACAATAGCATTCAGCACCACTTTTGTCCAAGTCCGCCTCCGCTAAAGTTTCACGGCTGTGGATATCCTGGGCGCAAGAGCGTGTTTACGAGGAGTGAGAATTTGAGAGTCATCGGAAAGATAAAGGACATTTTGAGGAGTTAGACAGTGAGCCGTTTTCTGGGGAAATCCAAGATAACTACTTCGATTGCCGGCCATGTGTGAGATAGACATCCAGTAGCATTGAACGAACCGATCTTAGAACTTACAAAGAGTATTCGAAAGGAAACTTCTATAAAAGTGACTCTGCTTCTGCTTTCGGACTACATTTCGATTGGGACCTTAAGAGTGAAGAAAGATACTTCGATGTTAAATCGCCAAAGTCAGCACGGTCAAGTGTGTGGCAGGTCAAAGAAATCGTCACGGGAAACGCCACAAATACACCGCGAATGGGCCCCACATCCGAGGGCAAGAGGGAGACTACCACGAACAAACTTTCAAGCCGTGAACTTCTCACCCATGCTGTCTTACAGGAGAAATGCAAGCCAAGCTCAAATCGTACCCGAAGGCGGTAATATTGGCTAAGAGGTAGGATATATGAGGTGTCTCTCCAGAATGGAGAGATGTCTTTTCGGAAATCGAACTATTTTTCTTCGCGGACGACTGACTGATTTCTGGAGCTCCTTCTTGAGCTCATCGATAATTTCAGGAGCCAAAGAAGACGGAAGGACTCTTGAACGGAGATCGAGCATGTGCCGAACCGTAGCGATTATGCTGGATAAGCTTGGAAGAAGCGTGAAATAATTCTTAGAAGCAGAGCATCGGAATTGTGGTGGGTTTACAAACCCTATGTAGGTAGGGTAGCTGCAGAGTTGGGACATGGAATAAAGAGTGAGATAGTTTAGGATAGTACACCTAGCTTCGCCCACCAATGTGTAGCTCTTCCGTCGAGTCTATAATCATATATTAATAAAGGCTAGTTTATAGAGAAGCACAGATTCTTTAGAAAGATGTGACCTAATTGTAGGGTAAATGATCGAGGTATGAGCAGATATTCGCGTAAAATGGCCCTGCAGGAGGTTGGAGCGAAAATTCCCCAATAACTAGAACATGCAAACGAGACGTGTATTTTCCCCTCCAACTTTCAACGGAGATGCCGTTTTTGTGTCTGCGGGGTGGTGATTGGGCGCAGGAGTGAAAGAAGCAGCAAGGTTATGGGAGTCGAGACAAGCTATGTCATATGTTATAAGTACAGATTGAGAAGTTGGTCACAAAAGCTTTGCATTGCTTCCTGTTAAGTCTGCTGGTCGATCAAGTCACATCTCGAGACGGTCAGTAGTTATTGAGAAGTGACGCTTTGATATTATTTTAAGGCGCCACGCTGCTCACAAATGACTTTGAGGAACGTAGCAGCCCCGATTGTATATACACGAACACAAGGCTAACCTCCCAATGCAGATGAACTACTCCATGCTTCAACTCAATGCATAGACACGGTCACAACTCCAACTCCTAAAGCATAAAGTTGTCGAACATCAGGACAGGAAAGGGTATCGGTAAAGAGGTCGTCGAATCGAGTAAGAGAAAGAAAAGAAAATACAAGCGACAATATTCGTGCATCCAATTCGTCTGGGTACCCGTTTAGGGGGAGCACCAGGTAGATGAATACGTGATGATCCGTAGCCCAATCCATCAAATGCTCAGTAGTGAACTTCGTCACCAACGACCAATGGAACAACCAGTGACTCGAAGGGATCGCAAATGCCCATATGAACCATGCAAGTGGTGTAACGCAACCCACTAGGAGGTGTGAGAAAATAACGAGATCCGAGAAACGGAGCTTCAAATAGATGGCAGTTAGGAAGGAATCGACGGTACGAAAGTGTTAGATTTGGCCCTTGATATCGACTTTTCGGAAGGCTTGGGACTTCGCAGCTTCGAAGATTTGGCCTGCTTTCCCACTAATGAAACGAAGACCGTCTTCCTTCTCTTCGAGAAGATGCTGTCCGTTATGGTCGCAGATGAATTGTGCAGCATCGCCATCGGATTCGAAGCCGAGCTCTTCGGTAATGAATCTTAACTTGACATCTGGCTTGTACCTACAACATGTTAGCAGTATTCTTAGGTATGGAGCAAGGAATGACTTACGCTTTGCAAATATTCGACAGAGCTGCCAGACGCTCGCGAACGACGAACATATCCATAAGGTAGGCGCCCATGTTGGGAGTGTCAAGGTAAAGTCTGAAAAATCTGTGGTAGTTGCCCAATGCTAATGCTGAACGAACATCCAAGGCATGCTTGATGGCCTTCTCTTCTTTTTCTGCTGTGGTTAGATCCGCCAACACGTCGTTCAAGGCGGTGCGATTAGATGTGTGAATGAAATACAGGATACGATACGCCTTGAATTCCACTGGATTCCCTCCCAGTTTCTGTGCATAAAGCGCGCGAAGCTGAGTTTGGCATTGATTATACTCACCAAGATCCCCCTTCTCAAGGGCGATCCGGGCATGGATTTCATAGACGGTGACAGTGAAGTCGTTCTTGATCCGTTGAACAGTCAGATCCTGCCGCATAGATTTGAATTGATCGCAGATGTAACCGTAGTTTGCCTCCTTCTTCCACTTCTTCTTCAATAGGTCTAGGGTTTGTCTCAATATGGGCTCAGGTCGAACTTGGGAAGGGATGGGTGCTGAAGTGAGGCGGAAATACTGTTTTTCGAGGACCTGACATGTTCCGACCACCGGACCTGAGGTTGGCTCCGGAGATGGAGATGGTTTGTATGTGGATTTGTAGCCGCCATCGAAACGACGTTGCCGCTTCTCCAGGTTTTTCTGGAACTTACTTGTACCTTTATGAGAGTCGTCATGGAAAGGCTGTTGACGCTTATCGAATGTGATGCGGTCTTCCAAGGGATTGCGATTGTTAGTGTTACGCCAAGGTGGGGTGGAATTTGAATCCTCGTCACCGCCAATCTCTTGGGACTTCCTCTTCTTCGAATTCACTTCTTTGGTGTTGATATAGCCATTTCTGCCCATTTTCAGATCCACAGACTCCTGTTGCCATGAGATAGCGGCTTGTGCGCGCTCATGTCGGATCATTTGCTGGGGAAGAGGCAGATTGTCCCAATCGATAGTCTCGAGAGTGTTATTATCAGTAGCACTGGTGATGGTCGCCTTCAATTTAACTTCCATTTCGGCCCTGGGGACATCATCAAGTAGATTTTGGGGCTCAAATGATCGCTGAACATAGTTCCGAACGGGTTGTGGCCAGTCGATCTTCTTTCTCGGAGCGGGCGCTTCCGCTGGCGGCGCAGGTGGCGGAGGATGAAGTTGTTGGACAACGGGAGCATAATGAAGGGGAGGAGGGTTAAAGGTTTGTCGTACTTGCACGGGATGATATGCTGGGGGAGCTGGAGCAGTGTTAGCTTTTCACGTTCCACTGTGGGAAAATAAAAGACTCGAACGGTCGCACTTACTTTGCTGGTAGCCATATTGCCCTGTGGTTCCGGGGGGTGGCGGTATATTCGCCCATGGTGCATTCATTGTGGAATACATCCAGGATAAATTGCTTGAGTGTCAGGATAGTTAGTGACGCGACATCTATGGTCGTAAAGTGTGAAGATTTTCAAATCATGGGAGAGAGGGAAAAGGTCAAATCGATCAGAGGTTGGGCGGTGGCAATTTAAAAATGCTCGGTTCATAGCGTGCTGGTGACACCGGCCGCCGGCGCTACGCTAGCGTATATTTGAGTATTAAGAGCAAAAGGCGATAAACTCGGCTGCAAGGCGATAACAAGGCAGGGGACGTCCAGGAATTTGGCTTTTGTCGTTGCTGAAGTTGACATCGACAAGTGCCATCCTCCTCAGACAACCAGCACCTCCACTGTACATGGCTCGACCGGATGTTTCTAAAGAACATTGACCTCACTACTGCGTTGAGGCCATCTTATTTGCCGGATGAGGTCTTATTGTTTGTCCAGGACAATGTGGGACTCTATGAGGGGTAAGTTTGCTTCCTACATCCAAAGGCGGGAGGCCGCCTGAAAAGAAAATCAAATTCTCACAAAGATGCCTGCAGGAAATACAAAATCCCAGACCATCAAAATGGCCAGGTCTATTTGACATCTCACCGGATCTGCTATGTCGATTACGAAGACCCCAGAAAGAACTCGGCAGCCATTGATCTGAAGGATGTCGACAGATACGAGTTCTATGTATGTCTCGAATACGTGCTGAGAAAATGTATGGATTCTAACTACTCGGCAGGCTGGCTTCCTAAAATCCTCAGCCAAGATCACCCTTGTTCCGAAGCCCGCCAAGCGGTCCTCAGTCCAAATTCGTGGAATATCAAGTCTCAATGGGCCTTCGAGAAGTGCCACTGCGTCTCCATCTCGAGCCGATAGCCCTTTCCACCTACCCAACCCAGAACCCGCACCCAAAAGCACCGGAACATGGATATGTAGTATCTGTACCTTTTCGAATCCCGTGCCCTCGAACTTTGACCCCCATACAGTCGACGAAGACTTCCCATTACCTCCATGTTTAGCATGTGGTATCAAGCCAACATGGGCTCTTGTGATGAAAGCAGCAATAGCGAATGCGATAAATCGACCAGTACAATCTGCCGAACCACTGGTGAGGTCTCCAATACCCGTTCGAGCACGTACAGATGCTATCCGGGCACAATATGACATATGGCCAGACCCAAAGGACAGTGCTAGCAGAGGCGAAATCTCTCGAGTGAGTGATGGGGCATCCTTTCAATGTCCAAGATGTACTTTTCTAAATCATCCCTCACTCCTCTCTTGCGAGATGTGTGGGGCGCAGCTGATTTCACAAGACCTTCCTGCGGGTTTAGACAAATCTGCCATGCGCACAGAATCCCCTGGGCCGGTTTTGAATCATCTTCCAGCGCCAGGACTGGAAAACAATGAGAGTATCAAGTTATCTTTCCGTGGCGGTGGAGAAAAGATATTCCATGAACGTTTAAAAGGCTCCATGACTCAGCGGAAGTGGCTTCTGCAAGGTGCACGACCGGTTCCAAAACCCGGGCGTCCACAAGAACCGGACTCACCTGGATCAGGATCGTCAACGCCAACTGGTGAGCGAGTGAAGACGGCTGGCATTGCGGGTCTGGAACAGAGACGCTTGGAAGTAAGGAAGAACAACGAGCTTGCTATAGGGAGCGCCTTCGAGGACCTCGAAACTCTGATGGCATCGGCAAAGCAGATTGTTGCTCTTGCGGAATCATTCGCCGCTAGCAACGGTGCAAAGAACAGTTCTGAATCCAGCGCAGTCGCAAATGCTCTCGGATTAGTCACTACGAAAGACATGTTAGGCGGAGGAAGCAGTTCAGAGTCCCTGTATATCTCGGAACTATCTCGTAACTTGGCCGAATTCCTAACCGATGATGCCCGAGGCGTCTTACGGAAAGCTGGAGGCATCATCAGTCTGGTCGATCTCTGGGCAGTATTCAACCGGGCCCGAGGGGGGGTAGAACTCGTCAGTCCTCTTGATTTTGAGAAAGCTGCGAGACTATGGGAAAAATTGAAGCTTCCAGTGAGGCTAAGACAATTCAAGAGCGGTGTCCTGGTAGTTCAAGCCAGTGACAGAACCGATGAGAAGACTATCAAGGCTCTTCTTGCGTGGTTGAGTGATCTACATGTCTTTCCTCCAGATAAAGATCTGGCATGGGACTGGCAAGTCTTCGGTAGAGGTGTGACTGCACAAGATGCCGCAGAGCGATTTGGCTGGAGCATCGGCGTTGCAGAAGAAGAACTCGAGATGGCTGAGGAGAGAGGAGCCCTCTGCAGGGAAGACGGTATCGAAGGCCTAAAGTTCTGGGAGAACTGGATTGATGAGAAGCAAGCCCCTCAGGCAAGCACACCGTACGTATTATGAGAACCACACAATCACGCCGAGCATAAATGACCATGAGTCATACGTACATTTTGCACTTGGTCCTCAGCCCTTCTGTTCTACACGGGAGCACCTGCTTGTTCGGGACGTGACTTGGCTTGGAGATTTCTCTCGGGGAATTACCAATTGCTGTCTTACAGGCTCGCCTAATCACTGCTCTCCACGTTTTTGCATTCACGCACGTGGTCACTTGCCTATATCATCCCACGCACTTCTCCCACTCTCTACGTCCTCCTTCCTCTCCTTCCATTAATCTCCCTGTCTTTGCGATTTTGAGCCCCCCCACTATTACCCACTCTTTCTAAAAATAATAAAAACCAGAACGCGGAAATAAACTTGAGGCGGAGAGATTCGAGACGACATCGCGGCTGGTCCGGCGATTCAGCAGAATATCGGAAATGTCCCTCCCTTTCCCAAGCGAGTTTTGGATCTGCTGTTGCAGGACGCCGAAGGAGAATAAGCCTTCTGTAAGTGGAGTTGCGGGTCTATTTACGTGGAAGAATAGGGAGAGGATGAGAGGGTTGACCTTTTGGTAGTGCGGGGAAATTAATGAGTTGAAAGAGGTCAAATGCGGGAAGTGTGGGCATGACAAGTGTGAGACTTGCACGGAGTGGAAGAAGCAAGCTTGAAGTTCGCCTCTTCACGATTGTTGTATTACGGGGGCGTTAATCGTTTGAGGCGGTAGTCGTCAGATCGGGAGTAGAAAAGAGGGGAGGACGAAGAATGAGAGATTTCCTGCAGCTCAGTCATAGGCTAGGGATCGGGAAAAGCGTTGAGCTTCTTGCTTGTACAGTAGATATCTTCGCTCTGTACTTGTATCTATGGACAGGCGAAAATCGTGGCTTATTCTCCAAATGGAATGGGAATCGAGGGACAGATTGGCTTTTGAACCTTTTCTCCGTTGGGTTTTATATCATGGGTTTATAGCAGGTTGCTGGGATGGAGGATGGAATTGTAAGATTGAGCAGGATGGGGAACGATCATATATATTATACACCAGGAGCTCGCAATCAAAGCGAGAGGTTGCTCAAAGCCTATCCGAGTTCCTCTGTATTCAGCTAAAGACCATGCATTGAATATTCAATCCAGCATTGCCAAAAATGTCTCACTACTGTCTTTTCAACACTCTTTGCTTCAACGCCTTCGGGAATAATCTGCTTGAGAATAAAGGTTGCACCGATCAGGACTGTGGATTTCATTGCGTGAATTATTGTAAAGGTAGGGCATGGTCAAAAAGTGAATTCGATCAGCAACTAAGACTAAATACTTTTTAGCTGTGGGCTTCGGCCAGAATCTTTTTCCTTGCACCGGCACTGAGCAGAGCAATGGCAACATAGCCTACGCATGTGGTTAGGCTCAGTTTGTACTGTTGCACTTTCGGTGCCAGTGGGCACTATTGTCTTGCGGCCAGACCAGATTGCCGCCATCACTACCTCGAGTACAACTATAACAAACTCCATGGGCACGTCCTCAGCTGCGAGCACAACTCCGACTGGAGCTCCCAACTCTTAACATTCAAACTCCTTGGCTTTAGGGCTTGGCCTTAGCATCAACACAGCTTTTGGTCTAGCACTTATTGGAACCCTCGTATTCCTAACGCGAGAATTGCAGAGGTACAATAGCAATAGGGGAATCCGGCTCCTCCCATCCCAGTTTTCAGATACACGGAACTCGAAAGTGTCAGCAACAATGGCAAAACCAGCCTCGACGGTCGATAACAGAATAGGGAGAAATTAACTACCAGAAAATTGATGGGCAGCTCCGAGACACAATCTTTGAGGAGTTGGAAGGCTATGGATGTATGAAGATACGATTGACGTTTGAAAGATCACGGAGTTCTGAGAGACTGGAAACATTTCAGATATAATGAACTGAATGGTACGCATGCCCGATGGACGTGTCCAAAGCAAGTTGGATTACTTGAAGGGGCAACTTCGAACCTATCAGCGGTTGCTATGGCATGCAAGATATGGATTCAACCAGCAAGGGAGGAAGAGGGTAAGTTCCCTAGAGGCTGCTCTTCAGAGTCCAGGTGAACCCGTGCTTGCACAAGAAAATGAAATCAAATCTAACCATTAAAAACGTCTTCAATTCTGACGAGTGACACTCACTCTGTAATCTCGTGACAGATCGGAGATCAAAAACAACGCTAATGGCATGTCTTAGCCTCACCTTGTAGACTTTCGCCCACCATTTCGATGTGCAATGAAATTCCCGAAAAGCACTTTCTTTCATGTTTCAGGCCTCTCCACCCCGCCTTATGCATAGTTCTCGGCTCCCCATAACTGCGGACACCCCTGGCGAGAATGACGATGTGGCATTGGGCACAGATCGCAGCGTACCACTCGCCATGAAATGCTGTAACAATCATGCGTGCGGATCGTGACGTTCCCGGTGCGTATGAATTTTAGCTGCCGGATCTCCCATGCGACGCCCTGAAATCGAGACCCTGGAATTTGGAGGCGTGATAAGGGGAGATGTCCAAGGAAAGGAATGTTTCTGGAAGAAGTATGCGATGGAAGCGGGAGAAAATTCTATCGCCGCATTGAAAGAGACAAAGAAAGAGTGAAAATACAGTAATTGGACTCGCGATCAATGTCAGGCAATCCACTCTAGTTGCTTGCAACCTCTCGCCATTGAGGAAGGAAGCATTCCTTTGTCGGTCTGACAGGCCTGGACTCGTCGCAACAAGATTGATGAAATTGATGACATTCCTTTCGAATTCCTTCTGAACTGGAGGGTCTTGGAGCCCCGTCTGTGTAATGAGGTGATGATGATTGAAGGGTGCGGTTTTTGTTTCACGGGTGGTCCCCCGAAATACCTATCGTTTATCGATTGTCTCAAGTGCAAAGAACGATTGGAAGGGATCCTGGGAACGGCTAAGAGTCGAGGGATCTATGATCTATCCTCGGAATTGGGAAGCATAATCTGCCCATTCAGCCGCGGGCTTGTGACGCGTGGGCGCGCGTCGGGAGCAGAGACCAACTCCTAGCTCCAATGCGTCATTTGGAGGGGGGAGGGGGGGTAATTTGGCATCCATCTATTCCAGACCGCGCTGCTGGAGAGGCCGTACGCTTTCCAGGAAGGACCATCGAGCTCGCAGAATGATATGGCTGAGCGGTGGCGAGTGGCGAGTGGCAAGAGAGAGCTGACATTGAAGCTGGCGAGTAGCAATATAGAATTGATGTGCTGAGCATGGAAAGGTACCTCAGCCCAGCAGAAAGCGACCTATCTTGGAGTCAGTAGTGCCGCCGCTGGGCTGATTGGACGGCCTCGCGCGAACAACCACAGAGAAGGGTAGAGGACCTGCAGCTTGCGCGCTGCAGGCGGATGCAGCAGTAGCAAAGTTTCTTGGAAGGTCGTGGATGTGATTGATAGATTGTGATCAGTGAGCAGTGAGCAGCGAGCAGTGATCACGCTTCAGATAGGCATTGCGAGTGAAAAGTGCTGTGTGCGAGTTGTGTGAGTGATGCGAGAAGGAGGCAGGGAGGGCTGGTGGCAGCGTGGCACTGATGACTGATGACTGATGGCTGATGAGTGATGAGTGAGGCATTTTGACTTTGATAGAGTGAGTGTGATGGCGGATCGTCGCAATGCGATCCAGCAACAACGTAGTACAGGTAGGTAGAGTAGCCGTACTCTCACTTTGGGGGGGTACAAGTCACCCCCAGAAGCGGCGTTGGGCATATTAATAAAGAGCATAAAATGTCACATAAGGACATTTCCCAGTCCCACATGCACGCCGAGTCCTGAGACGCGAGCAACGTGGGCTCTAAATTCGGTTCTCAACCTTTCGGGAGCAGCACCAGCCCAGCAGCCAGCAGTCGAGGACGGACATCGGGCCAGTCAAACCCACCGCACCGAACCGTTCAACCTCCTCCACCCATCCCCCTCGACCCGTCCAGCCAAACCTTGGTCTGCATTGCATTTCGGCACACAGCACAGTACAGCCCAGCCCAGCCCAGCCCAGCACAGCACAAGCACAGGACAGGACAGG
>Ga0302325_10031706_pt1 | contig 10867 bp, 8 predicted proteins | sample Palsa_T0_2_FD_201948 | JGI IMG/M metagenome (GOLD analysis project Ga0302325, IMG submission 201948) | Peat permafrost microbial communities from Stordalen Mire near Abisko, Sweden - Palsa_T0_2 | ecosystem: Environmental > Terrestrial > Soil > Palsa > Peat permafrost | place: Sweden: Abisko... | reverse complement strand
GGGGGCGCGGCCGCCGGGCCGATACCACTCCACCACGGAATTGGACATCCCAAAAATCAGGCGCACGATCAAAGCCGCCTCGATGTCCGCGCGAAGCTCGCCCGCCCCCTGGGCTTCGCGCACGAGGTCGGCGATCCGCGCGTCAAAAGTGCGCCGGCGTTCCATCGCGTCGCGCTCGGTCGTCGAGTTGCCGCGCACGCGGAAAAGGACGCTGACCTCGGCGCGCATCGACATCGTGATCTCCGCAACCCGGCGCACGATCGTCGCAAGGCGCTCGCGCGCGCTTCCGCTCCGTGCCTCCGGTTCATCGAGCACTCCGAACAGCGCCGCCAGCGCGCGGTCGAGCCCGCGCGCGAGCAATGCTTCCTTACTCGGAACGTGATGGTAGATGCTCGCCTTGGTGATCCCCGCGGCGCGCGCGACATCTTCCATCGACGCAGCGTCGAAGCCGCGTTCGGCAAAGATGTGGAAGGCCACATCGGTGACCGAGTCGATGTCGTACGGGCGGCGCGATTCCATCCCGCCCGTATGCGAACCGGAAGGGCGTTGCACCTCCGCCGTCGGAACGATTGGCGCTATGCTCTCCAACGACCAGCTCGTCACGCTGCTCGAAAACATGCTCCTTCAGCGCGCGGTCGACACGCGCGGCTTCCAGCTCAATCGCCAGGGCAAGATTGCAATCGCGATGGGATCCGAGGGGCATGAGGCCGTGCAGGCGGGGGCCGGCATGGCCTTCGAGCGCGGCAAGGATCTCCTGTATCCCTACTACCGCAATACCGGCATTACCCTCGCCTGCGGCTTTGCGCTCGAAGACGTGTTCCGCTCGCAATTCGCGCGCGCGACCGATACGACCGGAGGCAAGTCGATCATCAATCACGTGACCGACAAAGCTAAAGGCATCGCGACGATCTCCTCGATTCTCGCGGCTCAGTGTCCCCACGCCGTCGGTGCGGCCTACGCGATCAAGTATCGCGGCGAGCGCGATCGCATGGTGCTCTGTCAGTTCGGCGAGGGCTCGACCAGCGAAGGCGAGTGGCACGAGTCGATCAACTTCGCGGCGATCGCCAAGTTGCCGGTCGTTTTTCTTTGCGAAAACAACCAATGGGCGATCTCGACACCGATTTCCAAACAGATGGGAAATCCCAGCGTGGCCTCGCGCGCCGAAGGGTACGGGATCGAGGGCGTGGTGGTCGATGGTTTCGATCCGGTCGCGGTTTATGACGCGGTTCATCGAGCGCGCGAGAAAGCGGTAAGCGGCGCCGGCCCGACACTGGTTGAAGCGATGTGCTATCGCTTTCTCTCGCACACCACCGATGACGACGAACGCACCTATCGCACGCGCGAAGAGGTCGCGCAGCAACGCGTCAACGATCCGGTTCCGCGCTTCGAGCAGCGGCTTATCAACGAAGGAATCTTAACGGCGGAACGCATCGAGGAGATGCGCAAGGCCGTCGCCGCCCGCGTCAACGCCACAACGGACGCGGTTGAAAATGAGCCCTCGCCCGAGCCCTCGACCCTCTACGATGCGGTGTACGCCGGCTCGCACGAGATGTGGGTTTAAAGATGCGGCAGCTCGTCGCGCGGCGCTAAGCCCGCGTCGGTTGCCGCGCTTGACTGTGCTTCGCGCGAATACACGCGCAGCTCGGCGATGTCGCGCGGAAAGAGCATTTCGAGCGTCCAATCGAATGCGACGCGTAGCTTGCGGTCCAGGCCCGGTAAGCGCGAGAGATAGTATGAGCGCCAGAGGAACCACGCCGCAAAACCCGTGAGGACGCGGCCGCCGGGTAGTTGCGCAACCGCGCGGCGCGCACCAAGTGATGCCATGATCCCGAGCGCGGTGTAATGAAACGGCTTCGTCGCTTCGCCGCGCAACGTCGCTACGATGTTGCCGGCGAGTACCGGCCCTTCGCGAATAGCGTGCTGCGCGGTCAGCGGATAGAAGCCCCCGGCACCATCGGGGATCGCTGCGCAGTCGCCCAGCGCCCAGATGTCGTTGTAACCCTCAACCCGAAAATCGCGCCCTACGATAATTGCGCCGCGCTTCGTACGTGGGAGCGGGGAGCCGCCGATCGTCGGAGCCGGTGCAACGCCCGCACTCCACACAATCGTCGCCGTTTCGATGCGGGCGCCGCTCTGCAGTACGATGCCGCCGTCATCCGCACTCGCTACGCCATCGCCGGTGAGAATCTCGACGCCGCGCTTGCGCAAGAATGCCGCGGAATAACTGCCCATGCGCGGAGGCAACCCGGGCAACAACACCGGACCGCCTTCGATCAGCACGATGCGCACCATCGCACGGTCGATGCTCGGATAGAAGCGCAGCACGCTGTGAAAGAGTTCCACGAACTCGCCGGTCGCCTCGACGCCGGTGAAGCCGCCGCCCACGACGACCACGGTGAGATAGCGCCGGCGCAGCGCCGCATCGTTCGTCGTATCGGCCAGTTCGAGCAACCACACCAACCGATTGCGCAGGATGCCCGCGTCCTCGAGCGTCTTGAGCGCGAAGACGCGTTCGGCAACGCCGGGCAAACCAAACGTCGAGGTCGACGAACCAAGCGCGATCGCCAGCTGATCGTAGGCGATCCGTTCGCGGCGACCCGTGAGCGTATGCGTGATCTCAACGTCGCGCCCGGCAGTATCAAGCCCACCAACGTCGGCAAGGATGAAATGCGTGCGGCGCAGCTGCGAGCGAATCGGCGTCACCACGTGGCGAACGTCGAGCGCACCTGAACTGACTTCGGGCAGCATCGGCGTGAACAGCGAAAAGTTCTCGCGGCTGATCAACGTAATCTCGCCCTCGCCCGGACGCAGGCGTCGTTCGAGACGCTGCGCAACCGCGATGCCGGCGAACCCGCCGCCGAGAATGACGATTCGCGCAGGACGTGACGAACGGTTCATGTGAATGCTCTTCTGCCATGCACGATGAGCAACCCGTCGAGGGAGAGTACCAAGCCCCTGCCGTTCCCGCTGCCCCCGGCGCGCCTGGAAAGAAGGCAAGCCGGCGCGCGGGCGGGGTCGGTACGATCGCCGCGGGGCTCGGCGTCCTCGCGCTAAAATTCAAAGCGCTGCTCGCTATCCTTTTAAACTTCAAATTCGTGCTGATCGGTGCGAAGCTGTTCGCCGTGAGCTGGACGTTCATTCTCTCACTGCTCTTCTACGTCGCGGTGTTCGGATGGCGGATCGGCGTCGTCTTAGTGCTGCTGATTGCCGCGCATGAGCTCGGTCACTACTTTGCCTACCGCGCCTACGGATTGCCGGTGCGCGCGCCCGTCTTCGTTCCATTTCTCGGGGCTTACACGGCTGGCGCAATCGCGCCCGATCTCGAAGCGGACGCTTATATCGCGCTTGCCGGACCGCTCACCGGTTTCGTTCTCGCGGGGGTGTGCTTTGCGCTCGGTTCGGCGACCAACGATCGCTTCTGGCTCGCCTGCGCCGACATCGGTGCCTTCCTGAATCTCTTCAATATGCTCCCGGTGCTGCCGTTCGACGGCGGTCGCGTCATCGGTGCGATCTGGCCACCGCTTTGGATTGCCGGCGTCGTGCTCTTTGTGGCGGCGGCGTTCTGGCTCGGTGTTCCGATCATCTTTGTGTTGCTCATCGCGTTGCTCGGCTTGCCGGCGATGATCGCTGCGCTGCGCGGGCACGCTGATCCGCGCGCTGCTGCGATGACCAACGCCGCCCGCACGCGTGTCGGAATCTGGTATCTCGCGACGGTCATCGGCCTGATGTACATCGTCGGTCAATCGCACGGCGGCCTCACGAACCCCGGGGCGCTATGAGCGAGCAGCCGCCGGATTTTGCGATGCAGCGTGCCGTCGAAATTCTCGCGAGCATCTACGAACGCCAACAGAAGCTGGACAACGCGCCGCCGCCGCCGTCCGACAAGCCGATTCTGATGTTCAGTGAAGGGCTCGCACTTGACGTGAACACCACGACGCGCCCCGACGTCGAAAAGCAACTCGGGATCGCGTTCAGTTATCCGACGCGGGGATGGCATACATATGGGGTACGCGGCCGCGACGGCGCGCGTTTACTTTTGAGCATCTTTTATTCGAAGAACAAACTCGCATCGGCTGAACTCTATCTGCCGAAGGTCGATCGCGCACCGAAGCTCGAACCGCAGGATGCGCATTTTCGGTTCGTGCCCGGCGAGATCGAAGTCGGCATGCAACTCACGTCGCTGCCCGAACATTTTGGCCCGATGAAGGGAATGCCGACACGCATCGGTCCCTACGAAGCCATGTTCGAAGCGCGCTTCCCCGGCGGTGCCGCCTACGCGATGGGCAACGCCGGCATCATCGAACGCTTAGCGCTCTACACGCTAGGAGAGTGATCCGCACTCACGACACGATGAGCCGATTAAATATCCACATTCATCATGTCGTCGAACGGGGTGACGCCATTAGGGTGGAAGCCCTTGAGATCTTTGTTGTGCACGTAGAGATTCTGCACGCTCCACAGCACGACTTCGGGTAGGTCCTTGGCGAGCTGTTCGAAGAGGACGCGGTCGTCGGCGTTACGCTGCGACTGGTCGTAATCCGAGAAAACCTTCTGCATCGCAGCGTTCGCTGTAGGGTTACACCAGCGCACGTCGTTCTGTCCGAGGGGCGGGATCTGATCGCAGGCGAACAGTTCCGAGAAGTCGCCAATCGCGTCGTCGACCCAGTTGAAAATGACGATGTCCCACTTCCCGTTGTAGATAATGCCGCCGTCGCCGTACGGCGCAAACAGCATCTGCGAAGGGTAATGACGGACCTCGATGCCGACGCCGATCTGCTGCCAGGTCGAGCGAAAGAACTCGACCTCATTGTCGACGTTGGGCGCGCCCGTTTGAATTACGGCGACGAGGTTGAGCTTGACGCCGTTCTTCGCGCGAATGCCGTCCGGCCCGCGCTTCCATCCGCCGGCGTCGAGTAGCGCGTTCGCCTTGGCGATGTTGAACGCCACAAACGGGATGTTCGGATCGTAATATGGCGCGCTTTTCGACGCGGGCGTTTCCTGCACTACTTGAATGCCATGCTGGAATTTCCTATTCAACGTTACGCGATCGGTCGCGAGCTCGATCGCGCGCCGCACCGCCGGGTCGCGAAAGGCGGGATGCGAAAGGTTGAAGTCGAGGTGCCCCCATTGGTAGCCGTCGGTTTTTAGCACGTCGATCCCATCGAGCTTCGTCACGCGATCATAGTAGCTGCCCGGAACGTTGGTCCACATGTCGAGTTCATGCGACTGTAGCGTCGTAAGAATCGTGTCGCGATTCGGGATGATCTCGAAGTCGACTTCCTGAAGTTTCGCCTGACCGCGGAAGTAGTAAGGATTCGGGACCATCACGACCTTTTGTGAACGATCCCATTCCTTATACTTGAAAAGCCCGGCACCGACGGGCAGCGCGTTGAACGGCACATTGTTGATGTTGGGATATTGCGCGAGCAGATGCTTAGGCATAATCGACGGGTTTCCACCGGCGCTCGAGAAGAACGTGACGATGAACGGCGAGTACGGCTTCTTCAAATGGAACGTGACGGTATACTTGTCGGGTTCGTCGACCTTGGTGATGAGATCCCACCCGGCACGGCTGGTGATGTTGTTCGCCGAATTCATCACCACGTGGTAGGTGAAGACCACGTCATCGGCGTTGAGCGGCACGCCGTCCGACCACTTCAACCCCTTACGCAAGTGATAGGTGATGGCGAGTCCGTCTTGGCTGATCCCGCCATTCGCCTTGGTCGGCACCTCGGTAGCGAGTTCGGGATACGGGAGGTTGTGCGCGTTCCACTTGGTCAGCCACGCCGCGGTCATCGACGACATGTAGCCAAGCGTAGCCTGCTGGCCGAGCAACGGATTGAGCGTGTTGACGTCTTCTGCACTCGCGAAACGCAGCGTGTGCGGTATCGTCCACGAATTAACGCGTCCGCCTTCCCCGCCGCTCTGTGAGACCTTCGAGCACGCATTTAGTGCTACCACACCCACGAGCAACGCTACAGCCAAACGTTTCATATGGAGTACTCCCATGGATTCCAGAACGGTGAGACCACCGGCGACGGATCGAACCCTTGCAAATCGGTGTTGAAGACGTACGGCAATTTTCTAAAGCCGATGATAATCGTCGGCACGTCGAGCGCCAGTTGCTGCTGGAAGACGACGTAGTCGGCTTTGCGCTTCGATTGATCGATGGTGCCGAGCGCGTTCTCGAGCGCCTTCGTGGCAACCGGATTCACCCAAAAAAGCGAGTTCTGTCCGCGCGGCGCGAGGTTGTTCGCCGAGTAGAGCGGGTCCAAATCGGGGTCGGCGGTACCGAACCACGCGAAGGTCGCGGCGTCGTAGTGCCCGCCCTCGAGAATCGCATCGCTGCCGTTGGCAAACATCTGCTCTGTCGGATAGTTTTTGATGTCTGCCTGCACGCCGACCTCATGCCATTCGCGTTGCAAGACTGCTTGCAGCGCTTTGCCGATCGTCGATTCCGTCTGCGTGCTCAGATTGAACTCGAGCCGCTGACCATTCTTCACCCGTACCCCGTCGGGCCCGGTACGCCAGCCGTCGGCGTCGAGCAGCGCGCGCGCCTTCGCCGGATCGAATGGGTAGTGCACGGTATCGGTCGTATATCCCCAGGACTGCGGTGGTTCCGGACTGTCCGAGGGCGTGTCCGCGCCGTGCATGATCTTGGCGATGATCTCCGGTCGATTCGTTGCGTCAGCCAGAGCGCGTCGCACCTGCAGATCCGCGAGAATTGAATTGCGCAGATTGAAGTCGATGTGATCGTAGACGAACGAGTCGACCGCGATGGCCTTTAGGCCCGAATTGGGCTGCGCCGCGACCGCCTGGTAGCGGGGCCAGTTGATCGGCGTGCCGCGCGCGAGCAAATCGATCGCGTGCGTCTGAATCTGCGTTTCGAGCGTGTTCTCGTCCGGCTCGTAGTAGAAGTCGACCTCATTGAGCTTCGGCTTCCCAAGAAAGTAGTTCGGGTTCGCGGCGAGGCGCACGACGGTCCCGCGCTCCCACTGGATAACGCGGAACGGCCCGCTGCCAATCGGCATCGCGTTGAACGGGGCGGTATTTTGCGTTCCGGCGGCAAGATATGGCGCTAAGACGTGTTCGGGCAATATCGGCGCGTTGCTGTTAACGCCCCACAGTTGCTGTAAGAACGGCGCGTAAAGCCGCTTCATGTGAATGACCGCGACGTGCTCGTCGCGGCAATTGATCGACCCGATGTCGCGAAATCCGTCGGTGACCGCGATGTTGGTCTTCGGATTCATCACGTAATGCCAGGTAAATTTTAAATCTTCGCAGGTCAGCGGCTTGCCGTCTTGCCAGCTGATATCCGCACGCAGTTTGTACGTAAGCGTACGCCCGTCTTTGCTCACGTCCCCGTTCGCAACGGTTGGAATCTCGCGCAAGGCATCGGGAACCGGCCGCCCCGCACCGTCGTAGCGCACAGTCCAGGAGTAAACGAACATCGCGACGTCGAGGCTGAGCGCGCTTCCGTCGAGCACCGGGTTGAGCGATTTGACGTCGTAATTTGAGCCGATTCGCAACACACCCGCACGCGTCCAGGGGTGACGTTCGCTGGACGTGCCTTGGTCTGTCTTCGAACACGCGCTCGTCCCGCACGCGACGATTAGAAGCGCCGTAAGCGCTCGAGCTAATCGTCGGATCAAGCGTTGTCGCCAAGCATCGATTCGGGATCGATGCCGTGGAGCGCGCAGAACTCACGGTAAGCCTGTGGGGTGATCTCCGAGGGCTTGATTTCGCTTCGGCCACCCCAAAACACGTTGGTATACGAAAAATCGAGGCCGGCTTCGCGCAGATGTTCGTCGATCGCGGCTTTGTGCGCGAGGACGCGTTCCTTTTCCATGCCGTGCGCCACCGCCATCACGTTCACGTTCTTGAATTCCGGGCCGCCCTCGCGCCAATAGGCATGCGTGATAACAAAGTGCCGCCCGACTTCACGTCCCGCCTCGATCTCCCGCCCCGGCGCAACGGCCCAGTGAAAGAGCGCGTTGTAGCGCGTGACGCGCTCGTCGTTCGCGGTTGCTTTGACGTGTTCGAGGAAGGTCGAAAACCGGCCGATCACGCGCCGCTCGTTCAGTCCCCGCGCCACGCGCGCAAATTCTTCGAGGCTGACGCGCGCTTCATCGGCGCGTGCGCGCCAGAGATCGCGTACGATCGCATCCGGCTCGAATTCGCGCTTGAGCGCAGTGAGCACTCGCCACTCGAGCGGCGAGAGCTCGACGATCGCCGCATTGTTCGGCTCGGCGAGCACTTCGGCGCGCGCGCCCGGCTCGAGTCCGCGCCGGCGCACGTGTCCGACGCCCAGCGCGAAGACCATCTTCGCCGGCATCAGGCGAAAGTAATCGGCGCCCACTTCGCCCGCGAGAAACTCGGCGTGCTTTTCCAGCGAGTACCCCTGCGGTACTTTGAGCGTCGTCCACAACCGGTACGTACTGCCCGGCGTCGCGGCATCGGTGGAACGGATCACCACGTGCCCCGAGAACGGATCTTCCTTGAACATATAGTCGAAGGCGCGATCGAGGCGATCGGCTGGAACCTGCCACGCGACAAGCGCGCCCCGCGCAAGGTTGGTCGACATCAAGGTCTGACGCACGCGCCGGATCGTTCCCGCGCGAAGCATCGCGATGACGCGCTCGATGACGACGTCCGGCGCGACACCGCTGCGCGCGGCAATCTCGCCGAACGGATCTTCCTGAAATCCCTGGAGGCGATCTTCCGAGACCGCCAGGATCGCGGCGTTGACCGGGTCGGAAACCGCCGCGGGTACGGTGGGGTGCGAGGACATACCCCTGATTTACAGGCTGAGGTCGCTTGCCCCTAGGACGTATGCGTACTGCGATTCGGCCAGACGTTCGCCGTAGAGTGCTGCGACGTAGGCCGTCTGCGCCGTTGCCAAGTTCGCCTCGGCCGTGACGATCGCGGTGATCGTCGAGGCGCCCACCTTATACTGCGCCTGCGTCGCCTGAAGGCTAACGGTCGCGCTCGTGACTTCGGCCTCCGCTTGCACCAGATTCGCTCGCGCTGAGATGAGGTACGCAAGACCGCCGCGCACGTCGGACTGTACCTGCAGACGCGTCATCGTCATCGAGGCACTCGCCTGATCCAGCGTCGCGGAGGCGACTGCGACGTTGTAGTTCGTGACGCCCTGGTCGTAAATCGGAATACTCAACGTCGCACCCAGCGACTGCGGCGAAGAGTAGGGCAACACGGCAGCGCCCGCACCTGAACTCAATTGGCGGCTCTTCCCGCCGGTTGCGTCCGCGGTGAGTGTCGGAAAACGCGCAAGCTTGGCGAAGCGCAAATTCTCTTTATCCGATTCGACGGTATGCTCCGCGGCAAGGAAATCGGGACGCAGCGTGTAGGCTTCCTGTAGCGCTTGCTGATAGCTCAACAGCTTCGCCTGCGATGGCGACGTTCCGAGAAGTTTGGGCGAGATCGACGTGTCGGCGTCAAGCCCGAGCGCGGTCGCAAAAACGCCTTGTGCGGTGATGGCCGCGCCCTGCGCAGTCACGAGCGCTCCGCGCGCCTGCGCGGTCTGAAATTGCGCCGCCGCCAGATCGGAACGAGGTGCGGCTCCCGTACGTATCTGCGCTTCGACGTATTGCTCGTTGATCTCGAATTCGTGTACCAGCGAATTGTCTGAAGCTACGGTGGCGTTGTCTTCAAGCAGCGCGTAGTAGTCGCTGGCGACGTTGTACGCGAGCGTCTGCAACTGGCGCAAGAGGGTATCTTTGCCGGCAAAGTCGGCTTCTTTCGCGCTACGAATACCAGCGATGGTGCGGCCGCCGTCGTAGATGAGCTCGCTAATGGTTATTTGCGCTGAGAGCGACGTGGCCGTGACGGGCACCGACGTGGCGCTTGGTGCAGCCGACGACAGGCCGTTGCCGGTGTTCTGGTACGAGCCGTACGAGCGCGTTGCCGAGGCCTGTGCCGACACGTTGGGAAGCAACGCGCCCTTTTCGGCGCCATACTTCGCGGCGATCTCGAGGTACGTGGCACGTTCTGAGGCAAAGCTTGGCGACTGTGCGACCGCAATGTCGATTGCCTGATTGAGCGTCACGATGACGGGTATGCCCGGGTGCACTTTTTGTGTGGCGACGTCGGGCGCAGGCGTACCGTACGCTGGGTACGGCATTGGCGTGCCCGACGTGGTCGGCATCGGTGCCGGCGTGGGAACGACGATCGGCGCTTGCGAGGGTTGTGCCCCGACTGTAAGGGGCACGCACAAACCCAACGCGAGGGCAACCGGGAGCGATCGCGCCATAAAACGGCGAGCAGAGGTCATTGCGAGGAGCTTCCCCCATTGGCCGGAGCCTGAGTCGTCGAGTTGACGGCGACGGTACTACCGTCTTTGAGCGTATCGGGACGGGTCGTGATGACTTTGGTTCCCGCCTGGACCTTCGGCGAGATCACCTCCGACAACGTGTCGGTCTGCACGCCGACGCGCACCGGAACTTCTTGGGCTTTATCGTCCGAGCCGACGATGTAGACTGCATACCCATTCTCGGTCTGAGCTACCGCCGACCGAGGCACCACGATGGTATTCTCATGTGCCTCGCGCGGAACCGTCGCCGTAACCAGCATGCCGCCGCGCAGCACATCGCCGGCGTTGGGCATCTGGATGCGCGCCAGGTACGAGAGCGTACCGCTCGTCGGCACGGCATTCACCGTGCTCACGCGCCCTTGAAAGGTACGTCCAGGCAACGAACTCGAGGTGAAGCTCACCGCTGAGCCGGGTTGCACGTACGGAAGATCCGTATCCGGCACGTTGATGTTGATCCAGAGCGTGTCAATGCGAGAGATCGCCAGCACTGGGGCGGTGGGCCCGGCGTAGGCGCCCGGATCGAGCAACCGCTGGGTG
>Ga0302325_10031705_pt1 | contig 10868 bp, 12 predicted proteins | sample Palsa_T0_2_FD_201948 | JGI IMG/M metagenome (GOLD analysis project Ga0302325, IMG submission 201948) | Peat permafrost microbial communities from Stordalen Mire near Abisko, Sweden - Palsa_T0_2 | ecosystem: Environmental > Terrestrial > Soil > Palsa > Peat permafrost | place: Sweden: Abisko... | reverse complement strand
CTCTAGTTCAACAGGAGAATATTGACAGCTTTGTTCTCCGTTCGACACATTCCTGAAAGAATTCGTTCTAGTTTCAATTTCTAGATGCCACCTCGAAGCAGCTGATTGAATCGAGGCTCACCGGAGGGGACAACACACGAGGTCGGCATATAAATGAAGCCACTAGCGAGGTTGCGATGAGCTTACCAATGAAAGCAAAACAAGCGCGAATGAAACTGAAAATCCTGCACTTGCAGATGTTGGATTGTGCTAGGACGAACTGTGAACGAAAGGCATTCTGTGCTAGCAAGGTATCAAGCAGAGCGTTCCTTCCTCATAGGGGGCTGCCACAAATCCAAGATATGATCCAAGCCCTTCTGGGTAGCCAACCGGCTGTCGCAGGCCGCTTTGCGTTTGATTTTACACACATTAATATACATCCAACCGCCTCCTAACCGGAGCAGATATGAACTATTCTCGTACGAAGAGTGGTGTTGGGGATCTGTCGAGACCCTCTACGCTTCCGCCGAAGCATTTCATCCTGAAGCAAGCAGCCTACTAGCCGCAACGCCAAAACACCTCGTACAGATACAGTAAGTACAGTGGAAAGCCGTTGCCTAACTTTCATCGCTATGCAGCAACTGAAAAATTCTCGTAGGAGAAAAGGTGAGGTGCCGCATCAGATATAGTCTCTGCCGCTCTTCTGCAGCTCAATAAGTCTCCAGCCCCTTGTCTCGGCATTGTTGACATCTTCCGCCACCCTGGTCACACCAATGGCGTATGTGACTTGCTGGACTTTATCCTCCATACCAGCGGCGAGCTCGTTCGTCTTCGCATTTCGGTATACGTGCACCTCCTGAGTTCTGCATGTGACGATGAAGACCGGGATGTCTCCTGGGTCAAGAATGCGTGCTGACAAAACTTCCACGTTCCGAATATCGAGGATTCGTCCGTCCGATTTCAGGCCAGCAGTCGTGTACTGCTTTGACAAGGCATCATAAACTTGGAATTGTGCAGCCGAAAGCCACAATTTCAATGTCTCGGTATCGCCCTTTACATATGCGTCAAGGACTTCTGGTAGAATGTATTCCCTCATATCTCGTAGGAAAGGCTCCATTTGGAACCCAGGGTCCATTTCTCGGAACTTCTTGATAACCATGGCAGTCTCATTCTCCGCAAAGAAACCAGCCACACGATCCGAGATACTTCGCGCAGTTGAGATCAAGGGGTTTTCGGATTCGTTGTAAGCGGATTTTATCGAGAAGAGAGATTGCATAAGCCTATTGGAATCGCGGAAGTCTCGCCATGATTCTTTCCACACAGCATCCTTGTGGAGAGTAACATTCGTTCCGGCCCTGTTTCTGTCAGTACCCGGAAGGACCTACTCGGAGAAAACAACTTACTCAGGATCTTCCTTCAAGACCTCGACCCGCTTCCCACTCACACCAGCCTTCTTTGCCTCTTGTGCTTCTCGCAACTCTCTCGCCTTCCGTCGCTCCTCCTTCTCGACCCACCCTCCATATCTCGAACTGCTACCATCGTCAATAACATCCTTGACATTCTTATAAGCTTCTGTCTCTCGGATCGGTCGTGTCCCCTTTTCAATTACACTTGCAGTTGCATTAACCGTCGATCGCACCCCTTTGACAACAGGAGTTTCCCAGGTCCAAGCAGCTCCCTTTCCAACAGCACCGGCTGTGGTCTTTAACACATTTGCCGTTGTAGATGAAACTGCCCCAGTTGTCGATTCATAGGCTTGTCGAGCTCGTCGAACAGATTCGTTCTCCGTGAATTGTTGGGCACCTGCGGCCAACGCCTTCGTAGATTCGTTCCACTCCTTAGAAGCCTTGAATTCAGTTTGCAGAGTTTCCGTGAAAACTTGCCATGGTGACTTGTCTCCGTGAGGCGGTGGTGGAGGAGGAGCTTCTTTCTCCTCTTTCTTGCCCTCTCCCTCGCCTTCACCCTCGGGCCCCTCTTTGGCTTCGTCTTTGGCTTTTTCTTCGCCAGTTGCCGACTCCGGATTTTCACTTGAAGCCTTCTTTACGGTATCGTCAGCCACAGGATCTTCTTTCGTAGATATCTTCTCGTTTCCTTGTCTCAATCTTGCGCCTCGATGAAAACCTCTTGTTGAAGCTGGACTGAGTCCTGTCCAGATTTCGTCTGGGAGTAATCTCGATCGTAGTGGCGCAGCATGTCGCGAGACATCATTTCTCGATAGATTAAGTGAAAAGGAGTGTAAATTCGAGCTTTGGGTCTGCTGCAGTATCCGTCTATAGACTGCAGGATCCCGAACTGAAGATCTCATGACAGACAATAACTGTCCATTAGAAGGCGCTCTTGTCGCCGCATGTCGAAGAGCGTTCATAGCGATTGTCACTAAGTTGACCAAAAGCCGTTGTAGAGCAGGTCAACTGAGAAAGAAAGAAAAATGCCACGGAATTTTGATTGCAGAGAAAAGAGAGCGACCGCGGCGTTCTTGACATTTTCGCCGAGATGCAGGGATTCAAGAGTTTTTCCGTTCCGGCTTGGCATCAACTTTCTTCATCTCCAGCTTGACAACTTCCCAGGGTAGACTCGACATCAGGAAAGCCATGAGTAGGACAGCTTCCAGGCGCCTACTGGCACAATCGCCTCAATCGCTCATTCCTGAGCGGGCACCCAGCCTCAGACTGCCATTACGATGTCTGCGCCCCTTTTCAAACACCACGAGGAGGAGAGGAGAAGAGGATGACATCAAAGTACCCCCCTCAATGGCTGAACCAGCAGCTCCCTCATCTCGACCTTACTCTTTCCCCTCAACTCCTCGAGCCCAACCCTATACGACTCCTCCCCCATCACCGTCTCTCAACCCTAAAGCAACCACGGGAGCAGCAAGCATGGCGGAATTGTCAAAAACGTTCGGGGGGATGACTTCCTTGATCAGCCAAAACAGAGGAAGCCGGGCCGCGCAATCTCGAAGACGCAGTTCTATTTTAGATACACTCGCGCTGTCCTCTGACGGTACTTCCGGAAATCTCGTGCCAGAAGATGGGGACTTCACGGAGAGGGCACATCAACTACATATAATGGCCACGAGACACAATTGCCATATCACAGTCGTTCGACCGCCAGGGTACAGAAATCCATTGAATGGAAACGTTTCGAATAACCGAACCATTCTGATGTCTGTGGCTTGTGGCAATTTGTCATTTCGACACTCGGCGAGGAAGCATTACGATTCTGCGTTCCAGTTGGCATCATATGTTATGGGAGTCCTGAAGTCCAGGGGTCACACCAAGGACATTCACCAACTAGAGGTCTTCTTGAGGGGATTTGGCGCTGGGAGAGAGGCTGTTACGAAGGCGTTACTCGGCTTGGAAGGGGCAGCCTTGAGGGGGAAGATCGTCAAGGTGTCAGATGCTACGAGGTTAAAGTTTGGTGGTACCAGGAGCAAGAAGCCAAGACGTCTGGGTTAAATATCATGTTGAAGGAGTTTTAAACTGCATATAGAGACTTGTACGATAATCAACGTCCATTTTGGTGGTATCATCCTGTCCAAGAACGCCTGTAATAATCAATTGCAATCCTCCCCAGACGCTCACCCTGCTGTTAGAATCAGCAATCACAAGATGCTCGACCCTTTGTGGCAATTGGTGCCCTTTCTGCTGGGGGCACGACCCTTCCAGATGTATCCCTGACTGGCGCCTTACCTTTCCCACTGCCACCCTGCCTTCTCTCCTCCTCACTATCCCAATCGAGCTCATGGTCCATATCCCTGCAATCATCCATGCTACGCCTCTGACTTGTGCCCACGTTGCCCAACATCCTTGATCCTTCGTGCGAATCATCATCATCAACCAGCTCTCCTTCCGCAGTCTCAAAATCAGGGGGTGCAATCCATTCCTTAGGTACCACACAAGGCAATGCAACACCAATACTAGCTGCTCTATTCAACCAATTAGGTCCAGGTCTTCCAGTGAGTTTCTCGCACAAATATGCCGTGAAATGATTACAGTTCTTCGAAAGAAGGTTATATGAAGTCCCTTGGAATACGTCGGATGCTTCCTTAATGATAGCTTCAATCTCGTTTGCGGGTCGCATTGTGAAACCATGTAAGATTTCACACTTGAATGTGCCGCCGGGTGGAACCGTCTTCGGAGGAGTGTAGTATACTCCTGTCATGCCCCTTCTATCGTGACCTCCGTATGCGTACTCTCTGTTGTTTATTACGACCCCAGAATGTAGGAGCGAGGTTCCAACGGTCCATAAGATTGATGCTAGTCGTCCAGGCTGTCATGGCTCGTATTAGCCTTTGGATCACGTTGCAGATCATGAAGAAATATCATTTCCAGAGCAATCAAAGGGATATATGTAGGTAAACGCACCGGTAACAAGTCGTAAACATTTATGATTATCTCCGTTTTCTGTAAGCTTAGAGTGGATCGATGATTGCCGCTTGAAGACTTCCTCGAGCTCTTCTTAGACGACATTTTTCTTTTTCGCTGCAAAACACTGGGGAATAGATGCTTGACAAACGGCTGCAGCTTCAGGAAGTCGGGGTCTTAGGTTTAAATGATGTTTGTTACGTTCGTCTCATGTTTCGAGGTCTCCTACCAATGAAGTGATATCAGAGCGAGGATATGCGTATTAGTCATCACAGTCACGTGATATTTTAGGCTTGTTTTGGGCATTTGAAATTTTGCGGACTGCAATTCGTTCGCACTCAAATCTGCGTGGGAGAGGGTTTACACCACTCTCAAACGCACAAGGCTGTCGCCCACCATCACGACGTCTACCTTTGGTGCCCCGCGCCTCTTCTCTTCTCTTTCAGCCAAATTTCAACGGTCCGCGGCAAGAACTGCGACCAAAAATCAGAGTCTGCTTAGTTGCATGGTCTTCCTTACAACTACACGAACCTACGCAAAAAAGAAGATGCCTCCCAAGAAAGCGGCAAAGGAGGAGAAGATCCTGCTGGGCAGGCCGGGTAATAACTTGAAGAGTGGAATTGTACGCTGCTCTCTTTAGGATCTCTGCCAAATGCTAATGAATTTTCAGGTCGGCCTTGCCAATGTGGGGAAGTCCACACTATTTCAAGCTATCACCAAGTGTCACCTTGGAAATCCTGCCGTAAGAGAAATGCCTTCCTCTTCATGAATGTTACTGAAAAGCTCAGAATTTCCCTTTTGCGACCATTGACCCGGAAGAATCCCGAGTCATCGTACCTGACGAAAGATTTGACTGGCTTTGCGAAAAGTACCAACCAAAATCCAGAGTCCCAGCCCATCTTACCATCTATGATATTGCTGGCTTGACCCGAGGAGCTTCAACTGGTGCCGGTCTTGGCAATGCTTTCTTATCCCATATCCGTGCCGTCGATGCGATTTTCCAAGTCGTTCGTTGCTTCGATGACGCAGAAATCATTCACATTGAGGGAGATGTCGACCCCGTCCGAGATTTGACTATTATCAGCGAAGAGTTGCGAATCAAGGATATTGAGTTCACGGAGAAGGCACTCGACAACTTGAAGAAGCTGACTCGGAGAGGTGGTCAAAGTCTCGAGATGAAGAAGCTTAAGGAAGAAGAAGCCTGTGTCGAAAAGGTGCTGGCTCTGCTACAAGGAGGTGGTGATGTCCGAAAAGGCGACTGGTCGGCAAAGGAAGTACGTATACACAATTTTCTTCTCAAACTGAAAACCAACCATTTCCTGATGACAAAAGGCCAAGAGGCCTGATAATCCCAGCTCGTCGAATGCCTCAACATAAACGCAGAGAGCATTGTGAGATACGAAACCCGTTCTGATCAATTTTGAAAACTACTCTTCTGTTCTGGACTATAGTTCGCGCTAGTTACTGACGAGATTCTAGGTGGAGTTCATCAACCCACTCTTCCTCCTGACTGCAAAGCCTGTTGTCTACCTCATCAATCTTAGTGAGAAGGACTATATTCGAAAAAAGAACAAGCATCTCGGCAAGGTCATGGAATGGATCAAAGAGAACGCAGCCGGTGACCCCATCCTGCCGATTTCTATCTGTCTGGAAGAGCGTCTCACTCGATTCGAGACCGAGGCAGAAGTTGCCGCCGAGCTCAAGACCCTGGGTGTTGACTCAGCCTTACCTAAGATCATCACCACCATGAGAAAGGTTCTGAACTTGGGAAGCTTTTTCACAACTGGCCCTGACGAGGTCCGACAATGGACGATCAGGAATGGAACCAAAGCTCCACAGGCTGCAGGTGTCATCCATGGTGATTTCGAAAAGACCTTCATCCAAGCTATCGTCTACAACTTCTCAGTTCTTAAGGAACTGGGTGACGAAGCTGAGGTTAAGGCGAAGGGAAAGGTCTTGACAAAGGGCAAGGAATATGTTATGGAGGATGGCGATATCGTTTTGTTTAAAGCTGGCGCTGCGAAGGGATAGAGAAATAATATCCAGAATCAAGCCAATGGCTTCGTCTTCGATGCTGAGAAGGATGTGCGAGCCTTAAACTTCTGGCGTTCAGAAGTCCTGGAATTCCAGCCGGCCACATATGCCAGGTTGCTCGCAAGTAACGAGAGCCGATTCTTCTTGCCTCTACAACGCATACAGTACTCGTAAGAACCCATCTGACGAAAGTTGTTGTCGAGATTATGAAGATGAAGTCAAGGCGGGTCAATTCATAAGCGCTCGCCAAATTTCGACTTCTATATTGGCCCCCCAAAACCCCAAAACAATAGCTGTTGTGTAATTCGCATAATTTGAAATTTGAATTCAAAATAGAAATCACGTAAAGAACTTCTAAGCTAAGTTTGAAATTTTTGTTATCTAATTCGTTGTGGTAGTGCCAGAGTCTATAGCCAGTGTTTGTCAGAATTCGTAACGCAATACTGGTTTTCAGTATACTATTATCCGAGAGAAATTCAGAGCCTAATTGCCATTTTTGCTTTTTTGAATGTTCCCTGATCTGAGGAACAATCTAAAAAGCAGTGGCTCGTTACTTTACGAATGTTCCATAAGTTACAGTACATTGGGACGCAGCTTTGCGTCACGAATTCTGACAACCACTAGTGCTCGTGATAAATTTTGACCTCGCGAGTAATCGAGCCCACCCTTGAATGCGCTAGATATGGAATGACTGTTCAAAACCTGATCTGCTTTCATAAATTTCATCTGAGAGCCATAATATCGATCTCCTGTAATTGCTTTCAGCTTAGATTGAGTGTTATTTGCTTCTCCCCTTCTATGCTTTCGAGTGACAAGAGACGAAAACCTCCTTTGGTTTCGACCCAGTAGCTCAAAAGACTCGAACTATTCTAGAATATCACTCGAGATAGAAATCGTAAGGATGGCTTCGTGGATTGTTCAAGCTCTCATTCTATTTGCTTCGATTTAGCAAGCTCCGTTCAAGCTCATGACACGATATGTACAATTTCCCCACTCACTTTGACTTCAGGCGTTACCTTTTCTCTTCTTGCCTCTTGCGAACATCACATAAAATTCTCCTCCTCCCTTGTCTCCTCACTCTTACGACCCCTAAGCACCTCCAACAACCCAAACTCATTCCCCTTCGCCATTCTCATCAAAAATAATCAAATCTTTATACTCCCCCTTCTCCTACCCCCTCCATGCACACTCCTCATCTCTCCTCTCCTGCCACCACTGCCCAAATATCGTGTAAGCATGAATATTCGCCACGCCCTCTATACCCACTGCATGTGCGGCAAAATTTTAATTCCATTTGCGCCTAATAGTCTCACATTCCCTTTCCATCAAAATATCAAACATCTCCACCACATTCTCCCACTTCAACCGTCCGCTTAGATCTTTGAAGTACCTCCAATGCTTTATCCCGGAGCATTCTTCGCACCCGCATCTTTTCAAAGCTCCTTTCAACACGCGAAGACACATGGGATCCCGAAGTCCGGGCCAGAGGTCGCGGTAGGATTGGATGTGTTCACGAATGAAGGCTGGATCTGATACTTTTTCACAGGATGCTTGGGAATTTCGGTCGCGCCAGCGGGAGGTAATCTCGCTGTACAGGCAGCTGTGTAGTCTACTAATAGACCATTGAGTTTCTGAGTCTGCCCTTCTGTTACCTACCAAAGAGAGCCCTCATTTCAGGTTTGAATAGCAAAGACGGAGAAAGCAGTAACGACAGTAGAGAACCAAAGGATTAAAAAAGTTTGAAGTTGCTTCTCTGTACCTTACATATCAGCAACTACATGAAAGAAGTAAATTGCAGAAAGCCACCTACGCTATGACTTATCATTCGAGGCCCATGCAAGTGAGAACGGGAGTAACGAACAAGAAAGATCAGGAGATATATATGGTACACAGAAGCATTCACAGAAGGAAGTTGGTGGTAAGGGTCCATGGGAAGAGTATGGGAAGAAACCAAATCCGGTATGTTCAAGGGTCTGAGATAATGGAGGGGAGTGGAGTGAGTTGCGTGTAGATAGGCTTGTGAAAGGGGTATGGGTAGAGAGGACGATGACAACGGTGGCTCTTACAGAGGAACCTACTGCACAGGAGAAAGTCAGATTACCTCTTGATCAGATTGCGATAGAGGAGGTTCAACCCATCATTAAGTACTGAGGAAATTGGCAGACATTATTAACCTTCCGATTTTAAAGGGTCCCCTTACGTCAAGCACATATCCTAGGACGTGCCAGATGCTCAAAAATTGCGGAGAAACGGAAACGTCTTTGTTGGCTTTTGCTCTATCCTGCTTGCCGTGCTGTACTATGAAAAGAAAAAGAACATAAAATGAAACCATGGTATCATGCTCGCAGTCTAGAGAGTCTCGAGAAGAAATCACTGGCCGGCACCACGCCCAGCACCGCGACCCGCACCTCCCATCATGTTTCTCGCCCTACTCAACGTCAGCTTTCCAAGATCTTTAAAGCAGAAACTCCAACTTACATTTCAGCGATACTAGGATCGCTCATCAAGCTACTCAAGTCCGGCATTCCACCGCCTGCGCCACGTCCACCCTCCCCTCCAGCTCCGCCAGCTCCGCCAGCACCACCGGCGCCAAACTGATTCGCCATATCCCTAATCCTAGGGTTGCTCATAAGATTGTTCATCATCTCCGGGTTGCTCATCAGATTCTGTGCCATAGAAGCAAACATCGGGTTGCTCATAATGCTGCTCAGATCTGGCATTCCGCCACCAGCTCCACCAGCTCCACCACCCCCAAACATGCCAGCCAGGGCGCTCAGATCCGGCATACCACCAGCTCCCATACCAGGCGCTCCACGATCCGTCATCTCCTCATCCTCATCACCATCCTCGCCCTCGGCTTCCAGCTCAGCAACCCGCTTCTTGGCCGTCTCGTAACCTTTCTTCATAGCATCCGAGCCGCCGTTGCCTTCGTACTCGATTCCCTTCGAATAGGCCTCCATGCTTCCCTTCGCATCACCCAGAGCGAATCTCGCAAGACCAAGTCGAGACCAAGCTTTTGTGTATTTCGGATCTGCAGCCACAGCAGCTTCAGCATCTGCGCGTGCCGCAGTGTGGTCCTTGGAGGCAGAGTATGCGGCTGCACGGTTGGAGAGAAAGATGGGGTTCCCTGGGACAAGGGCTAGAGCTTTGGAATAGAGCTCGATCGCTTTAGGGTAGTCTTTTTGAGCCATGGCTGCATTGCCCTGGCTCTTCAGCGATTCGGCTTCAGCTTTCTGGGCTTCCGTTGGAGCTGAGCTGGCAGCATTTGAGGCGGCAGAAGGAGAGGCTGTGGAGGAGGCAACCGGAGCCTTGGACTTCAGCTTTTCGTAGACAGAGTAGATTTGTAGGAGTGTTTGAGTGTCCTTTGGTGTTGAGTCGGTAGGGTCTACTTTGAAGGACTCGGAGATGCAGGTTGTGGCTACGTCAATGGAATCGCGGTCTTCTTCGGTCAATGTTCCATCTGTGAGCGAGGTGCTTAAGAAGTCTATTATTGACAGAGCGAGGCGTTGCTTGGTAGTTGCCATCTTGAACAAAGAATTCACGGTTTGGAGAAGAGAAATTTATGGATGCTGTAATGAAAGAAACCAGTATTGAGGAGGAAAATCTATGTTTTGGTGAGAGGAAGTGGGGAGAAGGCAAACGAATTATCGTGGGGTCTCGCTAGCGGCCTTCCAACTTCCGATTTGGGCTGAAGACATCATGTGATTCTCTCCCTCTTCTCGAAAACCATGTCTTCGCGTGTTTGGGCTTCATCTTCCAAGAAACGACATCTTCCTGTTATTCTGCCTGTGCGCCCTCATTTGAAGAATGACGGCGGTCGCTGGATGCCAATTGGCTAGCTCCTCCAGTCTCTACATCGGTATGCAGGTTTCTGGATCAATGAGGGAACTTGCAAATAGTATGAATTGACCTGCTCGTAGACATCTCCATTAATTCTTTCCGCCCTTAGATCTCCTAGATCTTCGAACTCATCTCCTTAACTCAGGTCCTCTATCCTCTTCGATCAACAAGCTCTTCCGCCTCCCGAGTGATCGAATGGGATTTTGTGCAACAAACTCATTGTTCCTGCTCTCGCAGAACATGCAATCTGCTGCAATGTACAAAATCATAACAGTACTTTCACATCTGCAAGCTTTTTGTTTCAGCAAAGAAAAAGGACTAGCGTCCTTGTTTCTTTGTTTAAAGTATATCGACTACGAGTATAGTTTTGATAACGGAGCGTCCAGTTTCACTACTTGTGGCAAATGATGAAGGATCAGCTGGCTTCCTCATGTTACGGCCCTGTAAATCTTTAAATCCCGTTGGAAAGAAAGAGAGATCATTTGAATATGGTTCAGAACGAGAAGCCAACCCAAGAACAGTTAGCGGAAAACGTTCTCTGTTATGTCTGCTTTAAAAGGTTAGTGGAATCAAAATCCAGGAGTTCAGCAACGAGGGATTTGGTTTGATGACCAAAGAATTTCACTGAAACTTTGCATTGTTGCGTGCTCA
>Ga0302325_10031704_pt1 | contig 10868 bp, 9 predicted proteins | sample Palsa_T0_2_FD_201948 | JGI IMG/M metagenome (GOLD analysis project Ga0302325, IMG submission 201948) | Peat permafrost microbial communities from Stordalen Mire near Abisko, Sweden - Palsa_T0_2 | ecosystem: Environmental > Terrestrial > Soil > Palsa > Peat permafrost | place: Sweden: Abisko... | reverse complement strand
GTCTCCCAGGAGCGAGTGAACACGTTCGCCGACGCCACCGGCGACCACCAGTGGATCCACGTCGATGTCGAGCGGGCGACGCGCGAGATCGGCGGCCCTATCGCCCACGGCTACCTCACCTTGTCGTTGATTCCATTTCTTTCTTCGGGGCTGATGCCGGTCAAGGGAGTGACCCGCGGCATCAACTACGGCTCGGACAAGGTGCGCTTCACCAACATGGTCCGGGTGGGAAAGAGGGTGCGGTTGCGTCAGAAGCTCATCGGCGCGGAACCGAAGTCCGGCGGTCTGCAGGTCAAGACCCTCAGCACCATCGAGATCGAGGGCGAGGAGCGCCCGGCCTGCGTCGCCGAAACGATCTCGGTGCTTTACGGCGCTTGAGCTAGCGCCCGACCGAAACGGTGTCCGATGCGGGGGGACGCTCGGCGGCGCTAGGCGCGGCGGTCTTGATGGTCTGAACCTGGGCCGCCGCCGGCGTATCGAGCTCGGCGACCGTCTCGCGAATGAACTTGGCCTGGGTGACGATGCCGATCCCGAGATTCTCATCGCCCACCTCGACCTCCTGGGTGAGCATGCCGGCGATGAACGGGGTCGGCGCCGGCGCTCCGGCGACATCGCTCTTGGCCGCGTCCTCATCGACATAGACCGGGCCGCCGGAGTTGCCGGGAAAGACGCGGAAATCCAGGAGAAAGGTCGGAAAGGCGCTCGACGGGGCAAGCGGGTAGGAGGCCACGTGGCCGGTCCGCAGGATCGGGAAGCCGGCGGAATTGGCCGAAAGTCCCTGCGGAAAGCCGAGCGCCATCATCACGTCGCCTGGTCCCAGGCCCCTTTGGCTGAAGGCGTCGTCGCCGGCCAGCCACGCCATTGGAATGGCGGCCTTGGCGAAGGCCGGCGGCGCGGTGATGGTGATGGCGGCCACATCGCGGCTCTGGTGACGCGTCCAGGTCGGCTTGCCGTGGTCGCGGATGATGATTTTCTGCGGGGCGTAGCGCCAGGTCCCGTCGGCTGCCTGGACGCGATAGCCGATGGTCGCCTGATCGCCGGGCATCTTCTCGAAGACGTGATCGGCGGTGACCAGCACCGTCCGCGGCTTGCCGTCGGCGGTCGGGTCGGCGATCAGAAAACCGGTGCCGACGGTGCGGCGGCCGTCGGCGATCGGCTGTTCGATCTGCACCGTGGCGTCGATAAGATCGACGGACATGGCCAGGGCCATACGCGCCCCTCCCGATTACAAGCGACTCAGAAGCGAATCCGCCCAAGTTTAGCGGCCAGCATTTGACCAAAACCCTAACGCGCCACAAGCTGCCGTCATGCCGCACCGCACGCGGCCAATCCTTAACTGAAAAGCGCCTCGGCCAGAAATGGAAACCCAGCGCAAGCTCGCCCTTGTCACCGGCGCCTCGGCGGGGCTGGGGGCGGAGTTCGCCCGCGCCTACGCCAGGCGCGGGCTTGACCTGGCTCTGGCGGCCCGGCGCGCCGACCGCCTGGAGGCCCTGGCCGCCGAACTGCGAGCCGAGTTCAAGATCGAGGCCTTCGCCCTGCCCGTCGATTTGGCGGTCTACCAGGCCGAACAGGGCCTGCTCGCGGCGATAACGGCCCGGGGCAGGACCATCGACGTGCTGGTCAACAATGCCGGCTTCTCGATCCCCCAAAGCTTCGCCGCCGTTCCCTGGGAGCGCCAGCGCGACTTCCTCATGACCCTGGTGGTGAGCGCCTGCGGCCTCGCCCACGGCGTCATCCCCTCGATGGTCGATCGCGGCGGCGGGTCCATCATCAACGTCGCCTCCCTGGCCGGCTTCGCCCCGGGAGCGGCCGGTCATACCCTCTACCCGGCCGCCAAGAGTTTCGCGATCAAGTTCTCCCAGGCCCTCGACGCCGAGTATGGCCACGCCGGGATCAGAGTCACGGCCCTGTGCCCGGGCTTCACCCAAACCGAATTCGCCATGGCCAACGGCACGCAGGAGATCATGGATTCATCGCCGAGGTTCTTCTTCCAGACCCCCGGCCCGGTGATCGAGGCCGCGATCGCCGCCAACGACAAGGGCCGCGTCGTGGTGATCCCCGGCTGGCACAACAAGGTCGCCGAGGCGCTGCTGCACTATCTGCCGACGCCGCTGGTGGAAGCGGCGATCCGCGCCGGCTCGAAGCGCTATCATTTGCAGGACTAGAAGGGGAGGGGCGGGGGCATGGCTTCGCATTTCGACGTGGTGATTATCGGCTCGGGGGCGGGCGGAGCGACACTAGCCCAGCGCCTGGCGCCCACCGGCAAGTCGATCCTGATCCTCGAGCGCGGCGAACACGTGCCCCGGGAAGCGGAGAACTGGAATCCCGCGGCGGTCTTCATCCAGCATCGCTACCGCACCCAGGAGCGCTGGTACGACCGGCACGGCCATCCGTTCACGCCCAACACCCACTACTGGGTCGGCGGCAACACCACCTTCTACGGCGCCGCCCTGATGCGGCTGCGCGGTCGCGACTTCGACGAGGTGCGCCACGCCGGAGGCCTCTCGCCGGCGTGGCCGATCAGTCTTGCCGATCTGGCGCCCTACTATGACGAGGCCGAACGGCTGTGGCAGGTCCATGGCGCCAGGGGCGAGGACCCGACCGAGAACGGCGATGAGCCGGCCTACGCTTTTGCCGCCATTCCCCACGATCCGGGCATCGCCGCGCTCAAGGGCCACTGGGAGAGCCAGGGCTGGCAGCCATTCTCACTACCGCTGGGGGTGCGGCTGGATGCGGATCGCCCCGTCACCTCGACCTGCATAAGGTGCAAGACCTGCGGCGGATTCCCCTGCCTGCTGCGGGCCAAGTGCGATGCCCGGACGGTGGCCATCGAACCACTCATGCAGGCGCCCAACGTGACCCTGCTGACAAGCCGCAAGGCGGTGCGCATCGAGACCGACGCCGCCGGCCGCTCGGTGAGCGAGGTCGTCTGCGAAACCCCGCACGGCGAGGAGCGATGGAGCGGCGACATTGTTGTCGTCGCCGCCGGAGCGGCCAATACCGCGGCGCTGCTGCTGGCCTCGGCCGGCCCGGGCCACGAAAACGGCCTCGCCAATGGCTCCGACCAGGTCGGCCGCAACTACATGTTCCACACCCTTACGGCGATGGTTTCCCTCACCGCCGCCCACTGCGACATCACCTTTCCCAAGACCCTGGCGGTGAACGACTTCTACTGGAAAGACCCGGCCGGCGGTTTCGACTACCCCATGGGTCACATTCAGCTGCTGGAATACATGAGCGGCCAGACCCTGGTCGGCGAGATCTCCGACTGGTTGCCTCCGGCGCTGGTGCCAGGGCCGCTGGCCGGAGCCATCGCCTCCCGGCTGCTATCCATGCTGGTGATCTCGGAGGATCTTCCCAAGCCCGAGAACCGCGTGCGCCTGACTCCTGACAAAAGGATCGTACTCGAATACGAGCACAACAACCTCGAGGGTCATCAGCGCCTGGTGAGGGTCCTGGAAGCTTCCCTCGCGGGCTTCATCGACCACGCCCACCCGATCTCCCAGCACCACTTCCAGCTCGATTCCCTGTTGCCGCTCTACGGCACCGCCCACCAGTGCGGCACGGTCCGGTTCGGCGCCGATGCCAAGAGCTCGGTCCTCGATCCGTGGTGCAAGGCCCACGAGTTGGACAACCTTTATGTGACGGACACCTCGTTCTTCGTCACCGCCGGGGCGGTCAATCCCACCCTGACCACGGTGGCCAACGCCATGCGCGTCGGCGACCACCTCATCGAGCGGCTGGGAGCGAGGGTGGCGACGGCGGCTTAGGCTCTCGGCGGATAAGGGAGGAACACGCATGGCCAGCATCAGCGCGCTGGATGAGAAGACCGGCCGCAAGTTCTATCTCGACGATCCCGATGACCTTGCGCCGGGCGAGAAGGTCACCTTTCTCCTCAATCTGCACGGCGGCGGCTCGGTGGGTCACTGGCAACGGCTCTACTTTCCGGCCTTCGCCTCCAAGGAGAAGTTCCGCCTGGTGATCGCCACGCCCTCGGCGGCGACCAAGGAGCCGATGCGCCGCTGGGTCGCCGACGCCGACGATGCGCACCTGCGCAACATCGTGGGCCACGTGTTCGAAACCTACGGCGGGGAGAACATCGCCGCCTTCTGGCTGGTGGGTCACTCACAGGGCGGCATGACCGCCAACCGCCTGCTCGGCGACGATTTCTTCAAGGATCGGGTCGATGGCTGGCTGAGTTTGTCTGGCGGCCGCATCGGGCCGATCGAGCTGCCGGCCACCTTCTTCGCCGGCCGCCGCATGCCCCCGCCCCCCATGCCTCAAGGCGAGAACGCGCCCCGGCCTGGGCGCGCCTCGTTTCCCGACTGCGACATCTCCTTCATCTTCACCTGTGGCGAACACGAGATGGTCGCCCTGCCGGCCACTTCTCCGTGGGCCGAGAAGTACGGCGCCGGCGGCCGAGAGCGGTTGGCCGACATCGTCGATGACGATCCGGGCATGATCTATGACACCACCCGGGAGGGAAACTCCACGCCCGCCTGGGGACTCCAGGCCCGCCCGGGAACGGCGCAAGTGTGGGTCTATCCTGGGGCCCGTGATGGCCGGCTGATCGCCGACGTCGTGCGGCTCGACAAAGGTCACACCGAAGGGCTGGAGCCGAAGGTTACCGAGGCGCTGATCGCGCTCATGGTCGATGCGCCCGGCGGCAAGGCGCGGCGGGTCGCGGCGAAGTCTTCTTAAGAGGATGGACTAATCCGTGCGCCGGAGCGAGACCGCCGAAGTTGAGGCGGCGCGCGCCGCCGACGCGCCGGCGATCCGGCCGATGACGGCGCCGGCGGTGAGGCCGGAGCCGCCGGGATAGTTGTCGTAGAAGAGGCCGCCGACCATCTCGCCGGCGGCATAGAGACCGGCGATCGGCGCGAGATCGGTGTCGAGAACCTCGGCCGATGGAGTGATGCGCAGACCGCCGAAGGTGAAGGTGACGCCGCAGGTAACCGCGTAAGCCTCGAAGGGCGGCTCGTCGAGGCGGTTGGCCCAGTTGGATTTCGGCGGCGTCAGTCCCAGGGTTCCCCGCCCGTCCTTGATGTTCGGATCGAACGGGACGGCCGCCTCGACGGCGGCGTTGTAGGCCGTCAGCGTCGCCAGAGCCTGGGCGGCATCGACGCCGTCGAGCTTGGTCACAAGACCCTCCAGCGTATCGGCCGCGACCTTCGTCACCCGCCTGATCCGGTATTCGTCGCGCAGAAGGGGCTTCACCCTGGCGTCGAAGATCTGCCAGGCGAACTGACCAGGCTGGGCGAGGATGACGCGGCCGTACTTGGCATAGGTGTAGTTGCGGAAGTCCGCCCCTTCGTCGACGAAACGCTCGCCGCGCGCGTTCACCATCACCCCAAAGGGGTAGGAGTGTTTCTGGAATCCATCGCCCACCGCCAGATCGCCGAACTCCGGAGCGTTGCGGTCCCAGGCGACGGCGTGGCAGCCGGACCACTGGCCCGCTGCCATCGCCCCGATGTCGAGCGCCATGCGAAGCCCATCGCCGGTGTTGAAGCGCGTGCCGCGCACCTTGGCGGTATCCCAGCCGGGGCCAAGATAGCGCGTGCGCCACTCGACATTGGCCTGGAAGCCGCCGGCGGCCAGCACGACGGAGCGCCCCAGCAGATCGCGCGTCGCACCGCCCTGGCGCACACGAACACCTTTGACGCCGTCATCGTCGGCGATGAGCGAGACGGCCCGCGCGCCGTAGCGGATGTCGACCCCGTCGCGACGGGCGATCTGCGTCCAGGCCTCCACCAGTCCCGGCCCGCCGCCGGACACCTCGACGGTCAATCCGCCCCAGAACTTGAAGCGGCCGCCGGCAAGGAAGGCCTGCCGGCCCCAGATGGGCGCGAACCGGATGCCGCTGTCAGCCATCCAGAGCAGCGTCTCCCGGCTCTTGCGCACCAGCAGTTCGCACAGCTCCGGATCGGTCCGGTAGTCCGTCAGCCGACCCATGTCGTCGAAGAACCGCTCTTCTGGATAGTCGCCGAAATCGGTGCGACCGATCTCCTCGTCCGTGAGATCGGGCATGAGCCGGCGCAGGTCGGCCGCGCCGTCGTAAGCGAACCGCATGGCGCCGGCGGTGAAGCGGGTGTTTCCGCCCGATTCCTCGAGCGGCGCCCGCTCGAGCATCACCACGTCGGCGCCCTCCTGGGCCGCGGAAACGGCGGCCGCGAACGCGGCGTTGCCGCCGCCGACGACGACCACATCGGCCACTTGGATTTGGGAAGCGAAGGGAGGGGAAGCCCCGCTTCGCCCAGGCTTACGAACGCGTGAGCGCTGGATCGTCAGCCTCCAGGCGAACGCGTCAGCATTTGTCGGCAGGCCCTGACTCCAGCGCCCGGGTCTTGCGTCGGATAAACGTTCGGAGAACCGGAAATGAAGCGCAGGAGAGGATTTCGGCCCGAGGCCGGCGCCGGCGGCACGAAGTGGACGAACTCCGGATCCAGACCCGCGCCGCACAGGGAATGATGGTCGAGCGACGGCATTGGCGGGGTCGGAGGAGGCGAAGCCGTTGAAATCGCGGAGGCCGCCGTGAACGCTATGGCGATGGGCAGCATGGTCGTCCCTTCGGAAATCGCGCCCCGATCCTAGCACTCGCCGGGACGATACTGAAGACGAGGCCGGCGGGAAATCGCGGCCGATCAAGCCGGACTTCTGGCCACCGGTCGGCTCCGCTAGAACGTTCGCAAGGAGGACGCGATGAGCAGTGTACTGGGCGACAAGAACCTCGAGGATCTGCTGGATCGATTACACGCCCGGAGCGATGGCCAGATCCAGGCGACTTCAGACTATTTCCGCCAGCGCGCCGAAAGGGGCGAGCTCAGTTGGGAGGGAATGGACGAGGGCGGCCATCGCTTCATGAGCGACAAACTCGTCGCCCTGGATCGCGACAAGGCGGAGTTCTGCTACCTGCTCTGCCGCGCTCTGGGGGCCCGCCGGGTGGTCGAGGCCGGGTCGTCGCTCGGCGTTTCGACTCTCTATCTGGCGGCGGCCGTGCGCGACAACGGCGGCGGCGTGGTCATCGGCACCGAGCACGAGCCGGACAAGTGTGCGCAGGCGCGGGCCAACTTCGACGCCGCCGGCCTCGCCGAATTCATCGATCTGCGCCAAGGCGATCTGCGTGAAACCCTCAAGGAGGTCGGCGGCCTGGTCGACTTCATGCTCATCGACATCTGGGTGGAGATGGCCAGGCCGGCGCTCGAACTGGTCTCTCCCCATCTCCGCGTCGGGGCCGTGGTCGTCGCCGACAACACCGCCGCCGTGCCAGAACCCTATCGCGCCTATTTCGAGTTCCTGGCCGATCCCAAGAACCGCTTTCGCACCCAGACGCTGCCCTTCCAAGGGGGCCTCGAACTCACCGTGCGGTGCGCCTGACCTTCGCCAAAAGCCGGACCGCGGCCATCCTGGCCGCGCCGCGGGCGAGGCCGCCCGCGCTCCGAAAGTGTTCGATAGGGCGCTAGATCCCCAACTCCGAAGCCGCGGCGGCGGCGATCGTGAGGCCGGCGGCGTCTTCGCCGCCGCTGTCCATGGTCCAGGCGGCGCCGAGGCCCGCGTAGGCGAGGATCCAGGTCAGTAACCGCTTGGGGTCAAGCTTCCCCTCCTCGGCCACGACCCGGACCTGGCGCTGAAGTCGCCCGGGCGCCGCGGCGACGGCGGCGTCGGGATTGCGGAACAGGTTGGCATAGTCGAAGCCGCGCTCACCCAGGACGCCCTTGGGGTCGATGGCGAGCCAGCCGCGATCGCCGCCGTCCAGGACATTGCCGTGGTGGACATCGCCGTGCAGCGCCACGATCTCCTGGGGCGAACCCAGCAGCGCGCGAGCGGCGGCGGCCGACTTCGCCAGGATGCCGCTATAGCGGGCCGCGGCCGGTTCGAGCTGCCGAAACCAGACCGACATCGGGACGAGGCTCGCTGGCGGCGTCGCCTTTCTTGGCGCGTGCAGCCGAGCGACAACGCCGCAGATTATGCGGCTCGCGTCAGCGTCGTGGCCCGTGCGCGCCATCTGCGCGAGGTCCCGCGTGCCGGTCAGGCGTTCGAGCAGCAGGGCCGGTCCTTCGCGGGCGAGGACCCGGGCGGCGCCCTCGCCGCCATACCAGACCATCAGGTTGGCCCCCCGCATCTCCTCCTCTTCGGCCGTGATCTTCAGGATCGCCGGCGCGCCCTCGTGCAACACCGGAACAAGCAGGCTGCCGGTGTGGGGCGTCGAAAAGGGCCCGCCGTCCGGCGTCAATCGCCAGCGTGAGATCCACGCCTCCGCCTGGGAGTCGAGCATGGGGATGACGGGTAACACGTCGAACGGCGATGGGGCGGGTCAAACGGCCAGCCGAGATGAGGCGCGGATTGAAATTCGCACTCGCCCCGCCGACAATCCTTAGGCTAGGGGACGGCATGTCGGTAGATATCGAGCAGGCGATCACGGCCGCCCCGGCGACGCCGGCGGGGCGGCAGGCGGCGTGGTGGCTGACGCGCATCCATCGCCGGGGCGAGGGGGCGAGCGTCGCCGACCACGATCACTACACTCCAGAGCTCGCCGCCCGGTTCCGGCCGGTCGCGACCGACGCCGATGTCCGCGAAGGCTGGCTCGCCGCGGCCGACCGCATGGGGGCCTTGGTCGGCATCTCCTACCAGCCGCAATCCGACTTCGCCATGGAGGCGAGCCTCGACGCGGCCAAGGACCGTCGGTGGAAGCTCAGCCTGGCTGTCGAGGAAGCGCCACCGCACCGGATCTCCCATTTGGCGTGGGAGCGTCTGCACGATTTCAAGCTCGAGGTGCGCGAGGCCGGCCCGGCCGACGCCGCCGTCCTCTCGGACCTCGAAAGTCGCTGTCCGATCGAAGTCGGCGAGACCTCCATGTGGTTCGATCGCGGCGAAAACTACTTCGACTTCGCCCGGCTGATGGACGACGCCACCGTGGGCCTCGCCTTCGTCGACGGGGCGCCGGCGGCGGTGACCTGCGGCGCGCGCCACACCGTGCGGATCGGCGGCGAGGACAAGACGATCATCACCGTCTCTCACCTGAGGGTCCTGCCCGAACACCAGCGCAAGGGCCTGTGGGGCGCGGCCAATCGCGTCCTCGACAAGTATTGGCCGACCGTCGATGGCTCCAACGCCTTCATCGCCGTCGACAACGCCGGCATGCAGCACGGCTTTCGCCACACGCCGGACAAGTGGCCGGTGACGGTGGTGTGGGCGCGGCTGGACACCGCCCGACTGGCGGGCGCCCCGTACGGACGCCCTGCAACGCCGGCTGACGCCGAGGAGATCGTCGCGCTCATCAACGCCTTCCACGGCGGCGAAGAGATGTTCACGCCCTACACGGCGCGGTCGCTCGCCGAGCGGCTGGGCCGCGCTCCCGATCTCTATGGCTGGGACCGGCTGTGGTTGGCCGACGGCGCCGTGGTGGGCGTCTGGCCGGCGGGAAGGGCGATGCGTCTGGTTACCGAGCGTGGCGGCCAGCGGACCTTTTCCGAACCCGGCGCCGTCCTCGACTATGCCTTCGCGCCGGGCGCCGAGGCGAACTTGGAGGCCCTGCTTCGAGCCTGGTGCGCATGGCTCCTCGGTCGCGGGATGAACCGGCTCATCCTCTTCAGCTCCTCGCAATCGCCAGGCGTCGATTTCATCAGCGCCCTGGCCGACGAGACCGAGGCTTTCAACCACTGGACGCCGGGCGTCCCGCCGCCGCCGGACGCGGCGACCAAGGGCCTCTACATCGACCCCATCTATTTCTGACCAATCTTCGCAGGTGGCGCCCCCCGGCAGGCTCATCGATATCGGCGGGCGGCGCATGCACTACCTCGCCGCCGGCGCCGGCCAACCCATGGTCGTCTTCGAATCGGGCGGCGGCGGGGGCGTGTCGATGTCGGACCTGCCGGTCCTGAGGCTCGTCTCGGCGTTCACCCGGGGATGCATCTACGATCGCGCCGGTCTGGGGTGGAGCGACCCGGGGCCCTCGGGGCGATCGTTCGAGGACCGCGCCGGCGATCTGCACGCGCTGCTCGCGGCCGCCGGCGAGGCGGCGCCCTACGTCCTGGTCGGGTCGTCGTTCGGCGGCCTGGGGGCTCGGGCGTTTTGCCGCCGCTACCCGGAGGAGGTCGTGGGCATGGTCCTCGTCGACGCCGCCGAGGAGCAGCACTACTTCGACGCCCTGCCGTCCATGCGGGGCCAGCTCGAGGAGGAGCTGCGGGCCGAAGCGCTTCGGGCCGCGACCGGCGAGCTGCGCATGGATCTCGAGCGGCGCCACCGTCGCGCCGACGCCTTCAGCGAGGCCGATAAGGTGGCGATGCTAGACCTGTTCTCGCGCCCGGATCATTTCGAAGCGGCCCTGGAAGAACTGAGCGCGGTGGACGCAACGCCGGCCGAGATGAGAGGGGCCGGGGGATTCGGCCGCCTCGGCGATCGTCCCCTGATCGTCCTTGGCCGCGGCAAGGCCCTCGGCGGGCCGATGGCGCCGTGGGAGGAGGGCGCCGTCGCTTCCCAGCTCCGGTTGGCGAGCCTTTCAACGGCCAGCGCCTACTTCGTCGCCCGCGTCGCCGGTCATTCCATCGGCCTTGAGCGGCCCGCGCTCGTGGCCGCGGCCATCGCCGCGGTCGTCAACGCCGCTCGGGGCAATCCGCTCGACGTAGGCGAAGTCGATCGTCTTTCGATAGGTTGAGAATCGAGCGGGCCGCGCAGGTTTCCTCGGAGCGCGGCCGTCCCGGCCGCGGGCGGGCGGGACGCCCGCCGTCCGGCGACCGCTCTCAGACGGGATCGCCCGGCGCGGTGGCATCCAGAGGCACGGCCTCGACCATTCCGCGCCGAACGCTGCTGTTCCAAAACCCGTAGGAGAAGTAGAGCCCCAGGCCCAGGACGCCCCAGATCGGGAAGAGCAG
>Ga0302325_10031703_pt1 | contig 10868 bp, 11 predicted proteins | sample Palsa_T0_2_FD_201948 | JGI IMG/M metagenome (GOLD analysis project Ga0302325, IMG submission 201948) | Peat permafrost microbial communities from Stordalen Mire near Abisko, Sweden - Palsa_T0_2 | ecosystem: Environmental > Terrestrial > Soil > Palsa > Peat permafrost | place: Sweden: Abisko... | reverse complement strand
TTTACGTTATTCATTGTGCGCCCCCCTCTCGTTGAGCGGGCGCCGCACTGCCCGACCGACCCGCCGCGTAGTCAATTTATACCGCCGGCTTTTCGCTTACCAGAGGGGGCGTGTTAACGCCGTGGCAGGCGAAGCGGGATTGTGCTTTGTGATGCGCGGGGCTCCTCGGCGCGTCCCGGCGGCTCTCCTGGCCCTTGCCCCAGGGCCAGGAGAGCGCTGCTCGAGCTGGAGCCTAGAATCTCCAGCGAAGACCGATCGTCGGGTCGACGGTCGAAGTGTTGAGGTCGTAACCGTTCGCGAGCCCGTTCCTCACCTGCGTCCACATGATGCCGGCATAGACGTCGAATCGCTTGGTGAAGCGATAGTCAGCCGAGAACGAGGCGGCACTTTCAGTGCCACTGCAGGTACCGGACTTGGTGGTGGAGCAGCCGGCATTGGCGCCTGTGCCGTAAGCGTTCTGCGAGTAGCCGTAATACGCAGCGGTCAGATCGAAACTGGGAGTGACCGCATATTTCGCGCCCGCCCAGTAGACCTGCAGGATCTTGTCGCTGGGGAACGCCGTATTGCTGACGAAGGCAAGCACGTAGCCGCCAATGTCGTCGAAGCCGGCTGCGAGCGGATCCGTGGGATTGGAGTATTTAATATGTTCGTAGCCGGCAAACACCTTCGGCGCGCCGAAGCTGTAATTTGCCATGACGGCAAAGGCGGTATTGTCCGAGATGGTCGCGGCCAGGGATTTGTCCGGCGCGAAGTTCGGCGGCAGCACGGCCATGTCGGCGGCGCTGATGGCGGATGCCGAAACCGCATCGTTGACGTGAGCGTAGTATCCGTCGATCGACGCGCCCGCGAAATCGTAGCCCACTTCGCCCTGTTCGGCGGTACTGGCGCTGCCGCTTGAGCCGTTGAATTTGTACAGCGCGCCCACGTGAAAGCCGGAGAAGTTCGCGACGTATTTCAACGACGAATCAAGACGCCGGTCCTGCGTGTCGCCGCCGCCGGCCGTCGTCCCCGATAGACCGATCAGCGAGAACGCCTGGGAGGCACCCTGCGGGTCGTACTTCGCAATGCCATCCGCCAGCAAGGTGTTCTGACGGCCAAACGTGAATGAACCGAAGGTCGGTGAGGCAATGCCGATGATGGATTGCTCAAACACCTGTCCGGCAATGCTTGAATCCAGGTTCGTGGTCTGTGTCGTGCACGGGGTCGTCGCTCCCGCGCAGCTCGCCGAACGGCCATTGTTCTGCGTCAGGGACTTCAAGGCGTCGCTGATCTCGCCGGACTGCGGGTTAAAAAAGGTCTCGATCTTGAACACACCCGACCAGTCTCCCAGGAGCGGCTCGATGCCTTGCAGGCCAACCCTTGACTGGCTGAGATTGCTCGGCGTCGCGCCGACCTCCGAGTGGTTGCTGTTCTTCTGGACAATATCGGCGCTGCCGGCGGGGAAGTAATCGCTGAACGGCGCGCCGTGCGATTCGTATTGCAGCCCGATATCCACAATCCCGTACAGCGTGATGCCTTTCATGGTCAGGCTGTCGTCGGACGGTGCAGTGATCTGCGCCTGTGCGACGCCTGCTGCTGCCAATAAGCCTCCCACCAAGAGGCCACGCGCAAGAAGGATGCGGCCGCGAGCGGCACCGACTGCAGGTATCTTCGTGTTCAGATCTTTCACAGCATGACCTCCATCGATCGTTTGTTGCATTTAATAGACTCAGCGTGACACGTTGATTACACGCATTCAGTTACGGCGTTGCGTGATCGCAACGCCTAATACAGTGGACCGTAATACCCCTGAGAAGCTCGGGAGGGCAGCTTTGCCTAACTTCCGCTCGTCGCCGCACCGTGCCCGAGATTGTTTTTTCCGCGTGCGACGGTAATAGCAGTTTGATATGACACTTTTATGCCACGCACATGACGTTTGTATTTTTGTTGCACGGCTCAGGCCCGAGCGACTGTCACGTAAGTGCAATATAAGAACGTGACACTGGAGACTGAGGCACTCGAGACCTGGGCTCAACCGCGAAGGACCAAAGCATGCGACGTTTCAGTGTGAGTCGAGTCCTGGCGGCGCTTGGAGGATCAGCGCTACTCATCGGCTGCGCCCCACATGCTGTGGATATTTCCGGCGCGGGCGCGACCTTTCCCTATCCCGTCTACTCAAAATGGGCCAATGCCTACAAGGAGCAGACGGGCATCGGACTTAACTATCAATCGATTGGCTCGGGCGGCGGCATCAAGCAGATCAAGGCGAAGACCGTCACCTTCGGTGCATCCGACATGCCGCTTAAGCCGCAGGATCTGCAGGTGGCCGGTCTCGTGCAATTTCCGATGATCATCGGCGGCGTCGTCCCGGTCGTGAACATCAAAGGTGTGAATGCGGGGGCCCTCACGCTCGACGGTGCGACGCTCGCTGCGATTTACCTGGGCGACATCAAGAAATGGAATGACGCGCGCGTGCAGGCACTCAACCCGAAACTTGCCCTCCCCGACAGCGCCATCGCGCCCGTCTATCGGTCCGATGGCTCGGGGACCAATTTTCTCTTCACCGACTATCTGTCGAAGGAAAGTCCGAAGTTCAAGGATGCGATCGGCGCCAATGCCTCCGTGCAGTGGCCGAGCGGGATCGGCGCCAAGGGCAATGAGGGCGTTGCCAACATGACTACCCAGACGGATGGGGCTATTGGTTATGTCGAATACGCGTATGCGAAGCAAAACAACATGGCGTACGCCCTTCTGATCAACAAGGGCGGCGCCGCCGTGGCGCCGAGCACCGAAACCTTCCAGGCTGCCGCATCAAGTGCGGATTGGGAGCATGCGGACGGGTACTATCTCATTCTGACGGATCAGGAGGGGGCGAACAGCTGGCCGATAACCGGCGCGAGCTTCATCCTGCTCTATGCCGACCCGCCGGACGTTGCGGCGACGGCCGCAGCACTGAAATTTTTTGCCTGGGCGTATAAAAATGGCGGACCGATGGCCGCACAGCTCTCCTACGTTCCCCTGCCGGCGGCCCTGACGGCGCAGGTTGAGGCAACGTGGACGGCGCAGATCAAGTCGAACGGCACTCCGGTGTGGAAGGGCGAGTAGTCGCGGCGCAAACCTCTCGGCAGGCGCAAACCGGCCTGTCTTGCGGCGGCGGGGTCGCTGCATGAATAGGAAGATCTAGCGTGGCTGTTGTCAGCGCGAAGCGTGCGGCAAGGCAGCGCAGCGGCGAGCGCCTTTTTCGCGCGGCGACTCTCGTTGCGGCCATTCTCGTGCTCGCTCTTCTGGGTGGAGTCGCCGTATCGCTGCTGCAGGGAGCATGGCCGGCGCTGTCGCATTTCAAGCTCGCGTTCCTCACGCGCGAGATTTGGAATCCCGTCACGGCGCAATTCGGCGCGTTGGCGCCGATCTACGGGACCCTCATGACCTCGCTGATTGCGATGCTGGTGGCCGTTCCGATCGGCTTTGGCATCGCCATTTTTCTCACCGAGCTGTGCCCGCGGCCGTTGCGCCGCCCGGTAGGCGTCGCCATTGAGCTCTTGGCGGCGGTGCCCAGCATCATCTTTGGAATCTGGGGGCTCTTTGTCCTGGCGCCCATCCTGCAAAGACACGTGCAGCCCTGGCTCATCGCGCACATCGGGCCCGTGCCGGGAATCGGCGTGCTCTTTCAAGGTCCGCCATTCGGCATCGGCGTATTGAGTGCGGGCCTGGTACTCGCGATCATGGTGCTGCCCTTCATCGCTGCGGTCATGCGCGATGTCTTCGAAACGGTTCCCGACGTGTTGAAAGAATCCGGCTACGCCCTCGGCGCCACCACTTGGGAAGTCATCTGGAATGTGGTGGTTCCCTACTCGCGGGTCGGCATGGTCGGCGGAATCATGCTCGGTCTCGGGCGTGCGCTCGGAGAAACCATGGCGGTCACGTTCGTGATCGGCAACGCGCATCGCATTAGCGCCTCGCTGCTTGCCCCTGGAACCACGATCTCCGCATCGATCGCCAACGAGTTCACCGAGGCTGTCGGGGACTTGTACACCTCCTCGCTGGTCGCGCTCGGGGTGCTGCTGTTCCTCATCACCTTCACGGTGATCGCCGCGGCGCGCTTCATGCTGCTGCGGCTTGACCGGCGGGCTTTGTCGGCCGTATGAGCCGGCGCCGCCAAGTGCGCAAGCTCGGCAACGCGGCTGCCCTGTGCCTGTCGCTGCTGGCCACGTTGATCGGACTTTTCTGCCTGGGCGCAATTCTCTGGACGCTCATCGCGCGCGGCGTGAGCGGCATATCGGTGCAGCTGTTCACGCAGATGACGCCGCCGCCCGGCGGCTCGGGAGGATTGCTGAACGCGATCTATGGCAGCATCGTCATGACGGCGCTCGGAATGCTCATTGGCGCGCCGATCGGCATTCTTGCAGGCACTTATCTTGCCGAGTACGGCAGAGATGCGCGTCTGAGCAATTTCATCCGCTTTGTGAATGACGTGCTGCTCTCCGCGCCCTCGATCATCGTGGGGCTTTTCGTTTATGAAGTGCTCGTGGTGCGCATGGGCCATTTCTCGGCGATCGCAGGCGCGGTGGCACTCGCGATCATTGCCATACCGGTGACCGTGCGCACGACCGAGGACATGCTACGCCTCGTGCCGCAGGGCATGAAGGATGCGTCCACCGCGCTTGGCGCCTATCCGTGGCGCACCATCACAAGCATCATCTATCCGGCCGCGCGCAGTGGCATCGTCACGGGCTTGCTGCTCGCGGTGGCGCGCGTCAGCGGCGAAACGGCGCCGCTACTCTTCACGGCGCTCAACAATCAGTTCTGGAGCGAGAATCTTAACGCGCCGATCGCGAATCTGCCGGTCGTCATCTTCCAGTTCGCCTTAAGCCCGTACAAGGACTGGCAGCAGCTCGCCTGGTCGGGTGCACTTTTGATCACGCTCGCCATTCTGCTCTTGAGCGTGATCGCGCGCCTCATCATAGCGGCGCTGCCGGGCGGCACGGAGCAAAAATGAGCGCAACCGAGATTGCCGCGCTCGAACGTGCACACGAGAAGACCCAGGTGCTGCCGCCGAAGTTTGAGGTGCGGCAGCTCAACTTCTACTACGGCCAGACGCGCGCGCTCATCGACATCAACCTAAAATTCGCCGATCGCAGCATCACGGCGCTCATCGGCCCCTCCGGCTGCGGCAAGTCGACCCTGCTGCGCGTGCTCAACCGGATGTATGCTCTGTATCCCGGACAGCGTGCCACGGGCGACGTGCGTCTCGATGGCGAGAGCATATTCGCGCCGAGTGTCGATGTCGCAAGTCTGCGCTATCGCGTCGGGATGGTGTTCCAGAAGCCGACGCCGTTTCCCATGACGATCTTCGACAACGTCGCCTTTGGGCTGCATCTGGCGCAGCGCATAACGCGCGCGCACGCCGCGGAATGCGTGGAAGCCGCGCTGCGCGATGCGGCGCTGTGGGATGAGGTCAAGGACAAACTGCGCGACGACGCGCGCGGCCTCTCCGGCGGCCAGCAGCAGCGCCTGTGCATTGCCCGCACGATCGCCGTGCAGCCCGAAGTTATGCTGTTCGATGAACCCACCGCCGCACTCGATCCAATCTCGACGCTGCGCGTCGAGGAGCTGCTGCAAAGTCTGCGTGAGAGATACTGCATCGTGATCGTCACCCACAATCTGCAGCAGGCGGCGCGCGTGTCGAACGTGACCGGCTTCATGTATCTCGGGGAGCTTGTGGAGATCGGGCCGACCGGGCAGATATTCACGGCGCCCAGGAACCGTCGTACCGACGATTACGTGACGGGACGGTTCGGCTAATCATGAGCACTCCAGGGGATGACATTCCCACCCAGGACACGGCCTTCGTCAGCGAACAGAAGCGCCGCGCCGCAGAAGCCGGGCTCAATCTGAAACCAAGCTCGCGCATGCCGGCACAGCCGTTGCCGGAAACGCGGCTCGCGGTGGGGCCGGCGCCGGCGGTGACGGTCGCGGACGCCGTATTCTCCTGCCGCGACGTCAGCGTCTTCTACGCGGACAAGCGCGCGCTCAGCAATGTCAGCATCGATATCGCGCGTCGGCAGGTGCTGGCGGTGATCGGACCATCCGGCTGTGGAAAATCCACGTTCCTGCGGTGCCTGAATCGCATGAACGACACCGTGGCGCATGCGCGCGTTACCGGCTCGATTTTGCTCGAAGGCCGCGATATTCAAGACAAGGATCAGGATGTCGTGCAGCTGCGCGCCCGGGTCGGCATGGTGTTTCAGAAGCCCAACCCGTTTCCGAAATCCATTTTCGAGAACGTCGCCTACGGTCCGCGCATTCACGGGCTCGCGCACGGCAGCGCGGAGCTCGACGACATCGTGTGCACGAGCCTGCGCCGCGCCGGGCTGTGGAATGAGGTGAAGGACCGGCTTAGCAGGCCCGGCACGAGCCTCTCGGGCGGACAGCAGCAGCGGCTATGCATTGCGCGCACCATCGCCGTGCAGCCGGAGGTGATTCTGATGGACGAGCCGTGTTCGGCGCTCGACCCCGTTGCCACCGCGCGGATAGAAGATCTGATCGACGAGCTGCGCGCAAGCTACACGATCGTGATCGTCACGCACTCCATGCAGCAGGCTGCGCGTGTGTCGCAGCGCACCGCCTACTTTCATTTGGGCGAACTCATTGAGGTCGGTGAGACCAATCGCATCTTCACCAATCCCCGTCAGAAGCTCACCGAGGACTATATTTCGGGTCGCTTCGGATAGTGGCTGCAGCGCGGGGACTCGCGCAGTCGATCGAGTGGCAATCGACTGAGGTAGCATCGACCCGTGTCACATTCGACGTGAGGGTCAGCTCCCATGGCGACGACCGCACCATGCACCGATCCCCCATTGTGGCGCTGCTGTTGGGCGGTCGTTACCGCCACGGTCGTCGCGCGCACGCGCGTTCGTCGTTCGATCTATGACGCACGCTTCACCGACATGGTAGTGCAGAACCTGCAGGCTGCGCGGGCACCGTCGCCATCGGAGTGCGGCATCGCGGCTAAGCTTGCCTCGATTCGGCGCAGACCCACCACGGAACAATTTTCATTGCTAAGTCTCTAACAGGCTCCGTGAGAATGCGGCCAGAACTCAAATGACTCTGCCCAGACCAGCATATTTGGTGGCCCTCGCCGTCCTTGTGACGGGGACTCTTTCCGCTTGTGCGGCGTATAGGAAATGCGGTTTCACGGGTTGCCCGGGCGATGCGAACATTACGGCCAACGTACAAGCACAGTTCCGTCAGCATCCGGCACTGGAGCCGCCTAATCTGCTTCACGTCCAGACTCTGGATCACGTTGTCTATTTGACGGGTCAGGTCGACACGGAACTCGAGCGGTCTATGGCGGAGTCGCTCGCCCGCGATGTCGCAGGCGTAAAGCGGGTCGTGAATTCGATCAACTTCAGCTATGAGGGCCGATAGTCGATCCGTTCGGCCTACGCCTCGCAATTTTGTGTTCTTGGCGCGGCGCAATCACGCGCCGACGCAGGGGGAGGGGTATGCGTTACATCAGAACTTGTAGCGCAGGCCAACGGTGGGATTGATGTTGTTGGTGGTACGATAGCCGTTGGCCACTCCGTCATGCACGCCGCTGTACATGGCGCCCAGGTAAGCGTCGAAGTGCTTGTTGAACCTGTAGTCGGCGTCGAAGGAAAAGGCGTCGAGGCCTCCGCTGCAGGTGCCGTGCGCGTTAGTCGAGCAGCCTGCCTGCTTCCCGGTGCCATACGCACTCTGATGGTAGCCGTAATACGCCGCGGTCAGGTCGAGGTTAGGAATGACGCTATAGCGTAGGCCGCTCCAATAGACCCGCACGATCTTTTCCTCGGCGTAGGCCGTGCCGTTGACGAATGCCAGAACGTAACCGCCGATGTCAGTGAAACCGGCGTTCAATGGTCTCGCTGGATTGGTGTACTGGATGTACTCGTAGCCAGCAAAGAATTTGAACGGCTCAAATTTGTACGCCGCCATGAGAGAGTAGGCCGTATTGTCCGAGATCGTCGCTGCCAGAGAATTCGTTACCGAATACCCGAGCCCCGGCAGCATGGCGACTTGAGCGGCGCTCAGGGAGCTGGCCGTGATGGCGCTATTGACCTTGGAATAATACGCATCGAGCGATGCGCCCCCGATATTGCCGCCTATATTCGCCTGGTAGGCGGTGTCTGCCGATCCATTGGCTCCGCCGAATTTGTACAGCGCCCCGAGGTGCATCAGATCGTTGAAGCTCACCACGTACTTCGCCGTCGAATCTAGACGGTCATCCTCGGCGCTACCGCCGCCGGAGTAGGTATTCGACGCGCCGAGGAGGCCGAAGGCCGAGGCTTTGTAGTTGGGGTCGTATTCGATCGTGCCTGCATTGAGCAGGGTCACCTGACGACCGAAGGTGAAAGTACCGAAGCGCGCCGATTTCAGCCCGATGAAGGCGGTCTGGAAGGGCTGACCCGCCGAGCCGCCGTCGACGCCGACATTCTGAGTGGCGAGGCTGCGCCCATTGTTCACAGCCAACGACTTCAGGGCATTTGCGATTTCGCCAGACTGGGGATTGAAGAAGCTCTCCGCCTGGAACACGGCCGACCAGTCGCCCGTTAGGGGCTCGGTTCCCTGCAATCCGACGCGCGTCTGACCCATGTTGCTTGGCGTCAGTCCGTCTGCCGACTCGTCACGGCTGTTGTTGCGCACAATATTGCCGCTCGCGGCCGGACGGTAAGGGGTGAATGGTGCGCTGTGTGTATCGTATTGAAAACCAAGGTCCACGACGCCGTATAGGGTGATGCCGCGCCATGTCAGGCTGGCATCCTCGGGGAGACCCGGTCCAGTCTTCTGCTGCGCGAACGCGGGGAGGGACGCGGCAACGGTACCGATCAAGACCGCGGCACACCACGCGAGTTTCAAATCGCTCGCACTCGTCGATGTACGTCTGAACGGGACAACGTGGCAAAGACGAAGCGTTCGAGCAGAGACGCTCTTCCGGTGTAATTCGCTTGTCCTTGTTGCGGTCTTTTGCGAACAACCGTTTTAAGCATGTGCGCACAGCTCCGTGATTTGCAGTCCGCGCTTGCAGACGGCATCTAAATCTTAGGGGCGCGCGGTTATGCGGTCAGTCGTGAGCCGGTCACAAACCGGTCGCTGGATATAATCATTGCTCATGTCGTGATGACCGATCGGCAGCGGCTGTCGATTACCCATAACTGTGCACTTCACGTGATTGAGAAACAGCCGCGCCCAGGGCTCAATCAAAATCGAATCCGCGAAGTCGGCTAGGACTATCCCGGGACTTATGCGCATTGCGCGCAGTTGTGCAGGGATTTGAAATAGATTGTGGTCGCACAAGCCGATCCGTCGGGCCAGAGCGCGTAGTTCGGAATCTGCCCGCAAAGCCGCCAGCCTTGGCGCACATACAGACGTTCGGCATCGGCGCTCGCCGTATCGAGCACCAGCAGCGTCTTGCCGGCGCGTAGTGCACTTTCTTCGGCGGCCGCGAGCAGCGCCGCGCCCACGCCGCGCCGGCGCGCTCGCCGGTGCACCAGCATTTTCGCGATGTCCCCGCGGTGCGCCTGATTCTCGGTCTGCGCCAATACGACCTGCACGGTGCCGACGATCGCGCCGGTTGCGTCTTCGGCAGCAAGCACTACGCGCTCGCCGCGCGCCATGCTCGCGGCTATATCGTGCCAATACGCCGCCGCCTTGCCGCGCGACATTGGCAGCATGAAGCTCACGGACGCACCGCCTTCGACGCAGTCGATGAGCACGTCGCTCAGGCCTTGGATCTCGCGATCACCGAGCGTCTGCAAATTTCGAATTTGAATGGCGCTCAACACTTTATCGCCTCGGTGCACGCGTGCGCTCGGTTGCGACAACGACGATGTAGCGAGCAGCCTTGCGCGTGCGGTTGCGAAAATTCATTGGCTGTTTGAGCTGCATGGCGAGGCAATCGTCTTTTGCGAGGCGATGGGTGGTGCTACCGAGCGTCACTTCGATGCTGCCCCGCTGCACCCAGATCTGCTGATGAATGCTCACATCGTGAGCGCTCGTTTCAAAAGCCACACTCGCGCCAGCCGGCAAAACTATCTCGACGATCTGCAGGGGGGAGGGAAAATTGGCCGGAGAAATGTTGCGCCGCACGTAGCCGGACTGCGGATCGCGCCAAGGTGTCCGCTCATCGGGTCGGGACACCGGCTTGGCAGACGCACTCGGATCGTCGAAGAGCGTTGCCAGCGGCACGCCAAGTCCGGTGGCGATCTTGTCCAGCACAACCGCCGTCGGGCTGCTCTCGCCACGCTCGACCAGGGAGATCATCGAGCGGCTGACCGTGCATTTTGCGGCGAGCGCATCCAGGCTCATACCAAGGTCCGCGCGCAGGGCACGCACCCGGCTTGCGATGCGCGAGTTGAAGGTCTCGGGGACGAGCGCGGCTGCTTCATCCTGCATACTGGATATTTTGTCCAGTAAAGTAGATAAATGTCAACGGCACGCTCATTCACGGCCGTCAGCGGGCGCGCCTGCGTCTGCTGCAACGCATTTCTGAGTGGAACTTAATTTGAGATTTAGGCCTTCTTAATGTTCAGGGCGTAGATTGCGCTGCAGTGGAGCGGTTGCATGCGCTTATTGCTGATCGAGGATGAGATCAAGGTTGCGGATGTCATTGTCCGCGGCCTGCGCGCGGAGCGCTTTGCCGTCGATGTGGCCCGCGATGGGATCACCGGCTGGCAGATGGCGTCCTCGGTTGAGTACGACCTCATCATTCTGGATCTGATGCTGCCGGGTTTGAGCGGCACCGAAGTGCTGAAGCGGCTGCAACGTGCGGGCAGCAGCGCGGCCGTGCTGGTTCTGACGGCGCGCGATTCCATCGGCGATAAGGTCACACAATTCGAGGCCGGCGCCGATGA
>Ga0302325_10031702_pt1 | contig 10869 bp, 14 predicted proteins | sample Palsa_T0_2_FD_201948 | JGI IMG/M metagenome (GOLD analysis project Ga0302325, IMG submission 201948) | Peat permafrost microbial communities from Stordalen Mire near Abisko, Sweden - Palsa_T0_2 | ecosystem: Environmental > Terrestrial > Soil > Palsa > Peat permafrost | place: Sweden: Abisko... | reverse complement strand
TCCGTCGACCAGCACGCAAAAGGTCTTGTGGTGTAACAAGCCACGGCTGATCCGATAGGACCATCGCAGCTTCGCGCCCACGCCGTCCCACCGATAAGGTTGATCTTTTTTGAAGCGGACGCGCTGATTGGACAGGCCTAAATCCGCTAGGCGGCTCACCTGCTGGCCCCGTGCGGGGGTACGCTGGCTCCAGTCCGCCAGGACGCGAATCGTCAGCGACGGATGGCATGTAGCGGCACGCACCAACTCGTCGGCTATCTGTTGGTCCGTGAAGGCGAAGGTCATGATATGAAGATCAATCGTTCTGGATTCTGCCAAAGCCGAAGCTTCCCAGATCAGCTCCAGAACGCGCTGTCGAAGAGCATCGCCTCCGTCGATGCTGGTGAAAAGCGCTTGCATAGGAAAAGAATAAGGAGCGGTGCTCAGTCAGACGGATGATTACAGGGCCGAAACTCAAAGATTGGCTGGCCCACTGGTTGTTTTCGTGCAATGCGGAAAAACTACTCAGGCGCCTGATTTACTACGCGCGAGGTCTTTGGACTTAGACTGGCTCTCCCCCGTCATCGCCGATATCTCCACCCGCGATGCCGTCGCCGCCACCGTCACTGTCGCCACCATCACCGCCGCCGCTGTCGCAGCCGTAGCAGAAGATGGTGGAGAGCGTGGTCGCGCAATCGCACGTAATGGTCGAGAGCGTATTACCGCATCCGCCCGCCCAAACCTCAGGGGATGAAACTTCCGACGCCTCCTCCGCGAACAGATCAAGGCCATCCGCCTCGGTTTCCAGCATCGGATTGAGGTCAAACGGATGCTCAAACGCCGCCAAGGAGCCGGGAGGCGGATCGGGGGGGCCTATTGGAAATAGTAAACTCATCCGCGTTTCCCTCGCTTCCTCAACAAGGTTTTTACGGTCTTGCCGATCTCATCGTCGTCCGGCTTCTGGATCATCGACATCAGCCAAACGACGGACTTGACCAAATCGCCCGGCACTAATACGAGAGCCGGTTGATTGGTATCGTGTGCCTGGGCCTCTTCGTTGCTCCGGACAATGGGTAAATTCGCCATGAGGTCAACTTTAGGCGAGAGACACGCGCCTGTCAAGAAGAATCAATCTTCTCCAAAAAGAATGGCAGCCGGCAGGCCTGTGTGACTAGGTCAGACGGCGAACGGTGATCCCCAGCGTGCCGCCGTGGACTTCAAACAGCACTTCTTCCTTACCACGAACGGCTTTGATCTTGACTTGCTTTGTATGGTGGGTGCGCCTTGTAAGGTCTCGCAATTTTTCCGAACCGCCAAGCTGTATTCCGTCGTACGTTAAAAGCACGTCACCCCGGGCCATACCCGTCTTGGCAGACCGGCTTCCGGGACCGATATTTGTCACGACGACGCCTTTGCTGTCGAACTTGCGGAGCGCCTCGATCCGGAAACCCACGTGATCCTGGCTCGGCCGCTGGAACATTCCGAGCAGTCCAACTACGGCGCCGACATACTTCCCCGGCACTTCGACCAGCGCCGGATTGCTAGGATTATGGCGGGTAGCCTCTTCTAGATTACGAACGATAGGTGCTTCTGGCATATTCCCCTCCTCGTTTCCAAAAGCATAGGCGTCCTAATACCATAAAGTCAAGTTTTTCTCAAATCGAGCAGTCTCCCGAGTGCCTGCATGAGATAAGAGTCCGGGAAAAACTAAGAAAATCATTGACACTCTAGGCTGGCTTATGATAGTTTGTTTGTCGTCACGAGGCATCCATAAGCGGTGATCTTCGTTGCTGGTGGAGGCGGGGTAACTCGTCTCCTCCTTTTCTGTCTTTTTCGCCCGAACATTCGCTTGCTGTGAGTCTGCCAGAGCCGAGGTGCACTGAGCACCGTCTTTTCTTCGAAAATCTCTTCACATCTTTGAACTGCGGCTTGCGCACGAATCTCCAACTCCGGTGAAGATACTTGCGGATTTTCGGTCGGCGCCTTCCCTGGCGGTCCTAGTAGAAGCATTGCGGCAGCGTGGCGCCCGTAGGTACTCGCACTCGGGAAGGCGATTACTGGACCATCTTCTGGGCACGTGGACAGTTCTGCGGCAGTGGGGCCAACCCCTGTCCATTTGCCGCGCGGGACTCTTTCACAGTTGCTATTCGACTTATGCCTATCCGACTGCTCTGTTCACAATGAAGGAACGATCACTAGTCCGCGCTCTGATTGGATCGGAGGCGGAGGAGTTAGTCCACAACTTCTGTACCCTAGACTGGAAAAAACTCCTGAGATCGGCGCTGGCTTCCGGTGAAATTCCCGAACCAGGATTGCTGGTAGTGTCGTTCAGGAGCGGGCAATCGTACCGCCTCCAGCAAACCGAGGCAGCCCTCCTGCTTCTCCTGGAGATGGCCAATCTTGCCGAGCAATCCAGGCGCAAAGACGGCGCGCCCGGCCTCGGATTGACGAAGGTCGCCGCTCTCGGCAGGCTGTTGCGGCCGCTTGTCGGGATCGTCCCTGAGGTTTTCGACGGATGTAGCGCCACCCTGGATCGCGACAACGAAGAAACAGCCAGAGTCTGCTACCTTAAGGCGCTGGATTGCATGGCAGCGGACCCCGCAGCCGCCCAAGCCCTCCTCGACCGAGCCGCGCGTGCCAATCCGTGGGTAGGTGAGATCTCTTTGCAGCTGGCGCTGCTCGCACTGCACCGACAGGAATGGGAAGCTACGCGATCCAAAGCCGAGGCGGGTACTCAGCTTCTGCGCCAATGGGGAACGTCTTGGGACAAACGCCACGGTTGGCGCGATTGGCTTAGACTCGGTGAGCGGTTGGCCCGTGTATCTGCCAGGGCCGCCAGCCAGCCCTCCCGCGGGATCCGCCAGGTCTCGGAGCGCTGGTTCGAATTGGCCCGGGATCCGTTTGTCTTCATCGCCACGAGCCGCGACGCGAGAAAGCCCTCTGCCGGGAGGGTGCAGGCTGCGGGATACAACCCCTTGGGAGGCGAGGCGGCAGGTTGGAAGCGCTTCGAACGTTACATGGGCCGCTTCTTGACCAATGGCAACAGTCCGGCAATGACTTGGTATCCGGGATTGGCAGCCACACCCTGGCATGATCCGGCGGTGTTCCCGGCAGTTGAGGCACTGGAAGCGGGTTATCCCGCGATCCGCACCGAATACGAGAGTTTGAAGGATTCCAGCGGATTTCAACCGGAGATGGAGCCGCTCGAGCGCACGGGCCAGTGGAACGTCTTCATGTTGTATGAACGCGGCAGGAAAAACGCGGCTAACTGCGCGCGGTGCCCCGAGACGGTGCGCATCATCGAGTCCATTCCGGCGGTTCGAACACTTGCCGGCATGATTTACTTTTCCGATATGGTTCCCGGGACGCACATCGTTCCGCACAAGGGTCCCACAAATATGCGGGTCCGATGCCATCTTGGAATCCACGTCCCTGCGGACTGCGCTATGCGTGTCGGAAAGGAAACGCGGACCTGGGAAGCAGGAAAGTGCCTGGTATTCGACGATTCTTTTGAACACGAAGTCTGGAATAATAGCGACCAAACCCGTACAGTCTTGATCGTGGATTTATGGCATCCGGACCTCGCGGCCATCGAGGTCGAGGCCCTCGAAGGACTGCACCGTTACGCAGAGTTCTATGCGGAGCGGCTGCCGACCGTCTGGAGGCGCAACGAAGCGGGCCGGAAGTCGATGGAAGCGCAAAAGCGCTGGCTTTAGACCTGAAAAACGAAATTCCAGTGTTAAGATCGCCGCCCGGCTGGAATCGGATCACGATGTACGTCGACGACTTCACCGCCGAGTCGGTCCAATAGGCCGCGAAGCATCCACCAAAACATTTCAAACACTTAGGGTTTGGGATCGGTAGCCGCGGCAGTGCATTCGCCCTTGGCTATCCATCCGTTTGCGGTTGCCGCCTTGTGCCAGTCGGTGGCAGATCCACCAAACAATGGGCTTCCATAAATTCCCGAGTGAGCTGCCCAACCAGCCACGAAAGCGGCGCCCATCGTGCCCAAGAACTTTACCAATTGACGGTCTATTACTTCAAAAATCCCGATATAGGAATTTATCATACACCCATCAGTTGTTGGATGATCCCCCTGCCTGGCAGGAAAACCTCTCCATCACTCTTGGAATTTCAGCGTTCGAAATCGATCCCCGGCAAAGGGTACTTTGCGGCATTCATCTTGTCCGCCAGGTCCCGAAGGGCGCCAGCCGCCGTATCGCCGAACCCGGCGAGATCCGACTGGTTCTCCGGCCCGATTACGGCGATGATCCTGTTTTCGTGTCGCATCACCACGACGAATTCGGCAGGGAGGACATCAGGAGTATCTGGCTTGGGCGGCCGTGGGAATTCGATGAGCATGATTTGAGTTTAACCGCACGCGAAGGACTGCCATGACCAAGAACCACGATGGTGATGAAGACCCGGATGACTAGGAAGTCAGTGCTTTTGACGCCAACGTGCCGCCGCTACTTTCTTAGCGATGGCCCTAAGCTTAGTTGGCGTGAGCGCAGCCGCACGGGCCGCGCCGCCTTTAGCGCCCCCAAGCTTCCCCAACGCTACCGCTGCCGGATTCTTCCCCTGCATTAGGATTATCCAACGGCTCCCCAGACAATTTCTCGCCGATAAGGCGCTCGACAACATTCCTTCCCACGGTCAGGAAGTCGTGATCCTTGGGCTTGCTTGAACGGGTAGCGGTCATCGTGGAAACTATTGAGCGCTTCTGGATTGCCGTCGCCCAGCTTCCGAAAGTTGAACGTGGTGGACGGTACCCATCCCAACAGTGGTAGGCTCAGACCCGACGACATTAACATTATCTTGTTATCATCATCCTGCTTCTTCTGTTCGGTGGAGACGGCGGGTATTATTATGGTAGTGCAGTGATCGGTAGCGAGATCGGCGGTGTGCTGCTTCCTGGTTATCGTCTACTTTCTGATGGGAAACGACCAGTTCGCCGGCCCTGATATGATTGCCGATGGCATCCACGACAGAGTTGGAGTGAAACAGGATCGACTGAGGTGCTTAGCTTTTTGCTCCGCCTGTGAAGTTTGCCCCCGCTGACTTTCGCCATGAGCGAACTCCGTCGTTCTCGGCCCCGGTCGGAGCAAATTTGTCGGTCCTCTTGCCCTTTTCACGCTACTGTTAGTGAAGCTGGACAACGGTGGTTCTTGATTATAGGTCGCGGCGCCATCGAAATCACCTGAAAGTCCAAGGAGGAAAGTATGACGAATAGCAAACAAGCAAGAGTTCTTACGTTGATGTTGCTGGCCGCGAGCCTGACTCTGGCGGCCGTCGCTCAACCTGGCGATAAGGGCACACTCATCGAGTTCACCGCCCCCGGCGCTGCCACAGTAACGTCGGCAGCGTGCGGGGCATATTGTGGCACTTTCGGTTACGCCAACAACAATTACGGGGACATCGTGGGTACATACACAGATACCAACGTTATCCCGCACGGCTTTTTGCGCAGAGCCGATGGTAAATTCGTTTCTTTTGATGCTCCAGGAGCCGGCCTCGGCGCTGGCTTGGACGAGGGTACTGCCGCAATCGGCATCAATGACCTTGGCGAAATCGCGGGGCAATACGAAGACTCCAATTTTGTGTTTCACGGCTTTGTGCGCTATATCGACGGTTCATTCGCCACCTTTGAGGCTCCGGGAGCAGGCACAGGCCCAAACCAGGGTACCTTCGCCTATGACATCAATTTGGAAGGAGAAACGGCAGGGGTCTACTTTGATTCGAACAATGTGGAGCACGGCTTCGTGCGTTCGCCCAGCGGTTCTATCGCAACCATCGATCCCACTGGTTCGATTGGAACCATGGTTTGCGAGGAAACGTGCCTCAACTTGGAGGGGATAATTACGGGATTCTTTCTGGATGCGAACAACACGTTTCACGGGTTCGTGCGCCAGCCGGACGGAACGATCACACAACTCGACGCGCCCGGAGCCGGAACAGGGAACTACCTAGGCACCGTCGCTGCGAGCATCAACCCGGAGGGCGGGATCACCGGATATTTCGTGAACTCGAACAGCGTAGCCTACGGCTTCGTGCGCACTTTCGACAGCTTCACCACGTTCGAGGTTCCGGGCGCGTCCACCGGCGCAGGGCAAGGCACCGCCGCCTTCTCTATTAATTTGCCCGGAGCGGTTACTGGCGAGTTCTTCGATTCGAACAACGCGATGCACGGCTTCTCCCGCTCGGCTCGCGGCGCTATCGCGACAATCACCGCTCCGGGCGCGGGCACAGGCGCCGGCCAAGGTACGCGGCCGTCCACCAACAACGTGGAAGGGGTTGTCACGGTACGTCGATGCAAACAACTTGAATCACGGCTTCCTGTGGATTCCTTAGCCGACCGGGTATCTCGCCCGGTGTCGGCAGGCACGCCCTTACCGCGTTGACCAGTTTGCCGAGGACTCCTATTATTCCCTTTGTTGCCGACAAACTGCACCAAGCATGCCCGACCAGCACGCCGCCGATAATGAGACCGATGATGACCAGCAAACAACAGATATTTCGATAGGGGTAAAGCCTTGGCGCATTTGCTGCATCAATCCCCGGCCGGCACCTTAGAACTGAGCGCGCAGTTGACGTTGCTGCCATTAGTGATTTCGACAGAATATGGATACTTACCCGCCCAACACGTTGTGCGATTGTCGTAGCAGGGTCTACCGGCGCTACGCGGCCGCCCGGACCGGTGAAAGTCTACTACGCAACCAATGGCGGAGTCGCACTATCGAAGACGTTAAGCCCCTTGTTGCACTGTTGCTCAACGCGGGCCATAGTCGGGAAACTGATCAGCCGTAACCCAGCCAAGAGTGGCTCAAGCCGGTCATGGTCGCACAGTTTGAATTCGTCAAGTGGACGCCGGACGAGTATTTTGCGGCATTCGCGGTTTTGTGGCGCTCCCGGAGAAATGAAGCCGAATTGAATGCGACTTTTTCGGCCGAGCAGTAATCTAACTTCACATGCTCCATGGCTTATCCCTTTGGTTCGCTGGTTTTCACTCCGGTCGTCAAAGCGCTTCAGGAACGCTATCGCAGTCGGCGGCGGTCATATGCGAAGCGCGCACCAGTCCAAAGAGTGACACGCGGCCTTGTGGTACGCCCGGGTTGTCGGTGATGTGCTCCTGGATGATGACGCCGAGCCAAGGCGCGAGTTTATTTTGGAAGCGGAGTGTGGGGGACGGCGAACTTCCTTTTCGCTATCGGCAGCGGAGTTCGGGCGGATGGGTTGGGTGCTGAATAAAATCGGCCCCGAGGCAATTATTTATCCGGGGCAGCAACAGCATGCTCGTGCGGCGATCCAGTCCCTTTCGGATTCAATGCAGCAAAAACGCATCTTCACGCACCTGGGCTGGAGAAAGCATGACGGACATTGGGTCTACCTACACGCTGGGGGAGCGATAGGAGCCCAGGGCCCTCGCGGAGACCTGCAGGTCGAGTTGCCGGGAGCGCTCCAGCATTACAAAGTGCGTTCGCCGGCCGATCAGCAGGAGCAAGGAAATGCAGTGCGCGCGAGTTTGCGTTGCTTGTCCGTCGCCCCAGACTGGATCAGCTTGCCGCTGCTGGCTGCGGTGTATCGGGCCGCGTTGGGACACGTGAATTTCAGTCTCTTTCTGGCCGGGCGCACCGGCGTGTTCAAGACCGCCCTAGCCGCGCTGTGCCAGCAGCACTTCGGCGCGGCCATGGACGCCCGCTGTCTGCCTGCCAATTTCGCTTCCACGGGGAATTCGTTAACGTGGCTGGCATTCTATGCCAAGGATGCCCTGTTGGTGATCGACGACTTTGCCCCAACTGGAAGACATAGCGATGGAGAGTTGCAGAATATAGCCGAAGGGCTTTTCCGCTCCAGCGGCAACCAGCAGGGGCGCAGCCGTCTGAGCGGCGACGGACAGCTACGCGCCCCGCGGCCACCCCGCGCGTTAGTGCTAGCGACCGGGGAAGAAGTACCTAGCGGACAGAGTATTCGCGCGCGCTTGCTGATTTTGGAAGTGCGAGCAGGAGAAGTAGACCGGCCGATGCTTGACGAGTGTCAGCGCGCCGGACGCGAGGGACGATTAGCGGCGTCCATGGCAGCATTCCTGGGTTGGATCGCTGCGAACTACGAGGAAGCGCAGCGGCGCTTGCAAAGCCGAGTGCTGGAGATTCGCAGTCAGGGCCAGGGGCGTGCGGTGCATGCCAGACTTCCATCGGCTCTGGCGGAGCTGCAGACCGGCTGGGAAATGTTTCTGGATTTCGCACTCGAAGCGAACGCGATCAACGCGACAGAGAAGAAGGATCTCGAAGTCCGAAATGAGAGAGCGTTGGGTCAGTTGTGCATACTCCAGGCAGCTTACCAGTCAGCCAGCGATCCCGGTCTACGCTTTGTCGCCAGACTACAAGGCGCGCTGGCTTGCGGTCGCGCGCATGTGGCGGACCGTCATGGCAACGTGCCGGATCAGCCGGAGCTGTGGGGCTGGCATCGCATACCTACCAGCGGGGGATGGATCTCACGGGGCGTGAGAATCGGTTGGGTTGAAGGAAGCGACTTGTTCCTTGAGCCCAAGGCTAGCTATCTTCTCGCACAGGACTTGGCTGGAACTGAACGCCTACCGGTTAGCGAGCAGAGTTTACGTCGCAGCTTACGGGAACGGGGCCTTCTGGCGAGCGTCGATGCTGGCCGCCAAATGGTGCTGGTGCGCCGGACACTCGAAGGAAGCCCGAGACAGGTCCTCCATATAAAGGCTAGTGATTTGCTGGTCGCCAACCTTCAGACCAGTGGGGCGGTCTTCTCAAAGCCGGCGGGACGGCAGCGAAGCATCCTCAAAGAGAATTCGGCATAAATTGTCGGGTTTGTCGGGTCTTCCCGGCATAGGCTTTGTGGGCCTAACCGTCCTTCCGCGCTAGAATTGCCGCAACTAACTGATTAAACGTGAGATAGCAGTCTCAGTCCTGAAGGACAACCAAGACGTGTGTTCCCTTTTTTCCTATCATCTGCGATCATCTGCGACAGATTTTGTTGGTGTTCATTCTTGCAGGATACCGAGTGTTGAAACATAAATCCGACAGCGGCGGGCCAGAATTCATCTATGCTTCGCTTTCTCGATCTGCTCGCGAGCGTGGGGATCGACGTTGAGACGACGGGCCGGCGTCGGCAGGATCGATAGAGCAGACACGGCCCGGTCAAACAGATGCTGGGCTTGTCCCTGCATCGCAAGCTCCGGGAGATTCTCCAACGATGAAACGCCCGCGAGTGGATGTGAAGGGTATTGAGGCGCACGGGCAGACCTACGTAAGAATGTTCGACAATCTTGGGTGAAAGCCTAATGTACTGCTATTGAACCGCCGATATACAAACCAGATGAACAGAAGGGCGCCAAGTCGGATTCAGGAAAGACGGCCGGTGGGGCGCCAATCGCTTTACGATTCATCTCAACAATACTAACAAACCCACTCACTCTGAACACCTCTCTGAACGTGACACCGAGCAGTTTGCGAACCGACGTGAAAGGTACAGACCACCATGGCAGAACGTTACGAGCTAGATGAGTATTCATCCGAAGAGTACTCCGACGAATCCATTAATGTAGGCTGCGTGTGCAGTTGGAGCATCTGTGATGTCGAACAGCACAGGCCCGTGGTTAATGTCTCAATAGCAGATGTCACATTTAATTCGCATTCGCAAAAGATTTCGGATAAAAGGCTCTATAGATTAGCCGACCGCCTGCAACAAACTGAAACCGGTGATCCCCTGGCACATATCGCTAGGGGAAGACGCACGGTTCGTGCCAGCCTGCGCGACTATGAAGAAGAAGGCCGGTGGGCCTCGATGATACTGAGGCCACCGCGCCGGCTCGGCGAAAGGATTGAGATCGAGCCCATACCGAATGAGACCTATAGTCTACTAGTGAGGCGGATTGCCTCTGCCTAGCAGCGCGTGGTGAAACACCTTTGCCGGTGTGACCTCGGACGTAATTTGATCGTCTTCAGAACGTGGCAATGGGACGACGAAAGAAGCGGGTGCGGCAGGAGGGGTTGTGGACGCCAACTACGGCGCTGCCGGTAGGGGCAAGTCATCCGTTTTACCAGCGGCTGAATCAGATCCTGGACGAGAAGAGGTTTGATGAGTACGTTGAGACAATCTGTGAGGATTTCTATGCCGGCGAAGTAGGCCGACCAGGTTTATCACCAGGGATCTATTTTCGGCTGCTGATGGTGGGCTATTTCGAGGGGATCGATTCGGAGCGCGGAATCGCAGGGCGCGCCAGCGATAGCCTGTCGATTCGATCGTTCGTACGGATCGCGCTGTATGAGAGCGTGCCGGATCATTCGACCATCTCGCGAACCAGGCGGTTGGTGGATGTGGAGACGCATCAGGCGGTGTTCCAGTGGGTGCTTCAGGTACTGGCTGAAAAGAAGCTGCTCAAAGGGACAACAATCGGCGTAGACGCAACGACGCTGGAAGCCAACGCGGCACTGCGATCGATGGTGCGGCGCGATACCGGAGAGCGCTACGAAGAGTTTCTGATGCGGCTGGCGACGGAAAGCGGCATCGAAACGCCCACGCGTGAGCAGTTGGCGAAGCTGGATCGCAAGCGTCCCAAGAAAGGCTCCAACGACGACTGGACGCATCCGCACGATCCCGATGCCCGCATCACCAAGATGAAGAATGGGCGCACGCATCTGGCTCACAAGGCCGAGCATGCGGTGGACATGGAGACCGGAGCGATTGTCGCCGTCACGCTGCACGGGGCAGATGTGGGAGACACTGCAAGATTCCCAAGACGGTAGCGGAGGCAGGCGAGCGTATTACCAGTGTGGTGGCGGATACCCATGGCGATGACGTTGTGAAGCAAGTCAGCGCGGATGGGCCGCGCGAAGTGGTCACCGACAAGGGCTATCACAGCCG
>Ga0302325_10031701_pt1 | contig 10870 bp, 10 predicted proteins | sample Palsa_T0_2_FD_201948 | JGI IMG/M metagenome (GOLD analysis project Ga0302325, IMG submission 201948) | Peat permafrost microbial communities from Stordalen Mire near Abisko, Sweden - Palsa_T0_2 | ecosystem: Environmental > Terrestrial > Soil > Palsa > Peat permafrost | place: Sweden: Abisko... | reverse complement strand
GCAAGACCAAGCAGGGCGAGTACATGACCGAAGCCGCCGCCAAGGCGGCGGGGAACCATCCCGATCATGGGAAGGCGTGCTCCTGATCGCACCTGACGCAAGGTGCGCTTAGCCTGCTCTGCACTGCACCGCGTCGTCGCGCGCCACGACGCGGCCTGAGGTGGACCCCAGCGGCTACAAGCCGATTGGGGTCTTCAAGCCCGTCAGCCCCTGCGAAGGCCTCCGAAGGGGGCATACATGGGCTGCTGCGTCGCAAACTGGTGCCCGCCCTGGATCGGGCGCGGGCGTGAAAAATATGGCGGGCGCAGCACCACCAGGTTCGCGGGGAAGAAGGTCGGATAGAAGCCGGGCGTCCAGCCGGTCCCGCAGTCCGTCCACGACGGGTCGCACCCGCCCGCTGGCGACGGTGATGGGGCGCTGACCTCATAGGACAACGGCGGGGCCACGTTGACGATGTACTGCACCAGGGGCGCTTGCGGAATGGGCGCATAGGGGTAGGGCATCGGCGGCGCGACCTGGCGCTCGGCCGACTCGACCGCATCTTCGAGCTGCCCCACGCGCTGCATGAGCGCCTGTACCTGGGCGTCGTGCGGCGGATCGCCCGCCGGCGCAGTCGTGTGGATAACGCGCTTCACGCTGACACCGTCTGGTGGCGCGATATTGCTCACGTTGATCGTTCCCGACGCATCGACCCACGTGTAGATGTCCGCCTGGGCTGACTGCGCGCATAACGCGGCGGCGACAATTGCCGGCAAAGCCATCCGAACGAGACCGTTGTGCATGTTCGACATCCGTTAGGCGCCACTGCCATTGTAGGCCGCGGCACGCGCACTGGGTAGGGTCGTCATGCGGTCAGAGGCCAGCCGCCGCCGTGCGGGTGCAGGCCTACCCTCCGGGCGTTGCGGGCGGTGGCGGCGCATTCTTCTGCCGTGCCTTGGCGATCGCCTCCTTGCACGCGGCGGAGAGTTGCGCATTGTTTTGCTTCAGACAGGCCACGATGCGGCCGCCTCCGGGTTGAGTGCCCGGGCATAGTCTATCCGCGTCGGGCTTGCACGCGACACGGGGACCTGTGCTCCCCGGTTGATCGGCAGCCAGGGCGACGCCTGACGACAACAGGACGATCGCGGCCACGGACGTCAGCATGTTTTTCATCGCAAGAACTCTCCAGGTTTGAATAGCGTCGCCGTTGCCGGCTTCATCCTGTCACTGGCTGTGGTGCCAGCGGTCGCTGTATCCGCCATACGCCGATACGCGACCGCCATCTTCCTAGCTCTGCCCGTGCCGGTGGTGCTTGCTCGATCCGGTACCGAGATCGCCGTAGATCGCGGTGTGATCGGCCTTGAGCTGCGACTTCGCGCTCTCAACCGCGGCCTGGTCCGCCTGAACGGCGCTGGTGTTGCCAGCAACCTGATCGCTGTGCAGTTGGGTGAGCGCTGTCATCAAGCTCGTTTGATCCGGCTGCAGCAGGCCTTGCGCATCTTGGTGCAGTTTGCCGAAATCGCTATGCACCTGCATTCGCGCAAGCTGGACGGCGGTGCGGTCTGCTTCCGCCGCGGCGCTGTTGCCGGCATCCTTGTCCGCTTTGAGCTGCGTGAATGCGCTGTGCAGACTGGTGCCATCCTGCTCAAGCGTGGCGCGATCGGCCTGGACTGCGGCGGGCAGCGCTGTTTGCGCAACCGCACCAACAGGCACCATCGCCGAAGCGACGATCGCGATGCTCGATATCGTGATGAACGTGTGTTTCAAGCGAGGCCTCCGTTGCGGCTTGCGTTCCGATTTGGAACGCTAATGAGACCGGCCATGCCGCGCCGCAGTTCGGCGCTGGCAAGAGCAACATGTGTCCAGATGTAAGAAGCGCCGCCCCGCGCAATGTTGCCTTACAACTTTGGCAACATCAGCTCGTTTGGAATACTTTGCCGCGGGGCGATTTGGCAGTGCATTCGATGCAGTGCACCGGCCCCCCCAAAGCCGCGTGGTTGTGCTCAACAAGGCCCCCGCGCTATACTGGCTACCAGGCGGGTAGGTTGCGGTTCGGGGCTGCCCGGTCCAATAACGATTAGCGGAGAAACGCAATGATGAAGAAGTGGTTATCCACGTGGCTGATAGCGTTAGGCTGTTTCGGATTGTTGACGGTGGCGCTGGCCGCTGACCCGCCGCCCTCAGGATCGGTGAAGATGACCAGCAAGGTGGTCGCAATCGGGATCGGCGTCAGCTCGGGCGAAGGCACACTGACCTATCAAGGCAAGAGCTACGCGTTTTCGGTCGACGGGCTGAGCGTCGCGGACGTTGGCATCTCGACCATCACTTCGCAGGGCGAGGTGTTCTACCTGAACAAGCTGTCTGATTTCAGCGGCAACTTTTCAGCCGCTGAAGCAGGGATCGCCATTGCCGCCGGACCTAGCGACACGATCATGAAGAATCAGAACGGCGTCGTGATCCGCCTGCATGGCACCCAGCAGGGAGCCCGGGTGACGCTCGCTGCGGCCGGTATCAAGCTGCAGCTCAAGAACTAATACTGCCGCAAGAAACCTGCAGCCGAGGCCAGGGCGCTAGCGCGCCCGGACTTGGTTGGTTGTTAATGCTCGCCGCTACGTTGGCGAGCAGCTGGTGAGCGAGGCGGGCTTCGCTTTGCCAGTTGCGCATGGGCAACGCGCGAAGCCCCGTTCTCCCCTTCGATACCAGCCGCAAGAGGTCGAATTTTGTCCTGCGCGCGGGTCGGCATGCGTCTTGTGATTTTCTCGCCGGTCTCGCATGCCGGGGCTTGTCAGCGCTCTTCCGGGGGAACTTCGACGCGTGAGGTTGCATCCAACCGGTGCTCTGCAGCGACCCGACTGACGTGGCGAGTGCGGCGCGCACCAGGGATCGAGCGAGAATCGAGGCTATGAATTTCGACCTTCGGCAGTCACAGTGGCTCAAAGCATTGCTCGCGGCAGGCGCGCTCTTTGCCGGCGTTGTTGCCTGCCCGGTGCAGGCAGCCCTGGGTGAACCGGTAGCGAGCGTCGAGACCGACCGGCTGCAGGTCGGTGGCACCGTCCGGTTGCTGGCATCTGCGGCCTATACCGTGCACGAGTTGCAGGCCCCTTCCGGCACCGTCGTGCGCGAGTACGTCTCGCCGGCGGGGATTGTTTTTGGCGTTGCCTGGCAGGGGCCATCGATGCCCGACCTGCGCCAGGTCCTGGGCACGTACTTCGATCGCTACGTGCAGGCTGCTTCGAAGCGCAACGCACGCGGTCCGGTAGCAATCGAACAGCCGGGACTCATCGTGCAATCCGGGGGACACATGCGCGCATTTGTCGGCCGCGCATACATTCCGGAGGCGTTGCCTGCGGGAGTCACGCCCGACACGATCCGCTGAGAGACCACGCCGATGCGTGTCCTGTTGGTCGTTATGCTGCTTGGCCTCGCCATGTTGTTGGGGGCATGCGGCGGTGGCGGCGGAGGAGGGGGCGGGGGTGGCACGCCAACGGCCGCGAACGTCCAGCCGATAAGCGTCAACGCAGGCCCCGCCAGCATTGCCAACATCCTTTTCGTCAGCGTGATCGTTTGTCCGCCGGGAAGCAGTGCGAACTGCCAGACCATCGATCACGTGCAGGTCGACACCGGTTCGACCGGCTTGCGTCTGCTGGCATCGGTGGTTTCGCCTTCGCTCTCGTTGCCGCAACAAACCGACGTCAATGGCAATCCGCTCGTCGAATGCGTGCAGTTCGCCGACGGATTCAGCTGGGGGCCGGTCAAGCTCGCCGACATGCAGGTCGCGGGCGAACAGGCGAATTCCCTGCAGGTACAGATCATCGGCGACCCCGCATTCCCGACGATCCCGGCCAGCTGCTCGAGCTCGGGCCCTCCCGAGAACACCGTGCCGACTTTTGGCGCCAACGGCTTGCTCGGTATCGGATTGTTCCTCCAGGATTGCGGGATCGCCTGTGCGCAGGAGGCAATTCCGGGCGCTTACTACAGCTGTCCCGCATCCGGCTGCGTGCCGACGGCACTTGCCGTCGCACGCCAGCTGCAGAACCCGGTAGGCATGTTCAGCGTGGACAACAACGGCACGATCATCGAACTGCCGTCGATCCCTGCCGCGGGTGCCGCAACCGTGGCCGGTTCACTTATTTTCGGTATCGGGACCCAGCCTAACAATGGGCTGGGCAGCGCCAAGGTCCTCACAACAGACCCGAACACCGGCTACATCGCGACGCTCTTCGACGGACAGAGCTACAGCACAAGCTATATCGACAGCGGGTCGAGCCTGTTCTTCCTGGGCGAGAGTCTCTACCCACTCTGTAATCGCGATGCGGCGGGCTTCTACTGTCCGACGACGACGCAAACGCTCAGCGCGACGCTGCAAGGGGTCAACGCGATTTCCAGCACTGCCAATTTCAGCATCGTCAATGCCGACCAGGCGATTGCGGCCAATCCGAGCTTCTATGCCTTCGATGACCTCGCCGCTCCGGCGGGCGACCGGTCGACCTTCGCCTGGGGACTGCCTTTCTTCTATGGCCGCGACGTGTATACGGCAATCGAGACGAGGCAAACTCCCGGCGGGATGGGACCTTACTTCGCCTTCTAGGTCGGGGTGGGTGCCGGTACGGGGGCGCCGATCTTCGGCGTCAACTTAAGCGCGGTCTGGGGCTTCGGCGGCCGCCTGCGCGGTCGGATTCGGGGTCGGATCGCCAATCTTGTGCAGCGTGTTGCAATCCGTGTGGTGGAAAGTCTCGGGACGATCCCGCACGCGCAGCAACGTGTCCAGGGAATAGGACCAGGTGCCATCCGCATGAACGGTTACACGGATTGAATATTCGAGCGTCTCGAAGGCGTACTCGAGAAACGGATTCGAGCAGATTCCGTTCACCACCGACCCGCGCTTGGCAACGAGCTCAAAGGTCTTGGCGTCGGGCTTCGCTTGGCCGATCGCCAGTGCAACCTGTCCCCGGGGTATCGACAGCGTCTGCACGATGGTTCCGGTCGCCGGCTCCCAAAGCCAATGCCCGACCTGATCATGGAAGGTCTCGACCTCGTTCGGCTTGACGATGCGCGTGTGATAGCGCAACCCGTAGTACATCTGCGGGCCGTTGGTCTGGGCATCGATCGGCTGCAGCTCGATGTGCTCGATAAAGCGATTCTTTTCCGTTCCCTCCGCGGCCGGGTGGACGTCGAGGCCATCCTGTCCCTCCCAGATGCCGGCAAGCGGCGCAAGCGGCCCGAGGTTGCGCAGCGTATGGGGATCGGGCTCCGGCTCGGTGAAGATATCCTTGGGAAAGGGGTTCATGCGGACATTTCTTCCTCTCGATGTTGCTGGCAGTCGTCAATCGCGGGTTGCGCATGACGCGCGCAGCCGGGATGGATCGGGCTGACTGCCGACCGAGGCGCGTCGATCGCGACCGAGCCCCGGGGCGGAGCCCGTCGATTCGCGAGTGTGCTCGATCAGTCGGCGCGCGACGCCGTTAATGCACCGGTGTCGAATGTACGCACCGCATGGCGCAGCGCACGGCCAAATGGCGCAGGACTACCAGCGGAAGGTCGCACCTACGGCCGGGCCTGCCAGGCGAATGCCCTGCAACAGCTTGTCGTCGTTCATGCTGTAGTAAAGGTTGCGATACGCAAAACTCAGATCGCCCCAATCGAAGCGGTAGCCGACGCCGATGATGCCGTTCCACCCCGTGCTGTCGGAGCCGACCCGGCCGTCCACCTCGTAGGGCATGGTCCACCTGCCGTCATCGCTCAAGCGCAACTGACCCTTCACACCAAACACGCCTTGGGTAAGCGTCTTGGTCTGGCCTAGGCTTCCCGACTGCGGAAAGGCACCGATCGGTCCGGTCAGGCTCCAGTTGGCGTCGGCTCTTATGTCGGCGATCGCGACGGCGGCGAAGGCATCGATGGAACCCTGCGCGCTGTGCGCGAGGGTGTAACTGCCACCAAACGTGTAAATGCCAGAATCGAGCTTCGACGTGACGTTGGCCTGAATCGGCAACTCGATGTCGCCGTTGGGGCCGTGCAAGGTGCGCACCCTTGAGTTATTCCCCTTGAGATCCGCCCAGATCACATCGTAGACGAAGGCGTAATCCCCCTTGCGTGCCTGGCCCGTGATCATGAAGGCGAACTGCAGGTCGGACAGGTAGCTGCTCGGATTGACCTGGACGTTAGCTGAGACCGACCCGGACGGGAGGGGAAGCTCCAGGTTACCGTGGAGACTCGGCAGCCACGCGTACGGTGTGGCGCCGAAGTGCCATTGCCCGTCATAGATGTCGACGTCCTCGCTGGCCGCCGTACCCGACACCAGCACGCTCCCACTCACAAGCAGCGTGGCCAGAGCACGCGTGAAGCCGACCGACCGTTTCCATCGAGCATTTTTCACGATTGACTCTCCTTCGAAGTTGCGTTCATTTCGAATCGCTGACAATCATTGTCATTGTCCCGCTACAGCCCATTCAACCGGCTTCCTGGACCCTTGGAATCTTCCAGCTGCCGTCGAGGATCGAGGGCGGCTGTTCCTTCGGCCAATACATGCGCAGCATGAGAATGAACTTGTCCTTCGGGGCGGGCAGCCAGTTTGCCTCCCGCTCCTTGCCGGGCGACGCGTTCTGGATATAGAGATCCACGGAGCCATCGGCGTTGGCCTTGAGCTTGTTACGCGGGCTCACCGTGTAACGATTGATCGGGTTGGGCACGAAGAAGTAATCGGCGTCATACATCGTGAGCGACCAGAAACCATCGACTGGCGGTAGTTTGTCTTTTTCGAAGTGCATCACGTACTGGTGCGCCCCGCTGTAGGACTGGAGAATATCCGGTCCCTCGGAGGTCGGATAGAGTGCATCTTGGGGGAGGTTGGCGCCCAAACCGATCGCGGTGACCAGCGCTCGCTGCCGGTAGGCAGTGCCATAGACGCCGGTCTTGGTCGCGAGCAACCAGCCTTCTTCGAGCTTCAGGTCCCCGCTGGCGACCCCCTCTTTGAGCCAAGCCATGATCTTGCCCTGCGCGTTCTGCGGCACATCCGCGAGGCCCTTGGCGATGATCGGATCGATCTTTGACGCATCGAATTCCCGGCCCGGCACGATCCCGATCCTGGCGAGCGTTGCCACCATCGGCGCGTCTTCTGCCGTAGGCGGATTGGTCTTGAGCAAGCGCGCGAACAAGGCGAAGTACGATCCCGCATCGAGGGCGTTGACCTGGGTACGAACCGCGGTTTTCATGTCGACGCGCGGATCGAGCGGTCCCGGCCTGGGCGTATTGGGCCGGCCGTAGGCGGACAGCGGCACCGCGGTCATTTGATCCTGCAGCGCGTGTACCGCCTTGCAGTCCTCGGGTGTGCCGGTGCAATAGATGCGACCGAGAAGCCACACGATGCCCGTCGCCGACTTGTATTCCTTGACGCCTTCGGGAAGCGTTCCCGACCAGCCCGGTCCGGTGATCGCGAATTTCTGTGCGCCCGTGCCCGTGGTGCGCTTGCCCGGGTCGCCGAAGACCGTTGTCCACCCGTCGAGCATCGGCAGCAGATAGTAGCGACCATTCATATCGGGTGCGCTGACGATCCAGGGTTCCTTCGACACATCCAGCCACAGAATGGTGTAGAGCGTATCCGCGTTCGGCGCGGTCACCGCGTGGTCGTCGACGGCAGGATACCCGCGCAGCTTCGCGAACTGGCCCATCGGCGCCTTGTCGCCTTCCGGCGCGGCGACGTTGGTCAGTACCCGCCGCGTGAGCTCCATGGTGACCAGCGGATAGGCGTAGATGTAGGCGTCAATGCCGTCTTCCTGCGCCTGCTTTTCCTTCGCCGACGCTTCGAGTACTTTCGCTTCGACGGCAGCTTTGCCTTTGGCGTCAGTCGCCACTCTTTCCGCCGCGGTGTCCGCTTTCTGGCAGCTAACCATCGCCAGCGCGACGATCGCCAATGCGAGCGTCCATCCCCTTGTCTTGGAACCCATGCATCCTTCCCTAAAGTGAAGCAAGTCAAGCCGCCACAAATTTTACAACCACCGCCATGCGCGCGCGGTCATGACGGGAGAGGGCGGCCGGATCAAATACCATCCTATCAGTGCTCCATCCGACGCTCCGCTCCACGAACGGACCTCCCTTGTCCGTCCGCCGTTGACTCAAGCGCGCCTGCGGAGGGCGTTGCGAACAAGCCGGCGACCGCGCTGGGGAATTAGAGCCGGACCTAAGGCGCGGTTGCCGGATCCTTCGTCACCGGGAGCAGTTGGACGCCGGCGTCTTTCAGCAGCCTCTGGAAATCGGGCGACGTACGCAATATGGTACCCGCGGCAGCGCGCAGCCGGTCGACCGCCTCAGGGGGCAGGACGAAAGACGTCGGCAGGTTGTTAAGGTACTCGACTTCCGCCTTGTCTTTGAGCGCGGGGAAGGACACGTCGATGGCGTAGAGGTTGATGTCCGGTGCGTGCAGCAGTTGCGCCAGGGCGGCGTTATCGCGGTCGCCCGCGAATACGCCCGAATCGCGAATCCGGTGCAGCGTCTTCCACCGCGCGATGGTGTCCCGCATGAGTTCGATTGCTTCATAGGAATAGTGGTCGATTGGCACGCCGGTCGCCTTGACAAGGATCGCGAAATCGCTGGGGGGCCGTTCCGATTCGTCCCAGTTGGTTTTAGGCGAGGAAAGCGAATTGACGATGACGACGACGATCCTGTGCACGTGGTCGAGGGGCGTGGGTACGCCCATGATGTTCAGCGCCTCGAGTTGCTCCAACGCGTCGAGTACCCCGCGCATGCCGAGGTTGTCCGCCAGACCGCCGTCGACGAGATGAACGTAAGGTTTGTCGGCGCCATCCTGGTAGGCCTGCATCTCTTGCACATGCTTGATGGCGCGCGCAGCTGGCCGTGGCGCCGTGGCCGGATCGGCGAATGCGCGGCTCCAGGGCGGGAGCGTGAACTTGCAGCTGCCGCCATAATTGTTGAGCGTCACCGGCGAGAGAGCGAACGGCACCGCCGACGACGCGGCAGCCGCGCGGGAGAGCGGCACCGCATCGAGGTTCGAGCAGAGATAGTCGAAATCAGCCTGCTGAAAGCCCAGCCGCTCCCCCGTCGAAATGTCGGTGGCAGTGGCGAGGATCAGCGGGCCGGTGCCACCGTCGAGATCGGCGAACGTCGCACCGTGAAACAGGATTTCGTCGTAGAGCTGCGCTGCCATTTCCGAGCGGCCCCAACTTTCCGACCATAGCGCTCCCCAGTTGCCCGGACTCAGGAATCGCCCGATGAGCTCGCCCTCGACATTGCGTTTCAGGAATGCGGTTTCGTAGGTGTCGAACAGCTTGTCGCCGTACAGGCCGTAGGCGAGCGCTGTGAAGCTTCCGCCGGACACGCCGGTGATGATGTCGACCTCGTCGAGCAGGCGGACCTTCCTACCCTTTGGGCCGACGACCTGCATGTCTCGCAGCGCTTCGAGCACCCCGTACGAGAATGCCGCCGCCCGGGTGCCGCCACCGGAAAAGGCGAGGATGACGAGGTTGTCCTTATCCGTGCCGGGGCGATGCTGCTCGCGCGTTGAGTAGCGATAACCCTGGTTGAGTTCGACCTCCGCGATCGGGGGATTGATTGGACGCGACGCACAGCCACTGAGCAGGGCCAAGGCGAGGAGGAGAAACCAGGGGCGCAACAGTGGACTCATGGGGTGGCGATTTGCCTGCGGGCCTGAATTCTACCTGCTTATCCCGGCGGTTGCGCTGTGCGCGGCACGCTCGATTCACGCGTGCTCGCGGAAATAAGATTTTGCGCTATCAGACGAGTTCCTTCTTCGCCCGCAGAAGGAATGTCATCGCAGTCAATCCGAACGCGCATATGCCCAAGGGCACGAATGCGAGCCCGGGAATTCCGCTCGCGTCCCACGCGACGCCGCTCATAACCGCGATGGCCACGGCGCCGCCGTAGCTGATGGTGAACACGCCCGCCGAGGTGCGGGCCACGTCGTCCGGGTGACAAAGCAGCGGCGGCAGCGTGAGTCCCATGATCAACGCTGCCGCGACCGAAAACCCGAGAACCGCGGCCCAGATCGGCGTTGCCGTACCGACCTGCAACACGAGCCCGCAAAGCGAAAGCAGCGAGAGCAGGGCGCTGGCGATGTAAGGCCATGCGCGGCGTTCCAGTTTGCCGGCAAAGAGCAACAGCAGAAACGATGCCGGAAGCTGTCCGAAATTGAGTGCGGCCAGCGCGCCGCCAATGAGATCCGGGCGACCCGCGCTGGAAAGATAAATTGGAATGAACGCGTTGGCCGTGAAGTAGATGGCATTGATACAACAGAACAGCACGCCCAGCCGCCACACGAGCCCGGCGCGCCAGTCGGGCAGCCACTTGCGCGGCGAGCCGGCAGTCGCCACGTCCTCGTTGTGCGCGCGCGGTGCGAAGCCATAGATCAAGATCGCGATCACCGCGACCGGCAGTGACCAGAATACCAGCGTCGAACGCCAGCTTCCATCGACCAGCGCTAACACGAAAGGAATCGTCAGCAGGGTCGGAAAAATTTCGCCGACGAGCAGACCGTTGGTGTAGATCGCCGTACCCAACCCGATGCGGCGCGGCAACCATTGCCGCACGGCGGTGGGCATGATCGGCTGCATGATGGCAACCCCGGTCGACATGATGACAGTGGTTGCGAAAAGAGCCGCGTAACTTCCGCTCAGGCCGCGCCAAGCCGAACCTGCGGCGACGAGTACCAGCCCGCCGCCCAGAGCGCCCCGGACGCCCAAACGCGCGACGAGCAGCGAGCCTGCCAAGGCGGCGATAGCAAACAACGCCGGGGGAATGCTGCTTAGCAGACCCACTTCGGTCGCGCTCAAAGCGAAGTCGTCGCGAATCATGGCGATGACCGGTGGAACTGCCAGGATCGTCAGTCGCAGCGCGTTGCCCGCAAGCCAGAGCATGGCGACGG
>Ga0302325_10031700_pt1 | contig 10870 bp, 5 predicted proteins | sample Palsa_T0_2_FD_201948 | JGI IMG/M metagenome (GOLD analysis project Ga0302325, IMG submission 201948) | Peat permafrost microbial communities from Stordalen Mire near Abisko, Sweden - Palsa_T0_2 | ecosystem: Environmental > Terrestrial > Soil > Palsa > Peat permafrost | place: Sweden: Abisko... | reverse complement strand
TTCCGGGATACCGCGACGGCAAGCCGTACCTGCACTCGCATATGCTCGCGGTGCTGCAGGAGTACCGCAATGCGGGATTGGGACGGCGGCTGAAACTAGCCCAGCGCGACGATGCGCTGGCGCGCGGGATCGACCTGATGGAGTGGACGTTCGATCCGCTGGAGATCAAGAATGCGCACCTCAACATCGCGCGGCTGGGCGCGATCGCGCGGCGCTACATGGGGGATTTCTACGGACCATCGACGTCGCCGCTACAGGGCGGACTGCCGACCGACAGGCTGGTTGCGGAGTGGTGGTTGCGGTCGGAGCGGGTGCGGCAGGCGTTGGGCGAAGACAAGGCCGGACTAAGGATCGATCAGGCGAAGATCGAGCCGGAAGCCGGCCGGCCGGTGGAAAAAACGGTGGAAAAAGTCGCTATTCCTCGCGCCATCCACGACTGGAAACGCAGCCCGGAGCAGCGTAAGCTGGCGGAGGCTCTGCAAACCAGAAACCGCATTGCGCTCGAATCGGCGTTCGCACGAGGGCTCGCGATCACAGGGTACGAACGCAGTCCGGAGGGGGACGGCTGCTTTCTGCTGGGGCCGTTGGGCGCGCTGGGGGAACAAGAGACTGGGAACTGGCAATTGGGACCTGGCAACAGCACGACGCGCACGACAGGAAGACAACTATGCTGACCATCGACGCAGTCCATCTACGCGAGATCAACATGCCTCTCGCCTTCCCATTCGAGACCAGCTTTGGCATCACTACGGCGCGGCGCATCCTGCTGGTCGAGATTGAATCCGACGGGCTGACGGCCTGGGGCGAGTGCGTCGCCGGGGAACATCCGTATTTTTCGGACGAGATGATCGACACCGCATGGATCATCACCGAGACGGAACTGGTCCCGCGACTGCTGGGGAAGGAGCTGGTCGGCGGCGGGAGCTGTCCGGCGCTGTTCAACCAGGTGCGTGGGCACAGGATGGCCAAGGCGGCGCTCGAGAACGCGGTATGGGACCTCGAGGCGCAGAAGAAGAAGCTGTCGCTGGCCGAGCTTCTGGGCGGGACGCGCAGCGTCATTCCGTGCGGCGTGTCGATCGGCATCCAGCCATCGCCGGGGGCGCTGATGGAGAAGATCGCGCAGGAGCTCGAGGCCGGCTACCAGCGCATCAAGCTCAAGTGCAAGCCGGGCTGGGACACCAAGATCTTCGAGCAGGTACGGGCGCGCTGGCCCGACATTCTGCTCAGTTGCGACGCCAACTCGGCGTACCGCATCGTCGATATCGACCATATCGCGGAATGGGACCAGTTCAAGCTGCTGATGATCGAACAGCCGCTGTGGTACGACGATTTCTACTTTCACTCCATGCTGCAGAAGCGCATCGACACGGCGATCTGCCTGGACGAGTCGATCCGCAACCGGCGCGACGCGCTGGCGGCCATCGACATGGAATCGTGCCGCATCATCAACATCAAGGTGGGTCGCGTGGGCGGCTTCTCCGAGGCGATTGCCGTTCATAATGCGGCGGAGGAGCGGGGGATTCCGGTGTGGTGCGGCGGGATGCTGGAGACCGGCATCGGGAGGGCGCACAATATCGCACTGTCGTCGCTGCCCAACTTCTCACTGCCTGGCGACGTGTCGGCGTCGCGCCGCTACTGGACCGAGGACATCATCGAGCCCGAGGTGACGGTCAACGCCGAGGGCGAGATCGATGTGCCGGAGGGAATTGGCTCCGGGGTGAGGGTGCTGCGCGATCGTATCGAAGCGCTGACGGTGCGGCGGCAGACGCTGCGCGCGGCTGCGCGGGTAATCGCGTAAGCAACCGCTGCCTACGGAACCCTGGGGCAATCCGAAGCGCATTGAGCGAATGCCGATTCAGGTCTTGCAGAGGGCTTCGGCGAGGTCCTCGCGGTGGTCGAGGGCGATCGAATCGATGCGGGCGAGGACGATGACGTAGGCGGCGAAAGCCGCGGCGGCGAGCACCAGAAAGATCGGGGTCGCGAGCCAGAGGATTCCAAAGTAGCGGCAGAGCAGCATGGTGGGAACGCCGACGATCAGGGTGCCCAGGCAGACGCCCAGACTGATGAGGGCACCCCCCTTTGCCACCGGCGCGCGGCGCACCTTGCCCAGCTCGAAGCGCATGGGCGCGAGCAGCGAGCGGAGATTGCCGACGCACAGATTGGCAAGCAACGCGAAGGCCGCCCAGGTAAGCGTGGCGAACAGCATCGCGGCCTGCGGGATGGCTCTCTGGATGAGGGAGACGGCGATGCAGGTGAGCAATATCTCGACGCCGATCACGGCGGCGCTGACCAGGTTCTTGCTGAGCATGACGTCGCGAAGCCGGATGGGCGCGAGCAGGTAGAGGTTGAAGCCGGCAGCGTCCGCGCCGAGGACGTTGTAGAGGCTGGTGAGCAGACCCAGCAGGGTGTAGCTGACGGCGGACGGGAGCAGCATCGCGGTGGTCCCCAACATGCTGTTGCGGCGGGCAATGATGAAGACGAAGAAAAGCGGCGTGATGAGGCCATAGAGTTGCGCGCCGCTGCGCTTGAGGTAGATCAGTTCCTTGCCCAGGCAGGCGGCGATGGTCGAGGGCAGGCGAAATCCGTTGCTCGGCGCGAGGCCTGTGCCGCTTAAGGGCAACGGGTCGGGTCGTGCCTCCCGTGCGGGCGCGGAGGATGCGGACCGGGACGCGGGTCTGGGTGCGCGGCGGCTGGCTTCGCTCAGGTTTTCTCCGCGAAATTCCCGCTGCAGCCGCAGAGCGAAGATGCTCAGAAACGCCAGCGCAAAGGCAAGCAGTCCGAGCAGGCTGGCCAAGGCGGGCGCGAGGGCGGGAGTGGAGTGGGCGTGGTCCCGGATGAGGCGGGCGATGGCGTCGGCCGCAAGGCTTGGCGGGAGAAACCGGGTCATCGGATGGAGCGGTTCGAACCAGCGCGAAAGGGCCTTGAGGCGCGCCCCGCGATGGGCGGAGCTGCCCGTAAGGGCGAGCTGGAAGCTGAGCGAGGCGAATAGCGCGAGGCCGCCCAGGATCTCGCGTGCGCGACGGGTGGCCATCCAGCGGTCGACCCAGGCGAAGACCATGCGTAGAAAGAAGACGTTGTGCAGTGCAAACACGCCAAGCACAAGCGCGGCCCACGGGAAGAGCGCATGGTTTGCGACTCCGATGCCCACCGCCGCGGCAGCGAGCGCGATGTTGGCAACCACCGTGGGGATGGCGAACAGACCAAAGAACAGCCGGACCAGCAGGTAGCGGGAGAAGTCGATGGGGAACCGGAGCAGCGGCGTGAGATCGAACCCGACGGCGGCGGGTGCGATGTTGATGCCGATGAAGAGGCCAACCAGGAAGACCGTCCAGGTGAGGGTCCCAAGCAGGCCGGCATGATGGTGCGCCACGGCGAAATATCCCAGGGCCCCGCAGGCTACTACAGGTCCGATGAAGATGGTGGAGAGGATTGCCCAGACGATGATGCGGAGGAGAACGATCAGCACCAGCGAGGCGGTGCTCCGGTTCCGGGCGCTGCGCCGGAAGCTGTGCACGAAGATCCGCCAGCGCAACCAGGCGACGGCGGCAAGCTGCGCGCGCGACTGGGCTGAGGTCCATGCAGGCAGAGCATTGTTTTCGTGCATCGAGTTCAGAGCATACCTCAGAAGCGCGGCGGCTATCCGCTTCCCTGGTCTGCGCGGCCGTCGGCATCGTGCGTGACGCGTCCGCTAAATGTCACCTGCACGATGGTGCAGTCGTCGCTGGCTGGATGCCCCGCGCAGAAGTCGTCCATGTGCCGCAGCACGCTTTGCAGGTCGGCGCAGAGGGCGGCGGAATCGAAGCGTTCTTCTCCGAAGAATTCGCCCTGGGCGTCTTCGGCTTCGGTGAATCCATCGCTCACAAGGACGACGCGCCAGCCGGCGCGAAGCATGGCGACTCCAGCCGTGTATTCGGCTTCGCGGATGAGGCCTACGGGAAGATTTGCCCGCTCCAGCCGGGCAACTCCAGCGTCCGCGCATAGCCGCGGCTGGATGTGGCCGCAGTTCATGTACTCGAGCTTTCCGTCTGCATGAAGCCGCAGCAACAGCATGGTTGCGTACCTGCCGACATTTTTGGCGCACAGATACTTGTTCGTGGCCGAGGCGATGGCCTCCAACGGCTGGCCGGCCTGCAGTTGAACGTACAACATGCCCTGCAAGGTGGCGGCCAGGATGGCGGCCGAGATTCCCTTGCCGGAGACATCCACCAGCGCGACGTTCAACATATCTTCGCCGGCGACAACATCGAAGAAGTCGCCGCCGACCGCACTGCACGGCACGCTGTGCGCCTGCACATCGGCGAAGGGAAAAGCGGGGATCTGGACGGCCATCAATCCCTGTTGGATTTGCGCGGCGATCTGCAGCTCCTCCTTGTGCTTTCGCGCCTGGTCTTCGATGGCGGCGAGTTGCGCATTTTCGACCAGGGCCGCGGCTTCGCGCGCAATCGTTCTCATCAGCTCGTGGTCCACTTCGGAGACGCGCTTCGGCTGGAAGCGGCTTTCGAGATAGAGCACGCCGAATACCTGGCGGCTAGCGGAGTCCGCGGCATTTTCGCCACGGCGCGTATCCCTCAATTGCCGCAGGGGAATGCAGATGATGGTGTGAATGCTGTGGGCGATGATGCTCTGCGGAACCTCGCCCTCCGCGGTCAATGTATCCGTCACTATGTACTGGTCGGTGCCTTCGGTGGCCTGACGCATGACGGTGCGGGATACCGTCGAGGTGTCCTTGAGCAGGTTCCCGGAGGCATCCATGCCAAGCGCCAGATCCAGCGCCCCAGTCGAGTTCGCCAGAAAGACGTAGCCGCGCTCCACCTTGGCCAGAGCCAGGGTTGACTCGAGCAGCGAGGCAAGCACACGGTCCACCCTTCCCGCGCTATTCAGCTCCCGGGCGGCCTGGAGAAACCAGCGCAGCTTTTCGAGATCCGACTGCCGCGCGCCGATCTCGTGCACTTGCGCCAGGATGGTGTGATTGGTCGACTCCTGCTTTTCGTCGTATGCTTCGAAGCGGAGCTGCGGCCCTTCCAGAGATCCGAACTGAATGGTGTCTTGAAGCACCAGAATGCGCCTGGTTGCCGGCTCACCGTTTACAAACGTCCCATGGCTGCTTTTCGTGTCTTCGATGACAAACTCAGCGCCCTCGCGCACAATCTTCGCGTGACTGCGCGAGACATAGGACTGGGGAAGGACCAGACTCGATTCCGGGGAGCGCCCGATTGCAAATGGGAACCGGTCGATGACGATGGTGCGGCGGCTCGGACCGTCGCTGAGCTGCATGGAGAGCGCTCGAGTCTGTGGGGAATCCTTGACGTCCATGGTGCTTTGCACCTCCGCATATACCTGGCTGTCCCTAATGATTTGAGGCTCGACCTCCGCTGACGAGGGGTCACGCAGCGGATTCGTTTCGGGTTCGTTTCGGATTCCTGGAGCGGGTATCGATTTCGCCAGCAAAGTAGAACATTTAATTGCACTTTCGGGATACAATCGGAGCGAATCGTCAACCAGCGCCAGCGGATGGATCGCGACAGACCAACGTCAGAGACCACCCTCCGTTCTGGAAATGTCAGTTCGAACCATAGACCAAATTACACACCTGGGCCCTGTTTTTCTTGCAATCGCCAACCGATTCCCGCTATAGGATAGGGCACCTATGGACGTTCAGAGTCTAGAAAGTCTAGCTCACTACCGCATTCTCAGCCAGCTTGGACGCGGTGGTATGGGTGTGGTCTATCTTGCCGAGGACAGTCGGCTGGGTCGCCAGGTTGCGGTCAAGGTCATGAGCGAGACGGTAGCGAAGGACCCCGCCAAGCGGCAGCGCTTCCTTCAGGAGGCGAGGGCGGCGGCGGCGTTGAACCATCCCAATATCGCGACCATCCATGCCGTCGAAGAGGAAGCCGGAACCTTGCTGCTCGTGATGGAATATATCGCCGGCGAGACGCTGGAGTCCCTGGTGCGGCGCAACCAGGCACGCGCGGGGCTGGCGGCCGGGCTCGCCGTCAATCTGCTGGTTCCGGTTGCCGCGGCGCTCACCGCATCCCACCGCCGCGGCATCGTTCATCGAGACATCAAGAGCTCCAACATCATGCTCTCTCACGATGGAAGAGTGAAGGTACTCGACTTCGGGATTGCCAAGATGACCGGCAGCTCGCTGCAAACCGACCTGCAAACGGTGATGGGGACTCTGGACTACATGTCGCCGGAGCAGGCGAGAGGCGAGCTCGTAGATCACCGCACCGACCTGTGGTCGCTGGGCATCATTCTGCACGAGCTTCTCACCGGCGAGCTTCCCTTCCACGCGGAGTCCGCGGCAACGGTGCTCTACAACATCGTCCATGCGGAGCCGAAGATATTGACCGCGCCAGAGTGCTATCCGGGCATCGCGCCTTCACTCCGCGAGATCCTCAGGCGAGCTCTTGCCAAGGACCGGGGGCGTCGCTATCAGAGTGGGGACGAGATGGAGCGCGAACTCGGGAGATGGCTTCGCCAATCATCCTCGGAGGTGGAGACGCAAACGTTCGACCACGCAATCTTCTTGCCGCAGACGCTGCCCCCCGGACCCTCCCCTTTTTTTGCCCCGCGCAGGAATACCGCGGAGCGACGGCAGATCACGTTTCTCTACTGCGAGCTGGCGCACGGCGACGCGGGCGATGGCGAGCAGGACCCGGAGGAATATGCCGCGGCGCTCAATCGCCTGAGCGAAATCTCGAATAGCGCCGCCGAACGGTACGGCGGGCATGTGCCGGAAGGGACCGGCAGTGGGCTCATCTACTTCGGCTATCCCGCGGCGCATGAGGATGACGCAAGCCGGGCGATCCACGCCGGCATCGAGATCCGCGATCAGGCGCGAGCCCAGATATGCGGCAACGCATCGAGCTTCGAGATCCACCTCGGCGTCAGCACCAGCCTTGCCGTGGTGGAGTCCACCCAAACCAGGACGGGAGCGCTTTCCGAGACCATTATCGGCGAAGGCGCCAAGGTGGCGAGAGCGCTGGCGCAATTGCAGCGCGGGAGCCTGTTGCTGATTGAGTCCAGCAGCCAGCGCCTGGCTGCGCGCGGCATCGAATACCGCAGCTTGGGTGCGCAGCCGGTCCCAGGCGTCCGCGAGGCGATGACCGTGTACGAGGCGATCAAGAACAGCCCCGATGCGGGAGCACGGTTCTGGGGCGACCACACGCCCAATTTCACTCCGCTCGCGGGACGCAAGCAGGAGCTTGCGCTGCTGCTCGATCACTGGTCGCAGGCGCTCGATTCTCACGGCCAACTGGTGTTGGTCGCGGGCAGCGCGGGCATGGGCAAGTCGCGCCTGATCCACGAATTGAAAAACCGCATCGACCAGCGAGTGAAGCCGCTCCGGGTGGAATGCTTTTGCTCGCCCTTCTATACCAGCAGCGCGCTCCATCCAGTGCTCGGTTTTCTGGAGCGCACCTATCTCGAAAGCGACTCGGGCAGGGTGAGCAACCTCGAAGCCGCCGCACGGTTGCGCGCGTTGCTCGAGGAGTTCGGCCTTGACGCAGAGACTTATCTGCAGGTGCTTGCGCCGCTGCTTTCGATCACCCTGGAGCCGCCCCGCGAATCGACCGCCGTGACACCGGATCGCCAGCGCGCGATCGCCATCGAGGCGCTGCTCTCGATTCTGCTGGAGAGCGCGGCCCGGCAACCGCTGTTGCTGGTTGTCGAAGACCTGCACTGGGCTGATCCTTCGACGCTCGAACTGCTGGGAATGCTGCTGGACTATGTGCCAGGCTTGCCCATTCTGGCCGTGCTTACGCATCGCCCGGAGTTTATCCCGCCATGGCCCATTCGCGGACACGTAAGCTCGATCTCGGTGAGTCGTCTGCCCCGCGAAGAGGTCATCGCCCTTGCCATGGGGGTAGCGGGCCCGGAGGGACTCCATCCCTCGGTGCTTGAGCAGGTGGTTCACAATGCCGATGGCACGCCTCTGTTTATCGAGGAGCTTGCCACCATGGTCATCGAGTCCGGGATGGCGGAGCAGCCGCTCGACGTGTCTACAGACGGACCGAAACTGGCCATCCCCAAGACGCTGCGCGATTCCTTCATGGCGCGCCTCGATCGCCTCGGCGACGCCAAGCATGTGGCGCAGACTGCCTCCGTGCTGGGCAGGGATTTTCCGCGCAGCCTGCTGTCGGCGATCGCCGGCGTGGGAGAGGATGAACTCAAAGCCAGCCTGCGCGTCCTGGTAGAGGCCGAGGTGCTGTACCTGCGCGGCACCCACCTGAAGCAATCGTTTGTCTTCAAGCATGCGTTGCTCCAGGAAGCCGCCTACGAATCCCTGGTGCGGAAGCATCGCGTGGCGCTGCACATCAAGGCGGCACACGCTTTGGAGAAGGATGCGGAGTTGATTGCCGACCAACCCGAACTCACCGGGCATCACTATCAGGAGGCCGGCGCGTATCCCGAGGCCATTCGCTGCTGGCACCGGTCCGGGATGAAAGCCCTGGAGCGGTCTGCCCATCGCGAGGCGATCGCAGCTTTCCAACGCGCCTTGCGACTGCAGAAGATGCTTCCGCCAGGCGGCGCGGCCGACGAGACGGAACTGCTTCTGCTGACCAGTCTCGGGCCCTCGCTGGTCGCGACCCTGAGCTTCGGCGCTCAGGAGGTCGGCCGGAACTTCGACCGGGCGCACGACCTTTGCGCGAGCCAGACTGGCTCCTCTCTTCTGCTCGCGGCGCTGTTCGGCGTCTGGCTTTACAAGCTCGTACGCGGAGATCTTCCAAGCGCAGAAGAGGTGGCGCAGCGACTGGTCACCACAGGCGAAGCGAACGGCGACGACGATATGCGCATCGAGGGCTACTTTGCGCTGGGCAATGTGCAGTTCTGGCAGGGAAACCTGGACGATGGGCGCAGGAATGTCGAGAAGACCATTCAACTGTATGAACCCGGCCGTTTCGCGACCCACGCCCACCGCTTCAGCCAGGATCCCATGGTGGCAGCCCAGTGCTATCTCGGCTTTATTCTCATGATCCAGGGCGAGACGGAGGCTGCATGGAGAGCGAACCAGTGCGCCCTGACGCTGGCCCGCGACCTGAAGCACGCCTTCAGCATCGGCTGGGCGCTGGGCTTTCCGCCGACCATGGCCTACTTCCAGAACGATCCGGAGAGCGCGATCCGTCATGCCGATGTTGCCACTCAGTTCTATGCCGAGCAGGCCTTTCCTTTTTTCATCACGAGCTGTCAGGCGACCAAGGGGTGGGGGCTATGCCAGTTGGGCCGCTGCGACGAAGGGTTGGAGCTGATCCGGTCCGCCCTGTCGGGCATGCGGCTGATCGGCTCCGAGTTGGTTCTTCCGCTGTTCACTGGCCTGCTTGCGGAATCGCTTCTGCTTGCCGGCGAGACCGAGGCGGCACTCGGCACGGTTCGCGAAGGGATCGGGTATGCCCTGGCCAACGGAGCGAAGGTGTCGGAGATCTGCCTGCACAGAATCTGCGGCGACATCCTGCTGGCTCAGGCGGCGCCAGACCTGGCCGCCGCGCGAAGCTGTTTCGAGCGCTCGGCAGCACTGGCCAAGGAATCCGGAGCGAACCGCTTTCGCGACGTTGCCGCCGAGAGGCTCCAGCGAATGGAAGTTCTCGATCCGACGAGGCACTCAATCCACATGACACAGTCTTTTTGAAAGCAGGTCACCATGCCTCAACCCGATTACGTGAACTACGGCGGCAGCCTCCGTCTGATGCAGCCCTATCTCGCCAGCCAGGTTGGCTTCTACGGGTTCGTCCTGAAGGCCAGCGTAGATGCGCTTCAGAAGACCATCGACATTCGCTTGAATGCTCCGGCGGGGAGCGCCGTGCGATTTGAGGCCTCCGGACCTTTCGTCATCCTGGCCTTCAACGCTCTAAAGCAGTTGTCGAGCAAGAATCCTCCGGACAGCGAGAAGGGTTCCTTCAGCGAGAACGAGTGCGCGCTCTGGGTGCCCGTCATCGACCGCGTTCAGGAAAAATCCTACTGGTTCCATCCCTACATCTTCGTGGACAATCCCTATGCGATGGCGCTCGGCCGCGAGGTCTACGGCTTTCCCAAGAGCCTGGGCATCTTCGATATCCCCGCCGCGCCCGACCCCGCGAAGTCGTACTCCATGCAGACCTGGATTCTGCCCAAATACAGTCCCACGAGTCATGGTCTGCTTGCCGAGCTGGTCAACGTCTCACCCTCGGCTGCGCCTGCGGGCGATCTATGGACTGGCATTGAGGATATCGGGGAGTTTGTCGGCGAGGTCGCCGGCCTGCTGCGTGGGCAGGGAGACGTCGTCGGAGACGTGGAGCTTGCCCTTCGCTCGATCGACGATCTTCTCTACCGGCGCGCGCCGATGGTCTTTCTCAAGCAGTTTCCCGATGCGGTGGACCCGACCAAGGCGTGCTACATGTCGCTGGTCGAGGCGCCGTCCAATATGACCAGCTTCACGCACGGCGGAGTGATGCACACCGATTACGAAGTTACGTTTACAGCGTGCGACAGCCACCCCATCGTCGGCGACCTGGGGTTTCCAGCGCAGACGGTTCCGTCCATTCTGAGCTTTTATGTGGAATTCAACTTCGAGATCGACTCGGGCGTTGAGATCTGGCACGCCTGAAAGGAATCGCTATGCCACCGGAAGCACCAAAGAAGATCGCTGTCCTTGGCGGCGGCGTGTCCTCGCTGACGACGGTTCTCTCGCTCACCTCCGAGCCGGACTGGCAGACGAAGTACGACATCACCGTGTATCAACTGGGCTGGCGGCTGGGAGGCAAGGGCGCCAGCGGACGAAATGGAGTCGTCGTGCGCCGCGACGGCAAGGGCGCGATCGATGGCTCGGCCCGCATCCAGGAGCACGGCCTCCACATCTGGCTGGGTTTTTACGAGAATGCCTTTCGGCTCATTC
>Ga0302325_10031699_pt1 | contig 10870 bp, 8 predicted proteins | sample Palsa_T0_2_FD_201948 | JGI IMG/M metagenome (GOLD analysis project Ga0302325, IMG submission 201948) | Peat permafrost microbial communities from Stordalen Mire near Abisko, Sweden - Palsa_T0_2 | ecosystem: Environmental > Terrestrial > Soil > Palsa > Peat permafrost | place: Sweden: Abisko... | reverse complement strand
GTCTGGGTCTGGGTCGGGGGCATTGGAGCCGGCGTGAGTCCCGGCCGCGTGATGGCGCTCACCGGATTGCTCCGGCGTGGTACTCGACGCTGTCCTTGGTGACTTGCATGAAGGCCTCCTCGAGCGAAGCGTGGGTGGGGGTGAGCTCGTAGACGGGCAGCTGAGCCCGCCAGGCGGTTATGCCGATCTGCTCGGCGGTAATACCGGCCACACGCAGCCGGTCCGTTCCGTCGTTGACCACCGTGATGCCCGGGGCGGCCAGCAGCTGGCCCAAGCGCACGGGTTCGGGGGTGCGGACCAGTACGCCGGTCCCGGTGGCCTGGTCGGTGAAGTCCTCGACGCTGGCCTCGGTGATGAGCTTGCCGCGGCCGAGCACGACCAGCTGGGTGGCGGTCTGCGCCATCTCGCTCATCAGGTGGGAGGACACCAGGACCGTGCGGCCTTCGGCGGCCAGCGACTTGAGGAGCAGCCTGATCCAGCGCACGCCGTCGGGGTCCAGGCCGTTCACCGGCTCGTCGAGAACCACGGTCTGCGGGCGGCCAAGCAGCGCGGCGGCCACGCCCAGGCGCTGGCCCATGCCGAGGGAGAAGCCGCCCGCCCGGCTCCCGGCGACCTCGCCAAGACCGGCCAGCTCGATCACCTCATCGACGCGGCGGCGGCCGATCCCCGCCGTGCGGGCCAGCGCCAGCAGGTTGCTGCGGGCCGATAGGCCCGGGTGGACGGACCTGGCGTCCAGCAGGATCCCGAGCTCGGCCATCGGCGCGGCCGCGCCGGGGTAGTGCTTGCCGTTGACGCGCACCGTCCCGGCCGTGGGCCGGTCCAGCCCGGCGATCATGCGCATGGTGGTGGATTTGCCCGCGCCGTTCGGGCCGAGGAAGCCGGTGACGACACCTGGTTCCACGACGAAGCTCAGCTGGTCGACGGCGGTCTTGTCGCCGTACCGTTTGGTCAGTCCGTCAATCTCGATCATTACCGATCCTTCCCCTCGATGTGCCTGGGTCTTGGGGGTAAGCCTGCGTCCGGGACCTGTGGCGGCACTGTCGTGACGCTGAGATGGGGCGATTCCCGGGCGACGGCCGTACGGTGGCCTCATGGAGGTCCGGCTGTTCGGCGAGCTCGAAGCGCTAACTGGCGGCGTGCCGGTGCCGGTCCGCGGCGTCAAGCAGCGGACCCTGCTGGCCCTGCTCGCGTTGCAGCGGGGCCAGCCGGTCAGCGCCGGCCGGCTGATCGACCTGCTGTGGGACGACAGGCAGGCGGCGAACCCGGCCAATGCCCTGCAGACCCAGATCGGCCAGCTGCGCCGTACCCTCGGGCCAGCGGCAATCCTCACCACCGAAACCGGCTATGCCCTCGCCGTCGGACCCGGTGAGGTCGACGTCGTGCGGTTCGAGCAGCTGGTGGCGAAGGGACGGCGGCTGGCCGCCGACGGCGAGCTGGCGCCGGCGTCGGCCACCTTGGGCGAGGCCCTCCGGCTGCGCCGCGGCGAACCGCTGGCCGAGTTCACCAATGCGGGCCTCTTCGATGCCGAACGGGCCCGGCTGGACGAGCTGACACTGGTGGCGATCGAGTCCCGGGCCGGAGCCGACCTGGGCCTGGGCCACCACGGTGAGCTCGCGGGCGAACTGGAGGCGCTGTGCCGGGAACACCCGCTCCGCGAGCGCCTGCGGGAGCTGCTCATCCTCGCCCTGTACCGGAGCGGACGGCAGGCCGAGGCCCTGCTCGCCTACACGGAAATCCGTGATCGCCTGGTCGACGAGCTGGGCATCGACCCCGGCCCGGCCTTGCGGGACCTCCAGGCCCGCATCCTGGTCCAGGACCCGTCGCTCGGCCCAGCCGGCGCCCCTACCAGCCCGGCTCCGGCTCAGGTGGCCGCCCCGCCGAAGGCAGCTGGCAACCGGGGAGAAGCCGCAGAGCTGGCCCCCTTGCTCGAGACGAAGTTGTACGTCCCGCGGTCGCGGCGCCCTCTGGTGCCGCGGCCGCGGCTGAGCGAGCGGCTGGACCGCGGGACCGCGTCGAAGTTGACGCTCGTGTCCGCACCCGCTGGTTTCGGCAAGACGACGCTGCTCACCGAGTGGCTGGCGGCGGGACCGGCCGGTGAACGGCTGGTCGCGTGGCTCTCCCTCGATCAGGCCGACAACGATCCCGTGTCCTTCTGGACATATGTCATCGCCGCGCTGCGGACGGTGGCATCCGGGGTCGGCGATAGCGCGCTGGCCTACCTGCGGGCACCCCAGCCGCCTCCGATCGAAACGGTGCTTACCGTTCTGCTCAACGATCTGGGCACCATGGCTGGCGAGATCGTGCTGGTGCTCGACGACTACCACGTTATCGACGCGGGCGACGTGCAGGACGCGATGGCGTTCCTGCTCGACCATCTGCCGCCGCGGCTGCACGTGGTGATCGCCAGCCGGGCCGATCCCGCGTTGCCGCTGCCGCGATGGCGAGCGCGCGGCGAGCTGGTCGAGACCCGCGCGGCCGAGCTGCGGTTCACGCCCGATGAGGCGGCGGTCTACCTCAACGAGACGATGGGCCTGCAGCTGACGGCGCGGGACGTGGCCGCGCTTGAGGGGCGCACCGAGGGCTGGATCGCCGCGCTCCAGCTGGCGGCGCTGTCGATGCAGGGGCGAGACGACGTGGCCGGCTTCATCGCCGGCTTCGCGGGCGATGATCGTTACGTCGTGGACTACCTGGCCGAGGAGGTGCTGCAGCGTCAGCCCGATGATATCCAGGCCTTCTTGCTGCAGACCTCTATCTTGGGCAGGCTGAGCGGTCCGCTGTGCGATGCCGTCACCGGGCAAGGTGGCGGCAAGGCGATGCTGGAGGCACTGGACCGGGGGAACCTGTTCCTGGTCCCGCTGGATGACCGCCGCCGGTGGTACCGCTACCATCACCTGTTCGCCGACGTGCTGCAGGCGCGGCTGCTCGACGAGCGGCCCGGCCAGGTGCCGGAGCTGCACCGGCGGGCAAGCGCGTGGTTCCAGCGCAGCGGCGAGCAGGCCGTAGCCATCAGCCATGCGCTGGCCGCCGAAGATTTCGGCCAGGCGGCGGACCTGATCGAGCGGGCGATCCCGGCCATGCGCCTCACCAGGCAGGACGCCACGACGCACAGCTGGCTCAAGGCGCTCCCCGACGAGATGATCCGGGTCAGGCCGATGCTCAGCTTCGCCGTCGCCGGGGCGCTGCTGACCGGCGGCGAGCCCGACGAAGTCGAGGTCCGGCTGCGGGACGCCGAGCGGTGGCTGACGCAGGCAGCTACCGGCAAGGGATCCCCAGCCCGGCCGGCCGAGATGGTCGTGGCCGATGAGGAAGAATACCGCCGCCTCCCTGGGGCGATTGAGCTGTACCGTTCCGCCCTGGCCCTGGTCCGGGGCGATGTGCCCGGCACGGTGAGGCACGCCCGGCGGACGCTCGACCGTGCGCTTGCGGAGGACCACGGCGTCCGCGCCGGGGCCGCCGGATTCCTGGGACTCGCGTTCTGGACGGGCGGGGATCTGGAGACAGCGCATGCGGCGTGGGCCGACTGCGCGGCGGGACTACGCCGGTCCGGGCAGATCGCCGATACCTTCGGCTGCGCGATCGCGATGGCGGACATCCGGCTGGCGCAAGGTCGCCTCGGCGCGGCGATGCGTACCTACGAGCAGGCCCTGCTGCGTGCATCCGGGCAGGACGGCCCGGTTCTGCGGGGAACGGCAGACATGTACGTGGGGATGAGCGAGGTCCACCGCGAGTACGACGACGTGCACGCCGCCACGCAGTGGCTGCTACGGAGCCAGGAACTGGGCGAGCACGTCGGGCTGCCGCAGAACCGGTATCGCTGGCGGGTCGCGATGGCCCGGATACGCCAGGCTGAAGGAGATCTGGCCGGCGCACTCGAGCAGCTCAACGAGGCGGAGCGCCTGTATGTCAGCGACTTCTTCCCGAATGTGCGGCCGGTCCCGGCGTTGAAGGCACGGGTCTGGATCGCGCAGGGCAGCCTCGGTGAAGCTCTCGGCTGGGCGCGCGAGACGGACCTGTCCGCGGATGACGACCTGTCCTACCTGCGTGAGTTCGAGCACATCACCCTGGCCAGGCTGCTCATGGCGCGGCGGGCAGCGGACTCCGCCGGCCAGGCGGCCCGGCTCCTTGAGCGCCTCCTGCTGGCCGCCGAAGCAGGGGACAGGACGGGCCGGGTCATCGAGATCCTGGTGCTGCTGGCGCTTAGCCGCCAGCGACTCGGGGACATCCCGGCCGCGCTGGCCTGCCTGGAACGGGCGGTGACGCTGGCTGAGCCCGAGGGCTACGTCCGGGTCTTCGCCGATGAGGGACCGCCGATGGCTTCCCTGCTGAAAGCGCTCGCGAAACACGGGACCGCCGGGAACTATGTCCGTAGGCTGCTGGCCACCTCGAGTAAAACCGGGCAAGACAGCCCCGTTAAGCAGGATTTGATCGAGCCACTGAGCGAACGCGAACTGGACGTGCTCCGGCTGCTCGGGACCGAGCTGGACGGCCCGGCCATCGCCCGCGAGCTCATGGTGTCGCTGAACACCATGCGGACTCACACCAAGAACATCTACGCCAAGCTCGCCGTGACCAGCCGCCGGGCCGCGGTCCGCCGGGGCGCCGAACTCGGCTTGCCGCGAAGCCGCGACCGGCAACCCTGACCCGCCGTTCACGGACATTCACCACATCAATCCCCACGTGTGGTGATGCCAGCTCACCACATCAGCTCCTAGCTTTCGATCAGACCTGCGAAGGGCCGCAACGCCGGCGGAGATCCGTCCAGGCACGCGACAGCAGAAGGAGCACGTGAGCGACATGTCAACTGGTCAGCACGACAACCCGGGACAGTACGAGATCCGCCTCAAGGGGCACCTCGGCCCCCGGTGGACCGCCTGGTTCGACGGGCTGACCCTCACCCACGACAGCGACGGCACCACCATCATCCGCGGTCTCGTAGCCGACCAGGCCGCGCTGCACGGCTTGCTCCAGAAAGTACGCGACCTAGGCCTGCCGCTGGTCTCGGTCACTGCGGTCCAACCCGGCCAGCCCCGATAACTCACCAATCCAGCGAAGGAAACCGACATGGCTATCACCGCCCAAGCCCCGGCCGCGAAAACGCCGGCGAAGAGAGTCCCGATGACTTCACTGCGCAAGACCGCACTCGTCGCGGGCATCTTCTACCTGATCACCTTCATCTCGATCCCCACCCTCGCCCTCTACGGCCCGGTGAAGAATCACCGGGACTGGATCCTGGCCTCCGGCAGCCACACCGCCGTGCTCGTAGGCGGCTTCCTCGAGGTGATCGTCGCGCTGGCCGGCATCGGCACCGCCGTCACGCTGTACCCGGTCGTCAAGCGGCAGAACGAAGGCCTCGCGCTTGGTTTCGTCACCGCCCGCGTCCTGGAAGCAGCCATGATCTTCACCGGCGTCGTCAGCCTGCTTTCGCTGGTGACCCTGCGGCAGGACCTAGGCGGAGCGGCCGGAGCAAACGCCGCCGCGCTCGTCGCCGTCGGCGCGTCGCACGTCGCGGTTTACAACTGGACGTTCCTGCTCTCGCAGACCCTGATGCCGGGCATCAACGCACTGCTGCTCGGCTCCTTGATGTACCGGGCCCGCCTCGTGCCTCGTGTCATTCCCGTGATGGGGCTCATCGGAGGCCCGCTGCTTATCATCGCCGTATTCGCCACGCTATTCGGGCAGCACTCCTCCTTGACCGGGCTCGCCGGACTCCCGGTTATCCCAGTGGCTGCATGGGAGTTTTCGCTCGGCGTGTGGCTGGTCGTCAAGGGCTTCAAGCCCTCCCCCATCACCACTGACGTGACCGCGGCCAGCACGCCGCTCGCCTACCACGAGGCCGCCGTCTAACCGCCCGCAGCACGGCCGGGCCCTAGAAGGGGGCCCGGCCGCTGTGCGTTCAGGCCGACCTGGTTTTGACCAGCATCAAGTCCGGCCAGACTCATCGGACACGCCTCACGGGCAGGATGGCGAACGCTCCGATAATGGCGCAGAGTCCGGCGACCATATACAGCGCGCTGTAGCTGCCGCGGCCGATCACCAGGATGGCCGGGGCGATCGCCGGCGCGACGGAAAAGGGAAGTGCGCCGGCGATATTGAACACACCGAGATCCTTGGCCGCGTTGCGTTTGTCGTGCAGCACGTCCACCACCAGCGCGAGGTCGACGGCCGCGTACACGCCGAAGCCGAGTCCGCTGATGGCCATGCCGACGAGGAAACCGCTGAAGCTGCTGGCGACGGCGACCTCGAACAACGCCAGGCCGTACACGACCGACGCGGTCAGGACGAAGATCTTCCGCCGGCCCGTCCGGTCCGAGACCTTCCCGCCGACGAGGGAAGCGGCGACGATGACGGCGGCCTGGACGAGCGTGCCCAGGAATATCTGCTGCGGCACATCGGCCCTGGCGGTGCCGATCTTATCCAGCAGGTAGTAGGCCTGGTAGGTAACCAGGAACGCGTAAGCCATGACGAACATGAAGCGGCTGGCGAAAGCCCAGGAGAAGTCCGGGCTCTGCCGCGGATTGACATAGAACGTGCCGGCGAATTCACGCAGCGACCATTTCGGCTTATCCGCCCGGGCCAGCCGGCGATCGTTCAGGGTGACCGCGAAAAGGAGGACGAAAAGCCCGCCGATCGCGCACGGGGCCAGGAACATGGCGAGCAGGCTGCCGGCGAACAGCTTAACCAGGAACGTGCCGCACACCGACGCGATGGGCGTGCAGACACCCAGGACACCGGAGATCAGGCCGCGCTGGACGGACGGGACCTGGTCTGGCAGCACCGCCACCATGGTGGCGAGCAGCGCGTTGAAGAACAACTGGGCGATACACCATCCGACAAGGACGACCGGGATGCTGGGTGCCAGCGCGACAATTCCGATACCGACGGAACCGCCCGCCAGGCCGGCGACCATCCATGGCCGCCGCATGCCCAGCCGCGACGCGGTGCGGTCGCTCATCCGGCCGAAGAACGGATTACCCACCAAGGCCACCAGGGCGCCGATCCCGGCGACAAGCGCCAGGCTGCCTGGGGCCTGCTTGATCCCGACGAGTGAGTTCACCTTCAACGCCAAGGTGACCAGCACGGGTGCGAGAAACAGCAGGGAGGTGCTCATGTACGCCAGCGTGTACAGCGAGATGAAACCCCACCCGACCCGGCGTGCCGAGGGCGGCTCGGGCTCCGGCGCTGTCCCGGCTGCGGTTCGGGTCTTCAGCCCGCGCCGCGCGATAACCGGCCACGCCGCAATCCCCGCCGACCGCAGGGCCCGTGACGGCATGATGATCCTTAAGGGCATGATGATCCTCTCCCACGCACCCGTAACCCGCACGCCGCAACTGCCCGCATGATCGCTTGCGTTGTCGGCAGCCGCAGCGCTAACGGCGCGGTCCCGTCGCCGTCTCGACGGTCACCGCGAAATGCGCTGCGGGCAAAGAACAGGACCCGCCGGTCAAAGCGGAGCCCGATGAGGGACCGGTGCTGCCATCTGCCCTCGGCTTGGCTGCGCGCTCAACGCTACCGAGGTCCAGAGCAGCCAGAGGAATCTCAATCTCGCTTACCCGCAGGTAAACGAGAACACTGACCGAATTCAGACGCTACGCCCCATCCGCACGAGGGACAAGTAGGCCCAGCAGACGGGGCGGCGCGACGGTTACCTTTCCTTCCCGGGCGAGCTGCCTGGGTATCTGTATGCGTTTCCAGCCAGAACGCCAGGGTCAACCGGACCGGGGCGCGATAACCAGGCCGTCCGGCGGCGTGAAGCCCATCGCCGCCCGGTGCAGCTGGCTGGCCGCACGGAAAGCGGAACGGAGCGGCCGTGACGCCGCTCCGTCCCGCGTGCTCCGCACCGTGGTTCAGAGGTTGATGACGACTTTGCCTTGGGCGTGGCCGTCGCGCATGTACTGGATGGCTGCGGGGGTCTGGCCGGACTCGATCAGTTTGGTGAGCGCGAGCAGGTCCGGTGTGTTCTCCGAGCAGATCAGCGTGGTCAGCGTCTGGCCGGTGAACCGGGAGAGGAGCAGCGCCCGGAGCTGGCGGTCGCTGCCTCATGCTCGAGCAGCTTGCCGAGCTCAATCGCGAACGAGTTTCAGTGCCAGCCTGGGCACGGCAAAGGATGCGAGAAAGACCACGGCATCGTAGGTGCCACGACGCACCTCCACTCCGATCGCCTTATGCGTCAACTTCAGCGTCGCCGGCATTTGCTGATCTCCTCTTGTTCCTGAACGGCGCCTCTGGCTGCTCGGCGACGAACGCAACGTGCCGTCGGCCCCGGGGCAGCAGGCCGGCGTGGTGCCGGTCGCCGCAACCGCCGGCGGCACATCCCCGCGCCCGGACTGCCCGTCGTGTGCCGGGCCGCTGGTGTTCTGGCCTGGATACTGCTGCCTGCGTTCAGATGGGGAAGTCGCTGGTGACGTCGTCGTAGCGCTGGTGGGCGCAAATGAGGGTCCAGGCTGCGGCCGCCCCGCGGGCCTATGCCTGCGGGGCCAGGCCGCGCAGCAGCGTCTGGAGGGTGGCGCGGTAGGTTGCCTCGGGGTCGGGGGTGAGGACCAGGCCCTTCAGTTCCAGGGCCACCGCTCCGTGTACCGAACTCCAGATCTGCTGGGCGGCCTCGCGCGGGTCGGGGGCGGCGATGCCGCCGGCCGCCGCGGCCATCTCGACGTTCCTTACCAGTTCGCCGAACGCCGCGGCTGCGTGCTCGGCTACCTCGGGCGAGCCGGACTCGTGCGGGATCGCCGCCTCGAACATGATCGCGTAGTAGTGCCGGTTCTCGAGGGCGAACCTGCGGTACCGCAGGCCGCACGAGCGCAGTCGTTCCAGCTGGTCGGGCTCGTCGCCCTCGGCCAGCGCAGCGCGCAGCCGGTCGAAGCCCCGGATCAGCAGCGCATCGACCAGTCCGTCCTTGCCGCCGAGGCGGTTGTACACGCCCATCGGCGCGATGCCGGCCTGGGCCGTGACCGCCCGGACCGTGACCCCGCCGGGGCCGTCCCTGACCAGCACGGCATCCGCCGCCGCGACCAGTTCCCGCTCGATGTCGCTGCTGGGCGTCCGCGACCGCCGGGCGGGGACGCCGTGCACAGGGCTCATGGAGATCATCCTCTCGCCAACGCGGGTTCCTGTCTTTCCCGACGGACCCCTTGACATTTATAGTACTCCGTTACATAGTAATAGTACATTGTTCTATAGGAGGTCATCGTGAATGCTCCCAACCGCCGCCGCTGGTGGATCCTGGCGGTCTTGTGCCTGAGCGTGCTGCTCGTGGTGGTCGACAACACGATCGTCAACGTGGCGCTGCCCACGATGAGCCGCAAGCTTTCGGCCTCGACCCAGGGCCTGCAGTGGATCGTGGACGCCTACACGCTCGTCTTCGCCGGCCTGCTCATGATCGGCGGGAACCTCGGCGACCGGCTCGGCCGGCGCCGTGTCCTGCAAGCCGGGCTGACGCTGTTCGCTATATTCTCGGTGGCTGCCGCGCTGTCGCGGAACACCGGCGAGCTGATCGCCGGCCGCGCGGCCATGGGGGCGGCCGCCGCGCTGATCTACCCGGCCACGCTCGCGCTGCTCACGCACGTGTTCACCAGCGCGCGCGAGCGGGCCACCGCCATCGGCATCTGGTCCGCGGTATCCGGCCTGGCCGTCGCGATCGGGCCGGTAAGCGGGGGCCTGCTGCTGCGCCACTTCTCCTGGAGCGCGGTCTTCTACGTCAACGTGCCGATCGTGATCATCGCCCTGGCCGCCGGGATGGTCCTGCTGCCCGAGTCGCGCGACCCGAGGGCCGGACGGTTCGACCCGCTCGGCGCCCTGCTGTCGGTCAGCGGCATCGGCCTGCTCGTCTGGACGGTCATCGAGGCACCCACCCACGGCTGGGCGTCTCCCGCCACCATCGGCGGGTTCGCGGGCTCGCTGGCGATCCTGGCCGCCTTCGCCGCCTGGCAGCTGCGCCGGCCGGACCCCATGCTCGACGTGCGGCTGTTCGCCAACCCGCGCTTCAGCGCCGCCAGCGGGGCCATCGCCCTGGCCTTCTTCGGCCTGTTCGGCTTCATCTTCCTCATCACCCAGTACTTCCAGCTGATCCGGGGCTTCGACCCGCTGCGGGCCGGGGTCGCTACCCTGCCGTTCGCCCTGGTGACCGGGGCGGTGTCCCCGGCCGCCATCACGCTGATGAAGCGCGTCGGCACCAAGGCGGTCGTCACCACCGGACTGGCCCTGATGAGCGCCGGGTTCCTGGTCGCCGCGGGAACGACCCTCGACTCCGCCTACTGGGGCCGGATCATCACCGCGATGGTCCTCATGTCCGCGGGGCTGGCCCTGACCTCAAGCCCCGCCACCGAAGCCATCATGGGCGCGCTGCCGCCCGACAAGGCCGGCGCCGGCTCGGCCGTCAACGACACCACCCGCGAACTCGGCGGGACCCTGGGCGTGGCGATCGTCGGTTCGGTGATGAGCTCCGCCTATGGCAGCCACGTCCTGTCCGCGCTGACCAAGGACGGCGCCCCGGCCGCCCTGACCACCGCCGCCCAGCAGTCGGTGGCGGCAGGCCTGCGCGTCGCCGGTCACCTGCCGGGCGGACTGCGGGAAGGCGCAGCCGAAGCCGTGCGGCAGGCCTTCATCAACGGCCTGCACAGCGGATCGCTGGTCGCCGCCGGCGCCACCGCCGCGGCCGCGCTGATCACGCTGGCCTTCCTGCCGGCCCGGGTCCGTCCCGTCCACCCCGTGGCGGTGTTGCGCCCCGCCGCCGGCCAGCGGGGAAAGTTGGTGGCGCCCGCGGGGCGCAACACCGCCGACCACGACATGGTCCGGTAGCCCGCCCCGGGCCGAGATCTGCGCCGCCCGACCAGATGCTTCCAGCCAGCGGGATCGCGCCTCGCCGTCCACCGCCCGC
>Ga0302325_10031698_pt1 | contig 10870 bp, 10 predicted proteins | sample Palsa_T0_2_FD_201948 | JGI IMG/M metagenome (GOLD analysis project Ga0302325, IMG submission 201948) | Peat permafrost microbial communities from Stordalen Mire near Abisko, Sweden - Palsa_T0_2 | ecosystem: Environmental > Terrestrial > Soil > Palsa > Peat permafrost | place: Sweden: Abisko... | reverse complement strand
CGCGGGACTTCCGTTCTCCATGCGAGGCCGCAGCCGCGGCTGAAGGCCTCGAGGCCAGCGCTCGCCGCGCTTCAGCCATCGCCTTGTTGCGTTGCGCGGCGATTGCTTTTGCCGCAGCGCCGAAGTGGTGCGGAACTGACGAGCTTTCCTTCAGCATCAACTTCTTACGCCACATGTCCTGATATTTCGCGTAGGTGGAGGCGATATTGTTGTAGCGGAATCGCTGCGCCAGGTTGACCTCGGCCATTCGTTCGGCATAGCGCTTGATAAATACGTCCACGCGCCACTGGGTATCAACCGGCGGGCGCTTTCGTCCGCCGCCGAAGAATTGTTCGTACTCAATCTTCAGCGTGCGAATGTCGTGCTCGACTTGTGCGAGATCGTCGTCGATTGTGGCCATGGGCTAATTGGCAGCCTTTTTAGGCTACGGGCACCGGCGCACAGCGTCAACCTGCCGGGACACCGTGAGTGACGCAAGCGGCAAGCCCTTCGGTTGCTCCTTTCATTCGCGCTGTGTTCCAATATTCAATCAATGAATCCCCCGGCCGATCCAGCCAGCGGCAAGCTTGCGAATGCGCTGCGCAGCGTTCCGTCCGTGGATGAATTGCTCGGACGCCCGGCGATTGTCGAAGCGGCGAAGAACGCCGGGCGCACTTTGGTCACGAGCGTCATCCGCGAGGTTCTTGCCGAGGAGCGCCGGAGCTTAAAGGAAGAACCAAGCGCTGTCGTGGATATGTCGAAGCTCGAAGAGCGCATACTCGCTGGGATCGAGAAGGCGCTCGCGCCGTCGCTGCGCCGTGTCATCAACGCTACCGGCGTTGTTCTCCACACGAATCTTGGCCGCGCGCCGCTCCCGGCTGCAGCCCTCGAGCATCTCGTCGCGATCTCGGGCCGCTATTCAAATCTCGAGTACGACATCCCATCGCGGGCGCGTGGGAAGCGCGACGTTCACACGACGCAGCTTCTCGCAGACTCGGTCGGTGCCGAAGCGGCCATCGTCGTCAACAACAACGCCGCCGCTGTTTTCCTTGTGCTCTACGCTCTCGCAAGCGGCGCCGAAGTTGTGGTGTCGCGCGGCGAATTGATCGAGATCGGCGACGGATTCCGCATCCCGGACATCATGGCGGCCAGCGGCGCGGTTCTCCGCGAAGTGGGCACGACGAACCGCACGCGCATTGCGGATTACGAACGCGCGATCAACGAACGAACGAGGTTGCTCCTTCGCGTTCACCCTTCGAATTTCCGCATCACCGGTTTTACAGCGCGGCCATCGCTCGAAGAAATCGTGGATCTCGGCCGCCGTTCAAAGATTCCCGTTTACGAAGATCTCGGCTCCGGATGCATCGCCGATCTTGCCGCGGCGGGCGTCAACGAGCCCGTGGCTCGCGAGAGCTTCATCGCCGGCGTCGGCGTTATTTCTTTTAGTGGCGACAAACTCCTCGGCGGGCCGCAGGCCGGAATCATCGCGGGCAAAAAAGAAATTATCGAGCACATCCGCCGCAATCCGCTCTTCCGCGCTTTGCGTGTGGACAAGCTGACGATTGGCGCGCTCGAAATGACCCTGCTGGCCTATCGCCGAGGCGCGCTCGATGAAATCCCGGCGCTTCGAATGATTCGTATGAGCGCTAAGGAAATTTCGCGCCGCGCGCATGCGCTGCTCGAAAAGCTCCGCCCCTCGCTGCCCAGAGACGTCGAAATTGAAATTATTGAAGGGAAATCCGTTATTGGCGGCGGCTCAACTCCCGATCAGTCATTGCCCACGTATCTCATCGCCGTAAACAGCCGGCGCCGCTCGCCCGAAGAAATCGAATCGCGCCTGCGCGAACTGGCCAACGGAATTCCAATCATCGCCCGTATCGAAGACAATCGTCTCGTCCTCGATCTCCGCACAGTATTCGCGGATGAAGAAACCGCGCTGGCGGATTCGCTTCTAATCGCAATTCAGTAACGCGCGAACATAGAAATTAGAAAATGGAAAAGAGAAAAGGGGAAACGGTGTCGTAGCCTCAATGATGCTGGTCGCGAACTCCTATCTTGCGGCTTCCAAATTCCGCGTTCCAGTTCTCACCGTCATAGCACCGGCTGCAAGATAGCTGAGGCGTCTTCCCAGTTTCCATTTTCACTTTTCTCTCTTCCAAAAACCCTTTTCACTTTTCTATTTTCCCTTTTCCAGATTCCCCAGCTTATTGATCACCGTCGCCACGCACGCCGCGCCAAAGCCATTATCAATATTCACCACGCTCACGTTCGACGCGCAGCTATTCAGCATGCCGAGCAGCGCCGCCACGCCGCCAAAGCTGGCGCCGTAGCCCGTGCTCGTCGGCACGGCAATCACCGGCACACCAACCAATCCTCCGAGCACGCTCGGCAGCGCGCCTTCCATTCCTGCGACGCAGATGATTACGCGCGCTTCGTTGAGTTTCGCGCGGTGCTCCATCAGCCTGTGCAGCCCTGCGACGCCGACGTCGTAAATCGCTTCCGCGCGATTGCCCATCATCTCTGCGCTGATTAACGCCTCTTCTGCCACCGGGATGTCGCTCGTCCCCGCCGTCACGACGAGGACGAGACCTTTGCCCGTGCGCACCCGGCTGCGCTCGATGGCGATCACGCCTGATAGCGGATGAAACCTCGCGCTGCGCGCCACGCGCTTCACCGCTGCATAGGTCTGTTTATTCCCGCGAGTGATCAGGATATTGTGCGAAGCCTTCGCGCGGAGCATCCCGCTGACGATTTCCGCCACCTGCTGCGGCGTTTTCCCCCGGCCGTAGATCACTTCGGAAAAACCTTGCCGCAGCGAGCGGTGATGATCGATTTTCGCGAAGCCGAGATCTTCGAAGGGAAGCTGCCGCAGTTTTTCGAACGCCTTGTCGAGCGACACACGTCCCGCGCGCACATCTGCCAGAAATTTTCTCGCGTCGCTCTCGTTCATCGCCTCGCCATCCCGGGCGCATTGTAACATTCCGCTGGCGAATGGACCTGCCGCACGAACCCCGGTGCGGCCTACAAATGCATCCCGCAATTCTTGACTTTGTCGAAATCCCCTGCCTAGAGTGGATTTCGGCGCATGGCGAAGAACAAACCAGTGGGAAAGGTCATCACCGTCGGCGTGACCGGCGCGAGCGGCGCGATCTACGCGCAGGCGATCTTGCGTCTCCTTGACGCCGATAAACGCGTGGCGCGGGTCGCGCTGGTCGCCAGCGAAACCGGATTGCGCCTGATTGCGACCGAGCTCGGCATCGTCGCGCCAGATCCGAAGAAGCTTCCCTCGCTTCTCGCCGGCACCGCCGCGAAGAAAATCGAGTATCTCCCGAATAAAGACGTAGGCGCGTCGATCGCCTCCGGCAGCGCGCCGGTGGACGCTATGGTCGTGATTCCTTGCTCGGCGGGCACTCTCGCGGCGATCTCCGTAGGAATCGCCGATGATTTGCTCGCTCGGGCCGCGGATGTCTGCCTGAAAGAACGCCGCCCGCTCGTTCTCTGCTTGCGCGAGACGCCGCTCAATCGCATCCAGATTGAAAACATGCTGCGCGTCACGGACGCAGGCGCCATCGTAATGCCCGCCATGCCCGCGTTTTATTACGGTCCCAAAACAATCGAAGACGCGGTCGAGCAATTCGTCTGCCGCGTCCTCGCGCAGATCGGCTTGCCGCAAAAGTCGCAGTATCGGTGGCAAGGCGGCGCGGGGAAGCGCGCATGACCAGCCGAATCCGCACTGTGCTCGAGATGATCAAGATCGAGCACTCCGTCTTCGCGCTGCCGTTCGCGCTCGTCGGAGCGTTGCTCGCGGCGCGCTCGGCTGGCACTTGGCCGACGTGGACACAAATATTGTGGATCGTCGTGGCGATGGTTGGTGCGCGCTCGGCGGCGATGACGATCAACCGCATCGCCGACATCGAATACGACCGCCGCAATCCGCGCACGCGGAACCGCGCGCTTCCGCAGGGCACTCTATCGGTAGGATTCGCGTGGGGATTCACGCTCGCGGCCGCGGCCCTCTTGGTGATCGCAGCTTGGCGATTGAATCGTCTCGCGTTCGAGCTTTCGCCCGTCGCGCTGGCCGTGCTCTTTCTTTACTCCTACACGAAGCGATTCACGTCATGGTCGCATTTCGTTCTCGGATTTTGCCTCGGGATGTCGCCCGCGGCCGCATGGATTGCCATTCGAGGCTCGCTCGATGCACGCATCCTGATTCTCTGCGCTGCGGTGACGCTCTGGGTCGGCGGCTTCGATGTTCTTTACGCCTGCCAGGATGTCGAGTTCGATGAGGCAGCCGGCCTGCATTCAATCCCGAAAAAATTCGGAATTGCCCGCGCGCTGATCATTGCCCGCGCCATGCACGTCGGCGTGATCGCGCTGCTCATCTGGCTGGCGTGGAGTTTCGCGCTGGCGTGGCCCGCGTGGGTGGGAATCGCCGTCGTCGCTGCGCTGCTCGCATACGAACATTCCCTCGTGAAGCCCACCGATCTCTCGAAGTTGAACGCGGCCTTTTTCACCGTAAACGGCTATATCAGTATGTTATTCTTGCTTTTCTGGGGCGCGGCGACGCTTGTCGCCCGCCGCTAAAGGGGGTTTTTACGTCTATGCCCATAACCTATTCAGAGTATCTGTCGGAATTAGTGAATCACCGAGACATGATTGACGCCGACTATGTCGCGCTTCCGATAGACTCCCTTGAAAAAAAGTGGCTCGACCCCAAGACGAGCCCGATCGTTTCCGCTTTCGACCGGTCCCCCATGAAGGATGCGCTGCCGCTTAGCCGTCAAGTGTTCGCATCTAACCTAATCGAGCACGTTGACAGTACTGTTCGGTCACACCAGCGTCTCTGTCAGTTGTGGGCTTTCGTCCGTGAAGGGAACCGTGGCTGAGCTTCAAATCACAGACGCGCGCCTCCGGCCGATTGCCGGTAAAGTCCTGGCCGGCGAGCGCCTTAACGCCGATGAAGGACTGACACTCTTTCAATCGAACGATCTCCTGGCCGTTGGCTGGCTTGCCAATCACGTCCGCGAGAAGCGCCACGGCGACATCTGCTACTACAACGTCAATCGCCACATCAATCCGACGAACGTCTGCGGCGCCCACTGCAAGCTCTGCGCCTTTGGCCGCGACGCCAATTCACCCGGCGCCTACACTTTTACGCTCGAAGAAATCTGGGCGCGCGCGGCGGAAGGCGTTGCTGAAGGCGCCACGGAATTTCACATCGTCGGCGGCCTGCATCCCGATCTTCCGTTCAGCTACTATCTCGATCTCATCCGCGGCATCAAGCAGCGCCACCCACAAGTCCATCTCAAAGCATTCACGATGGTCGAGGTTGGATTTTACTCGCGCATCTCGAAGCTTTCGATTCGCGACACACTGCTTGCGATGAAGGAAGCGGGAGTCGATTCGCTGCCCGGTGGCGGCGCCGAAATTTTCGCGCCGCGCGTGCGCAAAGTGATTTGCGACCACAAAGTGAGCGGGCAAATGTGGCTCAAGATCGCGCGCACCGCCCATGAAGTTGGCCTGCGCTCAAACGCCACCATGCTCTACGGCCACATCGAAACGCACGAAGAGCGCGTCTCGCATCTTCTCGATCTCCGCGAATTGCAGGATGAAACGCACGGCTTCGTCACATTTATTCCGCTGCAATTCCATCCCGACAATACGGGACTGAGCCACGTGCCGAAGCCGACGGCGTTCGACGATCTGAAAACAATCGCTGTCTCACGGCTGCTACTCGATAATTTCGATCACATCAAGGCGTACTGGATCATGCTGACGCCGCGAGTCGCGCAGGTCGCGCTGCGATTCGGCGCAAACGATCTCGATGGCACCGTCGTCGAAGAAAAGATTTATCACGATGCCGGCGCCAGCACTCCGCAGGGCCTCACGCATGCCGATCTCGAGCGTCTGATTCGCGCGGCCGGCCGCGTTCCCGTTGAGCGCGACACTCTTTATCGCAAAGTTGATCGCTCGCAGCTTCCGCCGATTCGCGCGCCGAAGCGCACGGCTGGCGATCTGATCCCCGAATCGGCTCTCACAGCTCGCGCGCAGTAAGTTATCCGCGATTCGCACTTTGCAAATTTCCGCTCGTCAGTCACGGTTTCGTTCACGCGTGCGCCCACGTGTTCTCCGTATTGCTCGCAGCGTAGGATTACGGAGCCAATTTCAGTATTCGTGCGGATTGACGCTTTCTGCCCGTGCGCGTAGTTTCCCTTCGCCTTCGAGCACACTAGCCGCGAACGCAGTAAGCTTCATCGCGCTTCTTAATCTCGATAGGCCATTCGAAAACCAAAACTAAATAACAAATTCTCCGGAGGGGGGATCCCAGCCATGCCCTACGAATGGAGAACGCGCACGGATCTCATTCGATCCCGCGTCTTCAATGCAATCCCAGTACCTCTTATTCTGGCGCTGATTGTTTTCTTTTTTCTCGCCGGGTGGCGAGCAACGACTTACGATTCGGCGGCTGCGGGGGCTGAGGCCCTTCCTACCTCTGAGACCCTCGCGCCGCCAGGTCCTCCTCCGAGCTTGGAGACCCAGGCACAATCGGAAATCTCGGGCCTGCGCCTGGAGGTCGCGGATCTCGACACGCAGGTTAAGCATCAAACTCTCGTTTCAATGGCGGCGAATGACAAGGTCCAGACTCTCCAAAGCGAGCTGATGGATGCTCAAAAAAAAATTCTCGCCGCGAGCACCGATCGCGACGAAGCAATCCGCAAGATCAGCGAATTGCAGGCGGGACTACAGGAGAAAACAAAGGATCTGAGCGTCGTGTGCAGGGCGCTCCGCCCCGGAATCGCAGAGCCCCGGGGCCGCGCACCCGCCGCCGCACTCGCCGTTTGCGGCGCCACCCCGAAATAATCAAACAGCAATCTTAAGAACGCACCAGGCCCCATATTTTGACGTCTTGATATCGCGCGAAGTGTAGGAGCGGTTTCGCGTTGCGCAGCGTAATTCCGTGCGACGCGGCCATTGTATTGTTCTCGACTTCCACTTCCGCTGGCTGCAATGGCCACGGCAGATGATCGATCTCTCCGCGAAAAATTCTCGGGCCCGCCGCTGCGTAGAGGCAGTAACGCTCGGTGAGGAAATACTCGAGCGTGCCTCGCTGCGCGCGGAATACTTCTCCAGTCGGACGATACTTCGCGCGAAAGTCTACTCTCGGTGCGCCGCGATGTGTTCGATGGCTCTTATAGAAAATCGTGCCGTCGGTATTCTCAAATGCCATCCGCGCGCGAAAATATGGCAGGTGAAACCATCGCCGTGCTGCTGACACCGCAAGGGCGCTCGCCGCCTCCAGCCCGAAGAACCACACGCCGGGCTTCGTGCCAGATCGAACGTACGTCCGCACGTTCAACTCGGGAAACGCCGAAAGCCCCGGAATCGGCGGCAATCCGCGAAGTCGAATTCCCGACATATGAAAAGGCACGACGCCGACCCATGCGGTGCCGTCAAACGTTTCAAGTTCAAGTTCACGGGGAATCAACGGCCGCAAATCCTGCACCGCAACTGGCCAGTGCATGAATAACAGGTCGTGCCACTTCTGACGCATGACCCATGGCGAAGCAGGTGCGTGCCACGGCCGATGAGCATCGTCTCCATTGGTCATGGCGATTCCGTGATTCGAGCGCCACTGACGGACACACGGTTGCGATAGGCCTGCCAGAGAAGAAGCGCATAGAACGGCGCGTAGGTAAGCGCGACGTAGCGCGGATCGAAATGCCACCGCCCCAACGCCGAATACTCAATCAATACGTGGTATGACAAAAACTGGAGCACGGTCAGAAGTAGCCACGCCGTATTCGGATAGAAGCAGAGAAATGGAATCACCCATGTGAAATACCACGAATAAGCATTCGGCGCGAAAAGCAGGATCGCGCCAAAGATCAAGAACGCCGCCCGCACGGGCTCGACGCCGCGAATCGCCGCCCACAACGCAAGCGCGATCGCAACGCCCACACCAATGCCCGCCGCGACCGAGTGCGAATGCGTGAGCAATTTCAGAATCGAGTACAGACTCGCGTTGTTATCCTGCCAGCGCGATTCGAAATACGCCATCGTCACCGGAATCTGGTGCAGCGCCGCGCGATAGGGCCAAGTGCACACCGCCGCCAACGCCGCCGCTGCGAATCCGTTGGCCCACGCCTTCCGCGATCTCGGCCATCCCTGCTGCCAAAGCCACAGCGGGAAGAGCATGATCGGAAACGACTTGAGCAACGCCGCACACGCCAGGAGCAGCGTTGACAGCGTCGGCCTGGACTTTATAATCACGAAGGCGCCGACCAGCGCCGCGAGGGCCAGCGCATCGCTGTGTGCGCTGCCGGCGAACTCGACCACCACGAGGGGATTCCACGCGTAGATAGCAAGCTGATACGCCCGCCCTCTTGTGGAACGCAGCCAAGCGGCGAGAAGAATCATTGTCAGGACGTCGGCGGCTTCCATCGGTAGCTTGAACGCCACGGGCCCAGGCAAGAATCGCGCAGCGGTGCGGAAGACCAGTTCGGCCAGCGGCGGATAAATGGTGGGAATCTCCTGGGCCGGCATCCGCATTTCGTTCGCATTGGCGGGATTGCGGAGCCCGCGAAGGCAGGCATCATCGGGAGTCGCGAGATACGGATTCTCGCCTGCCAGTTGCGCGCGCCCGTCCCAGCGATAGCGGTAGAGATCGTTCGACAGCGTCGGCGCGAGCGGCCAAAGCGTCGCGCGGAAAAGAATTGCCGCCGCGAGAACTAGCCAGAACGCCCCGCGGCTTTCGAGGGTGTGCTCGAGGCCATAGAGGGCGATGAAATAGATGACGCCGGCCGCAAGCCCGGTAGCGATCGTCTCGACGACGAAGGTTTCGAGATTGCCGAAGCGCCGCAGACGCCAGAAGAGCGCTTCCAGAAGAACGAAGCCGGCGAATAGAATTTGCGTTTGCGAAATTCGGAGTCGCACGGGAAAATTTTCAGTCGGAGCCATCAGGAGGCGTTAGGACCGTGATTTGGCAGTTTGCATGGGCGATCGCGTTTCGTTCGGGCCCGCCGCTTTCGAATTACTGGCGCCGCCTGACAGATCTGACGTTCGCCGGGCAGTATCAGCCGAACGCGTTCGATCTCGCGATTATGATCCCGTATTTCCTCGTGCTCGTAATTCTTGCGGCCTACGGCCTGCATCGCTACGCGCTCGTCTACAATTTTTTCAAATACAAGGATCACGTTCCGGGCCCGCCGCCGCCGGTCACTGAGTGGCCCAAGGTTACCATACAGCTTCCCATCTTTAACGAGCGCTACGTGATCGAGCGGCTGGTGGATTGCGTCGCGCAGTTCGATTACCCGCGCGAAAAAATGGATATTCAGGTCCTCGACGATTCCACCGACGAGACGCAGGAAGTCGCGCGAAATTGCGTCGAGCGCCATCGCCAGCTCGGCCTCCCGATTTCCTACATTCACCGCGACAACCGCGAGGGTTTCAAGGCTGGCGCGCTGCAAGAGGGCCTGAAGACTGCAGCCGGAGAATTCGTCGCGATCTTCGATGCTGACTTTCTTCCACCGGCGGAGTTTCTCAGGCAGACGCTTCCGTATTTCGCCGATCCGAAACTCGCGATGGTTCAGACGCGCTGGAGCTACGTCAATCGCGGTTATTCCGCGCTCACCGAAGTCGAAGCGATTCTTCTCGACGGCCATTTCGTCATCGAACATTCATCGCGCTATCGCCGTGGAAATTTCTTCAATTTCAACGGCACGGCGGGCGTCTGGCGCCGCGTCGCAATTGACGATGCGGGCGGATGGCAGCACGACACGCTCACCGAAGACACCGATCTCTCCTACCGCGCGCAGCTCCGCGGCTGGCATTTTGTTTATTTGCCCGAGATCGATTGCCCGTCCGAATTGCCGGTGGAGATGAACGCCTTCAAATCGCAGCAGGCGCGCTGGGCCAAGGGCCTGATGCAGACCGCGAAGAAAATTCTTCCGCGAGTTCTGCGTTCGAAGGAGCCCGCGCACGTCAAGAGCGAAGCCGTGTTTCACCTGACGGCCAACATCAGCTATCCGCTGATGGTGTTTCTCTCAATTATTTTGCTTCCCGCGATGGTCGTGCGCTTCTATCAGGGCTGGTTTCAGGTGCTGGTGATTGATTTGCCGCTTTTCATTGCGTCCACGTGCTCGATTTCGAGTTTTTATTTGTGCTCGCAACGCGTGCTTTACCCGAAGACGTGGAAGCGCACCTTCCTCTATCTTCCGTTCGTAATGGCCGTCGGCATCGGACTATCGATTCGCAATGCGGTCGCGGTCCTCGAAGCTATTTTCGGTGTGAAATCGGATTTCGTGCGCACGCCGAAATATAAAATCGAAGGCCAGCAACGCTCGGCCTGGGCGAAGAAGACTTACCGCAAGAGCGCCGGATGGATGCCGTTCGCCGAAGTCGCGCTCGGACTCTACTTCGCGGTGACGGTCGGTTACGCGATTCAGAACGAAAACTACGCCACCATTCCGTTCCTACTTCTTTTTGTGTGGGGTTATCTTTACACGGGGCTGATGTCGATCGCGCAAGTCTATCTCGAGCGCTTGCGCTTCGGCGTCGTTGAAGCCGGTGAAGTCCGTCCTGCCGCCACCGGCGCTCCGGGATTCTAAAGTTGCGATTGATTTTCTACCGTCGACGCCGAGTAGCACAAAAGAAAAGGAACCAGGGCCGGCCACATTTTTTCGGGCTGCACGCCAGCTACTTCGACGCCGTGAATTTCAGCGGTAACACCATTGATGTCGGCAGGCTGGCTTCCCAGACTTCCAGCGTGGCAACGCTCGCACTCGCTGCCTGATATTCCACGTCGTAAGTTTCGCCGACCGTAAGGAACATGTCGGCCGTCGAACTCTTCAATTGCGCCGGCGGCAAGTCTGCCCCGTCTTTGGCAATCACT
>Ga0302325_10031695_pt1 | contig 10871 bp, 4 predicted proteins | sample Palsa_T0_2_FD_201948 | JGI IMG/M metagenome (GOLD analysis project Ga0302325, IMG submission 201948) | Peat permafrost microbial communities from Stordalen Mire near Abisko, Sweden - Palsa_T0_2 | ecosystem: Environmental > Terrestrial > Soil > Palsa > Peat permafrost | place: Sweden: Abisko... | reverse complement strand
GCCGTGGATTTGGGTCCCCGTAGTGGCGACGTTGCATGGTGGGCCGCGCAAATGGCCGCCGAGTTGGGCGCCCGTCTTACGCTCGCCCACGTAACGCCCGGGGTGGAGCTTTGGGGACCCGGCGGCACCTACGTCAGCGCAAAGTGGAAAGAGGCGCTTGTGAGTGACGCCTCCCGGCAGCTCGCAGAGCTTCAACAAGAATTGGACATCAAGGCGGACGTATTCATCGGCAGCGGTAACGCGGCCAAGGTGCTGAAGGAAGCTGCGAGGCAGACACAGGCGGACCTGCTGGTTACCGTGTGCTACCCCTACGGCGGAAACCTGCGGATCCACGGCTATGCAACCATTTGCGGAGTGCCGACTCCGGTCCTAAGCGTGTGAACGCCTCGTCATCGGCGAGATAAAGATTGCTCCCTCATTCTATGGGCGATCTTTCTTGCGTTCGGGGCCTCACCAGTGCCGCCTCCTCATAACCGGCCACAAAGCCCCCGAATCATTAGCGAAAAGTGAGCAATTGTGAACAGTGGGTGCATGGCTGCCAGACGTACCGTTGCACGGTGCCAGGTCCATCATCGGTATGTTTGGGCAATGGCTGCAGCGTCGCCTTGTTCTGGGCACGTCGCCGCCATTACACTGACGGGAACGCGCTGAGGCAATGGAATATTGGCCGCAGGGGATGTCGCGATGGCAAATTCGCCCTTTCTTCTGGTCACGGATTTTGAGCGACTCTAAGCCAAGACAGGATTGTCCCTTTTGACCGTTGACACCAATGAGCCCCGTTTCATCGAGCGTGGCCATCAACTCCCGGCCCACGGTTCGCAATCTCGCCGACACAAAACCGTAGTGTGGGTCATATGGATTCTGCTGTTGCTGGTCCTTGCACTTGCAGTCGTGCTGGTTTGGCGCCATCACGATGCCGCGAAAAAAGCCGCGCCCGCGCCGCCGAAAATCACGATTACGAGCACGACGGCTAAGAAAGGTGATATCGGCGTTTACCTTGATGCAATCGGTACCGTCACTCCCGTCTATACCGACTCGATTACCAGCCAAGTGAATGGCCTGGTCGTCGCCGTGCACTATACGGAAGGTCAACTGGTCCATAAGGGCGATCCGCTGGTTGATATCGATTCGCGTCCCTACCGCGCCACGCTTTTGCAGGCCCAAGGCGCTCTGGAGCGAGATGAAAACGTGCTGGCACAAGCCCAGATGGACCTTGAACGCTACCGTGCCTCGTGGGCGCGCAACGCTATCGCAAAACAAATTTTGGATGACCAGGAAAAGCTGGTACTACAGGACCAGGGCACCGTAAAAAACGACCAGGGAACGGTGCGATATGACGAGATTCAGGTTGAGTACTGCCACATCACGGCTCCCATTGCCGGGCGGGTGGGCTTACGGCTGGTGGATCCGGGCAACGTGGTGCAGTCTGCCGGAGCCGTAACCCTCGCAGTCATTACGCAGTTGGAACCCATCACCGTAATTTTCACCATCCCGGAAGACAGTCTGGGCCCGGTTGAAGCTCAACTACACAAGGGGGCTAAACTCACCGTCACTGCCCTGGATCGCACTGCGCTGACGACGATTGCCAGCGGCAAGCTGTTGACGCTCGACAACCAGATTGACACTACAACGGGGACGGTAAAGGCACGAGCCGTCTTCGACAATAAGAACGATGCGCTCTTCCCCAACCAGTTTGTGAACACGCGACTGCTGGTGAATACGTTGCAGGGAGTGACGCTAGTTGCGGCGTCAGCGATTCAACAAAATGGTCAAGCCTCGTTCGTGTACGTGATTCAAAACAACATTGCTCATATCCGCAGCGTAAAGCCGGGAGTGACCAACGGCGGGGTAACGCAGGTTGAAGGCATCAATCCTGGGGACGTTGTCGCCAACAGCAGCTTCGACAAGTTGCAGGACAATACCGCGGTCGTGGTTTCGAACAAGGTTCCGAGCCAGCCCGTCCCGGCCGCCGCGAACGGGAAAAGCACCCCGTGAATCCGTCTCGTCCGTTTATCTTGCGGCCAGTAGCGACCGGTTTGCTGATGGCGGCAATCCTGCTGGTCGGTATGGTCGGCTATACCCAGCTGCCGGTCTCCGCATTACCGCAGGTCGATTACCCGACCATTCAGGTGCTCACATTTTATCCAGGAGCAAGCCCGACGGTCATGGCGACGACGGTGACGGCGCCTCTGGAACGCCAATTCGGAGAGATGCAGGGTTTGAGCCAGATGACCTCCACCAGCTCCGGAGGCACTTCTGTCATTGTGCTGCAGTTCAACCTCACTCTGAATATTGATGTAGCCGAGGAGGAGGTGCAGTCTGCCATCAACGCGGCGCAGAGCCTTTTGCCATCCATTTTGCCCGCGCCGCCGATCTACAGTAAGACGAATCCAGCCGATGCCCCTGTGCTGACCCTCGCCATCACCTCAAATTCCATGCCGCTTTCGCAAGTTGAGGACCTGGTGGACACTCGCCTTGCTCCGAAGATTTCACAACTCAACGGGGTTGGCCTGGTAACCATCAGCGGCGGCCAAAAACCTGCTGTCCGGATTCAAGCCAATCCTACGGCGCTGTCCTCCTACGGCATCAACCTGGAAGATCTGCGCACGGCGCTGACCACAGCCAGTGTGAATGCCGCCAAAGGTAACTTCGACGGGCCACGCCAGGATTACCAGATCGACGCCAACGATCAGCTGGTCACCAGCGGCGATTATCGGAAGGTTGTGGTTGCCTACCGTAACGGTGCGCCGGTGATGCTACCCGATGTAGCCAACATCGTGAATGGCGTCGAGAACAATAATCAGGCAGCGTGGATGAATCAGACCCCTGCGGTCATCCTGAACGTGCAACGCCAGCCCGGGGCCAACACCATCAGTGTGGTCAACAGCATCAAGCAGCTCTTGCCCCAGCTACAGGCCAATCTGCCCACTGGCATTCAAGTGACCACGCTTACCGATCTCACAACCTCCATCAAAGCCTCGGTTTCCGACGTTGAGTTTGAATTGATGTTGACCATCGGACTGGTTGTGCTGGTCATCTTTCTTTTCCTGCGGAGTCTCTACGCCACCATTATCCCCAGCGTGGCTGTGCCGCTGTCACTGGTCGGCACCTTCGCGGCAATGTACATCCTGGGTTACAGCCTGGATAACTTATCGCTCATGGCGCTGACCATCTCTACCGGCTTCGTGGTGGACGACGCCATTGTGATGATCGAGAACATCTCGCGCTACATCGAAGCGGGCGATCCACCGATGGAAGCGGCCCTGAAGGGTGCGGAGCAGATTGGCTTCACCATTCTCTCGCTCTCTGTGTCGCTGATTGCCGTACTGATACCGCTGTTGTTTATGGGCGACGTGGTGGGACGCTTGTTCCGCGAGTTTGCCGTGACCCTGGCCGTCACCATCGTCATTTCGGCTGTGGTCTCGCTTACGCTCACCCCCATGATGAGCGCGCGAATCTTGCGCCACAAGTCAAAAGAGCAGCAGGGACGCATCTATCGCGCCTCGGAACGGGCTTTCGAGGGGATGATTGCGTTCTATGGCCGCACGCTGAAGTTTGTGCTTCGCTACCAGACGATCACGCTGTTGGTCGCAGTCCTCACCCTGCTGCTTACGATTTTTCTTTACATCATCATCCCCAAAGGATTTTTCCCGGTGCAGGACACGGGCGTCATCCAGGGCATATCGCAGGCGCCGCCGACGATCAGTTCAAAGGCCATGGCAACCAGGCAACTGGAGCTTACAAAGGCAATTCTGGCTGACCCAGCAGTGGAAAGCCTGTCGTCGTTTATCGGCGCTGACGGAACGAATACCACCACCAACAGCGGCCGGATATCGATCAATTTAAAGCCGCTCGACCAGCGCAAGATCAGCGCGTCAAACCTGATCCGCAGGCTCAACTCCAGGGTGGGCGAGGTGCAGGGAATACAACTGTTTATGCAACCGGTGCAGAACATTTCCGTGGACGACCGGGTGAGCCGGACACAATACCAGTACACGCTCGAAGACCCCGATGCGAATGAACTGAATGACTGGACCAACCGTTTCGTCGGCCGGCTCAAGCAGTTGCCGGAACTGGAAGATGTTGCCACCGATCAGCAGTTGGGAGGGCTGGCGGTGTCTCTGGTGATCGATCGGGTGACAGCCTCGCGACTTGGCATTGGGGTTTCGACCGTCGATAACACCCTGTATGACGCCTTCGGCCAACGGCAAATCAACACCATGTATACGCAGGTGAATCAGTATCACGTTGTGCTGGAGAGTCAGCCGCAATTTCAACTGGACCCCAATAAGCTGAACCATCTTTACATTCAGTCCAATGCGTCTGCCGGCGCAACCGGCGCCGGGGCCTCTACCTCTTTCGCGTCGTCCGGATCAAGTTCCGCCGGATCCAATGCTCTGACGGGTTCGGCACTGTACACGCCATCGGCAAATGTCCTTGCTCCTCCTACGAACGCGCTTTCGCCGAGCCCACTCTCGCCGTCGAGCACGGGAGCAAACTCCGCCGGCGCCACCAGTTCGGCCATGAGCAATGCGGTGCCGCTGAGCGCCTTCTCGCACTTCGAGAATACGACGGAAGCGCTGGCCATTACCCACCAGGGTCAATTTCCAGCCATCACCGTATCGTTCAATCTGGCGCCCAATGCCGCGCTGGGCGAGGCCATTACGGCAGTCGACAAGGTGCAGAAAGACTTGCACCTGCCTCCCAGCCTGCAGGCCGGATTTCAAGGAACTGCGGCATCCTTCACAGCCTCGCTGGCCAATGTGCCGTTGCTCATTCTTGCCGCGCTGGTCACCGTGTACATCGTGCTGGGTATTTTGTACGAAAGCTTTATCCACCCCATCACCATTCTGTCCACGCTACCGTCAGCGGGCGTTGGCGCTTTGCTCGCACTGCTTCTCTTTCGCCAGGACTTGAACATGGTCGCGATCATTGGCATTGTCCTGCTGATCGGCATCGTGAAAAAGAACGGCATCATGATGGTCGACTTCGCGCTGGAAGCTGAGCGGAAGCGCGGCAAGAACGCGACGGACGCAATTTACGAGGCTTGTCTGCTTCGCTTCCGCCCTATCATGATGACCACCATGGCCGCGCTGCTGGCGGGGCTACCGCTGGCTTTGGGAACTGGTTTCGGTTCCGAGTTGCGGCGACCGCTTGGCATCGCTATGGTGGGCGGACTGCTGCTGAGCCAGGCGCTCACGCTTTACACCACGCCGGTCATCTATATCTCTTTTGACAATCTGGCGCAGCGTGTTGCGAAAAAATCGAACAAGCCGGCAACCGCTGATGGAGAACTGGCGGGGCCTGCATGAACATCTCTGCACCGTTCATTAAACGGCCCGTGGCGACGACGCTGCTCACGCTGGCGATTGCGCTGGCGGGAGCGGTTGCGTTTGGGGTGCTGCCGGTGTCGCCCCTGCCGGAGGTCGACTTTCCGACTATTTCCGTCAGTGGAGGCTTGCCGGGGGCCAGCGCCGAAATTATGGCTTCGTCCGTCGCCACTCCCCTGGAGCGCCAGTTCGGTCATATTGCAGGCGTGACGGAGATGACTTCCTCCAGCACGCTGGGGAGCACATCGGTCACCATCCAGTTTGACCTCAGCCGCGACATTGATGGCGCGGCGCGCGATGTGGAGGCAGCCATCAATGCGGCGCGAACCTATCTGCCCGCCAACCTGCCGGGCAATCCGACCTATCGCAAGGTCAATCCCGCCGACGCGCCGATCATGATTCTCGGTCTGACCTCAGACAAGTTCGGTCCCGCCAAAATGTATGACGAAGCCTCCACCGTCATCGCGCAGAAGCTGTCGCAGATCCAGGGCGTAGGGCAGGTCTCGGTCGGAGGTGGCGCATTGCCGGCCGTGCGTGTGGATGCAAATCCCACGCAATTGGCCAGCTACGGACTTACCCTGGCGAAGTTGCAATCCGTGTTGAGCCTGCAGAACGCAGACCTGGCGAAAGGCCAGATCTCCGACGGCATTGTGACCGCGGACATAGTTGCCAACGATCAGATCTCAGCCGCCCAGGACTACAAGCCACTGGTCGTCGGTTACAGCAACGGCGCGGCCGTCCATCTGTCCGACGTCGCTCAGGTGACGGACTCGGTGGCCAACGTCCGTGCTGCCGGCTACTTGAACGGCAAGCGCGCGGTCATGGTCATCATCTTCCGCCAACCCGGCGCCAACATCATTGCCACGGTCGACCGCATTCGTGCGCAGCTTCCGGTTATCCAGGCAACCATTCCGCTCGGCATCGACACGACTATCGTTCTGGATCGCACCACCACCATCCGCGCCTCGGTCAATGACGCGGAGATGACGGTGCTCATTTCCATCGGCCTGGTCATCCTGGTGGTGTTTGTCTTCCTGCGCAATGCCCGCGCCACGCTCATTCCCGGCATCGCGGTAGCGGTCTCGCTGGTGGGCACGTTTGCCGTGATGTATCTGTTCGGATATAGCCTGGACATCCTTTCACTGATGGCCATCACCATTGCGACGGGATTTGTGGTGGATGATGCCATCGTGGTGATGGAAAATGTCGCGCGCCATCTGGAAAACGGCATGAGCCCCTTTGCCGCGGCGCTGAAAGGCGCGGAGGAAATCGGTTTCACGGTCTTCACCATCAGCATTTCGCTCATTGTCGTATTCATCCCTCTTCTGATGATGGGCGGAATCGTTGGCCGTCTCTTCCGCGAGTTTGCCGTTACTCTCTCGACCTCCATTCTCGTATCCATGGTCGTCTCCCTGACCACCACGCCCATGATGTGCGCCTACCTATTAAGGAATGAGCGCGCGGAAAAACATGGCCGCATCTACCGGGCCAACGAGAAGTTCTTTGACTGGGTGCTGTCGTTGTATCGCGGCAGTCTGCATTGGGTGCTCGATCATCCGACCCTCACCCTGGTCGTACTCTTCATAACCATAGGCCTGAATGTGGTTCTGATCGTCAAGATACCCAAGGGCTTCTTCCCCGTAGAGGACACGGGAGCGTTGTCTGGTGCAGTACGCGGGCCGCAGGATTCGTCCTTTCCCGCGATGGACAACTCCATTCGGCAGATCGGCAGCGTGATCAAGAATGATCCCGCGGTCGCGAATGTAATCGCGTTTACCGGCGGCGGTGGCGCCACCAATACCGGCTCCCTTTATATTGCGCTCAAGCCGCTGGCGGAGCGCAAGGGAACTGCCGCTCAGATCATCAACCGCTTGCGACCCCAATTGAATCGCCTGCCGGTGGCTTCCGCGTTCCTCCAATCCGTCCAGGACCTGCGTATCGGCGGCCGCTCCAGTAATGCGATGTACCAGTACACGATCCAATCCGATACGGTGCAGGACCTTACCAAGTGGGGACCGACCATACTGGGTGCGATGCAGGGCCTGCCGGGTCTGCAGGACATAAGCTCAGACCAGCAGAACGGCGGTCTTGAGGAGTTGATGAACTATGATCGCGTCAATGCGGCAAAGCTCGGCCTTACCGTGCAGTCGCTGGACTCGGCGTTATACAGTGCATTCGGCCAATCGCAAGTATCCATCATCTACACCCAGTTAAATCAGTATTACGTGGTGCTGGAAGTTGCTCCCCAGTATTGGCAAAGTCCGGAAGGATTGAAAGACATCTACCTTCAATCCAGCGGCGGAAACATTCCGCTGCTCGGGGTGGCCGGGAGCCAGGCCAACACCACGCCGCTGGCCATCAACCATACGGGCCTGTTTCCTTCGGTGACGGTGTCGTTTAACCTGGCGTCGAACATGTCTTTGAGCGACGCCACGGCGGCCATCGACCGAATGCAGAAGCGGATTGGTGCCCCTTCCACGCTGCAAGGCTTTTTTGCCGGAACGCTGCTGGCTTACCAGCAATCCCTCGGCAGCGAGCCTCTGCTGATTCTGACGGCGCTGCTGGCGGTGTACATCGTTCTCGGTATTTTGTATGAAAGCCTGGTCCATCCCCTGACGATCATCTCCAGTTTGCCATCGGCGAGCGTAGGCGCGATGCTGGCATTGATGCTCTTTAAGCAGGACCTGAACGTTATCTCCATCATTGGCATTGTGCTGCTGATCGGAATCGTAAAAAAGAACGCCATCATGATGATCGATTTCGCGCTGGAGGCAGAGCGCCAGGAGGGGAAGAAGCCCATCGACGCGATCTTTGAAGCGTGCATGTTGCGCTTTCGTCCCATTCTGATGACGACGATGGCTGCGTTATTGGGCGCTCTGCCGTTGGCCCTGGGGACGGGCACAGGGTATGAACTCCGCCGGCCCCTGGGCATCACAATTGTGGGAGGGCTGATCCTGAGTCAGATGCTTACGCTCTATACAACGCCGGTCGTCTATTTGGCATTCGACCGGCTGCGGCTGCGAATGCAGAGCAGGCACGGCAGTGCGCTTCCGTCTCCGGCGCCGGAGGCCGGCTAGCACGGTGGACTGAGACCAATCGTTGGACAGGTAGAAACGGCATGATTATTTTCCGACGAACATCAGCGGGCGGCGCGATTTGGCTGTGTGCGGCGGCGGCGGCGCTCTCATTCATGCTATCGGGCTGCGTGGTGGGGCCGAAATATCATCCACCCGCGACCCAGGCGCCAGCAGCCGTCTACAAGGAATCCCCCACCCAGTTCAAGGAAACCGAAGGCTGGACGGTGGCGCAGCCTGCCGATGCCCAACTGCGCGGCAAGTGGTGGGAGATCTTCAACGATCCCGAGTTGAATGCCCTGGAAGAACAACTGAACATTAACAACCAGAACATCAAGCAGTACTTCGAAAACTTCATGGAAGCTCGCGCAATCGTGCGCGAGGCCCGCTCGCAATACTTTCCAACCATCTCTGTTGTCCCGTCGGTGACGCATGCGGGAGCCTCGGCGAACTCGAGCGGGACAAACAACACCAACACGAGTGGAACGGGCACGACCTCGACCTCGCCCTCCCGATCACAAGTCAGCGCCTCGCTCTACACCCTGCCGGTGGAAGCGTCGTGGGAGCCGGACCTTTGGGGCAAAGTCCGCAACACCGTGCGCGAAGCGCAATACGCCGCCCAGGTTAGTGCGGCGGACCTGGAGAACGAGCGCCTCACCGAGCAGGCCAGTTTGGCGGAGTACTTCTTTGAGATCCGCGGCCAGGACCAACTGCAACAGATCTATAACGATACCGTGGAGGCGGACAAGAAGGCACTTGAGCTGACTCGTGCACTCTATGAGACGGGCATTGACAACCAGATCTCGGTAGTGGAAGCTGAAACCACGCTACAGAGCGTGGAGGCCGGGGCAACCAATGTTGGAATCGCGCGCGCCCAATACGAGCATGCGATCGCCGTTCTAATTGGCAAGTCACCCTCCGCTTTTTCTATTCCCGTGAGGCCCGTTACGGTTGCGCCGCCGCCGATCCCGATTGGCGTTCCGTCTCAACTTCTGGAGCGCCGGCCGGATATCGCCGCCGCCGAACGCACCATGGCCGGAGCCAACGCGGCCATCGGCATCGCGTATGCAGCGTACTATCCAAACCTGACGTTGAGCGCGGAAGGCGGCTTTGACGCCACGTCTTTCGCAAACTGGTTCTCCTGGCCATCCCGCTTCTGGTCCGTGGGAGCCTCGATCTCGGAAACCGTCTTCGACGCCGGCCTGCGCCGCGCTACGGTCCAGCAATACGTTGCGACCTACAATGCCGATCTAGCCAGCTACCGCCAGACAGTGCTGGCTGCGTTCCAGCAGGTGGAAGATGGTCTTGCCGAGGTCCGCATTCTGTCTAAGGAAATCCAACAGCAACAGCAGGCAGTGAATCTGTCTCAAACCTACCTTAAGCTCGAACAGGCCCGGTACGAGAACGGCATTGATCCCTACGTCGACGTGCTGATTGCCCAGACCACGCTATTGTCGAACCAGCAGACTCTCAACAGTATTCAAGTGGAACAGATGGCCTACACCGTGGCGCTGGTGGAGGCTCTGGGCGGAGGCTGGGATCGTTCGCAATTGCCGAGCCCTCAGCAGGTGAAGCAGAAGCCACCCAAGTCGGAGACGACTATCGAGCAGTAGGACGGAGGACCTCGGGCTTGCTCGCCCCTCCCACCTCGAGATAAGAGACTTGGGTCTGGTAGCTGCAGCCCCACGTTACGAAGCGACTTCCCAATTACTTCGCGTCCTTCGCATCGGATTTGCCGGCAGATTGCTCATACCATCTTGATCATCGCCTTTCACATCTTGAAGAGCGGTCAGGGCTACCACGAGCTCGGAGCGAACTACTTAGAGCAGATCAATAAGTACCAGCTTCAGCGCTACTTCGTGAAACCCTTACAAAGACTTGGCTTGAAGGTGACTCTCGAACCAGCCACCGCCGTGACCTGACGAATGATTTTCGAAGGAGGCCATTGCACTCATCATGCACCGCTACGGCACAACACGTTGACCTTGGCGGAGATCGAGCGCCTGTCAAGAATCGTGGTGATGCCGCTCGACGCCGAGAAGGGCGAGGCCGGCATCAGGCGTGAGTTCGCCGCAAACCTTGAACGAATGGGCCTTTCGCCAGCGGTCTCTTTGCTGGTACTCACGGGTCGAGGTCGCATTTGACATGAGCTTTGCTGTTGAAGCACAATCCTGTTACTTGTTTTTTCGAGCTCGCACTGGTTGCTGTCACTCCTCAAAAGAGTCTCCAGCATTGACACCCTGCGCGAATCGCTTATAGTCGCCGCTCGGAATGGGTCCACCAACAAAATTCTTGTAATGACTGTGGCTCGTGACTTCATCAATTTCACGAAGAAAAGGACTGCGCTTTGACAAAGAAATCCCTTTTTGCTTTAGCCTTGCTATCGCTTGCCTGCTGCGTAATGCAAGCCCAGACACTGACCAACCTTACGCACCAGCCTCCGGACGGGGCGGGCATTCTCTTCCTC
>Ga0302325_10031694_pt1 | contig 10871 bp, 11 predicted proteins | sample Palsa_T0_2_FD_201948 | JGI IMG/M metagenome (GOLD analysis project Ga0302325, IMG submission 201948) | Peat permafrost microbial communities from Stordalen Mire near Abisko, Sweden - Palsa_T0_2 | ecosystem: Environmental > Terrestrial > Soil > Palsa > Peat permafrost | place: Sweden: Abisko... | reverse complement strand
AGACGAGTCTTCTGAATTCCGAATCAAATTTAACAAGTAACACTTTTTGCCTCGCTAGGCTTGGCAAGGGAGGGTTCTGAATGGTCAGCGACCGCAAATGATGACGACGAAGAGAAATATCCCGATTTTGGGATGGTTCCTAGCCTCAAGCAATAAATCATTTTCTATCGTGGACGGTTATTGGTTTAATCAGAGCCATTGTAGTGAGATAAAGAAAAGAGCCCGAAGTTGTTCAGATATCCTACTAGATGTCCTATAAGAGAGTGGAAACAAATCGCCACGAAAGATCCTGTTTATAGGCAAAGGGAACTCCGTAAGTTCCCTAGAAGGAAACGGCTCGTCATTAGTTATAAATTTCTCAATGCGATGCTTCAAGCAGTCGTAAGGGTATTGGACTCCATAATCAAGTTCTGGTTTTTCGCCATCCCAATCTTCAGACAAATCGTGGCTGGGTTCCTACAAATTGATATGCGACAGCTCGAGCCAGCGCAGAGTCTTGGCATGGCTCATCAAGGAACCTCGGAGAAAGTTGTCCGACGTAACGACAGCTTGTAAAGAGAGACTCTTGAGGGAGCTCCTGGGACGTGACCTGCCCATTATATCTTCAAGGTTGGCGTTTGCACTGTTGGTAAGGGAGAGAGAACCAAAAGACAAACGAAGCGATTGAAGTTCTGGCAGTTGGGCAAGAAGTTTTGATAGCTCGGATGTGGACCAGGGGGTAGTGGGTGCAATCGAAGTCAAGGCTGAGATAGCGAAGGGGAGAGAGATCTTGAAAATGCTCACATAATGTAGCAGCTGCCTTATTCCATGTTACGACGTCTATATCGGAGCCACAGATTCTGACGAGTTGTGCATCATTCGTCGAAAAACAGATTGGTTCTAGCAGGTGCCAAAATTTGTCAAGGATGCTGGTGCAGAGGCCATCGGGCACTTCGAGAATGTCTTGCATAATGGGACTGAGATTATGAAGCTTTGGTCTTTCGCGGTCTCGGGTTCCATAAGACAGCGATGCGGAATATCGAACGCGTTGGAGTCTAGGAAGCTTTGGAATGTTATTGGAAAGCAATCTTTTCAAATTACCATCATGGAGCAAAAATTCTTGTCCCGAGCAATATACCAGGTACGAAGCGTAAAATCTCTGGAGGTCCTCGGTAGCGAATTGTGCAAGGAACTTTCTCTTCTCTTCTCCGTAGAGGCCAATTCCCCGTCCCGCGTTAAGTTCTACCCACTTCTCAACGCCGTTTCCTACGAAGTCAGGTCGCACCTGTCGCCCATCGTAATCGAGGAACCGGACAAATTTCCGGAGTCTTGGATAATCTACGATCTTCTATAGTCTCTCGAAGCTAGTCCAGTTAAACTAGAGGTAAATTATTCGAAATAAAATGAGCTCGGCACTCAATTAGGCGGATTTGAAAGCCGTGCGAAGAGCTCTGAGGTCTGGTCGAGGGAGATGCTCGCAGACAAGATCCATAACCTCTGGTGGGAGTTGGATGACGGATTGGGAGCTCGAAGACATCGCGAAACTAGCGAGATAAATTAACCAAGAATGTTAAGGATGAGGAGCTGAACGGCACCGTGAGACGGTCATGATCTCAGGTTACATACAAGTACTGTATAAAAATGGCCTGGAGTATAGAGAGATCGCCTCGGTCCGTAGCCGTGCTAGCAGTTACTCGTACCACTCCACTTTAGAAGCGATACAAAACCAGAGACATCAATCGTCACAAAATGCTGCAATTCTAGTGGATTGGATAGCGGAGAGTTACTTTGTTAAGCGTAACCCCCAATAGTTAACCCAGCTTGCGTTAAAGAAAGAGGTGGAGTTTGAAGAGGCGAGGAGAGGGAAGAATTGAAGGTGAAGTCACGTGTTGGGGTTTAAGTGGTTTTTGCTATTTCCGGCAACGCGGAGGAACGCGCTTCCTGCCGCCGAGCATCATGATCCGACGACATTCGCGTTTTTTGCCTTATACGCGACAAGAACATCACAACGCCCCTCTCGACGCCTTGAAATCGACGACGGGATACACTGCTGGTGATGGAGGAATAGGGGCATAGAAAATGCATCTCGATGAAGATTATACGACCTCTACATCGCCCCAGAGCTCGCAGCCATGGTAGAGCCGGCTTCAGTCTCGACCCTGCTGCCTCCTCTCCCAGCTGCAAGACCACCCACTCCTCCGCGAGAGTCAAGTCACAGCGAATCAAAAACTACAGGCCTCATTGGACGTTTCTTCCAGAAAGAACCCCCCTCGCGCCGGTCATCGAACACTCCGAACCCAACGCCCGAATCATCTGCCGAGTCCCCAAACCAGACTGCTGGTGCATCCCGGAAGAAGGTTGGATTTGCGGATTGGACAGATTATAACGAACCGCCAGAAGTGTCATTTGATGGAAAGGGCCAGATAAAGCACACCGTTCAACCTCTTCCTCCCTCGGCAGGACGAAAACCCTCGAAATCCATCCTCAAAGTTTCCAATGGAATTCACGAGGATGACTACAGCAACCTAGGCAGCAATACAAAGCTTCTTCCCCCTCACCATCACGCGACATTTGCGACTATGCTTGAATCAATCGTACAGCAACTGGCAGGCAAAGATAGGAGCTCGAAGCAGGATGCATATCTTATGTTGTCCGGATCCTTGAAGGCATCGGACAATGTCCCCGACATGAAAGCATTGAAAGAGAAGATGCCATTGTTATGCCAGTTTATCTGGAGAGATTTGTCTGAGAAGCTTGAGAATGGGAATACAGATTCTACGCTCGTCACCAAAGCTCTGGTCTTGCTCTCCAGTTTTCTCCAGAAGCCCGTCATCGCAGACACCTTCCCGGCCGAATTTCCCATGCACATCGTTGATCATACTATCAAAACACTTGAAGAGGGCTCTGCGTCGAAAGACATCGTCAAGCACCTCATGTTCGTCATGGCGCAGCAGAACTTTTCCCCGAAAATCATGAACCAAGAACGAACAGGGAGGCTGATTACCGCATTGTACGGCATCGAGAATCATGTGAAGGGCAAAAGCATCATCATGGGCCGCCTAGACATATACCGCACCCTTCTACGACAGTCCAAACCCCACATGCTCTTCAACACTCTCTGGGTCAAGGACCTCTTCACCGACATGCTCAGCAGTCTCCGAGAAATACGAACCCCCGCTATCTTATTCGGTCTCGAGGCCTCGTTTCTACTTGGTAGGGAAGGCATTATTTCGCGAGTAGTGTCAAGTCTCTTCAAAATAGAGCAGGAAGATCAAAGCTACGGGGCAACGTTTGCAGATTACTATGCCGGCCGATTACGAGAGATAGTCAAAAACAAGGATGTCAGCCCTACAGTTCCCCAGATCTGGAGCGTAATCATCTTGTTCCTTCGACACAAACCGCAGCTTTTAGAGCAATGGCCATTCTTGAAGCCGTTCCTTGGAGTCGTGCAGCTATGCTTCAACTCAAGCGATTCAGCCACAAAAACGGAAGCAAATTATGCATGGAATCGGTTTATATTTGCAATTCTCCCTAATGAAAAAACTGCTTTGAGTATGAGGACCTTCCTCTCCCAACCTCTGGTCGGACAGCTCAAACGAAATAGTCGGAAGGCCACTCTCAGCAGCGTATGCTACCTGCTGTACTACGCTCTAAGGCCAAATTCTACCCCAGCCCAGCTTGATATGTTATCTCGATTGTAGGCCAGTGTTTGGTCGCTGGGATACGAAACGACCCGGATCTGGTTGCGAAAGATGCAGCAGATGCCTGCAATCTTCTTCATGGCCTCTTTGACTCAACCACGCCCAGGCCCTGGACCGAAACCCGTGCAATGGATACTCCACAGAAATTCATGGAACCAAAGGAACTCCCCGCTTTAGATTCAAAGTGGCTACGCAAAAGTTTTTTTCGTGTTTTCCCAGTCCTGAGTCCACTCCTCGAGAAGTTATACTGGGATATTGGCGAAGATTCAGATGTGGCGAGACTTTGGGAAGCTTACATCACTTCGATTGCTTCCCCCATGAAGATGGAAGTCAAGGTCTCGATTGACGCGATGGGTTGTGTTGCCTCCCTTTTCAGCTTGTTGCATAAAATCTGGAACACTGGACCGAAAGGTGTAGGATCCTTTCAGCCACCAAACCAGCCACCTCTGCCGCAAAGCACCTCTGCCTTTCTACGCAGCTTTGAAAAGCTTATATCAACAGCCATCAAAGGACTGGGCCTACTTGCGTTCACCGAAAAACTCTTGTGCATTACTCAAGATACATTTGTTGCCATTGCCACACCATCTCAGCACCCCAAGAAGCTCCGAGGTGTCACTAAATCACCGCTGCACCACCTTGTTCTTCTTTTAGGAAGTATTTCACCGAATCTCGAATACGATGAACGGTTTTCGCAGATGGTATATAACATCCTGCTTCCCTTCTGCGAGTCCCGTACAACAAGCAAATCTAAGCTTGAATTCCTCCGAGACTTGCTTCCATTACTTCCTCCCGAAGGCACAGTTCCACGCAAATTCATCTGGGAAATCTTGGCCGACTTCGCAACAATTGCTGCAGACACGCGAGACGAGACTGACATCAATAGAAGCATTTCACAGCCACTCGGCGTCGACTACCGTGATGTAGTTAAGATCCTAGGGGTTGGAATCAATATTTCCCCTGACCAACCATTATCACGCTGGAAGATTTTGTTTAGGACGTTGGCGACATCGGCCACCATCGATGCCGGTGAAGCTGGGAGAGCAATTGCAGTTGTCGAGCCTCTCGCAAACTTATTCCTGCCAACAACCTCGAGAGCCAGCAACCCGGTCACAGGTCTATCTTATCTGCCAATATTGCTTGGGAAGGCAGCCTATCCCAAGGATCGGCAAGCCCTCGATGCTGCAAATCGACGAATATGGGGAGCTGGAAATGCCGGTCCAAAGACTACTACCTTCGATCCTTATATTCAACTATACGATTATATCAAAACGTCTCTGGTAACTGGGTACGACTCATTCTCCAAGCAGAGTCATCATGATTATGTCGACGTCATGTCTTCAGTCACAAACTTGTTGAGCCGATGCCCAATTCCTTCGTTGCTGAACGCTCTTGCAAAGATTCAAAGCGGGATTGCAAGCTGGATTGTCGATGGTGGGTACAAGCTCATCGGCGGTACTGCGCTGTCGCAATCAGTGAGGCATCAATTTCTCGACTTCTGATTGTTGCTAATATCTCTAGGTAATCGCCCTGTGGTCGACAGTGACGAAGATACTGCCTGGACTGCTGAAGCTACACACGCACACGAAAGTCTTACGCGAATTAGAACTTTTGATTTACTCCGGATTTGAGAGCAAGCACAAATCTATCATCAATAGAACTATTCAATTATGGAACTCAATGTTTGGAGCCTGCAAAGGTGGTTTAGAATATCCCGAGCAGGTCAAGGTGTCACTCCTCAAATTGCGGCAGCTAAACATAGACGTCCAGCTGCCATTCTTTCCCGAAAGCCTCGAAAGCGAAGAGGTCGTTGACCAGCGCCAACCATCGGACTATATGGATAGCCAAGACGAATCAAGCAATTACTCTGGCTTTTCAAGCTTGGAGTTGGCCTTCAAGCAGCATCTCGAGCCGCATTTGGATCCACTGGCGATTCGAAGAATTCGCCAATCAACACCCCAAGTCATCATCGAGGTTGGCCGTACTCAGTCCCGAAAACGCTCCCGAGAAGCAACACCAGAGTCTTCAAATCGGAAATCACGAAAACGAGACGTCACACCAAGACTCAGACACGATGATTCCCAAGTTCAATTTGAGGCGATCGAATCCTCGCCCATGGCTGACAGAGTTGTTGATTCGCAACTATTGACTGAGAAGCAGAAAGAGATTAAGGAGCGTCAACAGGCCGAGGCAGCAATGTTTCCGGATTTACGATCCAATCCTATGCCGAAGGCAAAATCAGTTGAGAGGTCAGTGGAGGATCCAGAACTGCCAATACATCGATCATCCTCAAAACTACGCGCGAAGCTTTCTCCAAACGTGACTCGGCAAACAACTCCGACCCTCGTGCTCCCCAGCGACGACGACAATGCGGTTCCTTCATCGCCAACTCCAACAAGATCTCTGCGTGGGGAAACGCAGATTCCAGATCCTCCTTCGTCACCGCCCGAAGCTACAACGAAGAGCACCGCTTGTGCCGAGGATATTGCTTCATCTCCTCTAGAAGGATCACCAGAGCCAGGAGAGGAGCCAGGAAATGATGCCATGACATCGGTTGAACCTTCGGCTCAAGTCGATTCTTATGCTTTCGAGGTCAACAGGACAGTGCCCGCATTTGAAAGTATGCCAGTTGATCGCGCCTCGTCGCCAGTCGATCCTTCTGCTCGGCTACTGGCCACCGACTCTGGGCAACAATCGAGAAATGCTGCGACGGAGGATGACACGGGCGAGCAGCCTGTTGAAGTAACGTCTGAACCGGCATTAGAGTCCGTCACAGACCCTCAGCTACCGGAAACCCCACAACGAAATGGAACAGAGTCCCCTACAGCCCAGCAGACCCCAAAGACACCACAATTCGTTGATGCACTAACGAGCCCCGCATCATCAGACAAGCTTACTATCAATGAGGATGTGTTTGAAGATGCTGTCTCATCACCACGCTTGAACATTGTGAATACTCGCCTGAAGCAATTCTCTTCGCCACTCAGTGATGGAGATGACTCAAGTATGCTTCGACTGGTGGCGGAATACGATCAAGGTTCAGGACGAGCTGGAAGGAATGTCTCATTTGTAGAGGACAAAGAGAATCTACCGCGTCAGACACGTGCTTCCTCCTCCAAGGAAACGTCCTCGCTGGGAAATGCAGCTGCACGCAAAACTACCCTGAGGAAGCAATCTGTTGTTCAATCTGAAGGCGAAGAGCCGGAGTCTACATCCGAACTTCAGAAGCAATCTTCTGATCCGTCTCTAATCCCAGAAACGCCAGCAGCAAACCCCAATGAATCATCTACAAAAGAAGTCATCGATGGAGAGGAAATTGATTGGGACGAAACCATTGTTGTGGATACATCAAGCTTGGAAACTTACGACGATCTGCCAATAGTCAAACGCGGAAGTGCACGGAAGAAGCAGCTCTTCACATACTCCAACAAGAAGAGGAAACACCAGTTTGTTGCTGAGGATACGAGTGAGGTTCCTGACAGTCAGGATGTCAAGGCAGGTGTGGAGAGTATGCAGTCCCTTCGCTTGGTTGTGTTGATGAGGTGCTAACTCTTGCTGCAGAAGCTTCCCCTAAGAAGACTTCTCCATCGAAAAAGAAACACAAGGGGCGACCCGAAAGGGCCTCACAAGTGGAACAGCAGATCGAGGTAGACGTAGAAGTTGATCAGAGTCAGAGTTTGTCGGTGGATCTCGATGCGGCGATGCCAGATGTGAACATTGAAGACAATACAACAGGTGCGGTTAGTTCAAGTGCGAAGGAGACAACGATCGATGAAGGAATTGATGGAACTGAGGAACCGTACGACGAAAGATACGAAAACCTTCCAGCTCCTAGTGATGGATCGAGAGCAGAAGAAGATACCAGCATGGCAGGCACGGAGGAAGATGGCCTCGACATCGTCGCAGAGACAGCAGCCCAATCAATTGTGACAGCGACGGCAGATGGAGGTCTCAACATTGCACAAACTGCAGATGAATCGATCGACGAAGCTGCAGATACACCAGACTCCAGCGAAGTTGAACCGACTAGCCCAGATATTGAGAGGGTTGAGGAGACGGTTCTCAATGCGGGCACGTTTGAGAAGGAATCGAGCCCAGCTCCAGAGCTAGTCGATTTGGAAAACGATTCTTCTGTAGAGATTATCCCTGCAACTACCTCAGAGGTCATCGAGAATTTGCCTCCCGTGGTAGAGCACACTTTTACGGAGGTACCCAATATCGCCGAACCTGAAGGTCCAACAATTCAGAGCATGAAAGACAAACTTCAAAGTCTGATTGATGACATGCGGGGTGCGGCCTTGAACAGAGATGAGTTACGCGAACTTGAAGACTTGTTTAATGATGCGAAGGAACAATTATATGGTGCCGGGAGACGAGGCAGAACGAAGGTTGAGATGACCATGTGATTATCAAATTGCATTTTGACTGGAGTTCTGCTTTGCTTCTATACTCCTGGGGGTCGACGGCTTGTGAAAAAGGAATGCATGGGCGGAGTATTATCACAGATGATCGTGTAGCTAAAGATACCAATATTGATTGTGTTACCTAGGGTGTTTCTGCCTCAGAATGAGGGTCATTGGTCGTTTCACGAGTAGGGTTTGAGCCAGAATGAGCCAGGTTGACTTCTTTAAGCGGTGAGCCGGTTGAAGCTCAATCTTGCTACTATTTATAGTCCATCACACAAGAAAGCTTGAAGTATAGAGATCGTACTCAAAGTCACAGCCGAAAGGGGGCAGATACTAGGTACATACCTAGATAGACAGAACCTGGAAGAGCCTCTCCACTGGTGCACGTGACAGCCTTCATTTGTCAGCATTCCCAGGATCACTTCCCCGGCGTTTCAGATGCTGCAGGGCGACTTCCGACATTTCGCTAACATCCCACTGGCCGCAGAGAAGGCAACCCAACCCCACTGCATCCACCTCATCCTCTCTCGTCCTTCTCTTGTCCTCGATCACGAACATCGAATTCTCTTCCTGTACACCAGAGTCCCCTTCATTCACTTTCAACTGCAATCATCCTCTCTCTTTTCTTCTACCTAAGCTTCGAAGCCTCCATTCCTTTCCCGGCATTCCATCCCTCCCCACAATCTCTCCACAATGGTCGACCGTCCAAAAAAGCCTTCCGCTCTAGCAACGACTCCCGGCCTTTCTCCGCAAGCACAAGTTAACATTACACACTCGAATTCGCGCGTCTCCGCCGTTCTGCCAACTGGTGAAAGCATTGAAGTCCTTCTCTACGGAGCGACAATTATAAGTTGGAAGGATGCTGTAGGAGCAGAGAAGCTATGGCTGAGTGAGAAGGCAAAGCTGGATGGGACCAAGGCTGTCAGAGGAGGTGTGCCGGTTGTGTTTCCGGTGGGTTCAATGCATCCACATCTACGTGAGCATCATTGAAAAAGGAGGAATGTAAGCTGACAGCACTGTGCAATCCAGGTCTTCGGCACGGCTCCTGACCATGCCGCAACCTCCAAACTTCCCCAACATGGCTTCGCACGAAATTCTCGCTGGGAGTTCCTTGGCAAGTCGACGTCTGAATCCTCCACGCTCTCCTCTGCTTCCGGCTGTGACGACAGCGTCAAGCTCGACTTTGGCTTAAGTCCTAGCAATCTCAGCGAAGACAGCAGAAAAGCGTGGCCCTTTGAGTTTGGATTGATTTACAGCGTTACACTAGGCAGAGATTCATTGACGACGAGTATCGTGGTTAGGAATGAAGGGGAGCAGGCTTGGGAGTTCCAGACTCTGATGCATACTTATTTCCGCGTGGAGGTGTGTCTTCTCCCCTTATTTATGCTTAGGGGTGCTAATGGGGGGTAATAGGACGTCACAAAAGTCTCCGTATCAGGCCTCGAATCTTCCCCCTACATCGACAAAGTCATCAAACCAATCTCGACCAAGACCTCGCCAGACAGCCCCGTAACGATTACCTCGCAAACAGACCGCGTCTACACTCCTGCCAGCGGCCCGGAAACACCAGTTACCATTACTGAGGGCGATAAGAAGAAGTATAGTATTGTGAGAGATAATCTGAATGAAATGGTTGTGTGGAATCCGTGGACGGGGGCGAAGAATATGGGTGATTTCTGGCCTGCCGAGGGGTACAAGGAGATGATTTGCGTGGAGGCGGGGGCAGTGAAGGGGTGGGTTAGGCTGGATGTTGGAGAGACTTGGGAGGGAGGCCAGGTGATTAGTGCGTTGTAGCAGGCGGTGCTGTGTTTGTTGTGAGGAAGGCATGGGATCGATGAGAAAACTGCCATTGAAGATAACCGCAAGTCTTGATTTTGGGCCCATGGAAGGGAATGGATGAATGATATGATTAGATCGCAGTCAGCATGATTTAACGACAGATTACGATGAAATCCAAGTATTCAACATTTGCATCTATTCTCGTGAGCTGGCATCGAATTTGTTCCGTACCCGGGAGTTCTGCGCTCCGCTCTCTATTCTTTCTGCTTCAAGTGAGGGGAAGGGGGGGAGAAGACTGAGCACACATGACACCAACTGACTCTGCCCTCCAAGAATTAAAATCATCTTCACTTCCGGTTTAACGTATCTCCAAACACACTCCATATATTTCAATGCATGCTTTTTGACCTAGCAGCCTTTTAAAAATTAAAATTAAAATGGTATTCAAAATTAGGCGGTGAGTCTGACCCGGAAACTTTAATCTCTGCTTGCAATGCAGCATGCAGATGTCGATAGTACACTTTGACAGTCCGCCCTGTCCCGTAATCGAGTGATACCCCAAGCCAAGCCCTGGGGTGCTGGAAGAAGCACGTGATATTCCATTGACAGCACATCCGGTGGCTGAGCTAGCAGCGCTTCTGTTGCCAGCCTCGCTCTCTTGTGACTTCAACTCTTCTCTTCTTCAGCTTGTTCTCGCGCCTTCTATTCTAATCTGCGCATTTGCCAATCAGTAACAATACCTGCTATCCTCTTTTGATTATCATGCCCCCCTTTACATACCTCCCTCTAGATCCTGCTGGCCAGGAGATACGGCTCATCCGCTTGCTGCCTTCCCAGTTTGATGACGATATTCATGTCGAAATCTTTCATGAATCACTATCAGAGGAAAATGTACCAGAGTACGAGGCTCTTTCGTACGCGTGGGGGTCGACCCAAACCTCCCACTCCATCTTTATTTCTCAGACGCGCGAGCCCCTCGCCAACAATCAACGCCCACCCGGATCAATTC
>Ga0302325_10031689_pt1 | contig 10872 bp, 4 predicted proteins | sample Palsa_T0_2_FD_201948 | JGI IMG/M metagenome (GOLD analysis project Ga0302325, IMG submission 201948) | Peat permafrost microbial communities from Stordalen Mire near Abisko, Sweden - Palsa_T0_2 | ecosystem: Environmental > Terrestrial > Soil > Palsa > Peat permafrost | place: Sweden: Abisko... | reverse complement strand
TATCCCGCTAATAGAGAGCCTTTAAGATTTGCTTGCAAAGTTGTTCGGGGTCTTATTAAAATGCAAATCGGAGGTATTTAAGGTTAAATTCGGGTTTTTCAAAAATTAAAGAAGGACGGGATAGTCGAGGGTTTATAGATTTGTGAGGACTAATAGTAAGGCTAACCTCTAATTTATAGTAAGATTGTGCCATTTCTTTCGTTTGTGCTTATGTAATAGGGCTCATTTCGTATAATTCGTTTAATTTAATTCGTTTAAGTTTAATGTAAAATAAAGGCAACGCGTCGTCTTATTTGTATAGTTTAATTTTAAATCCTTTGTAAGATTAGAATTAGATTAAGCTTTAAATTATGTCACAAGCGCTAGATTTATAGCACAAAGTGCATAGGCTAAATAGTCTTAATTACAACTATTTAAAGCTAAAGAAGGAAGAAATTATTTACAAGGTTCGGTTCGTATATAAATACCGAGTTCTGCTGCTCCACACCGCCTATACTAGCCGCGCTAGTGCACGTGACCACGTGACATGGAATGCCAAAACCGTAACAAAAAGCAATTATATAGATATTATAAATAAGGATAGCATCTTTATTAGTAATATATATAAAGATATAGTGTATTTTACATTATCTATTAATGCTATTAGATTTTTAAAAGCAAAGGGAAAAGGATTATAGATTACTTAAAATATTATAAAATAGCAAGCTTAAGCAAAAGAAAGGCTCTTACAAGCAAAAAGTTAAAGATTTGCTATATTTGTTACGGTTTTGGCGCTGGCACGTGCAGCGCTATTCCCGATTAGGCTAGGCTAGCGGGGTTAGCGAGCCTCAAGATATTTAAGTATGCAAGTACCCTCATACTCCTGCTTCCTTCCTTAGCTTTGAATAGTCAAATAAGAGACCCTTTTACCTTTGCCTTTCATCTAGGCCCAAAAGCTGGCATTTGTGACATAATTCAAAGCTCATTTATATTTAGATCTTGCAAAGGATATAAAATATACTAATTCTGCGCACGCGTGCGATTATAGTTCAGTATTTAGGAGAAATAACAAAAGTGACAAGAAGTTGTACCCTCACATTTACGATTTCTGCGTATAAGCAATACACTTTATAATTCGATTAAGAGATCTTGGGCTTGTTAGGCTCCCTCTTACATTCATATTCCCCTTCGATTTTTCGACCTTCTTTTTACTTCTCGATTCGATTCTACAACCCTCTTTTTTTGATTCTACAACCGCAAAATGGAAGACGCCGAAGCTCGCGCCGCAATTACTACACTTTAAGCAGAACTCCAAGAGCTGCGCAATGAGCTCCTTTGCTGTAGCAAGCCACAATCCTCCCTCCTTAATCCTGAGAAGTTCAATAGCTAGTCTTACAAATTCGACACCTAGCTCCCCTTAATTAAGGCTAAGCTACAAGTTAATAGCAAAGCAATTAGCAACTCTATTATACAATTTTATTATATTTACTTTAACCTCAATTCTTATATCTAAGCTATAGTCCTCTCTCAATTGGCTTAAGCAAAGGAAGCCCAAATCTAGAACTACAAATCAATCCTCAATTAGCTATATTGCGTAAATAATAATCTGAATAAGGTGTAAGAGGAAAAAGACAAGCTTTTAAGCATAAAACAAGGCACTAACTCCTTATACGCATATATAGCAAAGTTTAAGCGTATACTTTATAAAGCTAAGGGATATAATTGGCCAGATATTAATAAGATTTCCACCTTTAAGAATGGCCTTTGTCCTTTAATTTACAGTCGCCTTTCTTAATAACTCAACTTCCCTTATATATATGCAGAATTCATCAAAATTGTATAACAGCTAGCTGGCAAAGCCTCTAGCGGATCGGCGTACCCTTTAGCAAAGCAGAAGACTTCATAGCTATACGATAAGTCTAATACTATAGACCTTAACCAAGTCGAGATTAATACAATTTAGGTTCGCCTGACTACTCTACTGCGCGGTTGCCCGACTTTCTTCATAGCGTGCTCGATCGACCTCCCCTGCCCTCCGCGATTAATACCGAAAGGCTGGCAAATGCGTTTGTTGTGGTAACAAGGGCTATTAGGTACAAAACTGTCCATTTAATCCTTACAAGTCTACAGTTTCTAGCAAGAAGGTTACAATTGCAGCAGTTAACGATACAAGCGACAATGACTACGACAACTACTCGAGTGATGGCAGTGCTAAATACAATCCGGGTAATGATTGTGATCTTGATGGCTATGATCCTAACGATCTTTTGGGACTTGATAATTGGGAGAGGCAGTTGGCAAAAAAACAATGAATTTGGTGGTGTTTTTGATATTTTTGTACGCTTAAGGACAAGCTTTTTTTTAGGGGGGGGGGGGGTAATGTTACGGTTCTAGCGCTGGCACGTGCAGCGCTATTCCCGATTAGGCTAGGCTGGCGGGGTTGGCGAGCCTCAAGATATTATGCATGCGAGCCTCATGCTCCTGCTTCCTTCCTTAGCTTTGAATAGTCGAATAAGAGACCCTCCTACCTTACGCCTTCCTAAGGCCTTGAAGTACGGCGCTCGTGACACTTGGGGGTTATCTTGTTGTTTTTGTTGCTTGGGACAAGCAATAAATATAGGAGGAACAAGTGTGGCGGGGGGCTATAGAGATTACTGATTTTGGTCGATTTTAGAGGGTTTTTAGAGGTTCTTAGTTAGTGCTATATATAACTAGAATGGGGAGTATAACTGCTGTTTTCTGTAGTTGTGCACGCTTTACTTTATACTTAATTCATACTTGCTTTTGCACTTAATAATTGTATATATGTGTTGCTAATTCTATAGTTTTGCTTCTATTTCTTGATTTATACATGCAAGCTTTAGTTCTCTTCTTTTGTTATTGCCTTATATTTACATATGCGTTTGTTGGTTGCTCTATTGCTTGGTTTCCTAGTGTTATTCCTGTAGGGTTTCCTTCTAGCTGAGGTCCGCCCCTCTACAATATAGTAATTAAAGCAAGGGATACAAATAAAACTCTTTTTTCACTTTAAAGTATTTTACAAGTTTTATTACTTATTATATAGATTATATATGCTTTTTTATCTCTTTTATTTAGATTTTTAAGTTATAACTTAAAAGATATAAATATCCTTTTATTATCTTTATTAATTAATTTTTTAAGCTATTTATTGTTTATATAAGTATTATATAACTCTTCCTTTTATATAAGGCTATTTATTATAAGGTAATATTATAATGCTATTTAATTTATATTAATATTCTATTTAAAGGGATACAATAACTTAACACTTGTATATAGTATATTTTATAAACCTAGAGCCCTCTTTGAGGGTCTTTAAAGCTAAGATTGAGTTGCTTTTAGTGGAGTTAAGGCTAAGTAGTAGTTGCAATTGCCACTTGGCCTTAAAACATGTAAAAAGTGTAGAGCAAATAGGTTATATGATAATCATGTGATATATCAACTAAAATTGAGAAGCTTAAAGGTCACTTTAAGAGTGTTCCAAGGGCTTTATATACATATAAGGAGTAGCTAATGACTCATAGAGTACTTGTAAGCTCTATTGTTATAAGGAACGCTATTTGGAATCAAATATGACTCTTTTGCAACTAGGAGTCATATTTGCCACTTATTAGTAGTTATACTTGCCACTTATTAGAAATCCTTATTATAATTATATTGGTCATTAAGTTTAAACTCAAATGCCTTACAAATCAATGATTACAAATCAACAAAACAAGGGCAATCACTACAATAAAGCGTAGAATTGCTAGCAGATTGCAAGCCTACTTGTGTTGGAAGCAAGACTACACTAAGGTGTTTAGTGGAGCCGTGGCCTAGGAACTATAATTAGTTAAAGCCCCTTAGGGGCCTTACGAGTCGAAATGCAGAGTTTTCATAATAGACCTTACCTTTAAGCCTTTAACAAAGATATACACTTACTCTTATTACCGATTTCGGAACACATAAGCAATCGGTCTAGTGGGATAGCCGAGCGAGTAGGGTAAAGGAAGGGCATTAGGAGGAGGAGGGTCTTAAAGCCTTATTCGAATATATTATATATGCCATATCCATATAGCAGAGGAGCCCCCTCAAGGGAGCTTAAGGGCATATTTATGCAGCTTAGCAAGCAAGTCAATATATACCCTTGACAGGAGGAAAGGCTTGCCCAAAAAAGCAGTAGATAATAGCTCTTTAGGGGGAAGTGCTTTAAAGTGGTAGGGTATATTTTAGTGTATAGTATAGAAGGGTAAGGGAGAATGGAAGCATTGCTTTGGGGGCCTTTGATTATGCAACAGGAGGGAGAACCTGTTCGGCTATAGCATTTTTGGGAGGCATTTGCCTCCTTTTTTGGTCTTGCGCCCAATATCCATTAGTATATATTGACCTTTCCACTATGTAAATCAACCCAACCGAACTGCGAGGGGTTTAGCCCCGAGCCGTCCTACATAGTCTCGGACTCAGACAGGACGTTAAAAGGATCAATAATAATAATAATAATAATAATTAAAGCATATGTATTGTACAGTTGTAGTAACAGTCGTCAAAAGGGTAGAGTGGCGGCGGCGAGGGGGGGAAGCTCGTCGTTGTCGTATTTTGCCTCAAGTTCGGCTCTCTAGACAGTCAACTGCTAGAGGTTTGTAGGAGACACCTCATACAGGTTCTTGAGAAAAGAAGAGTATTGCTACTCTCCTCTGTCCTCCCCAGGACCTCCCCCATATGTCAATACAGTCAAGCCTCCGCATAACGATACTCAATAACGATATCCTTACTGTGGGATCAAAACAGGGGTTAATTGTGCTGCCTATTTTGCTATGTATTAATGCCTAGTGACTCACTATAGCAGTTGCCTATAAGGCTACCTAGAATAGGCTCCCTTGGCTTCTTATCCTTTAGTATATAGCTAGCAGAATTCCCTCATTCTTTGAGAGGAATTCAGTCAATTCAGTCAATTCAATCTTCTCAAAATCATCATTTTGATCCAACACTTACTAATAACAATACGACCGTAAGTCCCACTAATTTTTTGCCCTAATTTAACGATAATCTCCGCATAACGATTATCGTAAGTATCTACGGTCCCGAATCTTTTTTTGTATGGAATATCATTATAGGTGGATCAATTTGGTCCAGTTCTAGGCCTAATATCCTCCAAAATGAGGGCCATTTAGCGTCTCAATCTACCGACCTCACTAAATCGCAGCCTGTAAAGCTCACCACCGACTTTACAGGCCCCGAATAGCCTAAAAAGAGACGCAAAGGCATGATAAAGTCTACAAAGTAAACAGCGAGCCATTCGCAAGCACAACAAGACCACCTACCCGTTTGTTCCTCCCGCCTATCCCATAGGTGGTTCGTAGAAGCGAGTTGGCCAAGTACCTCCCATACTAATTTTTGTGTGTGAGGTACGGTTACGGTACGGAGGTTCCGGCATAAAGTAAAGATAATATAGGGTTCAAAGCCTGTAGAAGCCTGCAAAAGCCCTATCACTGGAGCCGCTTAACTTTAGGCTTAAGCCACCTAGCTGGCAGGGCAACTACAGCGCCCCGAGCGCTGTACTTCTTACCCGATGAGTTTTGCAGGGCTCGTTACAGGGCTTGTTAACCGAACGCAGATCTACAGGGCCTTACAGGGTAGCTACAGGCTCTGTGCCCTATTCTCTTTACTTTGTGCCGGAACCTCCGTACAGTACATACGAGGGTGGTCAGTGCGCGCACCCCATCAAAATTTTGCGGATTGGCCGTTGGCCAACTCGCTTTTACGGAACCACTTATGCACTAAGTGGGAGGCACGGACGGGTAGGCCTTACCTCGTTACGCATGCAGATCTAATCCAATGGTTCTAGCAAGAGCACCACTATAAGATCAACCAGTCTACTGTCTCTTTCTGCTTAAGCAAGTAATTCAAATACAGTACCTTAATACTAATATACGCAAAGCAAGATTAAGGCAGCTAGATAGTGAGTTCTGGAGCTCTTAGCAGGGCCAATTTCACTAGCAAGACCTGATTGTCAAGGATTTTTAATTATACAGTAATTCACAACTTCTAATATTATATATTATTGCACGTGACACTCGATATTACGATACCTCGGAGTATCGTTAGAAATCTAGGCCAAAAATAGTATCGTTATGCAGAGGTTGACTGTATTAAGACGCGTCAGTTTTGGCACATGATTCTTGCAGCTGTTACGAGGCGTAGGCTTTTGATATAACAGTCCTCATCTGAATACTCTATTCTCAACTCTGTGGCGGCGTTCTAGACCGGCACACCGCATCTTGCCGTGCGCGACGACTCGGATCGGGATTCGGGTTATCAATACCCCTGAGAACTTCTCACCCCTCGACCGCGCATGAGACCTTATGAAAACAAATGCTTTGGGATTGACTTGACTCGAACCGGTGTACCGGTCGAGAGGGTGGTAAAAAGGAAGAGGTCAGAGAAACCCCTGATTCATTCTACAAATATCTGCACAATTTAGTGCATTTAGCATCAGAACACTGCTAATAAACACATTCTACCAGTGTTACCAATTCTATATAATATAAGCAGAAAAATTCCCTGTTATTCCTTTCTCTAGAGTCCAGCATCCAGAAAACACAAGGTGGATGCGTTAAAGACCCCTAAATGGATTTCAGCTAGCCCTACGTTGCGCTCGGAACCGCATGCAATCCCCGCTATTGAAACATCCCACGTAGCAATTCTTGCGAGGCTGAATTTGACGGCAGATGTCTTGCGTTAAGTCTAGATTAAGGCAAGGGGACGGATTTGCCTGTTTCGGATCGTTGAGCTTACCACCCGCTATTGGCTACCATTAAGCGCACGGCCAACTATTAACTGTGGACGAGATCTGTCTGAGCGAAAATAAGACGCCATGTGGGTGCTAGAGAACATCAGCACCTTTTCGATCTTGACACGGTACCTGCATCTACCGCTGGTCGCGGCTGACGGAAGCTGCGGGCCGGTTGAGACATGGCCCGTCCACCGCGGCCGCGGTCTTCCCAATCAATTGTGGTAATTGAAAATTGACAAAGCAAGCCAATTGAAGGTATCAAATCGAGATTGGGGGATCTATTTTGACACAGGGTGTGCTTGCATTTCTTTTTGGCGTTCAGTGTTTTTTATTGAAATGTGTGCAAACTATCAAAAGTCTGATACAGACATCTATTATTTCTTTTGGCAGCCCAATGAGAAGCAATAGACCAGAACACCCCTGATCAAGATTCATATCAGCTGAATGTGGTATCTGGAGCCTGCCTGGGCTATTTAGCTGGCATTTCGCATCAATGGTTTATACATTAATCTTTCTGCGAAAGTCGTTCTTGAGGTCTCATCTTGTATGCCATTACATGGAAATCAGTCTTCGTCGCGAGCCCATCGCTGTTGTTTCTGTTTCTGTCTTCCTTTGTCAATGATGCTTGGGCTTCGAGGTGTGGCACCCGGTATGTTGACTCAGCTGCTGCAAGATAATTGCTTTAATTCTTTTGACGTGTATCTGATATCTCTCAGGCCATGCCGTTTCCAATCCCCAGAATTCGACACAGACGACGATTCCCAGTACAAATGGTCTCACCAACGGCATCAACGGCCATCTCTCCAAAGCAACTGCCACCTTCACCAATGGACACAGCGGTGGCAGCGCCAGCATCCATAGCAATTCCAACTATGCATCTCAATTCGAGACACGCTCAACTGCATCTTCTAGCTTTACACACACGTTCACATCTGACCAGCAAGTCAACATCATGCGTCGTACGGTGATCTCGACCAGGGAAAAGATAATTTCCGATTTCTCACATGTAGACAACGAGTACATTGACTCGATGACGGTGGAGTCTATACTACGCTATGTGAGGGATGAACGCTTGACATATATGCCACAACAAGGTAGCAGATGGGATAAAGTTTTGAAGTGGGCAGAATTCTTCTCTTTGCAAATTTCTGGCTATGAAAAGGCTGTTAGCCCTTTTGTACCAGATAGCAGAGGCGCTGCACAATTGATCTGGGCTTCTTGTCAAGTATTGCTTGAAGTGAGTATTCCTATTAATCTTTCATTTCACTGAACTATCTACAATATATTCTCCTCAAGTCCTTCTCTATCCTGTTTAGGCTACATTTGCTGACTCTGCGTAGCTCGGCCCTGGAAACTCACAAGCCCTGGAACCTGCTTTTGAAGTCTTCTATAAGGTTGCTCTGTCCTTATTCTTCTTCCTTCAGCACAACGAACTGCTTTCACTCAACGGGCATATAAGATCGGAAGTCGGTCATGCGTTCAACGACCTTCTCATCCTTGTGCGGGATGTTACCATCCACTATTATGTTCAAATCAATACGATATCCTCCACGCAGGTTGCCATCGATTTCAATGCACTTTTCGGTAGACATATTGACGCTTTTTACGGACGCAAGGATCATATCATAAACGCCATGTGGGCTTGCAAAGTAGACGAGGACTCGGTTAATATCAATTCTGTCCGCAAGTGGTTAGGGGTCCATGACAGCACTGTCCGGACAGTTCTCAACGATCGGGCCGCGGCAAGAAGTCGTCGCCGTGAATACACTTGCGAATGGTTCCAAAGAACCCTCCTGGATTTCACACGTGGCGACGGGGAAATATTGGCCATCACTGGTCCGTCAGGTTGTGGCAAAAGCATGCTTGCTAGCTGGATCACTGAGCGATTGCAAAGACCCCTAGGGAAGAAGAAGACGCATGAAACTATATTTCTTACAATTGGTATGTTATAACCCCACAACCCCCCCTCCTCAAAAGAAACCTTTGGGGATAGATTCCCCTCCCGGTGACAGTACCATCCGCTTCCTTTTCCCCAATAATTTAAATCATACTAATCTTTGGAGCAGAACCCGACCTTTCTCAAGAATGCACTCCTGTAGCTCTCGTAAAGAATCTCGCGCTACAGCTTCTCCGCATAAACATTGGCGATGCTGAGCTCTTGAACTCTCTGCAGAAGGTACACGACAGCTCGCTTGGTTCCACGGATGCCCTCGAGAACGAACTTTGGCACTCGATTCATATTGGACTCAAGAATAGCAAAGCTGAAAACGCGATCATTATCATTGATGGTCTCGACGATAGATGCGGTCACCAGAATGCTGTCAGCGTGAGCAACAGGATCGGAGAACTTGCTTCCAAGCACAATCGTGTCAAGGTAATCATTCTTGCCCGCAACTCTGCCCACCTGCCGAAGGGTAATACACAAGTGTTCCCGATCACTGCCGATCATACACACGATGATCTTGAACACGTTGCCAAGCACGCTCTCCACGAATGCCAACATTTCCTCAATCGGAGTGACGAAGAGCAACATACGATCATTCACATACTGGCCCACGCAGCCAAGGGCAACTTTCTCTGGATCCAGCTTGTGACAAAAGCTTTGAAGCAGGAGACATCCCGCGATGGGTTTATGAAGGCTGTCAAGTCTGCCAAAGAATCACCAAAGCCTGTAGATGAATTGATTCAGACCCTCATTTCAGATGTCACGTCGGAGTTCAGCAAGATAGACTCAATTCAACTACTCTCATGGCTTCTTGTCTCCGAACGGCCTCTCAAGATTGCGGAAGTCAAAGACCTGCTCAGAGTAAACGTACAGGAAAAGGCTCTCGTAAGCCGTGCCACCGGCGTTGAGGAGGATATCAGAAACTTTGGGGGTCCGTTGGTTACCGTTCAGAATGGAATCGTGCGTTTTCGTCATGGTTCCATCAGGGAGCAATTGTTGAAGATCTCCGCCGCGGGTAAGAAGCTCCGCAACTTATCCATACTCCAGACAGACTTCGTCACGAGAATTCTTGCATATTCCAGACTCCGTCTCACGCATCCAACTTCCTCGGTGTTTGAATGTCCTGAGACAATCGACGTGGACAGGGACGCTTTACTAGAGTATGCTACTAGACATTGGATTATTCATTTCAGAAAGTCCTCTTTGATTACGGCGAAAAATACTCTGGACTTTACCGCGGACTTTAAGGCTTCTTTTCCGAAGTCTGTGCAGCTTGTACTTATGGAGTGGTCCTGCTGGAAGTCAGCACTTGATAAAGCTAGCCTGCATTATCTCGCCCTTCAAGTTCGAGAAGAACTTTTTTCTGAGAAGAACGAATCTGTTTTTCAATCCCTGATCATCTGCGGACACTTGTACAAGGCGCAGTCCAAGGTCCTCGACGCTGGAAAGTACTTTTACCGAGCATCCTGTCTTGGTCGGTCACTCTTCAAGACCTACAGCGGCGTCACGGTCAGCTGCGCCACCAGTTTCTTGACAATTACCAAGACAGAGAAAAGCATAACTCGCACTGAACTTGTCACTCATAAGGAGGAATTGCTCGTGTACACCATCTCGGCCTACAAGCAGCATTATGGCAAAACTAGCGACCTTGTTATCCAATACTCCAAGGTCCTTGCTGAACTATATGTCACCATTCACGAAGAGCACAAAGCCGAGACTATCTGGAAAGAACTTCGGGAGATCATGATTACCCGTTATGGCAAAGGCTCGACAGAAGAGACATCCGTGTCAGGCAACCTTCGAGTCGTGCTCAAGAAAGGCGAGAAACACGAAGAGATTATCGAATATGAGAGGAGCATTTTTGAGACAGTCACCGAGATGGAAATCTGGGATGTTCGCCGTATTCAAGCCACCCTCAAATTGGCTGTGAGTTGCGAATCTCGCGGCGAGCTCCTCAAAGCCGAAGAATATTATGTCACGCTGTGGCGTAGCCTAATAGAGCATTGCCATCACGCACACAGTCATCATATAGATATCGAGGTGCATATCTCTATGATTGACATTTCTCTGGAATACGTTCGGTTCTTGCGACGCCATCATCGACACGACGAGGCGGCTGGAGTCCTCATTTGCATCTGGGCAGAATACGAGGAGT
>Ga0302325_10031688_pt1 | contig 10872 bp, 10 predicted proteins | sample Palsa_T0_2_FD_201948 | JGI IMG/M metagenome (GOLD analysis project Ga0302325, IMG submission 201948) | Peat permafrost microbial communities from Stordalen Mire near Abisko, Sweden - Palsa_T0_2 | ecosystem: Environmental > Terrestrial > Soil > Palsa > Peat permafrost | place: Sweden: Abisko... | reverse complement strand
TCCGCCTCGCCCATCTCGCGCGCATCGAGGAGGGAAATCGCGAAGTTCATCAGAACTGCAGCACCACGCGCGCGGGCACGTCTCCAGCCTCAAGCCGCTTGAACACCGCGTTGATCGCCGACAAGGGTTGCAACTCGATGTCCGCCTTGACTTTGCCCTCGGCGGCGAAGCTCAAGGCCTCCGCGAGATCCTCGCGGTTGCCGACGAACGAGCCGCGGATGCTGATGCAGTGCGCGACGACATCGAACAGCGGTACGGGGAAATCGCCCGGCGGTATGCCGACGAGGACGCAAATCCCACGTTTGCGCGTCATACCGACGCCTTGTTTGAACGCGGCCAGCGAAAGGGCCGTGATGAGGACACCGTGAGCGCCTCCATCGGTCGCCTTTTTGACCGAAGCGGCCGGGTCGCCGGCCCTCGCATTGACGGTGACCTCAGCGCCCAAGCTCGTCGCGAGCGCCAGCTTGCCATCATCGATGTCCCGCCGATCCCCGACACCGCCAGCCATTCGCCGGGCTTCGCTTCGGTCTGCTTGATGCATTTGTAGCTCGTGACACCCGCGCAGACAATCGGCGCCGCTTCCTGAGCCGATAAGCCCGCAGGGATGCGCGCCACAAAGTTGGGATCGGCCAATAGATACTCCGCGAACGCGCCATTTGTGTTGTAGCCCGTGAAAGTCTCGGCCGAGCAAATGGTTTCCCGCGCCGGAATAAAGGGCAATTGGGGCTTCAGGGGCCAATCACCGTCTGCGGCATGGATATCCGTATGGCACACGCCGCAGAACTCAGTCTTTACGAGAATCTCACCGGCGCCCGGCTTGGGGATGTCCCATTCGCGCAGCACCAGCGGTTTCTTGAAATGTTCGACCATCGCGACATGCATCTTTGTCATACATTGACTCCGGTTGATGATTTCAGGTCGCTGCCGCACGCGCGCCCAGGCCGCGGACCGCTTCGACCATCGAAACGCGGACCGCGGTCGCGTCACCGTAGACCACCAACGGCTGACCACTGCCACCCGAACTTAGATGTTACATCGTCGTGGTTACTCGACCGGTGGACTTTCAGTCGACGTTGCCGTCGATCCACCGGTAGACCGAGCAGGTGTTCCATGGTAGAATAACTTCTACCGAGGTAGATAATGACCCTTAACATCAAAGACCCTGAAGCTCACAAGCTCGCCCGGAAACTCGCAGAGCGGACCGGCGAGACGATGACGCGCGCAGTTACCGAGGCACTGCGTGAACGTCTCGCGCGGTTGAGCCGCACTCATAAGCCGGAAACAACGGCACATGATCTGCTTGCTATCGGGCGCCGTTGCGCGTCCACCCTGAAGGGAAAGCCTGTGGATCACGGATCCTTACTTTATGACGAGCGCGGCTTGCCAAAATGATTATCGACACTTCCGCGATTATCGCGATCCTATTCGATGAAGATGATGCGCGGATCTATGCTGAGGCGATTACCAAGGCCGATTCATGCCGCATATCGGCGGCAACGTTCGTTGAAATCGCGATTGTCGTGGAGGCGCAGACCAAGAACAGCGGCAGCCGCCAACTTGATGCATTCTTTCGCCGTGCAGGCATCGCAATCGAGCCTGTTACCGAAGAACAAGCGCATATCGCGAGACAAGCGTTCATCGACTTCGGAAAGGACCGGCACCCCGCCGGCCTCAACTATGGGGACTGTTTTTCCTACGCCCTCTCGAGGGTTACGCGGGAACCGCTTCTATTCAAAGGGAAGGACTTCGCCAAGACTGATTTGATTGCCGCTCATTAGCCGCTGCAACGGAGCCGATCCACGGTAGACCAGGGGGAAGAGCTGCGTTCAATCGTCCCAATCGATGCATGGTTTGCGAGAAGCTGGATCCCTGGACGACGTACGGGGTTGGCGCGCAGGCGTCGGCTGACTGTTGGCCTCTATATCCGCCACGAGACCCCGGAGCAGATCGAGCGCTCCGTTGATCTTTTCAATGCCGCCTGAGATCTTTGCGGCCAGGTTGCCGTTTTCGCGCTCGTTGGCGTAGGCCAATGCTTTCATATTCAGAAATCGCAAATCCGTTTCTATTCTCTTCAGCTGATTCGCGACGACGCCGAGCGGGAGCGCGATCGCCAGCTCCAAATTCGCGGGGGATGCCTCTGTCATTGGGATAACCCTGGGTTAGTCGAGCAAAATTGCTGCCGCCCTGAATGCACGCGGCGGGCGATCGCTACTGTACCTCGGTAGCGTGCGCGTGAGCGACCACATCGGCGAGGCGGCGGGGGACTTTTTCACGCAGAGAGGTCTTGTCTTGCGGCAACGTCACGGCACCCGCTTACGCGGGACGAGGTGAAAGAGCGCGTGAAGAATTCACTGGTCGGCGCGGGAGTCATCGCCGCCCTCTCTTTCCCGATTTTTCAAGCCAACGAGTAGGAGGCCTCTATAATCGGTACGGAGTCTGGACTACCCCTGAATCAAGTAACAGCGACCGAGAGGGACCATGCAGCCTGCCGCTCAAAAAGAGTGTTGCCGCGGACCCGCTCGGAGCGCACCGGTTGCTCAGGGCACGATCTACACCTGTCCGATGCATGCGCAAATTCGGCGCAGCGAGCCCGGCAGTTGTCCAATATGCGGAATGGCGCTCGAGCCGGAGGGCATTCCTGAGGCAGAGGGCACGAGTCCCGAGCTCAAGGATATGACCCGGCGCTTCCTTGTCGGCGCTGTCCTCGCCGCGCCTATCTTTGCTTTGGAGATGGGCGGCCACCTGCCTGCGCTGAAATTGGACCACTACGTGTCCATGGCGGTCTCGATGTGGATTCAGTTCGCGCTCGCAACGCCCATCGTGCTGTGGTGCGCTTGGCCGTTCTTTCAACGAGCCTCGGCATCCGTTTTGAACCGCTCGCCTAACATGTTCACCTTGATTGCCTTGGGGGTTGGGGCGTCCTATTTGTATAGTTTGGCGGCGACCTTTGCCCCTGGGCTTTTCCCGGCGGGTCTTCGTCAGCATGGCGGCCTGATCCCGGTCTACTACGAGGCCGCCGCAGTGGTCACGGTTCTCGTGTTGCTGGGTCAGGTGCTCGAGTTGCGCGCAAGGGAGAAGACCGGCGGCGCCATTCGGGCGCTCCTGAAATTGGCGCCCAAGACAGCGCGGCTCATCCGGGCGGATGGCACCGATGAGGAAGTGCCGCTCGATGAAGTCCGCGTGGGCGATCGGCTGCGGGTGCGACCTGGCGAAGCAGTTCCGGTCGATGGCGCCGTGATCGAGGGAGCAAGCGCAGTCGATGAATCGATGGTGACCGGCGAGTCGATGCCGGTGGAAAAGGCGGCCGTCACCAAAGTGATCGGCGGCACGATCAACGGGACCGGCGCGCTCGTGATCACCGCCGAGAAGATCGGCGCCGATACCATGCTATCTCGCATCGTGCACATGGTCGCCGAAGCGCAGCGCAGCCGCGCACCCATCCAACGTCTCGTCGACGTCGTTGCCGCGTGGTTCGTTCCCGCGGTAATGGTCTCGGCAGCCATCGCGTTTGCGGCCTGGATGATCTGGGCGCCGGCGCCGGCGCTGGGCCTGGCGGTGGTTGCCGCCGTGTCGGTGCTCATCATCGCGTGCCCGTGCGCACTGGGTCTTGCAACCCCGATGTCGATCATGGTCGGTGTCGGTAAGGGGGCGAGCGCCGGCGTGCTGATCAAAAACGCCGAAGCGCTCGAGCGATTCGAAAAGGTCGATACCCTGGTAATCGATAAGACCGGCACCCTCACCGAGGGTAAACCGCGGGTCACTGCGGTCGTGGCCGCCGCGGGCTTTGACGAATCGACCGTCCTTTCGCTGGGCGCGAGCCTGGAGAAATCCAGCGAACATCCGCTCGCCGCCGCCATTCTGGCAGCGGCCGCGGAACGCAAGGTGCCGCTGCAAGACGTCACGAACTTCGCTTCCATCACAGGCAAGGGCGTTACCGGAATCAGCGGCGGTCGACGCGTGGCAGTCGGTAACGCTGCGCTGCTCGAGGACCGGGGCGCGCCCGGTGCCGATCTCGAGGTGCGCGCCGATGCGCTGCGAAAGGAAGGTGCCACGGCCCTCTTCGTGGCGGTGGATGGCAAAGCGGCCGGGGTCATTGCGGTGGCCGATCCGATCAAGGCGACGACGATGGCGGCGCTCGATGCCTTGCGTAGTGAGGGCATTCGCATCGTCATGTTGACCGGCGACAATCGCACCACGGCCCAGGCCGTCGCCGCCAAGCTCGGCATCACTGAGGTGGAAGCGGATGTACTGCCCGATCAAAAGAACGCTATCGTGCGGCGCCTCAAAAGCGAAGGCCGGGTGGTTGCGATGGCCGGGGACGGCGTTAATGACGCTCCCGCGCTGGCCGAAGCCGATGTCGGCATTGCGATGGGTACGGGCACCGATGTTGCCATGCAAAGCGCCGGCCTCACGCTCGTCAAAGGCGATCTCGCCGGTATCGCACGCGGCTGGGCCTTGAGTCGCGCCACGATGCGCAATATCCGTGAGAATCTCGTGCTGGCATTCGTTTACAACATCATCGGGATCCCCGTAGCAGCCGGTGTGCTGTATCCCGCTTTCGGACTTCTCTTGAGCCCCATCATCGCAGCGGCCGCCATGAGCCTGAGCTCCGTGTCGGTGATCGGCAACGCGCTTCGTCTTCGAGTAGCACGAATCTAAAGATGCGCGGCGCTCGGAACCCATCCGATCCGCGCCGAACTCGAAGCGGGAGCCGTACTGCCGATCTGCTTCGGCCAAGCGTGTCGAGTTCGCCGGCACCGGTCAAGGCTGCTCGACCGCGCTGTAGACGATTTTTCCCGCAACCATCGTCGTCAATACACGAGTCTGGCTGATATTCTCGCGAGGAACAGCAAAGGGGTCCTGAGAAAGCACCGCGAGATCGGCTTCCTTACCAACCTCGAGCGTGCCTACCTTATCGTCCATGAACGCCACGTAAGCGGATCCCAGCGTGTACGCCTTGAGGGCTTGCTCGACTGAAATCCGCTCCCCCGGAACGTAGACGGCTCCGGTCGGAACCGCGCCGCCGTTTGCCGCACCATCCAGCGGGTTACCGGCAATGTCGGCGGTGTCGGGAGAGCGCCACACCTCGCGGGTGGTTGCTTCCTGTATTCCAACGAAAGGGTCCGGGGGCCAGGTGCAGGGCCAGTCGCTCGAGAAAGCCACGACAGCGCCACTCTCCTCGAGGCTCTTCCAGCGGTCTGTGGCGAGTGGATTGGCCGGATCATAGTTAAGCCCTTGTTCCGCACAGCAGAATGTCGGCTGCATCACGACCGAAACTGAAAGCTTGGCAAAACGGGTGATATCGGCCTCGTCCGTGAGGTCCGCGTGCTCGATACGAAGTCGTCGATCGCGTGGACCGTGCGCCTCTTCGACCCGCTCGTACGTATCGAGAATCATGTGCACCGAATCATCGCGCGCCGCGTGCGTCATGATTTGAAATCCCAGCCGATCGAGTTCCATCACCAAAGCCTGGTAGTCTTGGGGCGTGTAGACGAGCGGCGGAATCAAGCCCGTGGCACCATCGGCGAAGAACTTGACGAGATTGGCCGATACCCAATCATCGTGATAGAGCCTCCGGGCCTCCTCCAGCTCGTCGATGAACTGCGGCGTCAGTCGGTGTGGCACAGCCACCGCACCGAAGGAAGTGCGGGTTCGAACGGTCAGCACGCCGCGGTCGCGCAGCGCGGCGAAGAGACGGATTTCATTGAGATTGCCGGTCGCGTTGACCACCGTGGTGACGCCAAATGAGTTCAAGTAATGGGTCGCGGCCTTGAGCATCGCCAATTTATCTTCGAGAGGCACCTGAACGGCGACGGCCCGCTCGATCACTTCCATCCCGGCTTCGAGGAAGGCGCCGCTCGGCCGGCCGCTCGCGTCACGGATGATTCCTCGCTCCTCCACCGCGTCGGCAACCGGAAGGTCTGTGACATTTGCCATGCGGAGCGCGGCCGAATTGACCCAGAGTGCGTGCTCGGAACTGTTGTGGACCACAAGCGGCCTATCAAGCACGGCGCGGTCAAGGAGTTCCTTGCTGGGTGTCGTCGGCGGAGTCGCGCTGAAGTCCGCGCGTGCGAACAGCACGGGATCCCTCGCGTGCTCTCGAGCGAAGGCCTGTAGTCGAGCGACCAGGATCTCCGGCTTGTCGGTGGTGATGCTGCGCTCAGGAGTCGATAGATTGAGGCCGTGCAAAGCATATGCGCCAAAAAGCGTATGCACGTGCGAGTCGACGATTCCCGGTATGACCGTGCGCCCGTGCAGATCGATCACGCGTTTAGTGCTGCGCCGGTTTCGAGCGACCTCATACTCCGTGCCAACGGCATCGATGCGGCTTCCGGTAATGGAAAGAGCCTCAGCCCAAGGCATTTTGGGATTGCCCGTGTAGAAGTGGCCGTGCAGCAAGAGTACTTCGCTCGCTTGCGCCGGGCTCCAACCAACGATTAGGAGCGCAAAGGTCCACGACCTGGGAGATCGATGCTGCAGGACTGCTCGGGTGATTTCTGATCGCCTGCGGATTTGCATTCCCATCAACTTTCTACATTCCAACGAGTGGGCACGAGCGCAACGCCGGTCCCGGATAACGTTGTCTCGAGCAGTGGCCGATACGCCGCTGGAAATTCGTCGACCGCCGCGACGTCGATGGCGCGTATCAGCGCCGCCTGAATGATTGGATTGGTCCCGATCGGCCTGCCGGAGCGCTCCAGCTCCAACCGAATCCGCGCATAGTGCCGCCTTTGGCTTTGCCGACTTACTTCTTGCGGATCGCGCGCCCTTCACCACGTATCCTGCCATTTGATGAGTTTGAGAATAGCATATGGCAAGAGCACAAGTAGTCGGTTGCAAGTATCGTGGGGTACGCCTTCTTCCCCGGCGGCAGCGCTCCCCGCCGTGACGTCGCCCGGCGCGACGCCGCGAGGGGCCCGCAACCATCAGGCGCAATTCGCCAGATCTTCCTCGTCCGGTTGCGCGGCGACGGGCGCGAACAAATCATCGTCCGACGCGATCTGCCGGCCCATCCTGGCGATTTTTTCCCACTCGCCCTCATTCAGGCTCGCGCGCTCGTGGGCGATTTTCTGCACGACATCGAGAAATCCCTGGCGGTTGGTCGCGGCGGCGGCGTAGTACGTTTCCAGCAGCTTCATTTGCAGGTCCCGGCGCTGCGGCTCTCGTTCCATCGCGCTCTTCAAGGCGTCCACGAGACTGGTGCGGCGTTCCTTGAACCCGACGTTTTCGTGCAGGGCGCTCGGCATCTGAACGTGCTGCACCGTCTCGTCAAGATCGAGCAAGTTGTAATCGAGCTTGGTCGCATTGGCGCCTGCCTTAGTCGCGGGCGTGGCATTCTCGGGGCCGCGAAGCCCCCGCGTCGTCGACTCGGGGATGCCGACGATGCGCGCTGTTTCGACCGGCATCGTCTCGGCGCTGGGATCATCAACGCGAAGCTTCACTGTGACTGGAAGGCTGGCCGTCTCGCCGAACTTGTCGGTGTCGTCGAAAGCGCCGCCGCCTTCCAATAGATACGAGGCTTCCAACGTCTCGGCATCGACGGCGTCGTCGGGATTGGGCGCCTCGTTGGCCTCGCTCGCGATGCTGTTACGCCGGCCGGTCCATCCGTCGGCGACTCGCTCGCCGGCCTCCGCATGCAGCGGTGTTGCGGACGGGGCATCGTGTGTTTCATGCGGAACATCGTGCGGTTCGACCCCGACTGCGCGCGGTTCCACAGGGACCGGCGTAGTGGGTGCCACCTGCAGTTTGGGGTCGACAGGCGACAGCCGCGACTCGAGCGCTCGACGCCGGCGCCAAGCGTAGACGCCGAAGGCGGCGGCCGCGAGCGTCAGGATCGCCGCGATGCTCGAGCCAATCCCTCGTCCTGAGTGGGCCTGCGGAGGAGCGACCGCCGCCGGCGCTTTCTCGGCAAGGGCCAACCGCGCCTGCGCGCGGATCAAAACATCGTGCTCACGGTCGAGTTGCTCCCGCAACTCGTGGAGCCCGCTCTCCAGCTGCTGGACTCTGCGATCGAGTGTCGCCTCGGCAGAGGCGGCTGAGTCGGCGGCCGTGCGCTGAGCACTTGCCGCGCCTGCAGCCGCAATCGCTGCCGATGCCGCGCCGCCAGGCGCGGGTGGGCTCGGCACCGCGGACTCGCGGGGCGAAGAAGCCGCCGCCGCAACAGCCGGCGCCACTAATTTGGTCGAGCTGGCCGCTAGGGTCGATGCGCGCCACGCTTGCATCTGAGCGTGAACTTCGTGATTGGCATTGGCGAAGGAAATGGCCGAGACCTCGGTGGCTGAGGGGATCGTCAAGACCGCGCCGAGGCGCAGCCGGTTGATGTTGCCCTCGAAGGCGTGCGGGTTCGCGCGGAAAATAGCAATCATCATCTTCTTCAGATCGGCATCGGAACGCGAGCCGACGCGCCAAGCGACTCCGCGCAGTGTCGCTTTTGCGCCGACTCTAACGGTCTTGCGTGCAGCCGGGACGCCGGCCGCCGTGCTTGCTTTTTCCAAGACCGTGGCCGCCGCCGCCGCCGGCTTCGAGGTCTCGATGAGCGCTTTGGAAACCGCCGGCCGTACGCTGAGCGGCGCGGTGTAGCTCGCGGGTGCACCCACCACGGCTTCAGCGACAGGGGCGGCCGAGGGGAATCCAGGCGGATCGAGCAGCAGCGTGTATTGACGAATCAATTCGCCTCCGCGCCAGCGTACATCAACCAACATGTTGAGCAGTGGCTCGGTGCAGGCGTCCGTCGAACGAATCGCGAGAACCGCCCGTCCCCTGCTGTCGCGAGAGATCTTAAACACGACAGTGGACAAGAACGCGGGGCGGTCGACGTCGAAGTGCTCAAAGGTCTCCCGATTGGCGATCGAGGCGGTAATCCCCGCCAGGTCCTCCGCCGTCGCTCCGACGATGTCAATATCGGCCACCAGCGGCTCGTTGAGAGCGGAATCTAAATGGATATCACCCAAGCCGAGCGCCTGCGCCGCGCCCGGCAGGGCAAGAGCGATCATCAACGTTAATGCGGTCTTACCATGCGACATTCTCTGCTCCAAACACGCTGCTCCAAACAATCCGGAATCCAGGCAAGGTCAATCTATTCGATGGAAGGAGATGGTCATACGGGCGAGTGCCAAGGCTTCGATGACGCTGTTCACGCACGGTTATACAGCAAACAATGCTTTTTTTAGCGGACGCGTCACACATCGGCGGTACCGAGACGTCGCACCATCGCCGCCGCGGTATGTCGTTACGGATAAGGTTCGGAAAGCTGTCCTCAATCCGGCAATTGACATCCGCGATATCGGATATCCGTCACACAAGCGCTCGAATCCCGGTATTTTTACCCGTCCGATCGCGGGGGAATTTTACAAAATCTGGGCCACGCAGAGTGCGGACGCTAAGCCTTGGCAGAAGCCGGCAGGCGAATTGCTGGCTGAGCCTAGAGCTAATTGCTCGCCTCGCGGAAATGCTTGAAGCGATCAACTGGCTCCAGACGATCGGCGCCCTGAAACGGCAATATCCACCCTGGATACTCCGGGGGAAGAGCGCTGATCTCATCCAACCGCCTAAGCTCGTCCTGGGTGAGCGTGAGTTCGACCGCGGCGAGATTGTCCTGAAGCTGGTCGTGGCGTTTCGCGCCAATGATGACCGAGGTCACCACAGGCTTCGCCAAGAGCCACGCGAGCGAAACACGTGCAGGACTACAGTCGTGTGCTTTCGCGATCGGCGCCATCACATCCAGGATCTTCCAGGTCCGCTCTTTGTCCACGATGGGAAAGTCGAACACGGTGCGACGCGAATCCGCGGGCTTCTGGTTCGTTCGGCTGTACTTGCCCGATAGCAGGCCTCCGGCAAGCGGACTCCACACCAGCAGCCCGAGCTTTTCGGATTCCAGCAGAGGAACAATTTCCCGTTCCAGATCGCGGCCGGCAATCGAATAGTAGGCCTGAAGCGTGTCAAATCGTGCCAGGTTCTTTAACTCGCAGATGCCAAGGGCTTTGGCGATCTTCCAGGCCTGCCAGTTGGAGCAGCCGATGTAGCGGACCTTACCCTGCTGCACCAATGTGTCCAGAGCGCGCACCGTCTCCTCGACGGGGGTCACTAAGTCGTTGCCATGGATCTGGTAGAGATCGATATGGTCAGTCTGCAAGCGGCGCAGACTAGCCTCGACGCCGTCCATGATGTGCCCGCGAGAGGCCCCGACGTCATTGCGCCCCGGGCCGACGCGGCCGTAGACCTTGGTCGCGATCACGACATGCGGCCGCGCGATCCTGAGGTTCTTCAGCGATTGTCCGAGGATCTTTTCGCTCTCACCCTCCGTGTATACATCCGCGGTATCAAAGAAGTTGATCCCACTCTCAATCGATATCTTAACCAGCTCATCGGCAGCCGCCTGGCCAACGGCTCCGATGGCTTTGAACATTCCTCTGCCGTCCCCGAAGGTCATGGTTCCGAAGCACAGTTTCGAGACAAGGAGGCCCGTATTGCCGAGGGTTGAGTACTTCATGGTGTCTTCGTCCTTAGCCGGCTGACAGTACGGCGAGGACGTCGGCGGCGAGCGTTTTCTCGAGTTCCGAACGCCGCAAGAATGCCAAAGATGATCGCGAAACGTCGAAAGGTCGTGCCTTCATCGGAAAGCTCCCCGGGCTTATTGTTGACTGTGTTGCAGTCTAGGCCGGGCTCGCTCGCTTCGCAGACCGAGATGACGCGGACGAAAGCCTGCGCAGCGATTCCCTCTTCTCGCCGACCTCCGCAACGATTTTCGGCAAGCCATTGATTCCTTTGGCGTTTTACTCGTGAAACGCGCCTTCCGGGGAGGCAACCCGTACGCGAGGCGCAAGAATCTCGGAGCTTGCGCAGGGCGCGCATCGCCGCCCTATACCGCCCCCT
>Ga0302325_10031687_pt1 | contig 10872 bp, 10 predicted proteins | sample Palsa_T0_2_FD_201948 | JGI IMG/M metagenome (GOLD analysis project Ga0302325, IMG submission 201948) | Peat permafrost microbial communities from Stordalen Mire near Abisko, Sweden - Palsa_T0_2 | ecosystem: Environmental > Terrestrial > Soil > Palsa > Peat permafrost | place: Sweden: Abisko... | reverse complement strand
CTGGTTCGTGCGCATCGCCAAAAGCACAGACGTTATCGGGTGGGGTGGGGTGGGCTCGTACTATTACTAACGAGTGTGTTTCGCCGACGTGGGAATTTCCCATGACCGAGCCGCCCATCTAGCCTGGTTTGCCTCGTCTCCGCAAGATCTAAATGCGACCCTGCGGAGCCGCAATACAACGAGCGCATCCAACATCAATGAAATTTCCATTCCCATTCTTCCTTCCCTCCCCCTTTCCCTTCTTTTCCTCCTCCCCCCCTCCTCAGCATGGGGCAACCTCGGCCACCGCACCATCGCTCTTTTAGCCGAAAAACACTTCACTCCCGCCGCAACCTCCTACGTCCAGCTCCTCCTGGGCTCCTCCCCCATCTCCGACGCCGCCATCTGGGCAGACAACTACAAGTTCCTCCCCCAAGGCCGCTACACCAGCAGTTGGCACTTCGCAGACGCACGCGATGACCCCCCGACTACATGCGGCTTCTCCTACCGTCGAGACTGCACCCCAGATCGCACATGCATCATAGATGCGATTGTGAACATGACGGGGCGGGTGAACAATCAGCGGCTACCGCATGCGGAGAGGGGAGTAGCATTGAAGTTTCTGCTGCATCTGATAGGGGACTTGCATTGTCCTCTTCATATCGAGGGGCTGCTGCGAGGCGGGAATGACATCGCTGTCTTGTGGGAGGGCAGAGTCGAGAATCTGCATTTCGTATGGGATGTGCTAATTCCGCAGAAGAGGACGAACAGCACTGAGGCTGACGAGGGGGCCGCTGCTGGGGCGTGGGCCGAGCGGCTTTCTGGCGTGATATTGAAAGACCCCAATGTTACTCAAGGGATGGCACAGGGTTTAGTTAACACCGAAGATGAATTCTTGGGTCTATTGGATAATGCGGAGGAGTTGGCTGTGCGGTGGGCGGGGGAAACAAATGCGTGGGTTTGTCGGACGGTGTTGAGGGATGGAGTGGAGGGCGTGGAGGGAAAGGAGCTGTCAGGTGAGTATTTCATAGCAACGATCCACGGTCTTGAGGAGCTCGTATCGAATGCGGGGCGGAGGCTGGCGGCATGGATCAATGAGCTGGCAAAAGAGGATGCATTACAGCGGGGAAAAGGAGAATTGAAATGATTGCGATACATGACGAATATAGATTACAAACTCCATCCTTGTTCCCACATGTGCCCGACCAAACCCAAATGATATCAGAACACCACTACGTGCAATCTCATAACGCCATATGGCTGACGACTTTCCAGCCCAACCTGACAGGCTTAATCTTCCTTCTGAATGAGCCGTCCACGAGAGGTTTTCTTGCGGAAGAATTGGAGCAGCTGCGGGAGGGACCCTTTCTTCTTTGGGCTGATCGACAGAGACTTTGATGTTCGACCGCGGCCAGCAGGGTTGCTGATTCCGGGAAGAGCTGATGGAAATGTATTGGGTGACCTTGGTGATTCGATAACTACCTTTTCTTCTCCGTGTGGTCCTTCCTCTGTCCCATTTAGCTTTTTGGTCGACACTTCAGGACGTTGCGGACGCATTGGTGAGTTGGTGGCATCTTCCTTCGTGGAGCTCTCTGCGCCTTCCTTCCCCGCCTGTTCTTCCAAAGCAATTCCTTCCAGCCACGCCTCTGTCTCTTCCCAAGTGCAAATAATGGCCGTTGCGGGACCGTGCTGGGCGGCATAGTAATCATTTTTGCGTAGCACCCGCTCGAATACTCCGACTTGGTAAACCCCATCTTCGTATTGGATAAGGGAGTTGCAGCAGCGTGACCAATCCATTAAGTAGCCCGCTTTATAATAGAGGTAACGACTGCCTTGGCTCTAGCATTGTGTGAGCTTGCTTTATCTTGAAGCGGGGAGGGATTAAACATGTCCATACCCCTCCAATAACTACTTCACGTATATTATATCGATTAGTTATCGCCATAATATTACCCATCTCGCCGACGAAGGCCGGCTGATACGCCTTGGGAAGCACGGTCTTGAATCCCTTAATTTCCTCTCGAGGAATCTATTCTTGGTGAGTTGTGGCCCTCTAGAGAATAGAGATAGAGAAAAGGAGAGTAAAAAGGTGGGGAAAAGAGATTACTTACCACGACTGAAGTATCGTTCTTCAATGTGACCGGCCAATCCTGGCAGAAGTTGTCCAGGACTCTGCTCACGAAATTTTTGTAGTAGCCTGGGACAATTTTGGCCCCCGGCTCGTCACCTAGGAACCAGATTAGAGATCTATTGAGGGGCTTGGGGAATGATGGGTTAATCGCCAACATACTTTCATTGACTTCCCAATTAAGGGCCGGGATCCTATACGTCAACCAGTCTTTTAGGGCCAGCGCCGTATTTTGAAGAGCTTTACTATATGCATTCTCGTCTTTGCCTTTCTCAGAATTCCCGAAATCAGAAATGCCCTTGACAATGCCAAGACACTTAGCATAGTCATTCCCGAAGTGTTCGCACAACTGGATAAAAGCACTCGCTTCCATGTCTAACGCAATTGCGTTGCGTTGCATCTATGAGGTAGTAAGCAGGTATATTTATATGAATTGAAGAGGCATAAAACTGACCCCGCTACGGACCTTCTCAAAGACAAGGTCGGCGTCGCCTCGCACAGCAGAACCAGAAATATATTCCCCATAATGATACTGTGGTCGGCTGCGCGATTCAGCGAATGCTTGCATATCGCCTGCAGAAGCGCTGACACGGTTGTAATCCGGCCGGAAGAGAGGGCCTTTATTAGGGACGTATTCCCACTTGCCCTCTTCATAATTGATAGCTGCCTCCCCGAAGACAACATCTTTGAGTTCCAACCTGTAAATTTAATATCAAATTATCGCTCAATCTGGAATTACTCACTTCAATTTCTTATCGGGGTCATGGTATCCCGCACAGACACCTGCATGCACGACAAAGCGCGGATTTAAGATGCTGAAGAGGACACTAGCATTAACTGTAAAAGACTGGATCCCCTGCCGTAAACTACTTGTTATGTAGTACTCTAGTTCTCCTTTCTGCAGCTTGAAAGAACCTAAATAGAATGTATGCCCGTCGTTCACTTTCTCGACCTCGTCGCCTGGCAGCCGATTTTCGAAGATCCCTAAGGCTTTCGCGATTTCTTCTGCTTCGGCGGGTCGCCCACAGATGATACAGACTGGTCGGTTTCGGAGTTGGCGTAAGTTCGGGTTGCGCTTGCGCTCGCGCTCCCTAGACTGTGACATAGTGCTGCGGGGCAGAACGTCGCAATTTGCATGGAATGGGGAAAGCCTTGGGAGAAAGCCTTGCGCAAGGCTCCCCTTTTGTAATGTCGGGAGACGGCTCAGTGGAGGCTCAAAGGACCTCCGCTTTCACGAAACCTTGTCTTACAATGCAAAAGACTACCCCTCTACATGCGCCAAACCCCCCGCTCAAATTAATAAATTATGCACCCCTTTCACTGACGCGCGGAATCTCCAGCGAACTAGAGGCTGGGCCAGGCTTGCCGGGTGCAAGAAGATGACACCACCCGAAGCGCCACTTTCCGTTTCGGGCAGAGGCTGAGGACGAGGGATTTTGGTGGAACATCAGGCATGGCCAATTGATGTTCTGCAAGCGCGTTCGCGAGACAGGACAGTGCAGTCGCCATCCCGTCCCCTATTCTGACCCGTCAATTATTGAAGCCACTAAGGGGCCTGATGACTGCAAAGAACGAAGCCTTCTTGTGTCTCCGTGGATGCTGCCTGAATTGGTTGCGGAAACGAAACCCGCCAAGGGAGGAATCCTGCAATAATTAAAGCCCCGTGCGCGCATGTTTGGCTCCTCGTTCTCCTTCCACATCCATCAGTCAGCCGCATCTTTGAAGTTGCCAGTTGCTTCGAACCAGGCAAAGCTTTCAGTTGGCAATCTGTACGCAAGGCCATGTAAGCGATGTCTCTAAATAAATGCCAGAATTGTCCGTCGTTGGAGGTTGCGTAGAAGAAAACAGTCCAAGTTGGTGCCGGGTCACGTGTCATCCATTGATCTTTGATTGCAAAGTTAACTGCTGTCTTACGCAAAGACATTTAGGAGACTGCAGAGCTCTCGTCGGACAGCTCCTTAAGACAAAATGACAATGATTCGATCATCACAGTGATGTGCGTTTTCTAAAGCACGTGAGTGATAACATCGAGCTAAGAATCGATACAATAGCTATGCGCAGGCCGACAAAGTTCGTGGATGCCCTCGATGTCAACAAGACTTTACAGATACATTTAAAAAACTGGAGACGTGGTGGTCTTGTTGGTGCCGGCGCTCAAATGGCTATTTCTGCTGTGAAGACACAGCTGACGAGCAAGGAAAATTGAATGGACACAGTAATTCCGCTCTTGTTTCACGTCTGCTCTTGCGTCTGAAATAAAAACTGAAATAAAAATAAAAATAAAGATAAATAAATATTAAATGAAATTAAAATAAAAAAAGTTTTTAATTTAAAAATATTAAAAGTAATAATATTAACTTAAGGTTAAATTAAAAGACTAATAAGTTTATTTCTATAAAAGACAATATAATTACTCCTTATATAAGTTATTAATATAAATATAAAGAAAGAATTTTTTAATTCTATATTTAAAAGAAGAATTAAAAATAATTGTTATTATTATTTCTTTTATTTCTGTGACGGGCCTACGAGGTATGCCAGGATACACTTCACTGGAGGAAGAGGTCTTCACCGGAACTCGTACAATTGGGCTATATGCGAAGATCTAAAGCTAAGGAAAGAAGAAGAGGGTGAAGGAGGGAAAGGTGAGCTATATACACAGTGAGTAGTCAGGTGACATAGCGTGGCCTTAGCCCAGGGCCTGTACAGGACCCGTACAGTACCCGTAGCGTAGGTGGCGGCCAGAGCCGTCACAATTTCTCTTTAATTTTAAAAAAAAGAATAAAGTATAAAATAATATATATATAAAAAACAAAATATATAATTAATTCTCTTTTATTTTATTATCTTTTTCCCTATTTGTAATACAATTAATTTGTTATTATAATGACTCCCTTGTTTTCAACCACCTTATATAATTATAAATCGACAGTGAGTGTGACGAACCGACAACTGCATATGGGATACACTTCACGTGAGAAGAGGATTATACCTAGCGGGAGTACAAATGGCTGTATTGACGAAGATCTAAAGCTAAGGAAAGAAGAAGAGGGTGAAAGGAGGAGGGAGGTGAGCTATATATATACACTGCGCTAGTCAGGTGACATAGCGTGGGCTATACGTAGGCTGTACGGAGCCCGTAAGGTGGCCGTATACTAGCGTGGCAGCCGGAGCTGTCACAGTGAGATTAGCGCTCTTTATTTAAATTATGTCGTTAATATAATTTGTTGCAGTAAAATGCAGTTGTAATAATAATATGCTCCTTGCATAAGCGAGCGAAGCTCGAGAAAGGATTAACATACAGCTAAAGGAGTCACGTGCAAGGCATGTGACAATGCATGTGTTACGTGTCGCTAAGCACGTGCTCGCTCGCTTATAGCTCGCTTAGCAGTCTCTCTTTAGCTAGCTTTTAAGTAGAGGAATATATTATCCTTTTACCTTATTATATGCATCTAATAATAGTAGTAATGCCTTGTTAACCATTTGTTACAAGCTTTATACTAGCTTGCGACACGATCCTAATCGACCTTTAGCCCGTCGACGCGCAAAACCCGCTATCTAGAAGCTCTTTAATGCTTGCTTAGCTTAATTAAGAAACTATTAAGCTTATATACTAGCTTTATAGCTTTATTATCAAAAAAGTCAAACTCGCCGGTTATATCGGCCCCGAAACACGCATAGCAATCGAAACTATTGTTAAGGACTACTTGCAAAGAGAGCTTACTTTAAGGTTATAAAGTAGACAATTAAGCAAATATTGTTTATTAACTATACTAGCCGAGGAAATATTCCCCTTAAATTAGCTTACAAATAAAAACTCTTTTAACGCTTTATTACGCTGATTTATTACTGCTATATAAGCTATAATTACTTTATTGCTAAATATAATAGCGGCTTTATCGAGTTCTTTGCGCAAAACCTTATTAAGTAGTATAACCGAGGAAGTTGCGAGGGAGGAAGTTTTATCCGGGAATAATAACAAAAATATAAACTTAAATAATAGGAATAGCGGATACTAGTAACTAATCTTAAGTGCAAAGATGCAAGTAAAAGTTGCACGACTTGTTGCACAAGTAGTGCAAAATCTTTAGTATATTAATAATGCTTTAGCCGGGAATAACTTATATTATAATTCGCATAATAAGAATAAGGATTATATTAATATAAGATAATAACTTTAAGATATCGGATTCTTCGACTTTAAGCTCGACAAATCGCATAGCAAAGGAGATTACGTTATTATAAGAATAAATATATATTAGCGAAATGTTTATATGTTTATAAATTAAGTTAAAGATAACACTATCGGCGTCCGAGCCCTAATTATACGCTAAAACTTGTCTTCTTGTTTACGCGAAGAGGCTTTAGTATAATATATAAACAAGCTTAATAATCTTTAGCGCATTAGTCTTAAATTTTCTTAAAATAGTATCAAAGCATAATATATTATGCTAGTTAAGCGGTTTAAGGATATATTAAACGAGGCTTTAAGAAAGATGCAAGAAGAGAAGTTTATTAAGTATAACGCCTATTTAAGTTGCGATATCCGTTTATACATTTCTTTAATTGTGTAACACGCAAAGGCTATAGAGTTCTTAGACACAATTTAGTAACTCTTTTAAGCATATAATAACCTCGATGCCGAGCTTTGCATTTACGTTATATGCTTTAGACCAAATACGACGCTAAGTAGCTTTATAAAGGAAATGTCCGCGAAAGCACAATTGTAAAAGGATATGCTAAGATTATAGTCACGATTCCTTAGCGACAAGAGGTTATAGTCGTCTTAACAAGACGGCAAAAGAGGTAATAACAATTTTACTATTATTACAAGAAATAAAGTTTACTAGTACCTTATAATAAGATTAAGCTTTAAACCGGCCTTTAAACCCTTTATTCCTTATATAAATTTTAAACTTTAATATCCCTTTTTTAATTAGTTTTAAGACAAGCTAAGAGTTTATTTCGATATTAATAAGAAGTTTAATACAAAGCTGCTATTGCTGCTAAAGCTATAATTAGCTTTAATAATAAGCTTTACTTAAGAATAAAGAAAGCAAGACGACCGATTTTACTATAAAAACAACTCTTATAATAGTAACTCTTAGCAAAATAGTAGTAAATTCCGGAGATTTAAGCGCTACGATAAGGCAAACTTTATAAAGACGGACTATTATAATATTTTAGAGGAATTCGGAAATTAGTATAATAAGGAGTTAAAAGGCAATAGTTATTATATAAGTAAAAAGATGCGTCTTTTTAACGACAACGACTTTAACGCTATAAAACCCGAGGATAATAGCTACTTTGCTCTCGCGCTAATTATAGTTAAGCTACTCGTATATTAAAAGTGCTTAAACTTGTTTCCCTTATAAAATAAGTTATTTAAGCATATTTATACAAATAGTTATAAAATTAAAGAGCTTATTACTACTCCCGATTTAAGTAAATAAAGCCCTTAGCAAATTGCGTAATCGGGTAAACACGAGTCCGAAATTAGTAAATAAGCGCTTAAGGTTAATAAACACGCAATAACTTTAGCTATTTCCTAAGATAAAAAGAGGTTCCTCGAGGTTTCCGAGGTAATTGACGCTTTACTATTAAGGCCTAATAATATATTTATCTTTAAATATACTTACTTTACAATTAAAGTTAAGTTTATTGCAAATAAAGAGGGCTAAACCATTTGCGTTAACACCGGCTATTTATAACTACTTGTCGATAAAAAATAGCTTATAGGCTATTTGCAATATATTATCGATATAAAGTAGTTTATAATAATAAAAGGGATTAGTTTAAAATTAAAGCTATAAGGACTAGCTATATTTAATTTGTATTTATTTAAGAAAGTCGACGGTTAAGATGCTCTCGGAAAGGTTACTATTTATGCTTAAATAACTAAGAACCTCGAGCCTCGACTTTTGCTTAGTAATAAATTTTTGCACTTATATAGCGTAATTATCGATTTAAACTAAAACGTAATCGTGATTAATATATGCCGAGGATTAATAGCACTTATTAATATTTATTATAAGGGCAAACGCGTTACGCGAAAGGTTTTTGTAGCAAAGACAATTATAATCTTATTAAAGTTTATAATTGCTATTCCGTTTATATATAGCTTGCTTTTAAAGGGCTATTATTATATATTTAACGCTTTTTATTAAGGTATATAAGACGCAATTATAAAATGCGCTAACTTTATAGCAATTATAAACTTATTAAACAAGCTAAAGAAGGTCTTAGCAAAGTTTAAGCTTAATATAGTTATAAAATATAAAGAGGAGGGCTATTACCTTATAAAAGAATTTGTAGCGATAAAAGAAGTTATACTAGTAAACAAATATAGCGAAAACTTCGCGCTTTATGCCTTTATTAATAATAGTCTAATAATCGAGATTTTAAAATTAATTAACGTTTTAAAGATTATAGTTAATAATAGAGTTTATATTTATAATCTCGAGCCCGATGTTGCGTAATAAGTTATAGCGCTAGTTTATAAGTTTATAGTTTACTAGGAAGAGAAAAGCTTTATCGATATGCTAAAAGAAGAAATAATATTAGTTCTTTTAGCAGATAATTAGCAAAACGGAAAGATTTTAGCAAAAGTATATCTAGTCGGCATACGAGATAAGCACGCGATTAACGAGGTCTTTGACGGGCTTTACGCAAAAAACCTTATAAACTAAGCAAAGTTTCTTACCCCTTTTAAGTATATAGTATTTATAGTATAAAAAACTATTAAGGGAAAGGCAAAGAGTCGGCTAGTAATAAACTTGTAGCTATTAAACAAGTAAGCGGTTCTCGACGCTTACTTAATGCTATTATAGTTAAATGTTATTAAATCTTTATAAGGAATAAAGTATATCTCATATATTAATAAGTTTGCCTTCTTTTATTAGTTTTTAATAAAGCCGGAATATAAAGAACGCTTTACTATTATTAATTATTATAGCTAAGAATAGTTTAAAGTTATATTAATAAGATTTAAGAACTCCTTAGCGCATATGTAATGCTTTATAAATAAGAAGTTATAGCTATACCGGGAATTTGCTTGTGCGTTTATCGACGATATAATTGTGTTCTTTAAGACTATAGCCGGGCATGTTTATTACCTTTATTAAGTGTTATCTTTATTTGCTAAGATTAAGCTCTTGCTCTCCCCGGCGAAATTATTTTTAGCATACCCGTTAGTATAGCTACTCAAGTACCGAGTAAATAAACTTAGCATATTAACTACTAAAGAGCGCGTTATTACAATTAAGAATATTATATTTTTATAAACGTTAAAGGAACTCGAGACTTTTATTAGCATAACCGGCTTTTTTAAATAATATATACTATTTTATATAAAGGCAAGCAAACTTTTATAATAGCAAAAGACAAAGATATTAGCAAATAAACGCAATTAAGGTGCAATTAAATCGAAAAGAAAGAAGTTTTAGGCTTGCTCGATATAAATACTTATTAATTATAAGAAGGCATCTTTCGATATTATAAAGGGTTACTTTTTAAACTCTTAGTTTTTAATATATTATTACTTAAAGAAGAAGATATATATAAAGATTAATACTTCGCTAAAGCGAGGTTTTAGTATAATAGTATTTTACTTGAAAGATAATTATTAAGTGCTAAAAGACTTGTCGAAAATCTCATTTATAGCAATTTAGCTAATTTTATTTTTAAGTAAGCTTTTAAGCTTTACTAAGAAGAATTATTATCTTATTAAGCTAAAAGTCGCTTGTCTAGTTTACACTTGCTGCCGATTTAAAGTTATCTTTTAATTGTTAAAACACCCGATAATTGTACTTATAAATTACTTTGTTACTCGAGGAGTTTGCAATTAAGTGACGCTAATTACATCGGACGCTACTCGAGCAAATATACGCCTTTATTATATATTATAATACTTGTCTTAATTTGCCCTCGAAGTTTATTATATCCTTAAAAAGACAAACATTATACCCGATATACTCTTTAAGCTTAAGGCTTTCGAGCTTAAAGACGTCTCTTAAGACAATACTCTCGATAATATTTATATTATATTAAAAGTATATATAATAGAGGAGTTTTATAAATGCTTTATAAAAGGCTATTATAAGGACTTGCACTTTTAGCGAGTTCTCCGCTTATTGCGCTATATTAAAGGCAAGCTCTTATAGTTTATTACGCGGCTTAGCGTTTTGTTCTTTGTTAAAATAATTTATTATATAACACTTTAATAAAAGGCTATAATCGTTTATATATTCTTAATATAATGCTCGAGGATATGCTATAAGAAGCTTATACCGAGGAGCACTTTAAAATACTAAAGACGATATATAAACTTTAAAGCTTTTGCATCTCGAAGCTTATAAAGAAGATTAAGAACTTTATTAAATATTATCTAAGTTGCTTAATAAACGCTACTTTATACACTTAGCTTAATAGTAAGCTATAGCCGATTCGCATAATATTACAACTATTTTATATAATTATAATAAATTTTATTTTAGCTTTACTAAAGATTAAAGCTATTATATTATAGTATTTCGATAAATATAATTCCTTTAATTGCTTTATAACAAACACATGCAAGTTCTCTTATAAAACCTTATTAATTCCCGGCTATAACATATATATAGCTAAGGATTAAGCGTTTATCCTTGTTCGGATGCTACTCCTTATATTTTAGGGGATTTTAATAGAGTTTATATTAAACCGGGATTCGAAGTTTATATATGTAGTTTAAAAGAAAGTGTTTACTTTAATGCGCACTAAACTTC
>Ga0302325_10031685_pt1 | contig 10872 bp, 13 predicted proteins | sample Palsa_T0_2_FD_201948 | JGI IMG/M metagenome (GOLD analysis project Ga0302325, IMG submission 201948) | Peat permafrost microbial communities from Stordalen Mire near Abisko, Sweden - Palsa_T0_2 | ecosystem: Environmental > Terrestrial > Soil > Palsa > Peat permafrost | place: Sweden: Abisko... | reverse complement strand
AGCGGCTGCGGGCGGCCAGGCTGCTCGAATCGGCCGGGGAGATCGCGGCCGGCGCGGAGGACATCGGCGGGATGGCCCTGGTCGCCCACCGCGTGCCCGACGGCACCAGCCCCGACGACATTCGCGCGCTCGCGCTGGACGTGCGCGGCCGGGTGGCGCGCGGCCGTCCCGCGGTGGTGATGGTCGTCGGCATGCCCGCCGACAAACCTGTCGTCGTCATCGCGGTGAACGAGGCGGGCCGTGGCTTCGGCTTGTCGGCCGGCACCCTGGTGGGGACCGCCGCGCGGGCCCTGGGCGGCAACGGCGGCGGGAAGCCCGATGTCGCGCAGGGCGGCGGAGCCCCCATTGGCGCGGGCTCTGACGGCCAGCCAGACGTGGTAGATGCGGCCTTTGGGGCTGTTCGTAGCGCATTGCGAGACATAACCGGGTCCGGTAGGTAACGTATTGCCATGCTGCTGCGACCCCAGGGGGTCCTCGGGTCCGGGTCGCGCCCAGACCGATCACGCCCCGCCACCCGGCCTGACCTGGCCGTTGCGGTGAGAGCCGGAGTGCGGCTGGCGGTGGACGTGGGCTCGGTTCGCGTCGGAGTCGCCCGTAGCGACCCGGGTGGCGTCCTGGCCACCCCGCTGACCGTGCTGGCGGCAGGGCCGGGGGCGAAGAACGAGCTCGCGAAGCTGGCGGCGGAGGCGGACGCAATCGAGGTCATCGTCGGACTGCCCACGTCGTTGTCGGGCCGGGAAGGTGCCGCCGCGGCTGGCGCCAGGAAGTTCGCCGCGGACCTGGCCAGCAGGCTCGCGCCCATCCCGGTGCGGCTGGTCGATGAGCGTTTCACCACCACCGAGGCCCATGGCGCACTCCGCCGGGGCGGCAAGGACTCCCGGGCCCGTCGGCAGGTCGTGGACGCGGCGGCGGCCGCCGTCCTGCTGCAAGCCGCACTGGACGCCGAACGCGCCACCGGGCGGCCCGCGGGCCAGCCGGTGACCTGGGGAGCCCCCGCGTGAGTGAGAACGGAGGCGGGTGGCCGCCGGGTCCGCGCGGGCCCCAGGACCCCCGAGGATGGCCTGGCTTCCGGCCGCCGGAGGAGGATCGCTTCAGGCCGCTGCCGTCCGGATACGAGCCGGTCCATCACGAGCCCGGGTACGAAGGTCCCCGGCCGGATCAGGGCTGGCCGGATGACTCGCCGTGGCGCCGGGCCCAGCGGCTTTCCGGCCCCCGAGCCGATGGCTGGCCTTCCGGCCCGCCCGCGAATGCCAGCTACGGCGAGGATCCCCGCGGGCCGGCCAGCGATGACCTGGGCGGCCATTACAGCGACCAGCACCGTTATGACGGCGGTGAGGGGTACGAGGACGAGTACGAGGTCGGCGGCAGGTTCCTGCCCGGTTTCGGTGACAACGACGAGGTCGAAGACCACGACGGGCCGGCCGATGACGGGCGGACGGGCCATGGCCGCCGCGGGAAGGGGCGCAGGCAGACGGGCCGCACCGGCGGGTCCCGGGGTCCCCGCCGGCGAAGGTTCCGATGGCTCGCGCCCATGATCGCGCTACTGGTTATTCTCATCCCGCTCGCCGTCGGCGGTTCCTACGCCTACAGCCTCTACATGTCCAAGTACCACCCGGCCGATTATTCGGGCGCTGGCACCGGCCACGTCGTGGTCCAGGTCACCTCGGACGAAACGCCGACCGGCCTCGGGCCGACGCTGGCCAAGCTGGGCGTGGTGGCCAGTTCCCGTGCGTTTGTCCTCGCAGCGGAGCACAGCTCGAATCCGAATGGCCTGCTGCCCGGTTTCTACGGAGTGCGCAAGCACATGAAGGCGTCGCTGGCGTACGCCGCTCTGCTCAACCCGAAGGACCTCGTTGAGATCAAGGTGACGGTTCCGGAAGGCTGGCGGCTGAGCCAGACCCTGGCCTGGCTCGGCGCCCACTCCGGCATCTCGCCGGCTGCGTACGCCAAGGTGCTCAAGAATCCCGCCTCGCTCGACCTGCCCGCCTCGGCGAAGGGCAATCCGGAGGGTTACCTGTTTCCCGCGACCTACGAGGTCCAGCCGCACGAAACCGCGCTCGGCGTGCTCACCGCCATGGTGCAGCGGTTCGACCAGGAAGCGGCGACCATCAACTTGCCCGCGGCCGCCAAGTCGGTGCACCTCACCCAGGGCCAGGTGATTACCATGGCCAGCCTGGTCCAGGCCGAGGGCGGCCGGCTGTCCGACTACCCGAAGATCGCCCGCGTGATCTACAACCGGCTGGCCCAGCATATGCCGCTGCAACTCGACAGCACGGTGCTTTACGGGCTGAACACCTACGGCATCATCGCGTCGGACCAGCAGCTCACCAGCTCCTCGCGCTACAACACCTACAAGTACAAGGGCCTGACGCCCGGTCCGATCGACAGCCCGGGAGACGCGGCCATCCAGGCGGTGCTGCACCCGGCGCCCGGGAACTGGCTGTACTTCGTGACCGTGAACCCGAAAACCGGCGAGACCCTCTATACCTCCAGCCCCCAGCAGTTCCAGCAGTTCCGGCAGGAGCTCGAGAAGAACCTCGGCAAGGGCTGACAACCCTCGAGGTCCGTTCCGCCCTTTTATTCCGAACGACACAGGCACCACCACCACGCCAGGCGCGAGCCCGCCCGCCGATACTGAGCGGACCCGGATATTGAGGTGACATCCCCGCGCGCCGCTCCTGCGGTGGCCAGCGTGATCGTGTTCCTCGAGTATTCCTCCATGCTCGACCTCTACCGGCTGACCTGGGAGCTCTCCGACCTGGCCAGCTGCGCCGCCCGGTTCCGCCAGGGCCATGCCGATACCGCGGAGGACCGGAAGGACTGGGAGATCCTCAGCGGCAGCCGCCTCTGCTCGTCATCATGATCGGATGAGCCGCGAAGCGGCCATCGGCTGGATCAGGGAAGTGGTTCCTGACACCCAGGAGCTCACCCAGGCCGGCCCCGTGACGAGCCAATCCCGTGCCTCGGCCCTCGTCGACACGTCCGGCAATTTTTGGTGACATTCGCCGTTTCGGTCCCTGGAAATGTCGTAGCCATCCTCTAGAATCGAACTAGAAAGCTACAATAGATCCCGGGAGCAGACCGCCCGGAGACCGCCCGCCCGCGTACCCCGGAGGGGAGGTGATCACCATGCCCGCGCCCGCGCCGCCTGCCAGCACCGGCGAGGCACTGGGGATGCTGACCTCCGCGATGCGTTACCTGGCCGCCGCGCAGGCGACGCAGATGCCGACGGAGGTGCAGGCCAGGTGCCTGATGACGCTGGAGCGGGCCGATGCGATGGGCACCGCCGCGCGGGCCTCGATCCTGGCCGCGTTCACCGCCTCCCGGGGGTGCTGCGAAGACGGAGACTACAGTCCCCGGTCCTGGCTCATCCATAAGACCCGGGTGACCAAGGCCACCGCGGTCGATCACACAGGCTGGTCCCGCCGGACCGAGACCCATCCCCGGATACTGGCCGCGCTGGCCGCGGGGGAGATCTCCCGGTCCTACGCCCGCACCATCTGCGGCTGGACCGACCGCCTCCCCGAGGACTGCCGGGACAACGCGGACGACATCCTGGTCAGCGCCGCCCAGATGGGGATGGGCCTCGCGGATCTGGCCGGCCTGGCCGCGGAGATCGAGGCCCGGTCCCGGCCCGATGTCCCCGATGAGGACGGCCCCCGGTTCGAGGACCGGGCGGTCAAGCTGGAGACTACGTTCGGCGGCGCCGGCGTGATGACCGGCGACCTGTCCCCTGAGTGCGCGGCAGTGGTGTCCGCGGTGCTGGACGCGCTGTCCGCGCCGCGCGGCGCGGAGGATGAGCGTAGTCATGTGCAGCGTTACCATGACGCGCTGGAGGAGGCGTGCCGGCGGCTGGTGGCGGCGGGGCTGCTGCCCGAGCGGGCCGGGCAGCCGGTCAAGGTCACGGGCCACATTCACCTGAAAGACCTGATCGATCTCGACGTCGGTTCCACGCTCCAGAAGCAGTGGACCGCGCACGTGCGGGGGGAGTGGGCCGCGTTCCGCGCGGCCGCGGCGGTGGGCGGCTCGGACGGGTCGGTGTGGCTGGAGGACGAGGCCGCGGAGGGGTTCGCGTGCGACGCGTCGGTGACGCCGGTGGTGTTCGGTACCGTGAACCCGGGCGTGCTGGAGGACCTGGTCCGGTTCTGCGTTCAGCTAGCGGGCCACGGCCCCGGCCGCTGCACCCCCAACCCCGCCCCTGACCACACCGACCCGGACCACGCCGCCTCGGACCCGGCCGGGCGGGGTGAGCCGCTGCCGGCTCCCCAGCCGCTGCCGCCGGGCCTGAGCCGCGAGTCGCTCGAGCAGGGCATCATCGGCAAGGCCATCGAGCTGCTGTCGGGACCGGGCGGGCTGGCGAGTTTCCTGCGCCGCCGGGAGCTCGGTGTCCGGCTCGGCGGTCCCAGCCAGCCGCTGGATATTGGCTATTCCGACGATGTGCCGGCCGGGATCCGCAACGCGGTCAAGGCCCGGGACCTCTTCTGCCAGTGGGCCGGCGGGTGTGATCAGCCCGCGTCGGCTTGTGAGGTGCATCATCTCCGGCACAAGGGCCACGGCGGCGAGACCAGCCTGGATAATTGCATTTTGCTATGTTTCCACCACCATCAGGTGATGATTCACCGGATGGGCTGGACTCTGGTCCGCAATCCCGACGGGACCACCACCGCGTGGAACCGGGACCGGAGCAAGGTCCTGCGCAGCCACAGCCCGCCCGCCCGCGCCGGGTAACACCGGTGCTCTCCGGGGACACTGTAAGGCGAACCAGGCAGCTGACACCGGCGTAGCCCCGATTCCGGAGGCCCTGGCTTCGCAACTTGCAGACGCTACCTGCGCCGCACTCCGGGTACCGGACGGCCGTTCTCCAGGTAGACCAGCCGCTGGCGGCGCGTGGCTGCCCGCACCCGCCGCCGGATCGGACGCCTGAGCAGGTCGAGCGCATCAGGGAGCGCGGCGAGCCGGTATTCGGAGACCTCCTCGGGCTGCAGCACGATGCCCGCCAGAGCCTGGTCGCCAACCCGGCCGCAGTCGAACAGGAACCTAACACCTCCCGTCCGGCCCGGGCGCGGACGGCGGAAGTCCATGCACGCCAGCCGTCCGCGGCGTACTTCGATGCCGCACTCCTCAAGCACTTCGCGCCGGCAGGCATCCCACGGCGTCTCCCCGTCGGCCTCCATCACACCACCGGGAATCGTCCACCCGGACTTGTAGGTCGGCTTGAGGATCAGCAGCCGGCCACCCCGGTCGAAGAGAAGCGCCCCGGCTGACACCGGGATACCCGGAGGGCCCGTCCCGTTAAGCCCCAACTCGCCCGTTCCCGGATCGCAGTCACTAGTCACACCGGCCACGGTACGGCCTCACGCGCGCGGTGCTGGCCCGAAATTGATTTCACCCGCGGCCTGCGAACGCGATGCTCGTGCCTCAAGGGCGATCTTTCTTCGGTAGTTTGCTCACGACAGCCGCGTAGGAGGTGTCGATGGCCTCGGTGATCTCATCGTCAGGTATCGAACCGCCGATCAGCAAGGTGTTCCAGCCTGAACGGCCTATGTAGGGCATCACGCTGGCGTCATCCGGATACCGCAGTAGCCACTCGTCGGCGGCCTCCCGGGCGGGTCCGCACTTGACTCCTACCGAGCCGGTCGCGCCTGACCCGAGAAACGCGAAGATCTTGCTGCCGACCTTAGCGACCACGTCGCCCTCCCACGGCTCGTCCTGCCAGGCGCCCGGCTTGGCCAGGCTGTAGGCGAGCACGTCCTCCCACGTCATCATGGCGTCACACTAGCGCGGCCGAATGGCCGGGGCGGTCAGGCCTACCGCTGGGTAATTTGCCGCGCCGCCCCGGCCTCGAGCAGCACGCTCGCCGTCCACCGTTGTTGCTGATCGCGGCCAGGAAGCGAGGCTGAGACGGTACCGCGAGGTGAGACCACGGTTCGTTCGGAATGATTATCGGTTTGACCCCGATGGGGCTTGAACCAGCAGAATGGTGCGGAGGCAGGAGGGCCGCTAGCGCCTGCGACGCGCACGGGAACGTAAACGGGGGCGGGATGAGTCCGGTCGGCTTCGACCTTGACATGACGCTGATCAACTCACGGCCGGCCATCCTGGCTTCGTTCGCCGGAGTCGCGCGGGACACCTCGACCGCCATCGACCTGGAGGCGGTGGACCGCCGGCTTGGCATCAAGCTGGATGACGAGCTGGCGGTCTGGTTCCCGTCCGACCAGGTCGTCGCGGCGGCCGACATCTACCGGCGGCACTACCTGCAGCTGGCCGAGGAGCTCACGACGGTGCTACCGGGCGCGCACGAGGCGCTGGCCGCGGTCCGGGCCGCGGGCGAGCGCGTGGTGATCATCACCGCCAAGCACCCGATTTCGGTGCAGCCGAGCCTGCGAGCGGTCGGGCTGGCCGCCGACGAGCTTTTCACGTTGGTGCACGGGCCGGAAAAGGCGGCGGTGCTGCGGACGGTGCAGGCGGCCGCCTACGTCGGCGACACCCCGCCGGACATGGCGGCCGCGGTACAGGCGAGCGTGCGGGCGGTCGGCGTCACGACCGGCTCGTTCTCCGGCCACGACCTGACCGGAGCGGGGGCTGAGGTCATATTCGACTCGCTCGCGAGCTTCCCCGACTGGTACCGGTCGGCGTTCTAGGCCCTAGGCCCTAGGCGCTTTCGGCGATGGCCGCCGCCACCTCGTACGGCAGGTGCCGCGGGTGCACGAGCAGGGCCCGGGCCAGCTGGCGGATCCGCAGCCGCAGCGGGATCAGCGCCTGCTCGCAGTAACGCCAGGCGGCAAGCTCGTCGTCACCGAAGCGCGCCTTGATGCCGCGCCGGAACCGCCGCGCGTCCCCGCCGTCGGCCCGCCAGGCCGACAGCCACGCCCGCAGCTGGTCGTCGTCGGTCAGCAAAGACCAGTCCCGCAGCTGCTCGGCGATCTGCCCGGCCGCGTCGATGACGAACGATCGGTCTCCGCCGTCACCGATGCCATGCACCCGGCCCTGGCTGGCCTGTCCATGGCGGATGCTGGCGGAGCTGAACCGGACTCCGGCGGCTAGCGCGGCGACGGCGTGCCCGGCCTCGTGCCAGGCGGTCTGGACGGCCGCTGTCCTGGCGGGCAGATAGCTGGACGCGGCCCCGAGGTCGTACCGCTGCCTGATCCACATCTCGTGCACGATGGACTCGTCGTCGTAACGGACGAGCCGGCGAAGTTCGGCCTGGATCTGGGCCAGAGTCCGGGTCTGCGCCGGGGTCACCGCGGCGACAACCAGGTCACCAGACGAGCCGCCATCCCGGGAACCAGGCTCAGCGGGCGGTGATGGCGTACTGCTGAGGCTGTCTGGTCAGCCACTGCCAGAACGTCCGGGGCCGTGGTCCCGCCCCGAAGTGGCCGCTGCCGACCTTGCCGGTGACCTCGATCCTCAGCAGCACCGGAACGTCCGGCCCCCACGGCGCGCGGACCCTGACGTGCCCGCTGCGGATCGCCACATCGTCGGCGTCCACCACGATCCCCGGCTTGGTCCTGAGCCGGACAGAACCGCTGCGCACGTCGATGTCGAGCTGCAGCGTCGGCTGCGTGATGACGGCCTCGGTGAAGTCAAGCACCACGTGGCCGCTGGTCACCTTCACCTCCATCCGCTGCGGTACCACCCACCGGCCGACGCGCCGCACATGCCCGCTGTGGCAGTCGATGCGTGCGACCTCCTTCGGCTTGGGTGCGGTCGCGGGCGCGCTCGCCACCGACCCAGACGCGGGCAGGTCGGAGATCAGTTTGGCCAGCTCACCGTAGGTCCGCGCGGTCAGCGCCAGCTCCAGCCGATGGTCGAGTTCCTCCGCGGTCAGCCGCCCGTCCCCGGCGGACACCCGCAGCACCTCGACCACCCGGTCCCTGTCGTCATGCGAGGCGCGCAGCTCGCTGCGGGCCATCTCGCTTCCGGGTTCGGATTCCGCCATGGACAAACTGTAAAGCAGGGACTAGACCGGCACCATGCGCCCCGCCCGCCCGTAGCCGGCCAGGGACCTTTCTCAAGCCGAACGGACCGTGGTGCCACCTCCGGGTCCAGCACTTCTTGACGCGGGGCGGACGCATGCCGTGCGCTGAGACGCGTCAGGCCGTCGGGAACTTCCTGCCCATAGTGGTTCGTCAAGTAAGTGATCGACTCACTTACTTATATAGTTCGGGACATGCCAGGCAAACGCGACGCGCACGAACGACTTCCCGAGCTGATCGCCGCGGCCGTGCGGGTGTTCACCCGCGAAGGCTACCGGTCGGCCAGGATGAGCGACGTCGCGGCCGAGATGGGACTGTCGGAGGCGGCCATCTACCGTTATGTGGACAGCAAGGAAGGCCTGTTCGTGCTGGCCATCCGGCATGCGCTGCTGCTCGAAGACCTGCCCGCGGGTGACCTGCCGCTGCCGCTGTCGCCGGCGCCGCTGGCGGCCACGGTGGTGGAGGCGCGCGCCTTCATTGCCGAGGTCGTGCCGTTCGGCGCGCTGGCCGAGGCGCTGTCCGGGCCGGGCTCCGGCGACACCACGGCCGAGCTTGAGAAGATCCTCCGTGAGCTCTTCGAGCTTGAATCGCGCACCAGGGAAGCCGCGGACATGCTCGAACGCTCGGCGCGCGAACTCCCGGAGATGGCGGACCTGCTGAACGTTGGCATCCGCGGGCCGGTACTCGCGGCCCTGACCGAATACCTGAACGGCCGGGCCCAGGCCGGGACGCTGCGCCGCACGCCCGACACGCCGGTCACGGCCCGGCTGGTGCTTGAGACGCTGACCTGGTTCGCCCGGCACCGGTTCTCCGACCCCGCCGGGGCCGCCATCCCAGCTGAGCTGGCCCAGGACATCGCGATCGACGCGCTGGTGCACGCCCTGGTCCCGGTCGGAGCCGCGCGATGACCGACGGCGCCGCGGTGCAGGTTCGCGACCTGCGGATGAGCTACGGCGCCACCCAGGTGCTGTGCGGTGTGGACTTCGAGGTTAGCTACGGCGAGGTGTTCTGCCTGCTCGGCCCGAACGGCGCGGGCAAGACCACCACCCTGGAGATCCTTGAGGGCTTCCGCCGCCCGACGGCCGGGACGGTCCGTGTCCTGGGTCTTGACCCGGCGGCGCAGCCGGCCAGGCTTCGCGAGCGGGCCGGGATGGTCTTGCAAGAGTGCGGCTTTCCCCGGCAGGCCCGCGTGGCCGAGCTCATCGACCTATGGCGCACCTACTACCCGAACCCGCGCCCGCTTGGCGACCTGCTCGAGGTCGTGGAGCTCACGGAAGCACGGAACACCCAGGTCAGAAAGCTGTCCGCGGGCCAGCGGCGGCGTCTTGATTTCGCCTTGGCGCTCGCGGGCGATCCCGATCTGGTCTTCCTCGACGAGCCGACGACCGGCTTCGACCCGGAGGCGCGCAGGCGATGCTGGGCGGCGATCGAGAACCTCAGGCGCTTGGGCAAGACGGTCCTGCTCACCACCCACTACCTGGATGAGGCGGAACGGCTGGCCGACCGGATAGCCATCCTGAGGTCGGGCCGCATCGAGCTGTCCGGCACGACGCAGGAGGTCGCGGTCCTGGGCGGCCTGGCCACCCGCATCTCCTTCACCACGCCGGCCGCCCTGCGCCGCGGTCAGATCCCGCTGCCGGACGGGATCGACCTGTCGGTATGCGGGTCCGAGTCGGTCTGCCACAGCGGCAACCCGGGGATGACCCTGCGGCTGCTGCTCGACTGGGCGCTGCGGCACGGCCTCGGTGACCTGGACGGTCTCGCCGTGACCGCCCCCAGCCTCGAAGACACGTACCTGCAGCTCACCGCGGCGGGCGCGGGCCTTAGCCGGGACAACGGAGATCGCCCGTGACGAGATCGGTTCGCCTTGCCATGGGGCAGGCGCTGATCGAGCAGCGCAGTTTCTGGCGCAGCGCCGAGTACGCGCTGTTTACCTTCGTCTTTCCGCTGATGATCCTGCTGCTGATCGGCGCGGCCAACGTCGGCTCGTACCTGCCCGGCACGCACATCAAGAACACCACGGTCTTCGTGCCCGGCATCCTGGCCTTCGGGGTGATCGTCGCCGCCTACGTGAACCTCGGGTCCAAGGTGGCGGTGCTGCGCCACGACGGCGTGCTCAAGCGGATCAAGACCACGCCGCTGCCGTCGGGAGCCTATCTCGGCGGACTGCTGGCGAGCACCGTGGCCACCGCGATCCTGCTGACCGCGGGCACGGGCCTGATCGGCTGGCTGGCCTTCGGCGCCGCGCCGCGTCCGGGCGGCCTGCTGGTCCTGGCCGCCGGCCTGGTCCTGGGGATCGTGTGTTTCGCCTCGCTCGGCCTGGCCATTAGTTCCGTCATCACCAGCGCCGAATCGGCCGGGCCGGTGACCTACGCGAGCTTCCTGCCCATCGCCATCATTTCCGGTGTCTTCGACCCCACCTTCGGCGGCCTGCCGCCCTGGCTGTCGCACCTGGTCGACCTGTTCCCGGTCAAGTCCCTCGCCCAGGTGCTGCAGAACGCCTACGCGGTCCGGCCCTTTCCCGCCTGGGACCTGGCCAACCTGGCGCTGTGGACGGCCGCCGGGGCCACCTTCGCCGTCTGGCGTTTCCGCTGGCACAGCTAGCCCGCCCAAGCCAGCGCGAATCCGTCTTACTCGATCCTGGTCGCGATGGGGGTGCCGAGTTCAACGGTCCGCCCTACCGAGCACAGCCGGTCATGTGACATGCGGACCGCGTCCGGCAGCAGCGTCCGGGCCTTGTCGCCCGCCTCCCCCTCGGGGAACGAGATGCGGAAGGTCACCATCAGGTCGGTGAGATGATTGCCCGCCGTGTCCCTGACCTTCTCGGCGTCGACCAGCACCTCGAACGTGTCCGGTTCGGCCCGGCGCGAGGTCAGGATGTCAACGTCGACGGCCG
>Ga0302325_10031684_pt1 | contig 10872 bp, 5 predicted proteins | sample Palsa_T0_2_FD_201948 | JGI IMG/M metagenome (GOLD analysis project Ga0302325, IMG submission 201948) | Peat permafrost microbial communities from Stordalen Mire near Abisko, Sweden - Palsa_T0_2 | ecosystem: Environmental > Terrestrial > Soil > Palsa > Peat permafrost | place: Sweden: Abisko... | reverse complement strand
TCATCGATTACGACCACGATGGTGATCTTGACCTATACGTTTCGGAGGCCACGAACCCAACGATAGCGGAACCAATTCGGAAGTACCCCCCGGACAATATGCTGCACCCACCTCCTGCGATGCCGCCGGATCAGATCCTTCATGATGATGGTCTGCCAGGCAACCGAATGTGGCGCAACGATGGCGACGGAGCGTTTACGGAAGTCACCGACGTTACCGGACTGTCATCTCCCGCGTCGAGCACCTCCGCGATTGGCACGGATTACAACAATGACCGTGCGGTAGATATAGTGGCCACCGGATGGCACGGCTCAGCGGCAATCTTCGAGAATCCGCGAGAAGGAAAATTTAAGGTTCGGCGACCGTCAGCTAACTTCGACTCCGTTAAAACTGTCGGAGTTGCCGCGCTCGACTTCGATCACGACGGCTGGATGGATCTGGTCTTCACCCACTGGTGGCCCGCCAAAGGCGAAGCCGCGGTCACTCTCTGGCGCAACAATCACGGCAAATCATTCGAGCAGGTTGAACTACCAGAGACGAACTGGGTCCGTGCCTTCGGCGTCGCTGCTTTTGACTATGACAACGATGGCTGGGTCGATCTGGTTGCCGTCGGCGAGACTAAAGACGGCAAGGGTGAAATTAAACTCTTTCGCAATCTGGGGTCTGACGGCTTCAAGGACGTCACCGCGGACGTTGGTCTCGACAAGATTCTACTGAAAGATCCGCGCGCCATCATCACCGGCGATTACGACGGCGACGGCGCCACCGACCTGCTGATCACCCAGAATTATGGCCCGGCCATACTGTTGCGCAACGAGGGCGGCAATCAGAATCACTGGCTGCGCCTTTCGCTCAAGGGATTGAACGATAATAAGAGCGCCATCGGCACTAAGGTGGAAGTGTTTGCTGGCGGAAACCGGCAGAAGTTTGAGATCGCGGGCTCAAACGGATACCTGGGACAGAATTCTACCGATATCGTCGTCGGCCTCGGCGATGCCAACGAAGCGGACATCGTGCGCATGACTTGGCCTACGGGCGTGTTGCAGGACGAAATCAATGTGGCCGGCGACAGGCAACAGAACTTTCTCGAGATCGACCGGCGCGGCAGCTCCTGCCCCACGCTGTTTGTGTGGAATGGCGAGCGTTACGAACTGGTCGCCGATATGCTGGGTGCCGGCGTCGTCGGGCACTGGATTGGACCCGGGCAGCGCGACATTCCGCGTCCCGTTGAATACATCAAGATCGATCGCAACATGAGTCGAGAGAAAGCCGGGAAGCTCAGCTTCCGCTTCATGGAGCCGCTGGAGGAAGCCGTCTATCTCGATCAAGTGCGGGTGTTGGCGGTGGATCATCCGGCCGATGTGGACGTGTATCCCAATGAGTATTTCGCTTCGAACCCTCCTTATCCGCAATTCAAGCTGGTGGTGAGCAAGAGTAAAGATGCGCGACCGCCCGCGGGCGCGTGGGATGAACACGGGCACAACGTGTTGCCCGATCTTTTGGCGCATCGTTACTTCGGCGACTTTGCCTTGACGAATTTTCAGGGCTTTGTCACTCCGCATAGTTTGGAGCTCGATCTGGGGGAGGCTTACCGCGGCGGTCCATTGTGGCTGCTACTGCATGGCGAAGTGGAATACTTTTCAGCTAATAGCATGTATGCCGCGTCACAGGCCGGGGTGCATGCGATCGCTCCTTATGTTGAAGCGCTGGTTGGAAATGAAAAAGCTGCGAATGCCACCTGGGTGCGCGTGATCGACGACATGGGTTTTCCCGCGGGCGGGCCGCGCACCATCACCGCCGATCTCAGCGGCAAACTGCCGCAGGGCACGCGGAAGATTCGTATCACGACGAATCTGCAGATTTACTGGGACAACATTCTGATCAATCAGACCGCACAGGACGTTGCGCAGGAGATCCCTCGCCCCGCCCGTGAAAGCGCGGGGCTTCGGGATGACGCAACCGCTGATAGCACCGGCGGTTCTCTGTCGGGAAGGCGTTCTCCTGAGCGCAGCCGTTCTTCAAGCGGAGCGAACGATCTCCCAAACCCCCGTTTCCGCATGACTGACGTTCCGCTCGTGCGTGCGGATCTTGGATTTCATGGATTCCCGCTGAAGATCGAAGGCATGCCACCGGGGAACGTGCAATACATTTACGAGAAGACCAGCGCGACCGGACCTTACACGCGTCCCGCGGGGACTTACACGCGTTATGGCGACGTCTTGCCGCTGGTTACTGGGCTCGACGATCAGCCGGTGGTATTCGGCTCGGGAGACGAGGTGCGTCTCGACTTCGATCCATCGAAATTGCCTGCGCTACCCCAGGGCTGGGTGCGAGATTATTTCTTCGCGGCCAACGGCTATGAGAAAGACATGGACTTTTACGCCGCGGAAGGCAACTACGTTGCGCCGCTGCCGTTCTTGAGCATGGGCGAGTATCCGTATACGCCGCAGAGGTCATTCCCGCTCGATGATATGCATGTGAATTATCTTCTGGAATACAACACGCGTCACATGTCGGGAAACGAGCAGCGCGGGTACTGGTTCGATTACGGCGCCTCGAAATAGTCGGGCTGTTGCTCGATTCTCACGCGGCCGATGCTTGGCCTCGAGGAGGTTCGCTCGGGCCTGGATATCTTAACCTTGGCCCCGAGATTGTGGAGCACTATAGTTTCACTCTATGCCGAATCTATTTCCACGCCGTTACACCACCACTATCGAAGGCCCGTTCGTAGTGTTTCTCATTGGATTCCGCATCAACCTGTTGCTCGCTGTCAGCAAATGGCTCCCCGTCGCCAAGGCCATGGGTCCCATGCTAGGAGAGCTCTACGCCAACCCGTCTCTCGGGCTCCTGGCGGCCTACTCCTCGGTTTACTGGCGCGGGATCATGCTCACGCAATAGTGGCGCAGCTTCGACCATCTCGTTGTATACGCCGTATACGCCCAATCACGCGATGCTACCCGCCTACGCGCGTGGACGGCCTTCAACCAAAGCGCGGGCTCAGATGGAAGTGTCGGCATCTGGCACGAAAACCTACCAGGTTGCGAGCGGTCAATATGAGTCCGTCTACGCCAACATGCCCCGATTCGGCCTGGCTGTTGCAGGCACGCACGAACCGGCTACGGAACACCTCCGCGATGCCCGCTCGCGCATGAACCCACGCGCGCCTCAGGCAGCTGAACTCCCCAAGCGTGTATTCCTTGCGGAAGGGCACGGGGCATTGCGGAAACCGCCCTCTATAAAATCGTTTTAACATTGACATTTTCGCCCCTCGCATCATTCAATAGGCGGACCTATGGAAACTGCTACCACTGTCTCCCAATCGGCGGGGCCGCGCTTGCGGCGCACGCTTACGCTTTGGGATTTGATCCTCTACGGCGTGATCGTAATTCAGCCGGTTGCGCCCATGTCGGTGTTCGGAGTTCTCAGCAATCGCGGCCATGGTCACGTTGTCACCACGATTCTGATCGCGATGGTTGCGATGCTTTTCACAGCGATCAGCTACGGCAAGATGGCGCGGGCCTATCCCAGCGCGGGGTCGGCGTTCACTTACGTGGGCCAGGAGATCAATCCGGCGCTGGGCTACGTAACGGGCTGGAGCATGGTTATGGATTATCTTCTCAATCCCATGATCTGCATTATCTGGATCAGCCAACAGGCCCACGTGTTCGCACCCGGCGTCTCGTATGCGGCGTGGGCGGTTTTCTTCGCGCTGGTGTTTACGGCCCTGAATGTTCAAGGGGTGAAAACTTCCGCTCGGGTAAATACGGCTCTGGCTGCGGGAATGGGAGTGGTGATTGCCATTTTTTTCGTGGCGGCCGCGCGCTACATTTTTGGCCACCCGCATGATGGTTCGGCGTTCTTTACGCGGCCCTTTTACGATCCTGCGAGTTGGAACACGAAGGCGGTGCTGGGTGGCACCTCCGTTGCCGTGCTCACCTACATCGGTTTTGATGGCATCTCCACGCTCTCGGAGGAAGCGGAGAATCCGCGGCGAAACATTCTGCTGGCGACGGTACTGGTCTGTGTCGTGATCGGGATTCTGTCGGCCTTCCAGGTGTATGCTGCTCAGCTGATTTGGCCGGCCTCTGAACCGTATCCGAACACGGACACGGCTTTTACTTTCGTGGCGGGACGCGCATGGGCGCCGCTCTTTGCCATTGTCGGGTTCACGCTGGTGGTCGCGAACTTTGGCTCCGGCATGGGCGCGCAACTGGGCGCGGCTCGCCTGCTCTATGGCATGGGACGCAGTAACGCTTTACCGAAATCCTTCTTTGGCGCAATTGACGCCAAGCGGCGAGTTCCGCGAAACAATGTCCTGTTTGTAGGAGTGCTCGCCTTAGCCGGTGCATTTCTGCTTCCAGCGCTGGCTGGGGCCACGACTGGCTATGATCTGGGTGCGAACCTGCTCAATTTCGGGGCGCTTATCGCCTTCATGGGCGTCAATGCTGCGGCATTCGTGCGCTACTACTTGCACGAACAGGAAAAGAAGTTTAGCAATTTGGGTCCGCCTGTTCTGGGCTTCGTAATCTGTTTTTTTCTCTGGATTAGCTTGAGTCCGAAAGCTTTGGTCTTCGGGGCGATCTGGATGGTATTGGGAATCGCCGTAGGCGCGTGGAAGACCAAGGGCTTTCGAGGCAATCTGGTCGACTTCGAGTTACCGCCGGAGGAATAAGGGGCATTGGGTAATTTGGCAATCGGGTCATTGGGTAATTTGAAGACCAAGTTTGCGGCAGGTGCGTAGGGCGGGGCAATATTCGGCGCCCCGCTAGATGAGGAGATTTCGATGCTTGGGTCGATCGATATTGTGGCTTTTGTTCCTACCAAAGACGCGGCGAAGGCTCGGACATTTTATGAAGGGGTGCTGGGGCTCCGGTTTGTGAAAGACGGTGGCTTCGCGCTGGTGCTGGATGCGAACGGGATCATGGTTCGGATAGGGAAGGCACCGGATTTCAAACCGGCTCCGTTCACAATTCTGGGATGGCAAGTGACGGACATCGAGAAAATCGTGGAGGAAATGCAAGGGAAAGGTGTAGGGTTCGAGCGCTTCGGGTTTTTCGAACAGGATCGATTGGGGATATGGACCGCGCCGACTGGGGACAAAGTGGCATGGTTCAAGGATCCCGACGGGAATGTTCTGTCGGTCTCACAACATGCGTAATGACATTCGCGTCATCGGGCGACATAGGATTGAGTGGGCCCTTTGTCCTCGTTTATCCTTTCTACTTTTCTACTTTTCTACTTTCTACTTTCTTATTTCTCACTTCCTTACTGTCACCAAAGCGTGCGATTTATTTAACGGCAGTGATCACCGCCGACACCGGACACAGGCCCTGGGCTATCCAGGGTAGCCTATCGAGCGTCCTGATGAGATGTTGTCCCCCCGTCCCTTACTCACATGGGAACGTTGCAGGGGGCCGGGCATTTTCCTAGAACCGCGTTGCACAACCTCCCAGCCTTGAAATTTCAACACTAATGGGGATGTTGCGTTAGGCGCAAGGTCATTGGTCACAGGTTTGGGGAAGAGTGCTGTGGAAAAGTTTGGAATGAGTGTGGCGAATTTCGCTTCGCTCGGCGGACAGCCGAGGCGGCTGTCTCCACATGGCCTAGTAGCTCGCTATTCTCATGCGGCCTTGCTTACACGGTTACTCGATGTTCCAGCCTGTAACTTCGACCACGGCTTTGGACGATCCTAGTTCGCTGGCGCGATAGGTAGCGGTGAGTTCGCGCTTCTCGCCGGGTAGCAGGGAGATGTAATTGTCCTCCCACAGGACGGGCAAAATCTCGTCATCGCTATTGCCATTTTCGCGTTTTACTTTGAGGCGAACGAAGAATGCCAGGGTTGCGCTCGGATTTTGGAGCGTTACGTTCGTGATGGAGTTTTCGCCGTGGCGCTCGGTGTGATCGATCACTTTCAGCTTTACCTTGGACAACTGCGAAAGGGCAGTGTAGTCGGCGAAAGAACTAGTAGGGGTCATCCACCAGTTGGATTTCTTCCAATCGAGGGTTTCAGGTTTGGCCGAGAGCCAGTAGAGATTCGAGCCTACGAGTTTGCCGGAGGAGTCGGCCAAGCGCAGCACCAGGAAGTAAACGGGACTGAGACCGTTCAACTCGGGCAGGGTGAAGACCTTGGCGGTGCTATCGGCGGGCGCGTCGAGAGAGTCCTGGTGGGAAAACTTTTCGGTCATATCGAGGTTGTAAATCCTGGTCGTAAGTTTCAGGCCTTTGGCGTCTTCATACTGGCTGCTGACGAGCCAGATGGAATGATCGTCGTAGCCGTAGAGCGGGTGGAGCGCTTCCAGGGCTCGCTTGGCGCCGTAATAGCCGCCACCGGGGCGCAGATAAAAATCGTACAAATGCCAGATCATGGAAGGCCAGGCGTTGTTCAGCATCCACTGTATGACGCCGGTGGATTGATATTTATTGCGGCTGTAAGCCTCGTACATGGCGCGGACGCCTTCGTAAGTCTGCAGTTGTGACTTGAAGGCAAAGTCTTCGGCGTTGTCCGATTTGCCGTAGCGGCGGGCGAGGGCATCGCTAAAGACGTGGAGGTCTTTGAACTCCCCGCCGCCAGCGTGGAAGTTCCAAACATCGTCGATGGGCCAGAGGTGATCTTCGCCGACCATGGCGCGAATGCTTTCGAGGGGCGGAACGGCGGGCCCCATGCTGGTTTCAGTGTTGAAGCCGTAGGCTCCGCCGCAGCCGCCGGGGTTGCATTGCTTCCGGTTGAGCTGTCCGGCGAGAGTGTCCTGCTCCCAATAGCTGGGAGCTACATACTCATAGGGGCCGGTCATTTTGACGCCGCTCTTCCCGGTGACGCTGGTGGCTTTACCGGTGGCGGAAGAGACCACGGGGTTAGGCCACTGGAGCTGCTTTTCGATGTTCAGGTACATCTGCTCGACATCGGGCGGAGGCGGGTTGTCGCTGCCGTTGAGCCACATGACGAGGCTGGGGTGGCTGCGCAGCCGGTAGATCTGGTCACGCAAGGATTGCTGTGCGATGTCAAAATCCTGACGCTGCCAGCGCGGCCAACGCTCCCAGAAATCGCAGCAGCACCAACCCGCCATGATCAGGATTCCCTGACGGTCGGCAAGATCGAAGAATTCCTCAGTTTCGAGCTTGCCCTCGAGACGGATGGTATTGAGGCCCATGTCGCGAACGTAGCGAAACTCGTCCTCGAGGCGCTGAGAGTCTTCGCGCAGCATCATGTCGGTGGTCCAGCCGCCGCCGCGGATGAGGATGTTCTTGCCGTTAATGTGGAAGGCGCGGCCGCCAGTGGCGTTGACTTCGGAAGTGACCTGGCGAATGCCGAACTCGGAATGAGAATGGTCGCTGACCGCACCATCGATTTCGAAATCCACGTCAAGCCCGTAGAGATGCGGCTCACCCATCTGCGCCGGCCACCAGAGTTGCGGGTGCTCAATGGTAAGCTGCTCGAACTTGTCGGGAGTGAGGGTCACGTCTCTTGTTTCGTTAGAGCCGAGTTCTACCTCGAGATCGAGTTGCCGGACTTCAAGCTTGCTGCGGACGATGTTCGTGATCTGCGCCTTCAACTTACCCTTCACCGCATGACCGACGGCGTTCTTGAGTTGCGCGGTGAGGGTGAGTTGCGCGCTATCCGTGGTGGGCAGGTTCAGCTTCGACACCACGGTGGGATAGCGCAGGGCGACCGGGCCGCTGGTGGTCAGATAAACCTCGCGCCACAGTCCCATGTTTTTATCGGGAGGCGCTGGATTCCAGTCGACGAAGGTAATGGCGAGATCGTTCTCGGTGGGCGCGAAGACCTGGACTGCGAGAACATTGTCGGCACCGGGTTTCAGTGATTCTGTGATGTTGAATTCGTAAGTGCGCCAGGCGCCGGCAACATGGTTGGAGTTGGCGATCTGTTTTCCGTTAAGCCAAATATTCGCGCGGTAGTTGATGCCTTTAAAATTCAGCCAGACGGTTTTCCCAGTGTAAGAATCAGGAGTGGTGAACCGTTTGCGATACCACCAGGAGACGGCGTAAGGGCTATCGGGCTGCATGGGGATGTTGGAAAAATTCTTGCCGACGGGGTAAGTTACGCCGGGAAGCTGGCGAAGGTTCATGGCGAAGAACGGACCGGGCAGGGTTTTGTCGTTTACCAGAGCTGCGACCACGGTGGTGGGAGCGGTGGCGTCGTGCCATCCTTGCGGAATGAATGCGGAGGTGGAGATCTCCTCGCCGCGGGCGTCGATTTTTGCGGAAGATTGGATGGTCCAATGGTCGTGGAGAAGAAGTTTGCTGGTTGTCTGCGTCGCGGCGGGGTCGACGGCGAGCAGGAAGTGCGAGCCAAGAAATACGATGGCAAACAACTGCGGCAGCAGGCGCGTTGGGGTTGCGGAGTTCATGGTGCTCCCTTGTGCTCCTTGGTGCTTACTCCTGAACCCTAAGGTCGGGAGTAAAGAGGGATAACACGTCTATTGATACGATTCAATAGGTGATTTTTGCTGGTTTCACGGAATGGGAATTTTGAAGCCGCGGCGGGCTGCCGGAGAAGGGATGGGGTGGTGACGGCGCAGGCTATCGCGTTGGGAAGTTCGGAAGAGGAGGAACTGATGATGAGTTAGAGAAACCTCTTAATCCAAATCTTAGTATCGTCGCGACGCCGACGCCTTTAGCCTAGCGGAAGGCAGCACCTGGCAGCGACCGTTACAGCGAGGTCGTGCCGGAGTCGCCGGAGTCCCCAGCCCGGGGCAAGCTTCCAAAGAGATTGGCCGGGAACCCAAGAGAGCTCCCCATCTCCCCCCACACCAAGAGGAACACCTCTTATTATCAGGAGGTCTGTCATATCTGGCGGAAGTGGCTCAGTCGACGCACTCGTGGAAACGGGATAACGTGGGAGAAATTTGCAGCAATCCTCCGGCGACACCCGCTCTTGCGACCACGGATCCATCATTACTTGGACTGGTGCCGCGAGTCACGCTTGAGGAACCCGCTGCGGTAATCCTGCACGGTGGATCTGTGAGGTAGGAGAGCCGACGATTGTCATGGTGAACCTAATCGGGCACGAAGCCGGAAACGGCGGAGACAGACAAGGAACACCTACCACGCGTCGTGCTTTCCTCATACTCGGACCGATAAAACCAGCCGGGGAATTGAAGCTAAGTTCATAGTTTATAATTGTGAATTCCGCTGCGTACTCTTCGAGCGATACGAACTTTGGGAGTGATAAGAAGATGATTCGATTTCTGCAAACTGAAGGACCGTTCAAAAAAATAGTGCTTAGCGGGCTGCTGCTTCTCATCTGCGCCGCCATGGCGATTACCCTGATTCCTGGTGGTTTGGGGAGTGATTTGACGGGGACTCCGGGCAAGGGGATTGTGGCGAAGGTGAGCGGCGAAGATATCACAGCCGAGGAAGTGCGGGATACGGCGCGGCAGATGCTGCAACAGCAGGGAGCACAGTTGGGCGCGAATGCGGCGATGTTGCTGCCTTTCTTCGCGCAGCGAGCGGCAGACCAGTTGATTGACCGGCAGGCGTTGCTGGCGGAAGCGCAGCACCTGGGATTCAAAGCTACGCCGCAGGAGGTGAAGGACGAACTGCAGCACGGACGCTATGCCTCGTATTTTTTCCCGGGGGGGAATTTTGTGGGCGAGGCGGAGTACGAGGGGATGCTGCAGCGGGCGAATCTGACTCCCACGATGTTTGAGAGCAGCGTGGGCAAAGAGATTGCGATCTCCAAGTTGCAGGCGCTGATTTCGGGCGGGGCGTCGGTGAGCGACGCCGCGATCCGTCAGGAGTTCGCGAAGCAGAATACGAAGGTGAGGTTCGAGTATGCGGTGTTGAAGCAGGAGGATATTGAGAAGGGTTTGCATCCGACTACGGAAGAGCTCAAGGCGTTTTACGACAGCCACCAGAAAAATTACGCGAACTCGGTTCCCGAGCAGCGCCAGGTGAAGTACGCGACGATCGATCCGGGAAAGCTTCAGGTTCCGGTGACGCACGAGGATTTGCAGGCTTATTACGATCAGCATCGCGATCAGTATCGTGTGCCGGAGCAGGTGAAGGTGAGCCATATTTGGATCAAGATGCCGCTGCCCGGGCCGGATGGAAAGATTGACGACAAGGGCGTAGCGGAGGCACAGAAGCGCGCCGATGACCTGCTGAAGCAATTGAAGAACGGGGCGAAGTTCGAGGATGTAGCGAAGAAGTCTTCGGAGGATCCGGGAAGTGCGAACGTAGGCGGTTCGCTGGGCTGGATTGGCAAAAGCCAAATGGGAGCGGAATTTGAGAAGGCAGTGACGTCGCTCAGCAAAGGCAAAGTGAGCGATGTGGTGAAGACACTGGATGGCTTCCACATCATCCGCCTGGACGACAAGCAGGAGGCGCACGTGAAAACGCTGGACGAGGTTCGGGGGGAGATTGAGCCGGTGGTGAAGCAGCAGAAGGAGCAGCAATCCGCGCAGAAGTTGGCGGAAGATGTGTTGCAGCAGGCAAAGACACAGGGATTGGACGCTGCCGCGGCTGCCAAGGGAGCTGCAGTCGTGACGTCGAACTTTTTTGCGCGCAAGGACCTGGTGCCGGGATTAGGGCCGTCGCCGCAGTTCATGGATGCGGTGTTTACGGCTGGGGAAAAGTCGCCGCCGGAGGTGGCTTCGACGTCGCAGGGTTTCGCGGTGTTTCAATTGTTAGCGATAAAGCCGCGGTCGACGCCGACGTTCGAGGAAATCCGCACTAAAGCGGAGCAGCAATTCAAGAATGAACGTTCCAGTATCCTTTTGTCGCAGAAGACTCAGGAACTTTCTGATCGGGCCAAGGCGGAGCGCGATCTGAAGAAGGCGGCGAAGGAGTTGGGGGCGGTGGTAAAGACGAGCGATTTTGTTTTGCCCGACGGGCAGGTTCCTGATATCGGAT